>Ga0123339_10000463_pt1 | contig 32200 bp, 17 predicted proteins | sample lystaG_FD_89956 | JGI IMG/M metagenome (GOLD analysis project Ga0123339, IMG submission 89956) | Glacier valley bacterial and archeal communities from Borup Fiord, Nunavut, Canada, to study Microbial Dark Matter (Phase II) -... | ecosystem: Environmental > Aquatic > Freshwater > Ice > Glacier ...
GAAGTAAATGCAAAAAAAATAGAACGCACATGCCATCACTACGGGGAACAATTAGAACAGGTTGATTGGAAAAAAGCCATAAATGAATCCATAGAATTGTCTATACCCTTAAAAGATGATGATCTAACATATGCCATGATTGACGGGAGCATGATCCTTACACGGGAAGAAGACAGCCAATGGAAAGAAGTCAAACTTTGCAGGACATTTCATCCCGGTGACAGGGTCGAAGATGTCTCCAAAGACCGCACCTATATCGGGCACTCCAACTATGTGGCCCATTTGGGCGGCCATGATGAGTTTCTTGATAAAGTACTCGATGTGCTCCCACCCAGGAGTCCTTTGGTGTTTGTTTGCGATGGGGCAAAATGGATATGGAAAATGGTGGATGAGTATTATCCAAACAGCAAACAAATACTGGATCTGTTTCATTGTAAGGGGCATCTTTATGACTTTGCTAAAATATACTATCCCAAAGATGAACAACAACAAGCATCAAAGTGGGTAGAGTCTTGTATCGATCTATTAATGAACAAAAAGGTAAATGAATTATTGACAACCATATCCGAACTCTCAGGTAGTAAAAAACAAGTTGAAACAGAAAAGCAAAAATTATTAACCTATCTTCAAAATAATCAAACCCGCATCAACTATGGCCTTTACAAAGAACAGGGGCTACTGTGTGGTTCAGGTGCCATAGAATCGGCCAACCGGGACGTGATTCAAAAACGAATGAAACAATCCGGACAGCGCTGGACACTGAAAGGGGCACAGCAAATGATTAATCTCAGGGTCTGTTATAAAAGCGGACACCACAAAAAATTGCATGAACTAATAACTCAGTGTCAAAAAACTGCATAATTTATGGGAAAAGGGAATTTTGTCGTACACCCACTCCAAGAATAAGGTTTAGGTTTCCATTTCTACGATTAAGAAAAAGTGACATATAGCAATTAGGTAAATCCAAATTAGTAAAATATTTTTAATTATGAAATAAATAGTAAACTATTTGGTAATGTAATGTATATAAATATTACATTTGAAAGCACATTAGCATGTTTATTTTACTTCTAAACCTTTAAACTCAATAAGTATGGAACGCTCCCCTCCTAATTAATTTTTATTAATCAACATTGAATTTAATAAATCTAATATTAATTACATTAAAAAAACTAAAAACCATGAAGGTACTAATGATCTTAATTCTGTTTGTTCCCATTATCATTTTTTCTAAAGAACAAAAACAAAAATGGGATTACCCTATAAAACCTGGTAGTGAAGAGTGGAGAATGACCTCATATGCTGAAAAATTAGCATTAAATCAATTACCAAATGACTTAACAAAAAGCTTATCTACAAGTGAACTCTTAGAATATTGCCTAAATTATCCATTCAACAAGGACATCTTGCTATTTAACAATCATAATGGAGGATTTGCTAAAGTGTTCTCTGAATCATTATGCTGGCAAGAATTCTTAAAACGACCTGATGTACTGTTAATTTTTATTAAATCATACGAAAAATATTCATCAGAAGATATTGAAAATATCAAAAATATAGATGAGAGATACAATGAGATGTTCAATGTTTTCTTTTTGGAAAAATTAGTTTCAGAAACAGACCTGGTTTCTACATCTGATCCAAAAATGCGGAAACTACTCATGACAAGTTTGCTCAGCAAGCAAGAAGGAAGAAAAAAATATCCTACGCAATACCATGGATTTTTATATTGGTCAGCACTTAGTGCCATCATGAAAATACTGAAATATGAAGATGTTATAAGTGATGATATCATAGAGAATACAGATTATAAAAATTTGAAAGAAAAGGGAATATGTTATAATCCAGATATTGAAGCTTCAATTGTTTCCATAGCAACCAAACAGTTAGAAAAGTGAAAGTCCGAAATCAGATTATCTCAACACTATTCTTATTGATCCTCCTTCTGTCGTGTAATAAAAAGGATGAGCCTTTGGATTTGGTTATTGATGAGAACGTTTGTTCTCAATTAACTGATACCACCGGGTTTAACCTGTACCATTATCAGTATTTTTCGAAAGAGGATTGGTACAATCTTAGTCATGTCGACAAAGTTAAAAACAGGCAACTCCCTGAAGAGCTTCTCAAAAAAATGACCATGGAACAGCTGTTCAACAACTGCATGTGGTGGGAGGATTTAGCGGCAGATATGTTGTTGTTTAATTCCAACCAGGGAGGATTTAGAGCTGCTTATTATGGACGTTTTAATGGAATTCAGGAACTCTATAAAAGGGAAGGTATCCATTTATTTCTTGAAGAGAAGGTAAAAAATATTGATTTAAAAGATATTACGACGAATAAGTGCTGGTTCTACAACCATATTTTAGAATATATGTATATTCAGCCTGAATGCCTGGTTCAATACTCCAAAAATGAAACCATCAGATGCATGGATGTTTTGTTTGCCAAAACAGAGAGACGTGCATATCTGACCACCATCGATTCTCAAAAATGGGGATTATATGGTTTAAGTCAATGGATGCATGGGATAGGCAATATCATGATCATCAATGAATACAAACCTTTTCTGGATGAGATGGAAAAGGATATGGAGTTGAAGAGTTTTTTTGCTTGCCGAATGGAAAATACAAGTAATTTAGTTTCCAAGGTGTCAACATTTGGAACTGAATTTTATAACAAACTTAAAAACGAAACAAAATGAAAATAATATTTACAAGTATTTTATTGCTCAATACATTTCTTAATGTTGCTTACTGTCAATGTACTGATTTTTACATAAAAACACCAAAAGGAACTAATGTTAAGGCATGTACCGATGGTAATCATGATCCAGCAATAGTGGCAATGACGGATCAACAAACGCGTGCTTATGCTATTCAAGTGATTGAAGGGGGAAACGATTCATATAACTGCCATGCCTATGCATGGCATGTGTCAGAAGGTGGAAATAATGTTTGGTTGAATAATATGTATACTGAAACTAAAAATGTAGACAATTATTGGAATGACGGTAGCTATATACAGGTAGCAAGTCAGCCCGCATCAATGGCACATGTAAAAGTCTTTTATGGATCAACTACTTCTGAGAATGATCATACTGCTGTAACTACCACAGATCCAAATGTTTTCATTTCCAAGATGGGATGTGGAGTACTATGTTCTCATTTGAAAACAAATTCTCCTTATGATGATTTGGGTCCAAAAAAATATTTTGTCAGATATGTTGAAGTTAGTGGAGAGATGCAATTATGTAATTCTAATACTGTTACATATTCAACTTTAAGTTTTGTTAACTGCACTTACAATTGGACCTTCGATGAAAGTAAATTAAATTATATCTCAGGTCAGGGATCGAACAATTTTAAGATAGCGCCCAAAAACCCTTTAGTACCTGGACTAGCTTGGGTTAAATTGTCACTAACAGTTAATTCTCCTATAAATAAAACCTGGGAAGTAACAACAAATGTCTGGGTAGGCGCCCCCCCTGTAATTACAAGCATTTCCGGTCCTTCAAGCGTAAGTGTCAATCAACCGGCATCATTCACTGCCCAACTTTTATCTTTTGATAGTCCCCCGGATAGTTATTTTTGGACCACAAGTCCATCATCTGGAGTAACTATATATCCGGATGGGCGATATGCAAGTATAAGTTTTACCAATTCTAACACTTATCAAGTGGTTGCCAAGGCACATAATAGCTGTGGCTGGAGTGATTATGCATTAACCTATGTGACTGTATCTGGTGGTTATTATCTGGCCATATCCCCTAATCCCGCTACTACCGAGGCCACTGTTGAGCTAATTAGCACCTCCACAGAAAAAAAACATGGAAGAAACTGAATGGGACTTGGAAGTTTACGATGCAATACAAAGCATGAAAACCAAAACTCAAAAGATAAAGGGTAACAAACAAACAATCAGCACCTCTGGCTGGAAATACGGTGTTTACATTGTCCGTGCAATAGTTGGCAAGGACATAATCAGCGAGAAGCTGGTGGTCAAACAATAAGTCTTTCTGATTGCTATGAGATTCCATCCTTCGAAAGGGGATGGAATCTTTTTCAAGCTAAGGTTATTCTCAATTCAAAAGGTTTGTAGTTAATATCATAAATAGAAGTTAAATATAAAGACCTATGTTCATTGGAGTCTCAAACGTTCGTTATCTTTAGGATCAAGAAAACGGGAATCAAAAATTTATAGGCTTTGTTACACACATCAGACCTTCATCAACAAGCTTATATAACCTTCATGTGGAACGATAATCAGATCACATGTCGCTTCAGGCATCAGCAACTCATCATCGGAGCGTCATGCTGAACTTGTTTCAGCATCCCACAATATTGCGAGTATTTGAGGGGATCCTGAAACAATTTTGTAATCTGTTTAATATTAACAAATAGACAACAATCCCAACATCCTATCAGATTGCAGAGATTGCAAGGATTGCATGTTTCTCCTTTTCTCTTTCTCACCTTCTCACCTTCTCCATTTCTCCATTTCTCCATTTCTCATCTTGAATGTAAAGTAAAAACAAGGAATTAAATAAAATACTAAACATGCAATCTCTGCAATCCTTGCAATCTACCAATGTTGATTTTTGTAAACTACTGAATTTGAAGCAAATAAATTGATCATTGATAGAATCTCATGTTATTTAGTTTTACTCCACGCTTCAAACATTAAAATTGCTTTGTACAAAACGCCGGCTTCACCTCTAAAAGTTCCGGAGCCTCTATGTTTATTATCAATTGAATACCATTCGTAGAAGCCGTTGTTATCTTTTACCCGCTTCACCATGGGTTGTATCTGTTCATAAGCTTCCTGAACGAAACCATTTTTGATCAATTCCTGAATCATGCGACCCCCAAACCAGGTCCAATCACCCCCATTTTGGTAACTGTAAATTGGATTCATAATTTTATTGGCAAAATAACCTTCCGGGTATGGAGGATAAAGGGTAAGGCCGATGGATGCAGCTCCTGCTTGTTTTACACGGCTGATCATCTCATTTAACGAAATTTTGATTTCCTCTTTAGTGAGTAAACCAGCTTCGATGGCAATTGCAGTTCCTCCGAAATAGTATATTTTATTCTCCTCAAAATCGGCAGGGAATGGAGATCCTTTTTCCAAATAGAGGTGAGGAATGAATTTCTGTTTCTGATTGTCCCACAGGTGCTTCCTGCTATTTTCGGAAATGCCATTTCTTATTTTCTCCCATTTGTCTTTCGTCTGCGGAAGGATTTCCATCATATTATTGAGAGCGATAATAAACATGGCATTGTCGTAAATATCAATGGCCGGATGGGTGTTTGCATCCAAGTCGACACCCCAGCCATGTTCCGGCTGCACATCGCCCCAATCAGCCGTTGTAGCACCAATGATCAATCCATATTGCTGGTTGTATCTGTGAGTCATCAAAAAATCCATCGCATCTGCCAATCTTACTGCCACCGTTTTATTTCCGATCTGTTCACTTAAAATAGAACTGTCGCCTGTTAGTTGAATGTATTTGTATACCGCTTGCACCAGCGAACTTTCCTGATCAGTTTCCACTGTATTCTTATGCCCCGCATAGCGTGGTTCGAGTGGTGAATATAAAAAATCGGTTTCCTCTTTGCTGATTTTTTCAGCTGGGGTAAAACCATCTATAATATTTCCATCTTCACCCTGCATTCTAAAAAAAACCAGCAGATTCTCTTTTAGTTCTTCCTTCGGATATACCTGTGCGGCCAACTCTATAAAAGTATTATAATCACGAATCCACACTTCGCGGTAGCCATCACCGGCGTTAAAACCGGCTTTCATAATTTCAGTTGCTTTTTGTTTTACAAAAGTAAAATATTCATCATTCCTGATTTTGTCTGCCAGTTCCTTCGCATCCTTATTTTGTACAGGAGCTGTGCATGAAAAAGTAATGGCCAATAAGATCAAAATGACTAATTTTTGTTTCATTATTTTTCCAGATTAAAGGTTTTATTCATTTAAGATCATAAAAATTTGTATGCCTGGCCTGTCACTTTTCATTCCGGGTTCCCCAATCCTTGTTAGGTTCAGGCCCCATTTCAAGTACCAGGGAGCCACCTTTTAACAGCTCACTGGCCGGAAACCAAAATGACAGCAATGGCTGACCATTAAGTGTGGCACTTTGCACATATTTATTTAACCGTGAGGCATTTTTGGATTCAATAATGAATTTTTCACCACGGCCAAATCGTTGCCCCAAGTCGATTTCTACTTTTGGGTACAGCGGACTGCCAATTTCATAAATTGGTTCAACCCGGCAACCACCATCAGTTTGAAATAAACCAAGTGAAGCCATCATAAACCAGGCACTCATTTGCCCCTGATCTTCATCACCCAAATAGGCATTGGCCAAGCCGTAACCATAATAACGATCAACAATCGCGCGACTCCATTTTTGGGTTAACCATGGGCGATCGACCCAATTAAAGAGGAAAGAAAAGTGCATCGATTGCTGATTTCCCTGGGTAACAGGATAATCCCAGTATTGGTCGTTCGGGGCATTGAACCGCCATTTGTTACTTTCCACAAACCCCCAATTCAAACGTTCAATAAAACGATCTTTACCAATAGCTTTTGCCAAAGCAGGCACATCTTGGGGAACAAAAAAAGTTAATTGCCAGGCATTTCCTTCCACATAATGATGGTTTCGCCCCGACTGATAAGGATCAAAATTGGGCATCCACGAGCCGTCAGACTTTCGTAAACGTGCATATCCGCTTTCAGGATCAATCACATTGCGCCAATATTCCCCACGTTTTGTAAATTCCTGATAATCGCTTTCCTTTCCCAAAGCTTTGGCAAATTGGCTGACTGTCCAATCGTCGTAACTATACTCCAGAGAATTAGAAAAACGGCCTTTGTCATAAGGGACGTAATGATATTTCAGATAGGGCAACAGATCATCGTTTCCGGCAAAACCGCCACCTACTTTTTGAGCAGGGGTAGTCTGCATTTTTTTTACGGCTTCAAAAGCTTTTTCGACATCAAAATCGCGGATTCCCATCTGATATGCTCCTACAATCAGTGGAATTTCGTGTTCAGCAACCATTACCGGAATATATTCCATACCGGCAGGCCCTTTGGCTAACCAGCCACTTGTTTCGTACATAGCCAGTTGCGACTTTACCCAACGGTTGCTCCATTCAGGAGTGACCAGATTCCAGAATTGGTTGAGGTTCCAGAACGTATTCCAGAACGCATCACAACCGAGTGCCGGAGATGCCGGGTCAGAAAGTTGCCTGATTTTCTCTTCGGCATCCACCCATTTACCATCCACATCGCTGTAAGTATTGCGACTGCACAAAGCACGGTACATGTTTGAGTAAAAACGAATCTTTTCACGACGGTCATTACTGGTGATTTTGACCCGCCCGAACAGATCGTTCCAGGTGTTGAGATTGTTTTGCCGCACTGCTGCAAAATCCCAGTTAAATGGTTTAGTGATCTCTGTTTCCAGATTGTTTGCCGCATTTTCTATACTGACATAAGATATTCCGGTACGAACCTGAACCACTGTATCTTCATGGGTGTCAAACTCTGCAAAAGCACCGGCATCCTCACAGTTTTTCAACTGAAGAATATCAGTCTTGTCCAGTATTCCTTTTTCTGACCAAACCCCGAAGTTTTTGATGGGCTGATCAAATTCCATCACAAAATGAACAATGTATTCCTGGGATATTCCACCTGACCAGGTATTTGGAGAGAGTTGCTTACTGAATCCTTCAATACGGTGATCATTCACTTTTTTAATCTGTACCTCCTCCAAATTATAATCATATTCCGCGGGGGTCTGCAAATCTATCAGCACACGGGAGCCTTCCTTATCTTTTGGAAAAGTGTATCGTTGAAAACTGCACCGGGTGGTTGCCGTTAGTTCAGCAGTAATCTTGTAATCAGTTAGTTCGGCTTTATAATAGCCTATGGGCGCTTCTTCAGTTTCTTTGTTTAAGCGCGATCGGTAACCCGTGTCAGGTTTCTTCTCGTCCCCTACTTGTGTCTTCAATTCACCATTGGTCGGCATCAGGCAAAGTCCAGCCATGGTCCATTCATGAATATGGCTAAAACCACCGATGGTTTCGAAGATGGGATCGTAACCTGCTTGCCAACCCCCATTCTGATTGTCGGGACTAAGTTTTACCATACTAAAAGGCATCCACGGTCCAGGTGCGATCATCCAACGCGAATGGGCTGTGCCCATTTTTGTGTCGGCATAATCGGCAGGGGTAATTACCTTTTGAGGACTGCGTTCTATCTTGCCGGATTGTACTTTATTACCGTCAATCCGGATTTCGTATTTACTCTCTTCTGAGGTTTCAACTTTAGGCATGGGAGATTCAAAAATAGAACGACCTGTTTCAATAATTTCCGAGAATATCTCATCATTATCCACAAGTATACTTAACCGGGGTTGTCCGGAAAGATGTTCAATATCAACCAAGAGTGGCTGAGCCTTTCCCTTGGGTGTTTCAATTTCATAATTGGCAACCTGCACATTTCTCAAAAAAACATCCCTGGGATCTATCAAACTGGCATTTCCAGGGCCTTCCAATCGTATTTGATCAAACATGAGCCACGAACCTTGAATGGTAGTCAAAGTAATTTCGTTGCCTCCAGCTTTTAGAAATTTGTTTTCAAAAGTAATTTCAATCAAACGCTCCTTTCCCAAAGAGGTTCTGTCTTCAATAGAATTTTTCCCTGAACCTTCTGATAATTCATATTTCCATGATTTTTCGTTAATGGTGATTTTGAAAACAGGAGGATCTTTAGAGCTATTATCCAACAGATCAACTAATAATTTCCATTCCCCTTCTTTTGGAAATTTGTCAATCCCGAAAAGAATATTGATGCTGTGCGAGCGCCAGCCAGCAGTTGACCAAGTGCCTCCCCACTCATCCGATGGGCCAGGCAAAACATATGGGAAGTCACTTTTTATATCTGATTGACCTACCAGAAAAAACCGGTCTTCCCATCCAAAATCTTTTTCCAGAAATCGTTTGTATTCATTTGGGAATAGCGAAAATTCAGCAGAACTATTGTCCTCAGTACCGATTTGCCAAATAATTTTGTTTTCTGTTTTACATGATTGCAGATAAGTGAGCCCTGCGAATAACACCAATGCATAAACCTTTTTCATATTCCTTGTGTAGGATTCTGTACGAAGATAGCTCAGTTTGTGTTAATTTTATTTATAAAAGGGAAGGCCATATTAAAAACATTTTTCGTATAGTACTAAATGCTTTTAATACAGCTTTGCCGATAGAATTTATTACAAATTAATAGCCAGGATTCTGAACAAGTTCTGGATTTCTTTGAATTTCATCTTCAGGAATTGGAAGAAGGAGGTTCTTTTCTGCAAAAGTTTTGCCCCAAGGATTTTGAGCTCCGACGAATGGAACAAATGTAAATACCCCATTTACAACAGTCGGATACTGCCTTGTACGGGTAATATCATTCCAGATTTTATTTTCAAAAATCAACTCCCTTACTTTTTCTGCCCATACTTCGCGGATAAAATTCTCTTTTGATAAAGCTAAAAGTTCAGTTGTAATTTGAGCTTTGGTTTTATTTAAAGATGCGCGGGCTTTGATGGTTGCTAGGTAGTCAGCTGCTTCATTGACGCCGGTAGTTTGTGCTATGGCTTCAGCAGCAATCAGGTACATCTCGGCTAAGCGATAATGAACCTGGTCTTTTTGAGACTGGTTGGTTGTATAAAGCGCTTCCGGTTCAAACCAAAAATAAGGGGTTACATCAGCAAATTGGACTGTCTCACCTTTTCTGTCTCCTTTCGTAAATGTATAATTGGTATGGAAATATTGTTTTTCCTGTGCACGAAGGTCATTGGTATTATCATAAGCTGCCAGAATTTGTGTTACAGGGCGATAGGCATTGTCAGCTATGCTATACGTAAATTCTCCCCATGTTGCAGCCTCGTTCGGGAATGAGTAAGTTGGCCGCCAACCACCATTTGAAATAGTTGGATCATATTCAATCATGTAAAGATACTCACTTTGATCGTCTGATGTGCGAAGAACATTATAGGCGCTTTGTGCAGGAGTGGCACCATTTTGAATTAATGCATAAGCCGCATTGTTAATCAATGATTTAGCCACTGCTGCTGCTTCTGCATAATTATCATCGTTCAACGGAAAACCGCTCATATTTAGATAAACATCAGCTAATAACGCTGAGACGCTGCCTTTGGAAATACGGTAACCGTTTCTTTGCATTGGAAGGTCTGCCAGACCTCCGGAATCGATACCAAACTTTAAGTCCGCAACAATAAAATCATAGATCTGTGCTTCAGTACTTCTTGGGATATAAAGATTTGCTATTGATTCATAAGGTTTAGTGATCAGAGGAACTCCTCCAAACATTTTAACCATGTGAAAATAGTTTAAAGCACGGAAGAATCTGGTTTCAGCAGTATACTGGTTTAATTCTGCAACCGTTAATTTTGGAGTTGTTGGTAGGTATTTGAGGGTGTTGTTTGCCCTGCCAATGGCACTATAGCAATTTTGCCAAATACCGAGTAGATTGCCATTGTTAACCACCGGATCAATGGCCAGGTTTTGGCTATCCTGCACAAATTTCTCCTGACCCTTGTATTGGTTATCAAACAAACCGGAAATATAACCACCATACATAACCGTTGGACCCATATATGCAGAATTCGCGTTATACAATGAAGGGAAACCAGATCTGTAAAGATTGTTTACCGCACTTATAGCATCAGCTGGTGCTAAAAAAAATTGATCAGCACTGATTTGTGAGCGGGGCTCTTCTTTGAGAAAATCATTGCAGGAGTTCAATCCTATCGAGGATAGAACCATTAAACTGTAATATATTAATTTTTTCATTTTCATTGCTTTTAAAGTTAAAATTAGAAGCTGAGATTTACACCAAAAGTAAACGTTCTTGGTTTAGGATATTGATAAAAGAAAATATTCTGTCCAAATTGGTCATTATTTGAAACAGATTCTGGATCATATCCCAGGAAATCTTTTGAATTAACAATAAAGGCATTGCTAACACTGGCATAAGCTCTCAATTTTTTTAATCCCGATCTTCCCAGAGAATTACTGTCAAATGTATAACCTAATTGAATCAGATTACCACGGATATAAGAACCGTCTGAAACCCAATGTGAGTCTGCCTGACTATCTTGTCCGCTATAATTTTGTTGCCTGATCTGCTGCACCATTGTATTTTGGTTGGTTGGAGTCCAGGCATTGTATAGAACAGTTGTGAACCCATTGGCAATACCACTGCGGTCTTCCATAGAGTGGAAATAAAGCTGCCAGGTATCAACGCCATAAACAAATTGTAGATCAACAGTGAAATCCCATTGTTTATAGGTAAAGGTATTGATAAAGCTACCGGTCCAATCGGGTAAGCCTTTGCCCAATATTTCGCGTGCTGTTGAACGTTTTGCCTGTCCGGGAATAGCTCCTACCAAGGCAGCTTGTGCGGCTTCAGCGGTTCCCCATACGCCCAATCTCCTGTATCCGTAGAATGAACTTAACGATTCTCCTACCCGAAGGATCACGTTACCACCTACAAAACCAGGGCTGGTGATGATATCTTCATTATTGGCTCCCAATTTTTCAATACGGTTGGTATTGTAATTGGCATTGATGGTGGATTGCCATGTGAAATTAGGTTTCTTAACATTCACAGTTGTCAATAAAACATCCAGCCCCCTGTTTGAAACTTCACCAATATTGTCTGTTACTGAAGGAAAACCAGTAGAATATGGAATTGGCCGGTCCAATAGCAAATCAGACGTAAGTTTATAGTAATAATCAAGGTCAAGGCCAATCCTATCGTTCAACATGCTAAGGTTAAAACCAATATCAAATTGGTCTGTCTTTTCCCATTGAAGGTCAGGATTTGCAAGCCGTGCGACATTCGTACTCGAAGCCCGTCCGTTATTCAGCAATACTGTCCCTGAAGAGATGGTCGCTAAAGTGCTGTAAAGGCCTATTTCTGAACTACCCGTACGTCCATAACTGGTATGTAATTTAAGGGTATTCAGCCATGTTTTATCCTTTAGAAAATCTTCATTGGAAATAATCCAACCCAAAGCGGCTGATGGGAAAAAACCGTAATGATTATTGGAACCGAAACGGGAAGATCCATCCATACGTGCGGTGACGGTGGCCAAGTATTTATCGTTGTAGGTATAACTTCCACGAACGAAGTAGGAGTTCATTGCCCAACGGCTCCAGTCCGAACCAGGTGCCGATGGAATAATACCTGCACCGAGGTTATCATATCCAAAGAAGTTGGTATTAAAACCACTCACATCTCCTGTATTTGACGATGTTTGGGTCAATTGCGACCATGATAAACCTGCCAGTGCATTAATCCTGTTTTTATCGTTTGTTTTAGTATAAGTCAAAAAAGTTTCTTCCTGCCAATAATAACTATCATAAGTTGAGATGTTGGCATTTCCGTTTGGAGATGATATATTGATCAGGTCATTCGGAGAGAAGTTTTTGTCTTTATTCTGGTTAGCATCCAGGCCAATTTGCGTTTTAAGGTCCAGGCCAGGAAGAATATGGAATGTCAATGCCGCATTACCAAAGATCTTTGTTTTAAAACGGTTCAACTTTCTGGTTGTCAATTCATGAACCGGATTGGTCATGGCTTCTAATCCCAAATTTAGTTTGTTCCCTGTAAACTGAGAGTTGGCCCAGGTCCCATCAGGAAACCTAACAGGAAAGATAGCGGGCATCTCCCACATGGTACGCCGTGCAGTCTGTCCACCTCCTGTTTCATCCAACTCATTGGCCCATATATGGTTGACCATCAAATTGATGGCCGTAGACAACCATGGCTTTGGATTGGCATCAAATGTTAACCTTGTATTTAAGCGTTTCATATAGCTATTCAGCATAATTCCCTGTTGGTCCGTATAATTTAAAAATGCACCGACCGAAGAGTTTTTTTGCTGTTGTTGAATACTGAATTGATGGTTCTGCGAAATTACGTTTCTTGTAGCTTCATCTTGCCAATCGGTATCATACAACGGTTTTCCTTGTGCATCAAAAAGAAGCGGATCAGTTCGGTCAACCAACAATCCTGCATTATTTTTACTTTGTTCATATTTCGAGAAATTGGAGAATCCAATATCCTCCATTTGCATAAATTCTGCCGAATTCATTAGGCTAGCCTTTTTTGCAAGTGTACCCATGCTCACCCAGCCATCATAAGATACAGTGATTCCTTCACCCTCGCCCGTGCCTCTTTTTGTAGTAACAAGAATTACACCATTGGCGCCACGGGCCCCATAAATAGCAGCTGCAGAAGCATCTTTCAATACCTCGATGCGTTCGATGTCATTGGGATTTATAAACTGAAAATCAGACATCTGCACTCCATCAACCACATACAATGGATTTGAAGAAGTATTGATAGAGTTCACTCCACGGATAATTACCCGGGTATTGCCTGAAGGATTTCCGGAGTTAGTAAAAATGTTTACACCCGCCACTTTACCTTTTATGCCTTGAAGCGCGTTGAATGATGATTGTCTTAAAATATCATCTGCCGTTGCAATACTAACAGAACCTGCCACATCTGATCTGCGTTGAACGCCATAACCTACAGCCACAACTTCTTCAAGACCAATGGATTCATCGGCCATAACTAAGTTAACCTGGCTGCTGTTGCCAACCAAAACCTCCTGCGCTTTCATTCCTACAAACGAAAATACCAATGTGGCATTCGCAGGGACATTTGAAAGGTTAAAATTACCATCGGTATCTGTGATCGTTCCGGTAGTGGTTCCTTTCACTACAACCGAAACTCCCGGTATCGAAGCTCCTGAAGCGTCAGTTACTTTTCCGGAAATGGTTTTTTGTTGTTGCAAAACATCTGTTTCGGGGGCATTTTGAAGGTCCAAACCGACCTTCGTGTTCTCACTGTAAAGGCTGGCAGAAACCTGCATATAGCTTACACATAGGAATAGAAATGTTAGTTTCATTATTCTCACACATTTTTCATTCCAGATAAGAGGTCTTTTACCTCGGAATCCCAATCTTTTTTTCATACGTTCAAATAATTTAGTAATGAATAATTTACTGAAATGATAAATTTTTGGCCGGAAAGCATTGATAGGCTTTGGGGTTTTAATTTTTAACATCGTTCCTATTTTAGATCAATTTTATTCTCTTATGATGTAATTTGTTCAAAATTCATCATTATTCAACTGTGCCATGACAATGGCTTTGTACCATACTGCTTATATTTACTTTCTATTTAATGGCAAATACAATTTAAGTTGATTTACGCAATTTTTTGATATTAGTTCGATTTAAGAACTTATTTTTCATCTTATATTTAATCCAACTTTTTCCTTGGCGAATGATATTGAGAAGAGTATATAATCCAATTTTAATAGATTTGTAATAAATTAATTTATAGACTTTTAGATTAATATATGGGCTTTTAAAAAATGAGAACAGTTCATCCACAAGGTGTAAAGTTGCGTGCCGCCAGGGTATAAAATTTCCAGGATATTGAAATTTCAATGATTCCAGTTTAGTTTTATTTGGTTGAAAAGGTACTATTTTTTAACATTACATGGGTTGAAACATCAGCCCGTAAGCCCACCGGGACTTAAAAACTGACAGGGGCGATTTATTTTTTTGCCTACCTCCGGGACAAGCCTACCCAAAATTTACCAATGACAAAATTTTTAATACAAACGACATAAACGACAAATGTTGATAGGATCGTTTATGTCGGAAACTCAGGAATAACTCACCGGGTGGCTACAACTTCATTCTGAATATTACAAATTGTGTCATTGGTAGAATCTCATTCAGAGCGTCATTAATAAAACCGAAGCAATCTGTCAATCTTATACTTAGTAAATCCTCTCCTACTAATTCCTGATCCTTTGGTTTTATTTAAAGTAGCCATCCTATATATTTAAATGATAAATTGCCCTTACCAATTCAATACATAGTCAATACCAATTCAATACAAAGTCAAGGGTTAATAGGTACATAATAGGTTAATAACAGGTTAATAGCAGGTATACTACAGGTTATTTTAACCTATTATCTACCTGTTTAAAACCTGTTCTAAACCTGTTGATACTTGAGTTTATATTGAGTTTATATTGAATTGGTATTGAATTGGTATTGAATTAATATAGGTTTCGTAATGAGTAAATAGTGAATTGGTAGGTCTGATTGTATAATAAAAGCTATTTATAACATAAGTAAAATCGGGAGAAATAAAGTTGAAGTGTCTGATTTTGGGTTAACTATATTGTTTTACAGACGAATTTTGACAAAGAATATTTCGATGTGAAGGTAGTGGTAAGAATTGACAGATTGCTTCGTTTATAGCAATGACACACTGTTGGAATCAATCGCGTTGATTGAAGATGCTTTTATTTGTTGCCCTGATGATCCAGGTATGGTAATTTATTTTATAACTTATTTAATGACAATGCTTTGAACATGTATTGCTGAGGTTGGATGCGTCAATTTAGCCTGGGCACGACATTGGTTTTTAATTCATTTGTCACTATCTGACTCACTCACTTCTTTTAGTTTTGTCAATGCTTTTGGCCACATTTCTAAAAACATATCATAATATTCTTCGGTGGCATCCATATCAAGTTTAAACAATGTTTTCTTCTCCTCTAATTCTTCCAATGTATAATTTTCAAAAGCGGGTGCCCATTTTCTGATTTCTTCACTTGTTGTATCTTCTATACCGTTCATAATGTATCACAAATGTTTAATTGAAATGTAATTGGGATAAATACTTTCTGCTATTTCAGAAACCATTCCTTCTTTGACTCCTTCTTTGTTAATGGAAATAAAACGGATCGCATCTCCTTTATTCCAACCTCCTTGAAAATAAGAACCTTCTTGAAATGCACTGGTCCAAAGCCTGAATTTGGAATCATCAACAATGGCTTCCCAAACGCCCTTACGAGTAGCGTTAATCGTTATGTCTAAATTGATTTTTTTCATGAAGTTAAAATTTTATGGGTTCGGAATTTTAGTAGGGTCAGTGTATATTACTTGCCATTGGTGGCCATCAAGATCGGCAAAACTGTCATAATACATCCACTCCATGTCCGACGGTTCTTTATATCGGCTGCCACCATTTTCAATGGCTAATTTTATAGTTTCGTTCACTTTTTCCCTACTCTCAACCTCAATGGCAATTAATACCTGGGTAGTTGAGCCGTCTGAAACAGGACGGTTGGTAAACGTCTGGAAAAACTTGTGTGTAAAAAGCATTGAATAGATAGTTCCTTCATTAAGTATCAGACAAAGTGCATTTTCACCACTAAACTCTTCATTAAAGGAGAAACCTAATTTGGTCCAAAAGTTTCTTGTTTTGTGAAGATCTTTTACGGGAAGATTGATGTAAATTGATTTCACTTTCATGGTATGAATGTTTTATCTTTTTTGTCAATATTAATTATTTGGCCTTCACATGAAATACCCCAATGTTATAAATACTCCTTATTCAAACATCTTCTCATTTCTGATTTAAACCTATTATAAATCATTCAAATGTTATAAAATACTCTGCACGTGCAAGATGGTATTGCTTATACATAATAACACAAGCAATTGATTCAAAGCATTTTATTTCTATAAATATACAAAATAATCTTGAATAAAATAATCGGGCCAACTATAAATTTCCACCACAACTTTTTCTTGAACGCTTATGATATTTTACGATTCTAAAAATCTTATTTAATTTAACTTTTGGACACTAGATTTAGAAAACAAATTACACTACTAATTGTTACCATTTAAAAATAAATTCCGTAAATGCAATAAAACTTACAAAAAATATCAAAAACGCTTAAAATTACTCATGTCATTTTTAGAAAATGTTTTAGTATTAATAAATAACTAAAAAATAAAAGGTATGAATAAAAAATTTAAAAAAGGGGATTCCGTGGTGCAAGCAAAAATAACGCACGTTATTCAGCTAATAAGCTTTATGCTTATTATACTGACTAACAGCTTAATGGCAGCATCCAGTAATTTTCAATCTACGAATGTTTTAAATATAACTTCGGTAAGTGAAAACCCTCAGCCACAACAAGAGAAAAAAGTTTCAGGTAAGGTTACTGATCCGACCGGCGCGCCAATTCCCGGAGCATCTGTTGTTGTAAAAGGCACTACAACAGGCACAACTTCTGATGCTAATGGTAACTTTAATTTTTCAATACCCAACAATGCAGAAGTCCTGACTTTTTCATTTGTCGGGATGAGGTCACAGGAAATAACAATTGGGAACAATGCAACATTTAATGTCACCCTGAGCGAAGAAGCCATAGGCGTTGATGAAGTGGTTGTGATTGGTTATGGATCGATCAGAAGATCGGATGCAACAGGTTCATTGGCAGTTATAGGCAGTAATGATTTCAACCGAGGGCCTGTATCGTCGCCAGATATGCTATTAAGTGGCCATATCGCGGGGGTTCAGGTAACGACCAACAATGGTCAGCCAGGCGCCAATACAAGTGTCAGGATTCGTGGTGTAAACTCCATATCAGCCTCCAGTGAACCATTGTATGTAATTGATGGGATGCCTGTTGATAATTCACGGGCTACCACAAATGTTGGTGGCGATGCCGCTTTGAGCAATACGACCATGAACCCCCTTACCATGATATCGCCCAATGATATAGAATCGATGACTGTACTTAAAGATGCTTCTGCTACTGCCATTTATGGATCACGGGGAGCCAACGGGGTTATCCTTATCAAAACCAAAGGTGGTGTTGAAGGGATCACTTCTGTAAGCTATTCAGGTTCAGTAGGTGTTTCTCAGGTTTCAAAGAAAATTGATGTGCTGACAGCTGATCAGTATCGACAGTATGTGCCTGGTGCGCCCACCGGAGTATCTACCGATTGGCAAGATGCTATTTTCCGAAACGCGTGGACACAAGATCATAATGTTACCTTTAGCAGCGGGAATAAAAATACTTCCTACAGGGCTTCCATCAGTGCCTCCAATCAGGATGGCATCGTTTTATCCACTGGCCTTGAACGTTATACGGCACGTTTTAATGTAACCCATAAAATGTTTGATGAACGCCTAATTCTTTCAATGAATGTCAACAATACCAATACCAAGTTTAACAATTTCCTTGAACAACAAACGCAAGGAGCTGATGGCGGTGTTATTAACAATGCGTTAAAAGCTGACCCTACCCTACCCATTTACAATTTGGATGGTACATTTTTGGATGAATCGCAATCGGTAAGAAATCCGGTAGCATTGGTCAAACAGGTGACCGATTTAACCAAAGGAGACAGGACGATTGTAAATGCAGAGGCCACCTACTTTTTTATACCAAAGATTTTATCTTTTAAAACGACTATTGCTTATGATGTTGATAACTCATTGCGTAAAGCTTATCAGCCCATCACTTCAAAGCCCGCTAGATCGATAGGCGGACGTGCTTTGATTGAGAATAATAAATATTCGAACCGGCTGACGGAGAGTTATGTAACTTTGAGCAAGAATTTTAATGAAATGCACGATCTGAATGTGATTGGAGGATATTCATGGCAGGAATTTGATAATTATACACAATCAATTATTGGATCCGGGTTTGTGAATGATAATTTAGGGGCCGATAATATTGGAGGAGGAGTCAATCAGGTTCCGACCAACAATCATGAAATAAACAGGTTGATCTCTTTTTATGGTCGTGTTAACTATAATTACAACAATAAATATTTATTTACCGCAACGCTTCGTGATGATGGATCATCCCGTTTTGGATCCAATAACCGTTGGGTCTTATTCCCATCAGCAGCCCTGGCCTGGAAAATTAAAGAAGAGGGTTTTTTAAAGGAATCCGATGTCATTGATGATTTGAAACTCCGTGTTGGCTACGGTGTTACAGGAAACCAGGAAATCGGTAATTTCAGATACAGCCAGACCTATTCAATCAATAGCAATGCCGGAACCTATTTTGGAGGCAACTTCTATGCGCCTTATAACATAACGGGTATTGCCAATCCCAATCTGCAGTGGGAAGAAACCTCTCAATTTAATGTTGGGCTTGATTTCGCCTTTCTTAACAGCAAGCTTAGAGGATCCCTGGATTTGTACAGTAAAGAAACTACCAACCTGCTACTTTCCATTGATGCCATTCAACCGGCCGTCAGTTCAACGTTTCTGGGCAATATTGGTACAATGACCAATATGGGAGTTGAATTAAACCTGGACGCTGAAATCGTCAGTAAAAATGATTTGGGTTGGTCTTCAAATTTTAACATAGCTTACAATAAAAATGAGATTACTGAACTTTACAACAATAAGGATATAAATTATGGAATAGTGAGTGGTGCAGGTGCATCAGGCAATACTCAAATCCTGCGGGTTGGCCAACCCTTTGGATCCTTTTACGGGCGAGAATTCACGGGCATAGTAAATGGTGCGGAAACTTTTGCTGCAACTACAAGTGCCATTATTGGCCAAGCATTACCTGATTTTATCATAGGCTTTACCAATAATTTAAGGGTTAGAAACTGGGATTTGTCCATTGTATTTAGAAGTCAGTTAGGAGCAAGCTTATACAACAATACCCGTGCTGAAATAAGCCAGGGGAACCGCTTACCGGGTCAAAATACCAATCTCGAAGGAGCGGAGTTTAATAAGGCCGGGGGCGGTGGAATTGTATATTCTTCGTCTCGTTGGGTAGAAGATGCATCTTTCCTTCGCCTGGATAACATGACCTTGGGATACACCTTTAAAGGTTTGCCAACTGTCATTAAATCTGCCCGCCTATACATTACAGGCCAGAATCTCTTTGTTATTTCAAGCTACTCAGGCTATGACCCGGAAGTGAATAATGTTGCCGGAAGTGGTGGCATTAAATCATTGGGCATTGATTACAGTACTTATCCTCATGCAAGGACACTTCTTTTTGGAATTAATGTTAACTTTTAAAAGTGATGAACATGAAAAAAATAGTAATAATCCTGCTACTTGCATTTACTTTCACGTATTGCACGGACCTTGAAATAGCGCCCAACAGCCAGTTAACTGATCAGACTTCGTATAAATCAAAAGGTGAATTTTTAAATGGATTGGCCGGAGTTTATACTACCATGGGCGCATGGTCTGAAGTTGTTTTTAAAGTGGGCAGTTCAACGGATGAATTGATCTTTCCTGCGCGTGGTGCAGATTGGAAAGGTGACCTCCAACCGATGTTTTCACATACATGGTTACCTACCAATGGTGAAATTGGAGGCATCTATTTGGGGCTTTCAAGAATGATTGCCGTATCCAATACCTTCATTGATGCAGTGGATGGAAGTAGTTTTAAAGACGACAGCGAAATAATAGTCATGAGAAGCGAAGCGCGGTTTGTCAGAGCTTTTGCCTACTTTTTGATGCTTGACCATTTTGGAAATGTTCCGTTGGTTAAAAGTTCTGTTTACGACCCTCAAAATCTGCCTAAGCAAAATTCCAGGGCAGAACTTTTTCAATTCGTGGAAAGTGAGGCCAAAGAATTATCAGCGGGTACACTTCCGGCTACCAATACCTATGGACGTGTAGATAAATATGCTGCCCAAACACTACTTGTAAAATTATACCTCAACGCGGGCGTGTACATGGCTGGTGCTAATACCCACCTGGCAGATGTAGTTACCCTGACTTCGGACATTATAACCAACAGTAGTTATAAATTAGACCCTGATTTCAAACAGGTTTTTGCATGGGATAATGGTGTAAACAATGTGGAGAATATTTTCACCATGGTTGCTGACAGCAGAAACACTGCTGCCGAGAATATCAGTTATTTGTTTTCGATTACTGATTTAACGGCTAAATATGGTTCATTTGCAAACGGTTGGGGTGGTGCGGCTACGTTGCCCACTTTTTATAAATCATTTGAAGCTACTGATATTCGCCGCGATATGTGGATAGCAGGCCCTCAGGTTGGAGCCAATGGAAGCCCGATTTTAGCCAAAGACGACAAGGGTGTAACCCGCCAATTGGATTATGTGGCTGACTTCACAGCTACTGATCCGGTTAACAACGCTGACCATTGGGATGGTGTGCGTGGAGGCAAATATTTAATGGATGGTATAGGTGGATCGATGGTCGCACGTAGTTTGAACAACGATATGCCCATATTCCGTTTTGCAGATGTACTGATGATGCGGGCTGAGGCCTTGCATCGCCAGACTCCAGGCATTGCAGAGGCATTGACCCTTGTGAACCAGGTTAGAAATCGGGGCGGCAATTCAATTGCTCCTTTAACAAGTTTGACTGATGCAAATTTACTTGCCGAACGGGGCCGTGAATTTGCATGGGAAGGCTGGAGAAGAAACGACTTAATTCGTTTTGGTAAATACAATGATGCCTGGGATTATAAAGCCGCAAGTGGTGATGATTTTCGTAATCTATTTCCTATTCCGGCAGCACAAATTCAGTCAAATCCTAATCTTAAACAAAATACAGGATATTAGCAACATAAATGAAACCAATTACAAAAATTTCATGCCTGGCATTTGTTGTAATGCTATTGTTTAATAACATTTTATTTGCTCAGGCTACTAAATTCCAACTTTATGAGGCAAGCAACCGCTTGCCTCATTTATATGGGAAGCAACAAAATACAGAGTATCTGTATGTCACAGCAGGTAACCGTCTTTATTGCATCGGGAACCAGGCAGGGGGATTCCCAGAAGTTGGATTTCATGTTCCGGGAGAGATGGGTGGTATCTGGCAACAGCCGCTTAAATTGATGGATGGCTTCAATTTAACTTTAAAAAATCCCAAAACAGGCCTTGCATACAAGAGTGTGTGTGATAGTTTCATCACTTACTCAATGGCAACAAAATTCCATTATCTTATGACAGATGAAGATATTGGGATTACCCAAACCCAATTTGTACCTGACAATCTGCCGGTATTGGTGGTAGAATATAATATTCGCAATAACTCAATGCAGAACAGGAGCTACGAGCTTGAACTTACTACAGACATTGATCTGAGCCCGGTATGGTTAGGCGAAAAAAGCGGAATGACCGATCATCAGGATACATTGGCTTCATTTGATAAAAATCGCTCTATCCTTTATTTTCGTGACAAGGGCAATTCCTGGTATACCGGTGTTGGATTTGAGAATTCTTTGGTTCAGTTCAAAGGGTTAAAGAAAACCACTTATAAAGGCAAAGGGTTAACTGGTATTACAACATTGCCCTGCCAAATACCTGCAGGCAAAACAGTTATTTTTCGATTCTATATTTCCGGTTCCTTAAAAGATGTAGGTGAAATTGACAAAAATATATCACTTGCCAGGGAGAAGCTCTCAGAATTGTTTTATAGCAAGAAGAAGAGGTATACAGAAATTGAGAAAACAGCTAAAATAATTGTTCCCGATCAATTGTTAGAAACTGCCTATAATTGGGGAAAATACTCTACCGATTGGTTAGTGAGAGATGTACCAGGGATGGGACAAGGATTGAGTGCCGGATTACCAGATTATCCGTGGTTTTTCAGCAATGACCAGGCAAGCACCTTTATGGCACTTACAGGCATTGTGCAGCCAATACTCTTCTATGATTCCTTCTCCATGCTCAAAAGAATTTCCAATAAAGCAAATGATAGCAGTGGAAGAATCATTCACGAAGTTTCTACCAACGGAGCGGTTTATGATAAAGGCCGAATGGAGGAGTCACAATTACATATCATAGCTGCCTGGCAAATATTCAAATGGACAGGTAATTTGCAATTCTTGAAAGAGAATTATGCTTTCGCGAAAAAAACATGGAGTTGGTTACAGCAACACGATACCAACAATAATGGTTATATCGAGGGATACGGAGGCGTTGAAATAGAAGGACTCAATGAAGAAATGCTTGATGTTCAGGTAAATACTTTCCTGTTTCTTGACATACTTAGCCAAATGGCATCCCTGTTTGATGAAAAGCAAGATGCAGCATACTATGCCCAAAAAGCAGCCACATTGAAGGATCAAATAAACAAAGACTGGTGGATTGATAGAGAAAACCGCTATGCCGATTTTATTTCCACCAAAGACAAAGCACTGCGAATTATTGAGGATGCACTTGCAAAAAGGGTACAAAAAGGAAGAAACGACTGGGCAGGGGTTAAACTTAATCAACTGAAAGAAAGTATCAATAACAATACTTACCCTTATAAAGGATATTTAGTTTATTACAATGGATCGGGCCTGAAACCAATGATGGAAGGGATGACCGATACCACGAGGGCAATTCGCATGTTGAAAAGTGTCTCTTTTTTTAATAACAAGTTTGGCACTTATATCGCTGGCATTGAAAGGCCCGATGATGTAATGATAGATGAAAGAAAATTTCAGAAAGACTCTGCTTTCAGTTACAACAGGGCGGTGATGCCGGCTGCCACTGGCGGATTGGCCCAGGCAGCCGCTCTTTATGGGATGCCAGACACGGCGCTCATGTATATTCACAAGATCCTTAACACTTTCAGCTATGCAACTCCCGGCACTACTTATGAAGTATCTCCTGACTACGGTATGTTTGTTCAGGCATGGAACATAACGGGCATTAATATCCCACTTATCCAATATTTCTTTGGAGTTCAACCCGATGCTTATAAAAAAGAGGCGACCATCCATATACAGATGCCTAAAGATTGGAATAATGCCTCATTAAATAATTTAATAATAGGACAAACAAAGCTTTCTATTCAATATACCAAAATAAAGGACCGGATAAAATGTATCATTCGTTCAACAGAGCCTGGCTGGAAGATTCATTTTATTGTAGACAAAAACACAAGTAATATTGTTCTAAATAATAAACCAATAAAACCTGGCAAGCTAAAGGTTGAATTGACAGGCATTGATAATACAGTTCAATATACCAATTACTGATGACTAAAAATTAAGGAATGAATCACAATACAATCCGTCAAAAAGCTCAAATTATATTATCGGTTCTTTTATTCGTTGCAACGTCAACTCAAATATTTGCACAGGCAGATCCATGGATCATTAAAGCAGACAAAATAGATCCATCCAACTATTATGGCATAACGGTAGCCAACGGAATGATAGGTATCGTATCCTCACCTGAACCGTTCAAGGTGAAAAATGTAGTGCTTGCCGGCACCTACGATTTATACGGTCGGGGTCGGGTAAGCAATTTTTTGAACAGTTTTAATCTGTTGAATATGCGGATGGAAATTAATGGAAAAAGTATGGATGCCGCTTCAGTTAAGAACTTCAAACAGGAACTTGATATGCGTACGGCTTCCTTTTCATCATCTTTTGACTTTCAGGATCAGGCCAGCATCAGATATACTTATTATTCACTCCGGCAGTTGCCATTTTGTGTTTTAATGGAAGTAAAAGTCACTGCAAAAAATGACCTTGCCATCAATGCAGCCAGTGTATTGGAATCGCCTGATGCATTGCGCGATGTTCAGAATTATTACAATGAAATCGACCGTCCTCACGTTAACATTGGCTTGTTAACCTCTTCGGCCAAAAGTCCAACAGGAAAACTACAATTGTGCGCTTCAACGAGTTTTATATTCAACGAAATTCATGGACAGGAACCACGTGTAATTCATGAAATGTGGGATAGTAATATGCATCTGATGAAATTCAATAAAATCATTAAAGCCGGTCAGACTTATTCATTTTGCATTGTCGGAACTTCTATTTCTTCAGCTCACCATGAAGATCCACTGAACGAATCCGAGCGTTTAACCATTTTTGCCAAACTCGAAGAACGCGAACGTTTGATTGAATTCCACGAAAAAGCATGGGCTGATTTATGGAAAAGCGATATTCTCATTGAAGGTGACCCACAATCGCAACAGGATATTCACAGTATGTTGTATCATTTGTATTCATTTGCCCGTGCTGGAAATTCCTTTGCTCCTTCACCCATGGGCTTATCGGGTTTGGGTTATAATGGACATGTTTTTTGGGATATGGATTTATGGATGTTCCCCGTTTACCTGGTACTCCATCCGGAAATTGCCAGATCGCTGATTGACTATCGTTTCGAACGTCTGGAAGCAGCAAAACGCAATGCTTTTTCTCATGGGTATAAGGGCGCAATGTACCCTTGGGAAAGTGCAGGTACGGGAGTGGAAGAGACACCTGTGTGGGCTTTATCAGGACCCTTTGAACATCACATTACTGCCTGTGTGGCCTTGGCTGCGTGGAATTATTATTGTGTAACCCAAGATAAAAACTGGCTCAAAGAGAAAGGCTGGCCAATACTTTCAGCTACTGCCGATTTCTGGACAAGTCGCGTAGAACGAAATGGAGAAGGGAAATATGATATTAAAAACGTGGTTGCCGCTGATGAGTGGGCAGAAAATATAGACAATGATGCATTTACGAATGCCGCGGCAAAAGCAAATTTGCAAAATGCTACAAAAGTTGCTCAACTATTAGGGTTAACGGCCAATGCTGACTGGGAATTAGTGGCTCAAAATATTCCAATACTTAAATTTCCGGATGGAACAACAAAAGAACATGCAACCTATAAAGGTGAAGGTATCAAACAGGCCGATGTAAATTTACTGGCTTATCCATTGAATGAAATTTCAGATCCGAACCAAATTAAAACCGATTTAGAATATTATAACAAACGGATCCCGGATGCCGGAACTCCTGCCATGACACAAGCTATTTTTACATTGCTGTATGCCCGGTTAGGCGATAGCGCCAAAGCATATCAATGGTTTAAAGATGCTTATGTTCCTAATTTAAATCCGCCATTCAGAGTAATCGCCGAAACAAAAGGTGGTACAAATCCATATTTTGCAACAGGTGCAGGGGGAATTTTACAAAGTGTACTAATGGGTTTTGGTGGCCTGGACATTCAGTCAGAAGGAATAGTTCAAATTAAATCTGTATTACCCGACAAATGGAAGAAGCTTACAATCACTGGTGTTGGAGTAGATGATCAGACTTTTGTGGTGAATAAATAACTCACGTTACGCAAATAGACAAATAGACAAATAGACAAATAGACCTTTTGTCACTTTCACTATTTGGCTTTTTGAGGCATCATAAGTATTAAAATGCCAATTGTCTATTTGTCTATTTGCGTAACGTGGGTAAATATGATGACTTGAGAAACAGGTTCCATGAGAAAAAAAAGCGGGTAGAAAGTCTGGAGAAATTGAATTTTCATAACCTTAAGTGAAACTATGGGTAAGACAAAGCGTTAAAAAACCAAACACTGAAAGTGTTCAATGGTTTGTCATATAATTTTCAATAACATCCCCACGAAGAACAACGCGACCAATATCTCTCTGAAAAACCAGAATGTGACTTCGCGAATAAGTTACATAAAAAGATTAAAAAAAACGTTTATATTATGCTGCCCTAATAAAAGTATAAATCAATGAATAAACAAAGATTAAAACAAGTCATTCCGCTAAAAAAGAATAAGTTACTTGCCTTTAAAGCCATAGCTATCCTATTGCCTTTTGTACTTTTGTTCTTTCTGGAGGTTGGATTACGAGTTTTTGGCTATGGGAATGATTTGGGTTTATTTATTGAGGATAAGGAAAATGCTAACTATTGGGTAATGAACCCTCATGCTTCTGAACGCTATTTTACAAACCATGAAAATGCAACCATCGGCGTATTTGAATCATTCAGAAAGAAAAAATCTCCTGGAACCTTACGGATTTTTGTATTGGGCGAGTCAACCACTCTTGGTTTTCCATATATGGCCAGCGCTTCATTTGACCGATGGTTATTGTATAGATTGATGCATACATTCCCTGATAGGGAGTTTGAAATAGTGAATGTTTCCTTAACAGCCGTAAATTCTTATACCGTTTTAGGATTTGCAAAAGAAATAGTGAACTATGAACCAGATGCAGTAATGATTTATTGCGGACAAAACGAGTACTATGGAGCATTAGGTGTGGGTTCCACTTCACAACTTGGCGGTAACCGGATACTTATTCAAAGTTTATTGTATGTACGCACTTTCAGATCGGTCCAATTATTGGAAAATATCTATTTCAATATCAAAAGCTTAGCAAAAGGCAATTATGTTGATACGCGTAAAACCCTAATGGAACGCATGGCCGGAAAGCAAGAGATACCCTTTCAATCTTCGCTGTATAATCGTGGAATTGTACAATTTAAGAACAATATGGAGGATATTTGCAAAGTGTTGTCTTCTAAGGAAATCCCTGTTTTTGTCAGTAATTTGGTAAGCAATGAGAAAGATCTTAAACCCTTTATCAGCTCAAATAACGAACCAACAGCTTCTGCCGACTATCATTTTTCCAGTGCCCAAAAAGCCTATCAACAGGGTGATTTTGAAAAGGGGAAACGACTGTTCATTCAAGCCAAAGATTTGGATATGCTTAGGTTTAGGGCACCTGAAGCACTTAACACTATTATTGCCGGTCTGCCTCTAAAGTTTCCGGGGGTTTACCTTGTGGATACAAAAAAAATGTTTGAAGAGCATTCTCCGCATGGCATCATTGGCAATGAAACATTGCTGGAACATGTACACCCTACTATTTATGGTTATAGTCTTATGTCGGAAACATTTTACATGAGTCTTAAGCAGCATAAAATAATAGTTCCTGACTTGCAATCAGAAATTATGTTAGAGCAACTTCAACATGAAATGCCGATCACGATAGTCGATTCAATGAGAGGGACTTACCAAATCATGCTTTTAAAAGAAAATTGGCCATTCAACCAGCCTAAAACAATTGATTTAAATAAATTGAATTCATTTGAGGCCAAATTAGCTGTATCACTCATCTATCAAAAAACAAACTGGATTACAGCCATGAGAGCTCAAATCGAACATTATTCGAAATTAAATGATCAGGCAAATACGCTGAAAGTGGCTGAGGCGTCTGTTCTTCAGATTGTCAACAATGCTGGTTATCTCTTTTATGTTGGCAAGCTTTGTGTTGAACAAGGTCAGAACAAGAAGGCAAAAGTATATTTTCAACATGCGTTTAAACTCTCGCCCAGCACTGAAACAGCTCAAAGGCTTATTATACTTTTTCTAAAAGATGATCAACCCGAGAGGGCATTGTCCTATTTAACATACCTTGATCAAAGTAATGTTTCAAGGACCATTTATTCCACCACACTTACACTTGCAGAAAAGATTATAGAATACAAAGCTAAATTGAAAGATGATGGTACCAATGTCACTGTAATAAATCAAATTGCGCTGAACTACTATAAAATGCAGAATACAGGCATAGCGTTAAAGTACGCTGAAAGAGCTTTTGCACTGGACAAATATAATATAGAAACCAATGAATTGCTCGGAAAAATTAAATCTAAAATGACTCACAACGTGAGTTATAACTAAGGAACACTTTGAAAAGAGGCTCATTTCCAAAAGTGGGTTTGGCAAGATTAGCTTCCATCCTTTCTAAAAATAGCACTCAATTCTATACAGATGGAATCCCTGGTACACTCCTATTTCATTTAAGATAAGAGCGACAACACCGCCAATTGTCGTTTTAATGGCCTTATTGTCATATTACTGCTATTGTGACGTTCGGGCTTTGGGCTCTGGCAATTCCGAAGGTGGAGTTTCAGACTTCCTGATCCCTCGCAGATTAAATTGTCGCTAATTGCAATTTGTGTTCTTCTTATTTTCTTGTAATATAAGCAGTTACATTTACAAATGGTATTTTTATTATTAAATTTGCGACAGTTTAATTTACGGTAGTTAATTTCTGATCTATTTTATTTTCAAGTAGTTATAAATATAAGGTCAGGAAGTCTATATCTGTTGGAATAGTAATTTAACAAATAAATAAGGCCCCTGGCAGGAAGTTGAATGGTGGTCATATTTCTGCATTGCCAGGGGCTATTTATTCCTGAATTAAAGCAATAATTTATATTTATTTAAATAAGTATCAAAGTCTGTTGGTGAGCAATACTGCACCAATGTTTAAAAATAAGGTTGTGATAGGTTCTCGCGTGTTATTCATATTTAATTCTCCTTCATGTTATTATCCTCAATTGCAATTATTTTATCCAGCCTCCTCTGGTAGCGCACTTTGTTAATGAATTCTGCATTTATAAATGCATCAACGATTTCATAGGCCAATTCAATTCCAATAATACGCTGTCCCAAGCATAACACATTTACATCGTCATGTTCAACACATTGGTGGGCTGAATAAGTATCATGACACACGCCAGCACGAATATCCTTGAATTTGTTGGCAGCCACACACACTCCCACTCCGCTCCCACAAATAATGATGGCTTTCTCACCTTCATGGTTCAGAAGTACATGGGCTACATGGGCAGCATGATCCGGATAGTCGGAAGGCTCTTCGTTAAATGCACCCAAATCAATAACCTCGTAACCTTTTTCACGCAAATAATTCACCAATAATGACTTATAAAGGAACCCTGCGTGGTCGGAAGCAATAATTATCTTCATAATATATAGATTACACGGATTGAAAAAGATTGCACGGATTGCTTCTACTAAAATAGCGCAGCTCTACTCAATTCTTTTTACTTCCCACTTCCTACTTCCTACTTCCTACTTCCTACTTCCTCACCATTTTTTTAACTCTACTCACAATATCTTCTACAGTAATCCCATAGTGCTTATAGATCTCCTCGTAAGGAGCGCTGGTTCCGAATATGGAGATACCAATTATCTGGCCCTGATCGCCCACCCATTCATACCATCCTTGAGGTGCAGCTGCTTCTACGGCAAGCCTGGTTTTTATTTCCGGAGGCAATACTGTATCAATGTATTCCTGTTCCTGCTTCCTGAAAAGTTCCCAACTGGGCATACTTACCACGCGGGCATCAATGGCTTCTTTCATAAGTTCCACTTGGGCCTCGAGGACAAACTGGACTTCCGATCCTGTGGATATCAATATCACACCCGGTGTCAGGCCTTGTTCAGGAGATAGCACATAAGCGCCTTTCATTACTCCCTCAGCGGATGCGAAGATGTTCCTGTCAATAATTGGCAGCTTTTGCCTTGACAACACCAGCATCGTAGGGCTTGTTGTATTTTGAATCGCTGCGCGCCATGCATAAGTGGTTTCATTGGCATCGGCAGGACGAATAACGCACATATGGGGCATTGCCCTAAAAGAGGCAAGATGCTCCACCGGCTGATGGGTAGTACCATCTTCACCCAACCCTATTGAATCATGGGTCATCACGTAAATAACAGGCAATTCACTAATGCAGGCAAGCCGGATAGCAGGTCTGGCATAATCCGTAAAATTGAAAAATGTGGCAGTGTATGGACGGATGCCTCCATGGGCACTCATCCCTGAGCTGGCAGCACACATCAGGTGCTCTCTTATTCCCCAGTCCATATTCCGGTTACCGTAATTTCCTTTTCCAAAATAGCGGGAAGATTTAATCAGTGTTTTGGTAGAAGGTTCCAGGTCAGCACTTCCACCCATGAGCCATGGCAAATTTGCTTCTACTGCATTGATCACATCCGCTGAAATCTCCCTTGTGGCTTTTGGCCCATCCCCAGGGCGATAAACCGGGATCTGTTTATCCCAACCTTTTGGAAGAACTTGCTCCATACATTCATTGAATTGTTTTGCCAGCTCAGGCTGGGCATTTTTATAATCATCAAAAGTCTTATTCCATGTTTCTTCCAGTTGAATTCCTTTATCAATGGCCACATTCATGTGGGTTTTCACATCATCAGGAACCAAAAAATTTTCGTCCTCAGGCCACATGTAAAATTTCTTTACCAGTTTTATCTCCTCTGCACCCAAAGGAGAACCATGAGCCTCGGAGGTGTCTTGTTTATGAGGTGATCCATAACCTATATGAGTCCTGAGGATGATTAGGGAAGGCTGATCAATCACTTCCTTTGCTTTGGTAAATGATTCAGAGATAGCCGAGATATCATTTCCTTTATCACCCAGATTCTGGACATGCCAGTGATAGGATTCAAAACGTTTAGCAACATCATCTGAATAGGTAAGATTGGTATTTCCTTCAATGGTGATGTGGTTATCATCATATAGAACGATGAGTTTACCCAATCCCAAATGCCCGGCTATGGAACCAGCTTCATGCGATGCGCCCTCCATAAAATCACCGTCGCTGCAGAACACATAGGTATAGTGATCAATGATTGTATAATTTCCTATGTTAAAGTTGGCAGCCAAATGGGCTTCGGCAATGGCCATTCCTACTGCATTCATAAGCCCTTGTCCCAAAGGGCCAGTGGTTATTTCTACACCAGGAGTAAGCCCCAATTCGGGGTGACCGGGAGTGTTGCTTCCCCATTGCCTGAAATCCATGAGTTCATTTAGTGAGATCTCGTATCCCACCAGGTGCAGTATAGCGTATTGTAACATGGAGGCATGACCGTTAGAAAGTATGAATCGGTCGCGGTTAAACCATATTGGATTGACAGGATTATACTGCAGATGATTCATCCATAACACATAAGCTGCCGGAGCCAATGCCATGGGCGTACCAGGATGGCCTGAATTGGCTTTCTCCACTGCATCTATGGCAAGGCAGCGGATCGTATTGATGCTTTTCTCTTCAATGTTCATTTTTTCTATTTTTAATTAAAAGGATTACGCGGATTGAAGCAGATTACACGGATTGCCTCTACATCAATAGTGCATCAATTCCTTATTTTATATTTCTGATTCCTAAATTGATTTTCACAAAAAACTGTATCTTTTAACAATCTACACATCTTTATTGTTCATTGGTTATGAATAACTCATGTTACGAAAAGGGCAAAAGGCAAAGAGGCAAATAGGCCCCGAGTACTCAGCGATTGATTACAGGGTATTCATTTTAGCAAATTATATTTGAACCTGAAATTTAATTTATTACTATGATCCTACTCCGAAAAGTCTAATTTTATGTAAGAGTTCAAAGTAAAATAGACCTTTCGGAGTGGACTCAATTATATAGCCATGTAATGATTTGTACCATTCACTTTTATGTGTTTAATTGAGTGTTTGATCGCTTTAAATAATTGAACAAGTAAATGTAAAATTTAAATAGTACGGTACAGTTAAAGAAGATTCTAACCATCAATAAAATATACACAATAGGCTATAAAACAAACCTTTAAGTAGTGAGGTAATTTGGTGATATGGACTTAACAAAATAAACACAGAGAAATTGCAGTCACATTTATAATGC
>Ga0123339_10000466_pt1 | contig 32169 bp, 32 predicted proteins | sample lystaG_FD_89956 | JGI IMG/M metagenome (GOLD analysis project Ga0123339, IMG submission 89956) | Glacier valley bacterial and archeal communities from Borup Fiord, Nunavut, Canada, to study Microbial Dark Matter (Phase II) -... | ecosystem: Environmental > Aquatic > Freshwater > Ice > Glacier ...
CGAGCGGGCTTTGATGCGCTGGGCGATGGCGTAGCCGTGCAGCGCTTCCTGGGCCAGCGTTTGCAGCACCAGCAGCGGCAGCGTTCCCTTGAGATTCATGGCTAGAGTATACCTCCGTTCTCGAGGTATGTGTCAAACCTGGGTAAGCTTAGCAGGCATAATTGCTACTGTACCTTTTCGGCCATTTCAGCTTTGTAAACCTGCTCGAGGGCCGGAGATTTTTGCTTTGAGAACGCTCGAGCAAAGTGAAAACTAAACCCCGCTCGAGCGCAGCAGCGCTTCAATCTCCTCGAGCGCGGGCGCGTATGCTCCGGCCTTCGTACACGCCGCCGCGCCCGCCGCAACCGCAAACTCGAGCCGCTGCTGCCAGCTCAAGCTTGGATAGTTGAGCCAATAAAAAGCCAGACCCCCCATGCAGGCGTCTCCAGCGCCTACGGTGTCCACCACGTCCACCCTCACGCCAGCGGCGCTCAGGGTTTCTTGCGGAAGAATTAAATCGGCCCCATCGGCCCCTTTGGTCAGCATGATGGGCGTGTTAGGGTTCCAGAGTCTCAACTGCTCGAGGCCCACCTTTGGGTCGCTCGTGCGGAACAGGCCGCATAAATCCTCGTCCGAGACCTTGATGAAATCGGCCAACTGGGTCATCCGCTCGAGGGTCGGGTCGTAGTCAGCGGTAAAGCTTTGACGGAAGTTGGGGTCGTAGCTGATGAGTTTTCCCGCCGCCTTGACCTGAGTGGCCAGCTCGAGCAGCCGCGCCCGCAGCGGGTCTTTGAGCAGGGACAGGCAGCTAAAATGCACCAGCTCGGCGGCCTCAAGCCAGCCGCGCGGCAAGTGTGCTGGGTCGAAGGCCAAGTCGGCGCTGTCGTCGCGGATGAAAAAGTAGTGCGGCGGGTGACTTTGTGTGACCATCGCCAGCGGGGGAGATTTATCGAAGCGTTGGATGTAAGCGGTCTCGAGTCCGGCCTCGACGCTGAGTCGGTAGAGTTCGTCGCCGAACAAATCGTTAGATAGCCCCACCGCCGAAGCAGCGGACAGGCCCGAAGGTGCCGTTTTGTCCAAGACAGAGGGCAGCCCCAATCGGGCCACCACTCGAGCCACGTTCCAGCCCGCGCCCCCGGCTTTGGCGCTCCAGTAATCCTGAGTGCGAATAAAGTCGGTCAAGGCTTCCCCGGTGCTGACAAAGCGTGCGAGCATGAGGGGAAGTGTAGCATGAGTGTTCGGCTCGAGTGGGCGCTACGGCTATCATCGGGGGATGTCTGAATCAAAATCTCCCGACCCTCTGCACGGCGTCACCCTCGAGAAACTCTTAATCGCCCTCGAGCAGCACTACGGCTGGATGGAACTGGCCCACAGGGTTCCCATCCGCTGTTTTGAAAGCAAGCCCAGCGTGAACTCGAGCCTGAAGTTTTTGCGAAAAACCCCGTGGGCGCGAGCGAAGGTGGAGGAGCTTTACGTGGAACTGGTGCGCTCGAGTTCGCAAGCACCGCTTTGAGAGGAATACGGCTCGAGCGATTTGGAAAGTTCTGCCACACTCGAGTAAGCAAAATGGCCTAACCCTGCAACCCCGTTTTAAACTCGAGGGCATGGACCCCCAACTTTTCGTGGACGAGTTTAAACTGGTGCTCTCCGAGGCGCTCGAGGGCGGAATCCCCGGTCAGCCCACCACCTTCCTCGACGGCACCAAAGTCGACGGCAGCGGAAATTGCGGCCTGTTTGCCACGCTCGAGGCATTGAGCGCCACGCAAGCTTCTGACCCCACCGCGCTCGGGGTGAGCGTAGCGGCCCACGCCGCGCACATGGCCTTTCACCTTGAGGTGGTGGTGCGCTGGGAAGCGGGAGACCACGGCCCCTTCGACTGGAAGGGCAGCTTTTCACCCTCGAGCGTGAGTGAACCCGAGTGGGACGCGCTGCGTGCTCGAGTGCGTAGGGCTTATGCCGACGTGCTCGAGCAAATTGAGAAAACTACTGACTGGAGCGGGGACGCGCCCGGATTGCTGTTCGGACCGCTGGCGCACGCGACCTATCATCTGGGCGCGATTCGCCAGACGGTGAAATTGCTGAAATGACAAAAGGGCGAGTTTTCCTCACCCTTCTCGTCATTTCCTCGAGCCTAGCGGTTCTGCGGAAAGCCCAAATCCACGCTCGAGGTCGCCGGGTCGGGCCATCTAGAGGTGACGACTTTGGTGCGGGTGAAAAACTGGATGCCGTCGGGGCCGTACATGTGCAGGTCGCCGAACAAACTCGCCTTCCAGCCGCCGAAGCTGTAGTACGACACCGGAACCGGAATCGGCACGTTGATACCCACCATGCCCACGTTGACCTCGAACTGGAACTGCCGCGCCGCGCCGCCGTTGCGGGTAAAAATCGCGGTGCCGTTGCCGTAGGGATGGTTGTTGATGAGTCTCAGACCTTCCTCGTAAGTGTCTACCCGCACCACGCACAGAACCGGACCGAAGATTTCCTCGTCGTAGACCTTCATACCGGGTTTTACATGGTCAATAAGGGACACGCCCAGGAAAAAGCCGTCGCCCTCGAATTCGGCGTCGCGCCCGTCCACCAGCACGCTTGCACCCTCGCTCGAGGCCCCCTCGAGATAGCCCGCCACTTTATTGCGGTGCTCGAGGGTGATGAGCGGCCCCATCTCATTGCTCGAGTCCGACCCCGGACCCACCTTGATTTTGGGCAACCTCTCTTTGACCGCCTCGATAAAAGGGTCGGCGCTCGAGCCAACCGCCACCACCACGCTGATGGACATGCAGCGCTCGCCTGCCGAGCCAAACGCCGCGCTCACCGCAGCGTCCGCCGCCATGCCGATGTCGGCGTCGGGCAGCATCAGCATGTGGTTTTTCGCGCCGCCGAGCGCTTGTACCCGCTTGCCGTTCTTGGTGCCGGTTTCGTAGATGTACTGAGCAATCGGCGTGCTGCCTACGAAGCTCACGGCGGCGATGTCGGGGTGCTCGAGCAACCTGTCCACCACGAGTTTGTCGCCCTGAATCACCGTGAACACGCCGTCGGGCAGGCCCGCCTGTTTGAGCAAATCGGCCATGAACAGCGCCGCTGAGGGGTCCTTCTCCGACGGCTTAAGCACAAAGCAGTTCCCACACGCAATCGCGTTCGCAAACATCCACATCGGCACCATCGCCGGAAAGTTGAACGGGGTGATGCCCGCCACCACGCCCAGCGGCTGCCGGATGCTGTACACGTCCACGCCCCGTGAAGCACCCTCCGAAAAGCCCCCCTTGAGCAAATTCGGCACGCCGCAGGCGAACTCGATGTTCTCGAGTCCCCGCGAAATCTCGCCCAGCGCGTCGCTGTGAACTTTGCCGTGCTCGAGGGTCAAAATCCGCGCCAAATCGTCACGGTGCTCGTCCACCAGCGCCCGCATTTTGAACAGGATTTCGGCCCGCTTTGAAAGGGGAACCAGTCGCCAGGATTTATGGGCTTCTTTAGCGATCTCAATGGCGTGGTTGACCTCCTCGAGCGAGGCGAAATCCACGTTGGCGCGGTGCTGCCCGGTGGCGGGGTTGTACACTTTGCCGCTTCTGCCGCTGCTCGAGCGGGTCACTTTCCCGCCGATGAAATGTCCGATTTGCTCGAGTTGAGCCGTCTTTTCGTTGATTTGGGGTTCTGCGGTGGTCATGGTGTGGTCTCCTAAAGTCTGTGTGGAAGCGGGTTTGGTGTCTGTTCAGTGGCGCTCGAGTGGAAGAGGGGAGGCTTTGGCTTGAGCTTCAAACCCCCCGAACAGCAGCGCTGCGCTTTGCTGTGATTCCCCCCTGTGAAACAGGGGGGAACGTGTCCCTTTCTGCGCGCTCAAGTTTTTAAGGTTCCCCCCTATGCAATAGGGGGGATATTCTTTTAAGCGCAGCGCAAAAGAGCAGGGGGGTCACGGCACTCGAGCGCCCACTACCCTCAATCGTCCGCAGCGGCCATCTGCGGCTCGAGCATAGAATCCACAATCTTCAAGCCCTCCTCGATGATGTTCAGGCCGTGCTCGAGGTCTTCGTGCCTGATGATGAGTGGGGGGCAAACCCACAGCATGTTGAAGCGCGAAAAGGCGTACAGGCCCCTGGACTTGAGATGCTTGGCCAGGGCCTGCATCTCTGGTGAGGTGCCGTTGAAGGGGGCCAGCGGCTCTTTGGTGGCCTTGTCCTTCACCAGCTCGAGCACACTGAAAAGCCCGATGTGGCGCACGTCGCCCACACAGGGATGGGCTAGTTTCATCTCCTCGAGCCTTCCGGCAAGGTACTGACCCTGCTGCTCTACATTCTCGAAGACGTGCTCCTCCTCGTAGACCGCCAGGTTGGCCACGCCCGCCGCGCAACTGACCGGGTGGCTCGAGTAGGTCAGGCCCCCGTAGAGCATGTGGGTCTCGAAGTAATCGGCAATCTCGGCGCTGACAATGACCGCGCCCAGCGGCATGTAACCGCTCGTCAAACCTTTGGCGCAAGTGACCATATCGGGTTTGACCCCGTAGTGCTGGGTGGCCAGCCACTTACCGGTGCGCCCGAAGCCGCTCATCACCTCGTCGGTAATGAGGAGGATGCCGTACTTGTCGCACAGCGCCCGCAGCTTGGGGTAGTAGTCATCGGGCGGGACCAGCAGGCCGTTGCTGCCGGTGATGCCCTCGACCAGAATGGCAGCTATGGTGTGCGGCCCCTCCATCTGAATAATTTCTTCGATGTGGCTGACGCACTCGCGCTTGCACGAATCCGGGGTCTTGCCAAACGGACAGCGGTAGCAGTACGGGTCGAAAACTCGCACGATGCCGGGGATGCCCGGTTCCACCGGCCAGCGGCGCGGGTCGCCACTCGCGCTCATGCTGCCCATCGTCGCGCCGTGGTAGCTGCGGTAACGGGTGATAATCTTGTCGCGCCCGGTATAAAGCTTGGCCATTTTGATGGCGTTCTCGTTGGCTTCCGAACCTCCGAGCGTGAAAAACGACTTTTGCAATCCTGTGACCTCGGCCAGCTTTTTTCCCAGTTGCCCACGCGGCTCGGTGGCCATGCTCGGACCCGCGAAGCACAGCTCGTCCACCTGCTTTTTGATGGCCTCGAGCACTTTGGGATGCTGGTGGCCCACGTTGAGGTTGATGAGCTGCGAGGAAAAATCGAGGTAGCGGGTCCCGTCGGCGGTCCAGAACCAGCAGCCTTTGCCGCCCGCCATGTCTATGGGGTTGGCGGCGTTTTGCACCGACCAGCTAAACAGGGTGTACTCGCGGTTTTCGTTGACGATTTCGCTCGAGGAACGCATACGTGACCTCCGAAGGGGAATAGGCTCGAGAAGGCGAAAATTTCGCGGGAGCACGGCTCGAGCGCCCAATTTTGGTGTGTTCATGGTACGTCCGTTGCGCTCTAGGTGCAACGGACAGGGTGTAAAGGGGCTGCGGACGGAAATAGCACGGCAAACATAAGGAGGGCTTGATACATTGTGAAACGGTGTGACTCATCTAAAAGCGGGACCATTTAATGAGATGAGTGTGCTTCTCAAACAAAAGGGGAAAACATGGGGTATGTGTTGCACTTGATTGCCTGGATTCTGAGGACTGGATGGGCGCGGACGGCGGTTCTCTTTGTGGTGGGTTTAGGTGCCTTAATAGGTGGCTCGAACATGTCCGGTGAACAAGCGAAGTACCGAAAAGGGCCACGGGAGTTTTCGCTCGAGTCCCCTGAACTGCCAAAGTACGATTACGTCAAGCTCGAGCCGCTGTCCAGCGGCGATTACCTGTACATCGAGAGCGGACTCAAGAACAGCCCTAAACGCGACTACACCCTATACTACCCGGTGCATTCACAAAAAGACCTTACCCAGGCGACTCAGAAAGGTGAGAAAGCCCACGCCACGATGGTGGTCAAACATAAATTGACCTCGAGCGAAGAGTTCTGTATCAAAACGCAGGCGGGTTGTGTCCCAGAAGGTACCGTCAAGCTGGTTGGGCGGGTCTCGAGCACCCCTTTTGAAGATTCTGGTAGTACCCAGCGTGAGGGAAGACAGAGCGTGGTGAGTGTGTTGGGCAAAAGTTTCTCCCTGGACGCGCAAACCCTGTATCTGGATGCCGACTGGCTGCCTGCAAGCAGCCAGAGCAGCCGAGGGACCCTGGTGCTGGGGGCACTGGCCTTGTTGGCCTCTGCCGCGTCCTTTGGGCTTCCCCTACTGATGCGCCGCCGCGTTTGAAAAGTCTCGAGCAGCGAGTCATACCTTCTGCACGCCGTGAATTTCGTTCGCTTTTTGCTGGCGTATCGTCAGCTCGAGCGCCAGCAGGAGCACCACCTGTCGCTCGAGGGCATTGAAGTCGCTTCCCAGATAAGCCCGCAACTGCTCGAGTCGGTAGTAGATGGTTTGACGGCGAATTCCCAGGCGGCGCGCGGCTTCGGCCATGTTGAACTGGGTCCGCAAAATCGCCTCGAGCGTGGCCAGTAAAATGCGCTGTGGACGGGCTTTGAGCCGCAGCAGTGGGCCAAGATTTTGGGCGATGAACCCCTCGGCCTGCCCACTGCGCTCGAGCGCCTCGAGCACCCCCTCGAGCGTGGCCTGCGGCGTCTCGGGTTTGCCCGAATCAGGCGGGTCAGAACTCAGGATGCGCTCGATGGCCGCCCGAGACAGCTCGGCAAACTTGACCTCGGCCCTGAACACCAAGAGCGGAAACTCGAGCTGCCGCGCTTCCTCGAGCATCTCGGGGGGCACTTCCGCAAACGCCTGGACCAGCTCGAGCGCGAGGCCCACCGCGCTGACCTCCTCGAGCGAACGCACGAACTCGCGGCGCTCCTCGGGGGTGGCCCTGGCCAGTTCGACCCCGGTGGACAGCAGCAGTTCGCCACCCGACAAAAACCGGGCCGCGTCGAGCAGCTCACTCACATGGACCCAGCTCACCGCCTCCTCGAGCGCTTCAGTGCCACTGAGCACCTCGGCACTCTGAAACGCGGGCAGCTCGAGCAACTTACTCAGGGTGGGAAGGGACATGGAGAGTAGGTTACAGGTTCTGGATTACAGGTAACAGGGGTTGGGTGCTCGAGTGTGCGAGTGGTGCGCCTCTGGCGAGTCGTTGGTCATTGGTTCTTGGTTGGTCTGTACCCGAGCGTCCAAAATCAAACCGACTAAGAACCAACGACCAAGAACCCACGAGATGGCCCGGTAGGCGGCCCGCCCCGAGAGGTGGCGCAGTTGGGCTGGGAGTGTGCCGTTATCTCAAGACAGCCAGAGGCGCAAGTTTTTTCCGCTCGAGCGCCAACAAAAAGGGTAGGCACGAGGCCCACCCCTACAAAGAATTTGTTCCTGTCTTGGCCCAACTGTGGCACCTCACGGGCCGGGCCGCCTGTTCCCCGTAACCTGTTCCCTGTAACCTACTGAGCTTTCTTACCCGTCGCTGCTTCCCACACGGTGTAATCCACCGCAGCCGCCACCGGCGCACTTTTCAGAATCCCTAAGTCGGTCAGCAGCTTGACGTTGGCGGCGTAAGTGGCTTTGTCCAGCAGTCCGGCGTTGCCCTTAAGGGTCGGCCCGGCGCTGTAGAGCTTGGCAATCTCGTTCATCTGCCAGGTCTGGTGTCCTTTGGCGTCGGCTCGGGTGCCCGACCCCTTACAGGTATTTCCGCACAGCGGCAGCACGATGTTCACCGCCTCGACTTTGTTTTTGACCGCGTAATTCCAGCCTTTGAGCGAGGCCCGCACCAGCTTGGCCGCGACCTCCTTACCCGAAAGTCCCGAGCCAGCAAAGTTTTTCTCGGCCAACACCTTTTCGGTAGAAAACATCAGGTCCTCGAGCAGATTGATGCCCAAGTCCGACATCTTGAACACCTTGAGCTTGTCGGCAGAAAACCCCAAGCCCTGAATCTGGTCGAGTTCGTTGTAGGTCATGGCGCTCACCAAGTCCACCTTGTCTGGGAACACCAAGCTGGGGTCAAAGGGGTAAGTCACGGCCTGCACGTCGGGACTCGAGGCGGTGGCGTCGAGCGAACTGCTGAGCTTGTTCTTCTTGAGCAGCGCCACGGCGGGATACTCGTTGCCCGAGGGCCACACTCCGAGGCGCTTGCCCTTGAAATCCGAGACTTTGGTGATGTTGCTGCTCTTGAGCGCGACCAACGTGTAGCCACTTTTCTGGAAAATCTGGGCGATGTGAACCACCGGAACTCCCTGCTGGCGCGAGGTGAGCAGGTCGGTAATCCAGGTGGTGCCGAAGTCGGCGGCTCCACTGACCACGGTCTGAATCGGACTTTGGTCGCCGGCGGGCAGCAGGGTCACGTCCAGACCCTCGTCCTTGTAGTAGCCCTTAGCCTGGGCCACGAAAAAACCCGCGAACTGGGCCTGGGGAAACCACTTGAGCTGGAGCTTGACCGGAATGAGCTTGGTCTGGGCGTGGCTCGAGGAAGCGAGGGCGAGGGTCAGGAGCGCGGCGAGGGTGACGAGTTTTTTCATGGTGATGCCTCCGGGAAGGGTGAGGGGGTGAGGGGGTGAGGGGGTGAATGGAACAGACCTCTAACATTTCACTTGGCGAAAAGGCGCTCGAGCATTTGTGATTACACTTCTTTGCTCATCGCTCATTACTCATGACTCATCGCTGATTACCAGATTTCCTCCACCACCCCGAGAATCCAAAGTTAAAAGCTGCGGTGGGCACACTCGACACCTACGGACTCATGCGCCCTCCCTCATGCTCGAGTGCCAGTTTAGAAACCTCCGCTCGAGCAATGAAACCAGGCCGAAGAACAGCAAGCTGATAAGACTGGCTATCACAATAGCCGCCCAGGCCACGTCGTATTCAAAGCGGCCCACCGAGATACCGATGCGGAAGCCCAGCCCCGAGCCGGTGGCCCCAAAAGTTTCACCCACGATGGCCCCAATGAGCGCCAGCGGCACGGCAATTTTGAGCGCGTTGAACAGAAACGGCAGCGCGGTGGGAACCCGCAGCAGCGCGAAGACCTGACCCGCACTCGAGCCGTAGGAGTGCATCAAATCCAGTTGCAGCGGACTCACGCTTTGGAGACCGCGCACCACGTTCACCACCACCGGAAAAAACACTGTGATGCCCACGATGACCGCCTTACTGGGCCACTCGAGGCCAATCATCTTGACCAAAATAGGCGCGAGGGCCACGATAGGTACGCTCGAGAGCACGCTGGCATACGGCAGCAGGCCCCGCTCGAGGAAGCGGGAACGCACGATGCCCAGCGCGAACACTAGACCCGCCAGCGTGCCCCCGATGAAGCCGAACAGCGCCTCAAGCACGAAGGTGGTGAAAGCGTCGCGCAGCAGCACCTGCTGGGTGCTCAGGAGTGCGGTCCACACTCTCGAGGGGGTGGGAATCAGGCCGGGGGGAACTTTGTAGACCCTCAACAGAGCCTCAGTGAATAGGACTGCCAGAATAAAGGTGAGCAGGGCGGGAACGAAATTACGGGTGGTTCGAGCAACTTGACTGATTCCCAGAGCAGCCCCCAGCCCGAAAAGCCAAATGCCCCACACCTGTGCGCTCGAGGTGTTGTCTGGAACCGCCGCAAGCCCGTAAATAAGGGCCATTAATCCTACAAACGAGGAAATCATGGACCCGTAAAAGCCCATCGCCGCAATATTCTTGTTCGATAACCTGCCCTCCACGCGCTCCCGGCGCTCGAGGGCCATCAGCTCACCTCCCGTTTCCACGGCGTGATGACCCGCTCGAGCACACCGACTAAGGCCACCAAGCCAATGCCCAGCAAGCCGCTGTAGAGCATGATGACCCACAGCGCCACCGAATCCGCCGCCCTCGAGTTCTCCGAGAGCATCTTGCCGATGCCCTGAAAACTGACCGTCGCGCCCTCGGCCACGATTGCGCCGATTAAGGCGGCGGCCACCGCCACCTTGTAGGCGGTGAACAGGTACGGCAGCGACGCCGGAAAGCGCAATTTGAAGAAGATGGACGCGCTGCTCGAGTGGTACGTTCGCATCAAGTCGAGGCTCAGCGGGTCGGGGCTACGCAGGCCCTTGAGCAGCCCCACGCAGATGGGAAAAAACGCGATGTACGCGGCGATGATGGCTTTGGGAACCCAGGAGGGTAGGTCGCGGAACTGGCCCAGCGTGACCGCCAGCATCGGGGTGAGCGCCACAATCGGCACCGTCTGCGAAGCCACCAGCAGCGGCAGGATGCTGCGCTCGAGCGCCCTTGAAGCCACCATTCCCACCGCCAGCAGGATACCCAGCAGCGAGGCCAACATAATCCCCGCCAGCGTCTCACCTGCTGTGATGAGCAGGTTGAGCGGCACCCCGGTGGGTGAAAACAGCGGCCAGCTCAGCGCCCTGAATCCGCCCAGCAGTTGCAGTGGCGCGGGAACCGTGGGGTTACGAAGCATAAACGCACACTCGAGCGACGACTTACAGCCCAAATCGGCCCCACTCGAGAGCAGTTTTTGCGCCTGCGGCATATTGAGCAGTGGCACGCTGACCAGATAAATCAGCACGAAGATTAGCCCGATGAGCAGCACCGGACCCACGCTCGAGGGTTTTCGCGTTCTGTGGCGGATTTGGGGACGCTTCAGGGTGTGGGTCACAAGGCGCTCGAGCACGGGGTGAGAAGCTTTTGGGGCCTAGCAGGAAGGGCGTTCAGGGTTTGACCCCACTGGGCACCGCTTGTACCAGACCCGAGGTGCTGGCGTTGGGTACCAAGCCAGACGCCTCGAGCTGAAGCGCCATCTTGCTCAGTTTGGCCATGTTGACGTAGCCTAAACCATTTTTGCGGGTTTCCGGCGTGACCATCAGCGCTTTAATCTGGGTCAGGCCCATCAGCTCGAAGGGAATGTCCAGGTTGGGATTGTACTTGGCCAGGATTTTACCGGCATCCTGTGGGTTTTTGAAGGCGTACTGATAGCCCTGATAGCGCGCCCGCACCATCGCAGCCAGCTCTTTGGGGTACTTTTTCAGGGTGTCTTCGGTGGTGAACAGCACGTTCTCGGGCCAGTCCACCCCGAACTGCTTGTAGCTGTAGGTGTAATACTTTTCTTTGGCCTGTTTTTTGGCGACCATCACCTCGTTGTAAACCATCGCCGAGGCGTAGTCGTACTGTCGGCCCAGCCAGCCGCCCAGCGTGGCCGGGTCGCCCTGCTGGTTGACCACGTTGACCTTGCCTTCCCAGCCCTTGCCTACTGCCGCCTTGATGGGTTTGTCGTAGCCAATCCAGGCCGCGAAGTTACCGCTGACCGCCGCCGCGCTGGGCAGGGGTTTCCAGCTTAAAATCCGCATGGCGCTGTCCTGAAAATCCACGCTGACAATCACCAGCGGCAGCTTCTGGTTCACACGGGCCTCGAGAATGTTTTGCGGATAATCCACCCCCAGCACCAAGTTACCCGTTTTGCCCTCGGCCAGCACCCGGTCAATCGGGGAAAGGCCCGGTCCACCGGGCACCACCGTGACCTCGAGTCCGGCAGCCTTATAAAAGCCCTGCTCCACCGCCACCGGGTCGCCGATGGATTCGGCGTGAATAAACCACGATTCGATGACTTTAGCGGGCTTGAGCGCGCTCTGAGCGCTGCTGCTGCCCATCAGGGCCGGAGCCAGGGACAAGGAGAGTGCAAAAGTGAGCTGTTTCATGGTTCGTCCTCCAAAAAGTTGTGTGAGGCAAAGCTTCTCACCCCCGTGAGCCGCAGTGTGACGCTGGACTGGGCCGCTACATGTTGGTTTCCTCCCCGCCGCCAGGGGTGCGCCGTGGCTCGAGACCGCAATATGACCGCGAATACATCCGATGGGTTGCCGCGCTCACCGCTGCCTCGTGCTTTCAAAGTGCCAGCGCACCACCCGCGCCTCGAGCGCCCCGAGCAGGGCCAGCAGCACCCAGCCGACCACCGCGCAGCCCAGCGCGGCCAGAAACACCCGTGAGGTGTTGCCCACGTACCTCGAGTCCAGAATCATGAAGCCCAGACCCTGGAAGGCCCCGAACAGTTCGCCCACAATCGCGCCGTTGACCGCCGCCATCGCCGCGCCCTTGAGACTGACCATCACCACCGGCAGCGAGGCCGGAAATTTGAGCAGCCACAGCCGTTGCCCAAAATTTGCGCCGTAGCTAATCAGCAACTCCTCTTTCATGCGCTCGGTACCCTTCATACTTTGATGACTGTGATAAACCAGCGCGAAAAAGGCGTACAACCCCGCGATGGCGACCTTGCTGCCGATGCCGTTGACCCCAATCCACACCACCACCAAACTGGCCAGGGCCACGAAGGGAATGCTGTTGAGCGTGCTGACCGCCTTGAAGACGAAGTCCTCGAACCACGCCGGAACCCCCAGGAGCGCGGTGGCCGCCAGCAGCGCGATACCCGACCCCAGCACGAAACCGACCACGATTTCCTGGGTGGTCACCCAGAAGTTGCTCCAGAACACCCCCGGAGCCTTGCCGAGTTCAGCGAAGATGCTCGAGGGAGCAGGCAGCAAAAAGGGACTGCCGTAAAGCCGCGCTCCGATTTCCCAGCCACCCAGCATCACCGCGATGAATATGAGCCAGCGTAATATTTCGCTCGAGCGGCGCGCCACCACAATCGGCGCAACTTGGACAGAAGCACTCTCAGCGCGGGTCACACGGTCCATCCGCGCAAAAAGCGCACTTCGCGGCCCCTCACACTCGAGCGCGTCGCTGGGGTCTCGGCCACCACCACTCCGGCCTTGAGCACGTAACGGCGCGGCGGCAAGGTCCGCAGCGCGTCGTCCTCAGTGGGAACCGGCCACACGATAAGGTCGGCGGCGTCGCCCACCTCTAGCGCCCGCGCCGCTCGAGCGCCCGCCTGCGCCACGCTGCGGCTGTTCCAGATGGCCTCCGGGCGGGTGGTCAGCATCGGAAAAAGGTGTCTGCGGTCGTTTTGACCGGACATGTGGCCCAGGTGCAGCAGCACGAAGGCGCTGTGCAGCGGGTCGCCTGCACCCATCGGATACCAGGGGTCCATCACCGAGTCGTGGCCCGCAGCCACGTTGACCCCACGGGCCAGCAGTTCGCGCACCCGCGTGAGGCCGCGCCGCACCGGGTAGCTGTCGAAGCGCCCTTGCAGCACCGCGTTGTCCGGCGGGTTGGTGATGACGTGCAGGCCCGCCCGCGCCACGTTGCCCAAAATTTTATCGGCGTAGGCGTTGTTGTACGAGTGCATGGCGGTGGTGTGCGAAGCGGCCACCCGCCCCTCGAGCTTGAGTCGCAACGTTTCGGCAGCCATGGTTTCGAGGAAGCGCGAGTGTTCGTCGTCGGTTTCGTCGCAGTGAATGTCCACCGGTTTACCGGTCTCACCCGCCAGCTCGAGCGCGAATTTAACGCTTTCCACCCCGTATTCCCGCGTGATTTCGTAGTGCGGAATGCCGCCCACCGCGTCTGCACCCAGCTCGAGCGCCTGCCGGGTCAGCTCGGCCCCGCCCTCGTAAGAAAATATCCCCAGTTGCGGAAAAGCCACCAGTTGGATGTCAATGAGGTCGCGCACCTCCTGGCGCAGCTCGAGCAGGGTCCTCATGGCAACCAAGCTGGGGTCGCAGACGTCCACATGTGAACGGATGTGCGTGACCCCGTGCGCCACAAACCACGGCAACGCCTCGAGCACCCGCGCCCGGATGTCCTCCCTGGACAGGGTTTTGACCCGCTCGGACCAAATATGGATGCCCTCCCACAGCGACCCCGAGGCGTTGGGGCGGGGGTCGCCCTCGGTGAGGATGGCGTCCAAGTGAATGTGAATCTCGTAAAAACTGGGACTCACCAGGTTGTTCTCGGCGTCCAGGGTGGTACTGGCCCGTAAACCGCGTTCAAAGGCCACAATCACGCCGCCCTCAATACCGATGTCCACTGCCCCCTGGCGTCCACTCAGGCGGGCGTTTTGAATCACTAAATCCATTAAACCCCCCTTTGTGAGTCAAGCCCCACCATCTCGAGCCTGCGCTGCGTGAGGTCAGCCCATATAGGGTATGGCATACGAAACGCCCTCGAGCGCCTAGACATGCCCTTCCCGCAGCGCCTCGCGCACCTGGGTACAGATTTCAAAAAACTCCCGTGATTCGCGCGTTTTCTCATCCCTTTCACCCCCCAAATCCACCTCGAGCACCTGCACGATGCGGCCCGGACGGGCGCACATCACCACGACCCTTGTGCTCAAAAACACCGCCTCCTCGATGGAGTGGGTCACGAACAGCACGGTCTTTTGGGTCTCGCGCCACAGTTTGAGCAACTCCATGTTCAGGTTTTCGCGGGTGATTTCATCGAGCGCCCCGAAGGGTTCGTCCATGAACAACAGTTTGGGGTCGAAAGCCAGAGCCCGTGCGATGCTCACGCGCTGCTGCATTCCGCCCGAGAGCTGCCAGGGAAAGCTTTTCTCGAACTTCTCGAGGCCCACCAGTTTGAGCATTTCGCGCGCTCGAGCGGTGCGCTGCTCTTTAGGAAAGTTCATCACCTCGAGCGGCAGCATCACATTGCCCAGCACCGTGCGCCAGTCGTACAGAACCGGGGCCTGAAACACGTAGCCGTAGGTTCGCGCCGCTCGAGCCTGCGCCGGGGTCATACCCGAAAGTGTGAGCATGCCACCGCTTGGCTGCTCCAGGTCGGCTAATAAGCGCAGCAGCGTGGTTTTGCCGCAGCCCGACGGCCCAATCAAACTGATGAACTCTCCGGCCTGAACCTCGAGCGAAGCGTTCTCGAGCGCCACCGTTTCCTGGCCCCTCGAGCGAAAAATCATGTTGACCTTCTCGACGGAAATCAGCGGTGGAGAGGTGCTCGAAGGCGAGAGCGCGTGCTCCCTGTCCGAGGGCGTTTTTGCTTGGGTTTGTGTCTGGGTCATGGGGTCCTCGAGCGTTGGGTTATTTGTTTTGACGGGCGGGACGGTCTTCTGAAAACTGAGAACTGGCAACCTATTTATGCCCCGTGGTCGCTGCCGTCACACCCAATCCGATATACACCGCGCCCGTCACGTATTTCTGGCGTTTCCAGAACGTTCTCGAGCGCCGTAGCCACGGTCCCAGCGTGCTCGAGAGCAGCGCGTACAGGCTGTCCGAGATGCAGGCCACGCCCACAAACAGCAACCCCAAAACGAAGAATTGTAGCGGGACGTGTCCCAGCTTGGGGTCCACAAACTGCGGCAGAAAAGCGAAGAAAAACAGCGCGGTTTTGGGGTTGAGCGCGTTGACCACAAAGCCCTGCACGAAAATTCTACTCAGCGGCTGGGCCTGGACCTTGAGTGAGGGACCTTCCCCCTTTGACCGCCACTGCTGCACGCCCAGATAAATCAGGTAAGCCGCGCCCGCGAACTTGACCAAATTGAACAGCAGCGCGCTCGAGAGCAGCACAGCCGATAAACCTAGCGTAGCCGCCGCCACATGCACTAGCGCCCCACACTGCACACCTGCCACGCTGAACAGTCCCGCCGTGCGTCCCTGAGCGATGCTGCGCGTAACGATGTACAGCACCGCCGGACCGGGAATCAGCAACAGCGCGAGGCTCGAGAGTAAAAACAGGGGCAGGGTTTCTAAGGGGGGCATCGGGTTTACCTCGAGTGAGTAGGGCGGCGATTCTCGGGACGCTTGAGCCAATACCGAATACCGCGCCCTGCATAGGGTTCGTCGGCAAAGCGGGGAATGACGTGTAGGTGGGCTTGTGGGATGTGCTGTCCGCCCACCGGACTCACGTTCCAGCCCACGCTATACCCCTGTGGCTCGAGCGTGCGGTCCAGATAGACTCTCACCTCGAGCAGCAGTTCAAAAGTGGCGGTCCACTCCTCCCGAGTAAGGTCAAACACGGTGGGTCTTGTGGCTCGAGGGAGAATCAAACCCGCTCCAGGCAAAATTTTGCTCGAGTCCTGGGAATAAACACAGAATTCATTCTCGAGCACGAGATTCTTCAGATTTTTGAGTACGAGCGGATTGAACTCGGGACGCTCGAGATGTCCGTTCCACTCGGCTTGATTGCGCTCGAGGTCGTTCATGGCTTTGTTTCCTCGAGCACCGCTTCACTAAAATGTCGCACGGGCTGTCGAATCATAAACTTGGCCGCGTCCACCGCTTCAAACCCAAATTGCTCGTACAGGCCGTGGGCGTCGTCCGTAGTCAGCAGCCAACGTACCGTTTGCAAACGCGGGTGCTCGAGCACGGTCTTCACCAGAAACTTGGCAAGGCCACGTCCTCGGTGGCTCTCGAGGATGAACACATCGGCCAGCCACGCGGTGCGGGTGTAATCCGTGACCACTCGAGCGTAACCCACCTGCACTGCGCCCTCAAACACGCCAAAGGGCAGCGAGTGCTGGGCCGCCTGCCGCACACCCTCGAGCGTGTAGCCCACTCCCCAGGACGCGCGCGACAAAAAGCCGTGAACCCGCTCGAGGTCCAGGCGACTGGGGTCGCTCGAAACGACGAAGCCGCTGTAGTACCACTGTGTAGGGATGTGCTCGAGGAGGTTCATTTAACCTGCCCTCCCAGACGGCGGATGTCCTCCAAGTCTTTGGGTCTTCCTGCAAAGCGTTTGAGCACGAACAAATCCTCGAGCGCAATTAGACGCAGCGGCACGCCGTCCACCACTTCCAGGCTCGAGCGGGAAAGAGCGCCCTCGAAATCCTTTCCCGCACTGTTGAGCAAATCGATGCGCTCAGGTTCATATCCGGTCTGGAACACCATTCCTGGCTCTGCCAGTTCCTCTTTGTCAAAGGGCATGATGCCAAATTCTCGAGTCACCTCCTCGAGTCGGGCGCAGTTTTCGGGGGTGTTGTAAAACCAGAAATTTACGACTTTGGTGGCGCGGATGAAGCCGTAAGCGTTGACCGCATATCCACCGATAGTGAGGTACTCAACCCCATGCTTGTCCATCAAGGTCAGGAAGTCGCGGAAGTCTGCGCTTAGCGCCACCGGCTGTTTTATGACCTTCACCGTTCGCTTGACCATACCACTGCCTCCTGAGTTCCTCGAGCGCCGCCAACCGTGCCGAGACGCTCTGGGTGCGCCAATACTCGAGCGAGTCGCGTTCGCCAGGGTCCATGCCCAGCGCGTCGGTTTCGCCCATGCGGTATTTGCGGGTACGAGGAGCTTGAGGAATAGTGGAGGAGTCTTGCACACAGATATTGTACCTCAAAAATGTATCTTTGCCTCAGAAATACATCGGTCTACGCCTCAGTAACTGCCCTCTCGAGGGGTCTCCCACAAATTTGCCCTCGCGCACCGCCACCTGACCGCGCACCGTGACAGTTTCGGGCCGCCCGTCAATCTCCCAGCCCTCGAACACGCTGTGGTCGGCGTTCATGGTTTGGGTTTCCGCCGAGATATGGCCCCGGTAGTGGGGGTCATAAATCACCAAATCCGCGTCCGACCCCACCGCAATACTTCCCTTGCGTGGAAAAAGCCCAAAAATCTTTGCGCTCGAGGTGCTGGCCGCGTCCACAAAGCGGTGAATGTCCAGCTTCCCCCTCGAGACCCCGTAGGTGTAGAGCAGATTCACCCGGTCCTCGATGGCGGGAAGGCCGTTGGGCACTTTGGTGAAGTCCGATAAGCCCATCTCTTTTTGCGCCAAGTCAAAAGGGCAGTGGTCGGTTCCCACCGTGTCAATAAACCCAGCCTCGAGCGCGTCCCACAAGGGCTTAAAATTGCTTTTATCCCTCAGTGGCGGCGACATCAGGTGCTTGGCCCCCTCGAGACCGCCGCGCTCGGCATAGGTTTTATCGAGTAAAAAGTGTGGAATCACGCTCTCGATAAACAGCGGAACCCCCCTTGATTTGGCGTTGACCGCCCGCTCGAGCGCCGCCTGACACGATAAATGGACCACATAGCCGGTGGCCCCGGTGGTCTCGAGAAAGGTAGCAAAGCGGTTGGTCCCCTCGGCCTCCACTTCCACAGGTCGGCTCTTTTCGTGCCACTCCGGTCCGGTCTTGCCCTGCTCGAGCAGCGATTTTTGCAACTGCGCCACCAGCTCGGCGTTCTCGCAGTGGGCCGTAACAATCACCCCCAGTTCTTTGGCCAGTTTGAGCGTCTTAAACAGCTCCTCGTCGTCCACGCCGAAGAAATTCTTGTAGCTCAGGAACACCTTAAACGAGTTCATCCCATCCTGCACAATCTCGCGCAACTGGCCCTCGGTTTTGTCGTCAAACTTCGTGACCGACATGTGAAAGGTGTAGTCGCAGGCGCTGTGACCCTCGGCTTTGGACTTCCACAGCTTGTAGCCCTCGAGCGCGTCGTCGTTGCGGCTGGGACAGCACATCTCGATATAGGTGGTGGTTCCGCCGACCAGCGCGGCCTGACTACCGGTGGTGTGGGTGTCTTTGGCGTAGGTGGACATGAACGGCAGGTAGATGTGAACGTGCGGGTCTATGAAGCCGGGAAACACGTACTTTCCGCTGGCGTCAATAATTTCGGTGCCGTCCGGGACCTCGAGTTTCAGACCAATGCGGGTGATGGTTTCATCCTCTATATAGAGGTCGGCGAAATACCTCGAGTCGGCGGTGATGATTTCTCCGTTTTTGACCAGTAAGGACATGGAACCTCCGGGGATGGGAAACGCTCGAGCAGCAGTGAGAACGGTTTATAGCTTATCTAAGCATCTTCGATAAAGGGTGCTAGGATTTCGGCCTCGGCATCCTCCAGCAAGTCATTCGAGCGGCACAACCCGCAGCGAAACCCCGGCGCGGGCGGGCAAAAACTCGAGCGTGAGCGCGTCGTACATGCGCGCTACCACCTCTGCGTAATCGAGTTCACCAGGGAGGACCTCCTCCTGTGCCGCTGCCTTCGTGCGAAAGTGTAGATGGTCGAAAAAGCCGTACAACGCCACCCACAAGCGCCTGCGCTCGAGCAGCGTGGGGTCGGGGCGTAACCCCTGATAAGCCTCCAGATAGGCTGCCTCCTCAAACTCGCTCAGCCGGGTTTGCCAGGGCAGGTTCTCGAAGTGCCAGCCCACCTGACTCAGGTCCTGTGCGGGGTCGCCTATGCGGGTCCACTCCCAGTCGATGTAATTTACCCGTGCGCCGTCAAACAAAATATTGGGCAGGCACGGGTCGCCGTGAATAATCACCGCTCGAGCGCTGCCCGCGAGTGGGGCGCTGGCCTGCTCGAAATACTGCTCGAGCGCTGGAATCAGCCGCTTCACCTCCGGTTGCTCGAGCAGGGCCGGGTGACTGCCTCGCCAGTACGCCAAGCTGCTCAGAAACTCCTGGTGAATGTCGGGAGAAGCCCTGCCCCCAGCGCAGCTTTCGGTGGCGTTGTGCAGTTCGGCCAGCCTGCGCCCATGCGCCCGCAGTTGCTCGAGCGTGAGCCGGGTAAGCACTTCACCGGGTAGGTAGGACACCAGCGCGAAAGGACCGGGCAAGATTTCAGCGGAGGTATCGAGCAGGTACGGATTGGGACCGAAGCCCTCGGGTAGTGTCCCCAGCAGGGTGTACTCTCGCTCGAGGTTCTGGGCCACCTCGGGGCGGTGACACAACCGCAGGGTAAAACTGCGCTGCTGTCCCAGCGAAAGCCGAAAACTGAGGTTGCTTTCACCCCGTCCCAGCAGCTCACTCTCAATCGGCCCGAGCGATTCACGCAGCCCCAACACGGCGGCATTGGCGCGCAGCATCGCCTCGAGCGCCGGGTGGTAGGGCGAAAGGTCGAGAATCATGGGGTGTCCTCGAGCCACTTGTAGCCGCTCATCTTGGAATGCACCGCGCTGTTCTCGGTACAGAGGTTGGCTTTAAGCCTGGAATCAAAAGTGATGATTTCTCCGTTTTTAACCAGTAAGGGCATCGAACCTCCGGGCTGAAAGGGTTGTGGATAGTTGCTCGAGCGGTTAAATTGGGGTCATGTTGAAATATTCTAGAGCGTTTAGGGGAAATAATTTTAACCTTACTAATGGTTAAGCATATCAGAAGGAATTGTAATCTATCTCATATTACTCCTTGTTATCTTGCTCGTGCAATTTGAGTTGATGCGTGCCAAAGTAATGCTTTTGGAATCCGGGAGAATACTATGTTAAAGATTGCGAAGTATCTTTTAGTGACTGCATTTCTTTCTTCCTCGCTTGTTGGTTGTGGAAGCTCTCCGAACACACCACAAGTTCAGGTATCGGTGACACAAAGCAACTGGACTCCGCTCATAAAAGCCCAATCTACTTTTGCTGAGCAAGCGACAGTTATCGCCATCATGAACGCTTTGCGTGGTGCTGGGTGGATTCCCGTTGCTATATTAGGTACCGTTGCAACTCAAGTTTTTTTAGAGAACATACGTAGTACACTGGTCTCATGGTATAGTGATGCCCTTTTTGACGGTAGCGGTGATGAATATATCATAGGGAGGATTCTAAATCAACAGGATATTCGTGGTATTGCCGACTTATATGTGGATGTGCAAAATTTATCAGATGTGGATGCAATACGGGCGGCTTTAAATAGTCCTACTGAGTTTGTGAGACGTTTGCGAGAAGATATAGTTCCTCGATATATCTATGGTGCTCATTCCTCAAACCCCAACAGCAATGCTTGTTGTAGTGACTTGACTAACCCAACGGGGGATGTTCCTGCACCCCCTTCTGAAACGTATCCAGGAGACCCTGCCGAATCACCTGTACCGGGCTTTACAGATTGGAGAGGTCCGCAACCTGTTGGAGGACCTGTAGGAAATTGGGTTAATCCTCAAACGGGTGATTCTCTTCATCCAGACCTTGAACATGCTCCACCAACGGGGCCTCATTGGGATTGGAAAATAAAAGATGGACCGCGTAGGGGCGACTATCGCTGGTTTCCAGACGGCACGATTGTGAAAAAGCTCTGATAATGACTTTAAATAATTCATTTGAAATCATTGATTACCCTCTCGACAGCAGAGGATTGGATTTTATCCGTCAGGTGTTGATTGATTGGGGTACTGATATTGGAAAATGGTTGGACGAAGGGCTGTCTTGGAGTGATGGTAGAGTTTGTGCATTTATTCCAAAAGAAGCTGGAGAGGAAAGGGCACATCAATTCAAATTGTCCATAGCAGGACAATTGTGGAATGGAGAAAAGTTTATATCAAAACCTATATACTACCCCTCGAGATTAATAATTTTATCGAATATACAAAATACTAAATCGCAAAGTGTACTGTTGGTAGACCATAATAATAACATCAAAAACCCTCGTGCTTATGAATCCCCACTCACACCCTTAATAATTTGCCATAACAGTGTATTCGCACTAGCTGACATTAAAACTTTAAGCAAAGGAAACATAGTTAATATACTTCAATCTGCAAGTTCTTGGAATTCTTGGGGTATATGCATTGACGAGTCGTTTGAAGAACTGCTGAAGACCCCTGAAACAATGTTTTCTAGTTTGGATAATATAAAAATGATTTTTGTTGAAGCGTATGATGGGGAAAGCTACGTTTATTGGAAACGCACTGAAAATTAGTGTATCTCAATCCCCGTCTCCTCCCTATACCGCTCCATCCCGTCCCACTCGGCAATCTCCGGTCTACTCGAGGTGAGCTGCTTCCAGGTCACGCTCGAGCGTTCCTGGGGCAGCTCCACCATTTCAATACACCCATCCACCGGACACACGTTGTAACACAGCGCGCAGCCCACGCAGTCCTCCTCGCGCACGACGGGGGTTGGACGGCTCGAGGCCACCGCTTTTCCGTTCACCCGCTCGTCGTACCCCGGCAACACAACTGTGCCGTCGCTCGAGTGCAAATCAATGCACTGGTGCGTGGTGTCGTTGCAGGCCACGTAACACAGGTTGCACTGGATGCACTTGTCCGGGTCAATCCGCGCCACCGCCCTGAAGCTCAAATCGAAGTCCTCGTACTTGCCCACTCGAGGAAGGCTCAAACCCACCGCGTCCTGCACGCTTTTAAATCCCTGGTCGTCCAGCCAGTTGCTCAGCCCGTCGCACAAATCCTCGATAATGCGGTAGCCGTAGTGCATCACGGCGGTGCAGACTTGCAGGCTCGAGGCCCCGAGCAAAATGAACTCGGCGGCGTCCTTCCAGGTGGCGATGCCGCCCATGCCCGAAATGGGTAAGCGGCGCTCGAGAATCTCCGGGGTCAGGGCCGCGCTCGAGAGCAAATTCAGCGCAATCGGCTTGACCGTCGGCCCCGCCAGACCGCCGTGGCTGCCGCGTCCACCGATGTTGGGCGTAATCTGAAAGTTGTTGAGGTCCACGCCCATGATGGAGTTGATGGTGTTGATGAGTGAAATCGCGTTGCCGCCCGCCAGCGCCGCCGCTCGAGCTGCCGGTTCGATGCTTGCTACATTGGGCGTGAGCTTGACAATCACCGGAATGTGCGCCGCCTGCATCACCCACTCCGTAATCATCTGGCAATACTCCGGCACCTGCCCCACCGCCGCGCCCATGCCACGTTCGCTCATGCCGTGCGGACAGCCGTAGTTGAGTTCGATGCCGTCTGCGCCCGTGTCCTCAATCTGCGCGATGATGTCGTGCCACACCTTGCGGTCCGTTTCCACCATCGCGGACACGATGACGGCTCGGTCCGGCCACATCTTCTTGACCTCGGCAATCTCGCGCAAATTGACCTCGAGCGGACGGTCCGAAATCAGTTCCACGTTGTTGATGGCCAGTAGCTTCTGGCCGTTCGCGTGGTAGCCGCCGTAACGGTTGCTCACGTTGAGCACCGGCGCGCCGATGGTTTTCCACACCGCCCCACCCCAGCCGTACTCGAAGGCCCGGTGAATCTGAAGCGCAGAATTGGTGGGTGGTGCGGAAGCTAGCCAGAAGGGGTTTGGAGAGCGGATGCCTGCGAAATTGATGCTGAGGTCTGCCATTTTATGTTCCTCGAGAATGGTTTTTTCTCTTGTAGGGGTGAGTGGTAGCTCGCCCTGATGTGCTCGAGCGCGTGATAGCGCGGTTTTGGGTAGGTTTGGGGTGCTCGAGCGGACCGGGCGAATCCCCCTGCTTTTGAGCGCTTCGCTGTCTTGGTCCAAAGGCAGCACGTCTTGGACAAAGCGGCACGTCTTGAGCAGAACGGCACCTGACGGGCCTGCTCGCCTATCGGGCCTGTCCGCCTCACGGGCTGGGCCGCTTTCAAAAATCTCCGTCCCTGCGGGAAGCTACGCGAACCTTGTTAAGGGAGAACTTAAAAACTTGGCGCTCGAGCGGGATTTTCGGCCTCCCTTAACAAGGGGGGACCCTTGCAATAGCGGAGCGCTTACAAGCGGGGGGATTCAAAGCTAAAGCCAAAGCGCCCTCAATCGTCCGCCGCCGCTGCCAAAACCCCTACCAGCGCCCCATGAATCGCTCGAGCGGCCAATTTCCCATCCTGCACCGCCATCACCGTGCTGGCCGAACCCTTGACCCGCACGCAGTCGCCCCCGGCGTAGACCCGCTCGAGCGAGGTCTCCAGGTCGTCGCTCACCTTGATAAAGCCGCCCGTCAGCTCGAGGCCCCAGGTTCCGGCGTGGTTCGGCTTCTCCTGACCAATGGCTTTAATCACCAAGTCGCACTCGAGCACGAAATTGCTGCCCGCCACCGGAACTGCTCTGGGTCTGCCGCTCGAGTCCAGCTCACCCAAATCCATCCGCAGGCACTCGAGGCCGGTCACGCGCCCGTTTTCAACCACCACACCGATGGGCTGGGTCAAGAACTTGTACCCAATGCCCTCGAGCAGCGCGAACTCGTACTCGTGCTCGTAGGCGGTCATCTCGGACTCGGTGCGGCGATAAATCATGGTCACTTGCGCGGCCCCGCTGCGCCGCGCAATGGTGGCCGCGTCCACGGCGGTGTTGCCTGCCCCAATCACCAGCACGGTGTTGGCTCGAGGCAAATTCTGTGGAAACATCTTGCTGTTTTCGATGTACTCGAGTCCGTCCAGGACGTGCTCTTCACCCGGAATACCCATTGCCGGAACCGCACCCAAGCCCAGCGCTAAAAACACCGCGTCATAACTCGAGCGCAACGCCTCGAGCGTGACACTCACGCCCAGCTCCACATCGCTTTCAAACTTCACGCCCAGCCGCTTGACGCTCTCGACCTCCTCGAGCGCCACCGGAACCGGTTCGCGCAGCACGATGATGCCGTAGGTGGACAGGCCCCCGCCCAAATCGCGCTTCTCGAGAATCGTCACCGCGTGGCCCAGCTTGGCCAGTTCTGCCGCGCAGGACAGGCCCGCCGGACCGGAGCCGACCACGGCTACCTTATACCCGGTGGGAGGTCCGGCTTTAAAAATATCAATCCCTTTGCTCGAGAGATAATCGGTGCTGTAACGCTGAAGTCTGCCGATGCTGATGGGTTTATGGTCCTTGCCCAGCACGCAGGCCCCCTCGCACAGCTCTTCCACAGGACACACTCGAGCGCAAGTTCCACCTAAAAAATTGCTCTCGAGAATCACTCGAGCACTGCCGCGCAGGTTGTCGGTGGAAATCTTTTTGATAAATCCGGGGATGTCAATGTGGGTGGGGCAAGCTTGAATGCACGGCGCGTCGAAGCAGAACAAGCAACGGTTGGCCTCGACGCTGGCCTCGTGCGGACTGAGCGGCGATAGATACTCCTCAAAACTGGAATCTTTGTTGGACACGTTTAAACCTCGAGAGGGAAGGGTTGCACGGCAAACGCTCGAGTCGCGCCCAAAGCGCACTCGAAAATCTGAATTTCAACGGTATGGACGCATGGTTCCCCCTGTGCAATGACCTTCGCGCAGGAGGTTCAGCCCTCACAGGAGCCGAATTAACCTCTCGTTAAGCTTGTAGTTAGGAGTATAGAAACGCATCAGTGAGATGTCAAGCACATTATGGTGAGTTGTGCTGTTTTTGCAAAACAATATGCAAATCTACTTCACACTCGAGCTAGAACACACGGTTCCCGAGCACTTTGTTTCACGCTTTGTGCTCGAGAAATGATTTCGAAACCCTCGAGCGAAGGGTCTGGAGGATTAAATTGGGACAACCTAGTTTAACACGCTCACCCGGCGGAAACGTCATGGTGGCAAAAATAACCCAGGCATTTCCCGAACACCCCGCTCGAGCCGGACGCGCCACACGCCCAAGAGCTTGAAACGCCTACTGGAACGCACTCTGACACAATGACCTCCTCAGCCTCCTAACCCGTCCGTACTCGAGGGGTGCGCCGGTCCAACGAGAACCTGCATCAAAGTGGAAACGCCTTAAAGTCAGTCCTTAACGGCCATAAAGCAGCGCTTCGACCTGCTCCACCCGCTCGAGCAGCCCTTTAGTCCCGACCACATTGACGTGTCCCATCTTACGCCCCGGCCTATTGCGCTTGCCGTACAGGTGCATATAAACCCCCTCGAGCCTCAAAATCTCGCTCCAGTCCGGCTCGAACCCGTCTTCCCAGCCCAGCACGTTCACCATCGCGCACGGAACCAATGGCGCAAAGTCGTGCAGCGGCAGGCCAGCCACCGCCCGAATCTGGACCTCGAACTGAGATATGCCGCCGCCATTCAGGGTGAGGTGTCCACTGTTGTGTACTCGAGGAGCGATTTCGTTCACCACTAAACTTCCACTGGGAAACTCGAACAGCTCGAGGGTCAGCAAGCCCACCAGATTCCATTTTTGCGCCAGCTCGAGCGCCATTTCCTGCGCCTTATTTTGGGTATCGTCCGAGGCGCTGGAGGGCCACACACTGCGCTTTAAAACGCCGCCCACATGGACATTTTCGTAAACCCCAGATACGCCGACCTCGCCGTGCGCGTTGCGGGCCACCTGCACACTCAACTCGCGCACAAAAGGCACGACGCCCTCGAGCACGCACGGCACGCCCCCCAGTTCCTCAAACCCCTCGAGCAGCTCAAGCTCACTCGAGACCCTACGTTGTCCCTTGCCGTCGTAACCCAGCTCCGCCGTCTTGAGAATTCCCGTTCCACTCACATGATTTAGGCCGCCCTCGAGCTGGTTTTCATCCAGAATGGCCCAGTACGGCGCGACCTCGAGACCCGCCACCGTGAGCGCTTTTTTCTCCAAAATCCGGTTGCGCGAAATCTGAAACAGTTCCTTCGCCGGATACACCGCCACACCGCGCTCGAGCGTTTCCAGCGTGCTCAGCGGTACGTTTTCAAACTCGAGCGTGACCACCTGCACCGCCCTGGCCAGCAGCTCGAGGGTATCTAGGTTGGTAAAACTCGACTGAACGTGGGTACTGACCTTTTGGGCCGGGGCGTGTGGGTCGGGGTCAATAAACGCGGTCAGATAACCCAGGTTGACGGCGGCAATGCTGAGCATCTGGGCCAGTTGACCGCCACCCAGAATGCCGATAGCGCTGTTGGGCGGCAGGGCGTGCAGGGGCGGCTTCATGGGTGGACCTCGAGCGTAAGGGAGCGGGGGAGATGGGGAGATGGGGAGATGGGGGGCAGGGGAGAATAAACTCTTTTTACCGCTCGAGTACGCCTTTCTCCCCAAACCTGTAACCTGTCACCCGTAACCTGTAACCTCGTCCTTGCCCTCACAACTCCACTCCCGCGTAACCCTCGAAAAACGGGTTCTCGAGCACCGCCTCGGTCTGAGCTTTTCTGAAGTTCTCGAGCCGTTCCCGAATCTCGGCAAACTCGCTCGCCAGCATAGCCGCCGCGAACAGAGCCGCGTTTTTTGCACCCGCCTCGCCAATGGCAAAGGTGGCCACCGGAACCCCGGCGGGCATCTGCACCATGCTGAGCAAGGAGTCCAGGCCGCTCAGTGCTCGAGACTGCACCGGAACGCCCAGCACTGGGATTCGGGTAAACGCTGCCAGCATTCCCGGCAGGTGGGCCGCCCCGCCCGCCCCGGCGATGATGCAGCGCACCCCGCGCTGCTCACAACTGCTGGCGTACCGCTCGAGCAGGTGCGGCGTGCGGTGCGCCGAGAGCACCCGCGTCTCGAGCGGAATATTCAGAGAAGTGAGCAGCTCGAGCGCGCCCTTAAGAGTCTCAAAGTCCGAGCGGCTACCCATCACCACACCCACTAAAACCTGCGAATCGGTCATGGCTCGAGTGTACGGGAAGCGTGACCCCCTCGAGCGGGAAAGGTCTAACCCCACAACCTTCACCTATCGCTCGAGCAGGACTGAGCCTTGCAACACGAGCCGAAAGGCTTGATGGACAAATACGCGCTCGAGAACGGCCCACACGACTCCCTGATGCAGGCGGGTCTGGCGAGGTCCGCTCGAGAGTGATGTTCTTGAACGGACCAAGCCCGGAAAGAAGTTTAGGCCAAAACCGATTCCCGAGTTCGATTACTTGGGGTCGATTTCTACAATCAACGGGTGGTCGGGCACCTCTAATTTTACAACGCTCGAGTTAAAAGTTGCCGTGACAGACGTTACATGGGTCAACGGCAAAAATGTGCGAACCTGTTTAACCGATTGACCGATACGTAAGGTCAGCGGTACAGACCTCGAGTAAACGGGCTTGCCCGTGGACACATCCCAATTGTTGACCTCGTTCCACAGCACCAGATAAAACCTGCCGTCGCTTTTCTCAAGCAGTAGCGTGTGAACACGCTCAGGTAGATTCGGTAGGGTGAAAAGCAGTGCTCGAGGGGTGAAGCTGGGTACCGCCCAACGCTTTGCGCTATCGTCCCAGCGACCCTCGCTCAGGAGCTTAATCATGCTGCCAAGCCCTCTAGCCGCTGGTCTGGGGCTTATGTCAGCCCGAAAAAGTCCCCACTGGGCTGCGTCTGAATCCAGTAGTTCGTAAATAAAACTGCGGCGGTATCCCAGCCTGTACTGTTCCAGTACGTAACGCAACAGGTAGCGTCCATGAACATCCTCAGAAAAGGGCGCACTGAGTCCATCTTCCCAGGTGCCCTTGTAGCCATCGCCATCGCCCATTTGGTAGCCACCTTCGGTGGACATCATCGGTTTACCGGGTGTAATCCTCGAGTTGAGCGGCAAATGGTCGTCTTTGATTCGGTCGCTTGGGTTTTCACCGAATGAGAAATAGTTGTGGCTGTTTCCATAATCGGCGTAAGACGACAAATTTCCTAACAAATCAGCACGTATACCCTTGCCTGCCGCACGGCCAGGGAAAGCCAGCGTCGTTTGTAACACGGGCAGGTTGCGTAACAAAGCGTCTTTTTTGAGGGCAGGGTAAAAGTCTTTCATGAACGCAATTGTGCCTTTAGGAAACCCCTTGCCCTTGTATTTGAACTGTATAAATTCATCGGTTTCATTCGGGCCTTCGACGGCTTCAAGGACGTCGCGCTGGGTTTTGATGTTGGCGATGAGCGCGGGTATCGAATTTATTTTGTAGGGGACGACACCGGTGTCGTCTGAATGCCGTGGCTGTGAAGGTCACGGTAGCGTTTGAGCACGACGCTGCTGACTCCATCATCGTCAATGCCGTCACGAATATGGCGTACACCCAAGTACAGCAAGCTGGGTTTGAGCAAACCCCGATAGTTCCCGTAGGCGGTGTCGCTGTAACCTAAATGGGTGTTGACACCGATGCTCTCGACAAAATCATTTGCACTTCTCGCCTGATGAGCCGCACCGGACTCGAGCTTCATGACCACTGCTTGCTGCGAAACCGTCGGCTGAAAGACCGTGAACATCAGGCTCGAGAAAAGGAACATCAGTGCGCGCTTCATGTTTTTCCACGCTCCATAGAACTCTGGGTCTCAGTTTGTGCTTGTCTGAGCTTAAAAAGTGTGTCTGATAAAGCTCACCCTTCCGTTGACATCAATCCCTCGAGCACTTTTTCAATCCTTCTCTGCCGGGTGTCCTGGGCTTTGGCCTCGAGCCCCTGGCGCACCCACTCCTTGCGCCTGGACGGGGCCGAGGCGTCGAACGCGGCCCTTTTACCCGCCTGCCCCTCGAGCGTAGCGACCAAATCTTCGGGAGGCTCGAAGGTGCGCGGCTCGAGGTCGAGTTCCAGCGTCACTTCTACCGGGTCGCGCGGCTCGAGACCCGAAGCCTTGCGGTGCGCGGCGCTGAGAGGAATCATAGACAGTCCGCTCATGGTCCCCACCGTGCTCGAGTAGGTGTAGCCCGAAAGACTAACTTTGACGGCGGGCTTTTTACCCCCGCCCAGCTCGAGCAGGTTGTGCGCCGGAACCTCGATGCCCGTGTTGTTCCCTAAAGCTTTGACCACGGTACTCAAGGTGGTTTTCATGGCTCGAGTTTACCTCCCACACCCTCCTCAAGCGGCTCGAGCGGCTTCAAATCCACCCCACTGCGCCCCAGCGCGCGCGCGCCCTCGAGCAGACCCAGCAGTTTCCTTGCCGCCTCGAGCGGACGAATGCCCTGCGCCTGCACATTGGAAATACAGTTGCGCTCTGCGTCGGTGCGGCCCACTTTGGGAGTTTGGGTCAGGTAAAGCCCCAGACTGTCCGCGCTCGAGAGTCCAGGGCGCTCCCCAATCAACACTATGACTGTCTTTGCGCCCAGAACTTCACCCACCTCGTCACCCAGCGCCACGCGAGCGTCTTGCACCAGCACCAGCGGCGCGACGCTGTACCCCCGATTCTCGAGCAGGGGCAGCAGCGCGCCCAGCACGCTCAGCGCCTGCGCGTCCAGCGCGGCCCAGGACAGGCCGTCGGCCAGCACCAGGGCGACGTCATAGTTTCCCGAACTCACCTTCTCGAGCAGTTTGCGCGACTCCGGGTGCAGCCGCCGCCCCAAATCCGGGCGCAATAAATACTGAGCGCGGTCCGCCGCCCTGCTCCTGAGGCGCAGCACTCGAGGCCCAAGCCGCACTATTGCCCGCTCGAGCGCCGCCCAGTCCGGGGTTTTCCACACCGCGTCCCTGGCCTCGGCGTGCGCCAGTTGAAACTCGAGCGTGGCCAGAAGCGGCGGCGCGTGTCCCACCCGGCCCAGACCCACCCTGGCCGGAGTGTAGTGCTTCAAGCGGTGTTCCAAGCTTTGGGGCAGCCGTTCGGGAACGACCTCGAGCGCCTTGTGTTCTTCAAACTCGCTCGAGTCCACGAATCCCCTCCTCGAGCATCAAATTCCTACCGCCCGTGAGTTTTCCCGCCCGCATCATGCCCCGCCGCTCGAGCCAGGCCTCGAACTCGGGCGCGGGCCTCAAGTTCAGCACCTCGCGCAGGTACAGCGCGTCGTGAAAGGAGGTGCTTTGATAGCCCAGCATGATGTCGTCGGCCCCCGGAACGCCCATGATGAAGTTGACCCCGGCCACCCCGAGCAGGCTCAGCAGGTTGTCCATATCGTCTCCGTCGGCCTCGGCGTGGTTGGTGTAGCAGATGTCCACCCCCATCGGCAGGCCGAGTAATTTGCCGCAAAAGTGGTCCTCGAGTCCGGCCCGCACAATCTGCTTGCCACTGTACAAATACTCTGGCCCGATAAAGCCCACCACGGTGTTCACCAGAAACGGTTTAAACTTGCGGGCCACCGCGTAAGCCCGCGCCTCGAGCGTCTGCTGGTCGAGGTCGTGATGGCTTTCACTCGAAAGCGCGTTGCCCTGCCCGGTCTCGAAGTACATCACGTTCTGACCCACCGTGCCCCGACCCAGCGACAAGCCCGCCTGATACCCCTGCTCGAGCAGCGCCAAATCGATGCCAAAACTCCTGTTAGCTTGCTCGGTCCCGGCGACGCTCTGAAAAATCAAATCCACCTCGGCCCCGCGCTCGATGGCCTCGAGCGTGGCGGTGATGTGTGACAGCACACAGGTCTGGGTGGGAATTTCGTAGCGCTCGAGCAAACGGGCCAGCATCCCGGACACCTCGAGCACCACCTGGTAGCCGTCGCTCGCCGGATTGACCCCAATCACCGCGTCTCCGGCCCCGTAGCTCAGGCCGTCCAAGGTACTGGCCAGAATGCCGCGCAAATCGTCACTGGGATGGTTGGGCTGAAGCCGGGTGGCCAGCCGCCCCTCGAGTCCCACCGTCGTGCGAAACCCGGTCACGACCTGCCGCTTTTTGGCCACCGCAATCAAATCCTGATTCCGCATCAGTTTGCTCACCGCTGCCACCATCTCCGGGGTGAGGCCCCAGGTCAGACGCTCGAGCACGGCGTGATTCGTGCTGCCTTGCAACAAAAAATCGCGCAGCTCTCCCACCGTGAAACTTGCGATGGGTCCAAACGCCTCTTTATTATGCGACTCGAGAATCAGCCGCGTCACCTCGTCGTCTTCCGGCGCAATCAGCGGATGCTCGAGAAAATCTGTCAACGGAACCTCGGCCAGCGCCACGCGGGCCAGCACCCGCTCGAGCTGACTCGAGGCCGCGATTCCGGCCAGTTGGTCCCCACTTCTCTCCGGCGAGGCTTTAGCCAGCAGTTCGCCCAGGGTTTTGAAGCCGTAAACGACGTTTTTGTAGGTAGTGGAGTAGGTCATGGCTTTGCCTTTGCTGCTCGAGGGGATGCGTTCGTTTTGAATTCCCAGCCGCCGCAGGGGTGCTGTCGTTCGCCGGGTCAGGGTTTTCGGACTTCATCCAGGCTCGAGGGCGTAGGTTTTTCTGAAGTCTGACCTCTGAAGTCTGAAATCTCCTCGAGCGGCAAAATCTAGTCGTCTCCGACGCCCGCCCCACCCACCCGCGCTTCTTCGGCTGCAATTTTAGCCTGCCGCCCCGTGATGAGCGCCCCGGTGGGCGGCCCCTGGAAGCGCTTGCTCTCGAGCGCGAACCACACCACCGCCAGCAGCGCGAACATTCCCAGCGCGGCCCACAGCGCTTTGTCGTTGGGCGGCTGGATGCCCAAAATGAACATCAGCACCACCGAGAGCATCACGCCCGCCGCGACCACTCTGAACCACGGTCCCAGGGTCCACGGCCCCATCTGGGTCCAGCTTTTCCCGTAGGCGAAAAATCCGGCGATGATGGGCATCGAGTAGCTCACGAACAGAAAAATCACCGTCACCGAAACGATGGTGGAGTACAGCGGCGCGTAGAGCGTGAACAAGATGGAGATAAACGCGCCCACCCAGATGGCATTGACCGGGGTGCGGTAACGGGGGTGAATTGCGCGCAGGCTCGAGGGAAGGCCGCCGTCGCGCGCGAAGGCAAAAATCATCCTGGATAAGCTGGTCACGGTGGCCAGACCGCACAAAAGCTGGGCGATTAGAATGCCCGCGTTGAGCACTTTAACCAGAAAGCTGGGCAGCACCTTGCTCAGCGTGTCGAAAAACACGTTGTAGCCCTGCTTGGCGGCCTCAGCCATGTTGGGAATGGCGATGACCACCGCAATCAGGACCAGCCAGCCGAACAAGGAGGCCCAGCCCACGCTCGAGACCATACCACGCGGCACGCTGCGGCGGGCGTCCAGGGTTTCCTCGCTGGTGTGGGCGCTGGCGTCGTAGCCGGTGATGGTGTAAATCGGCAGCAGCAGGCCCAGCATGAACACCCCGAGCAAGCTGTTGCTGGGCCAAACGTCGCCCC
>Ga0123339_10000471_pt1 | contig 31985 bp, 38 predicted proteins | sample lystaG_FD_89956 | JGI IMG/M metagenome (GOLD analysis project Ga0123339, IMG submission 89956) | Glacier valley bacterial and archeal communities from Borup Fiord, Nunavut, Canada, to study Microbial Dark Matter (Phase II) -... | ecosystem: Environmental > Aquatic > Freshwater > Ice > Glacier ...
AAACTATTTTTTGAAAAACTATATTTATATTTGTCATTATTATCATGCATACATTTTTTACATGTATCAATCGGATTACTAATAAAATCTTGTATATTAGTGTTATTAAAATTAAATAATAATTTTTCTAAGTTTTCTTTTATATTATGGTTCCAGCTTACATCATTATTCAATGTATCTGAATTAATATTTAAAAATATATTATCTGGATTATAATTAAGTAATATCTTACTTAATTTAATCTTTGACATTGAAATTACCTTTATTCTATAATCTATTCCTTCTAATTTCATTTTAGTTGATTTTTGATAGTTGCCAACTATAACTAATGTATTTTGTTTATTTGAATTTAATAATTTATTATACATATTGATTTTATCATCAGTAATATCCAAATTATCATTACCTTCAAAACAAAATATCATTACTTTATTATTTTGTTTTACAGTTTTAATAATATCATACGTAGTTTCATAATCAGAAACTGTAACAAATTTATTGTTTTCTATAAAAGTATTTATATCATTATCAACATCGTTTTTTATATATATTTTATAGTTGTTATATACGCTTACAATATATTTACAATAATCATTATCTATATCTTTTATAACATTTATCTTTTCTTCTAATAATTCCATATCATTTATTTTGCTCACCTTATACTTTTTAATAACTTTGTAATTAACCATTTCATTCACTCCTAATATGTTTCCCTATATAAATATAGAATTTTATCTTGAGCCCAAAATAAAATTCTATATTTATATTTACATTGATTATATGATTGATTACATTCCCATTAGTGAACTAAAAATTTCGCTAACTGTTTTAACAATTAGAGGATTTTTGTTTTGGAAACTTGTCATTATACTATTAGTTTGATTTTGTGTAAGTGAATCTAATTTTACACTATTTGTAAAATCAGGTTTTGTTATACTATCTATTATTTTAATGTTACTATCTACTGTTAAATTAACAGTTCCATATGATTCTGGTGTATTTAATTTAGCATTGAAATTTTGAGTAATTTCATTTTTGCTAATATTTTTTGTTTCAAGTCTAATATCACCTTTAACATCATCTACACCACTTATTCTTAGTGTATAACTAACATCAGTTAAATTTGTAGTAATATTACCTTTAATATCAACACTTACATCTTGTCCAACTGTAATAGCAATATCATAGTAATCTTCAGGATTTTCTTTTATATTTGCTTGTGCTGTTAATTCATTATTTTCATATATCGCAATTTGAGTATCAAATATTAATGTTTTATATGTTGTAATTTGTATTGCACTTTCTCCACTATCAAAGTATTTAAGTTCATTTCTTATAACTTTGTTAAATATACCATATGTATATATTGAATATTCACCTAATACTTCATTATCATAAGTTGTTGCTTCTATACTTAATAATTCGTCTTTAATATCATCTTCTAAATATGAGATATTTGGATATACATTAGAATCAGATAGTTTAAGAAGTATTTCTTTTGCTTTATTATCATGCATAATCTTATTTAATAATATTGTTGCAATCTTATTTTTAAGATCTGTATCTATAGTTAATGTAGTTTTATTTACAGATATTTTTTCTTCATCAACATCTATTTCTACTTTTGAATTAGTAATTTTACTATACTCAATACTGTCAACAATAGATTGTTTAAGAATATTAATTAAATATCTTACCTCATCAACTTTTACTCCAGATGTAATTTGATCAAAAAATTGTTCTGCATCAAATTCATTAGCATCAACTTTTAAATATTTATTAAAATAATCTTTTATATAAATATATAATTCACTATTATCGATGTATCCATTTGCTGTTATTTTTTCATTGTTATATGAATAATTTAATCCTATATCCATATATTTATTAATTATATCAGACTTAATATTAGTTTCTATAATTGAATCATTAATTAAATTTTCAATCTTTTTACTTGCTGGACCCATATTTTCTATTGTATCATCACTTAATGAAACTTTAGCTATTATTCTATTTGTAAACTCAACTTTATTCTCTAAAAAAGCGTTTGCCATATCAGAATTTTGTGCTAATTTTAATGCATTGTCTGTCTCATTAAATACATATTTTACTGCTGCTTTAACTTTATATTTTGAATTATTTGTAAGAACTATATATCCAGCAAAAGCTAAAAGTATAACTATAATAGCTATTAAAACTTTAATTATCATTATTTTATTTTTTCCAAATCCCATTAGAATACCCCCATTTTATTACATTACTTTTATCTAGTATTCAAACTAGATAATTATATTAAAATTATATACCATTATACTGTTTATTACAATACATAAGGGACAAAATATAATATAATTTTCGCTTTTCTTTTAAAAACAAGAATTATGTTATATTTTATACAAAGAAAAAAACATCAACTATTAAGTTGATGTTTCTTCTTTTGACACTTTATTTAAAAAATTACCCGTATTGTTTATATATTTAGCAAACCAACCGGTCTTGTCATTACTTATCATTTCTAAATATTTTGGTTCTCCATTTGTTGCAAGTTGTAGAATTCTACCTATTCTATCACCGTTATCCACTTTATCTATAAACATATATAGCGATTCAAATGATATACTTTTGTTAAAAGAATTGATTTTATAATCTTTAATTTCTTCAATTTTCTCATTAAAATTATCAAGTAATTCTTTAGATTGGCTAATATCATATGATAAGTTAAAAAATACAAAATCAATAACTTCTTTACTGATTTTTTTTCTATCTCTATAATACGCAATAAGTTTAATCCTTTTAATTGTTTCTTCATCAATAACATCTGGTACACTATCAATTAATTCCTTAGTAAGTAAAGGGTCTTTAACATTGAAAATTTCTGGTATAAACAGTAATTTTGCATCATCTCCTAGTCTTTCCACTAAGATACTAAGATAGTCTAATCTGTTATATTTATCCGGATGTATATTCAAACATAAAATTTGAAACTGATTAAATTTTTCAAGAATAATAATATTGTGAAGCTGCATTTGCTTGTATAATTTATCTCTTACTTTAATTACATTACGCTCCGTAACTTTTGGTAAACAAAAATATTCAGGAATAAAATAATCTGGTATGTACTTTCTAAGTTCAAAATATACTGCAATACATTTTTCATTGTCACTAGCATTCTTGTAAATTTTAGAATATTTAATTATATCAGTTATTTGTGTTAATTTATTTCTTTGATATGATTGTATTAAAAATAACCTAATTTGTTTAATCATCTCAATTTTCAATAATTCTTCAATACTTATTATTGAAGCAATAATAGGCCGTATTTTTAAATAATTTAACTCATATTCCTCAATTTTCAAATTTGATAAAGTTTCTTCATTATTAATAGTTTTATCCATTGTTTAGTCTCCTCTTCGTATAGTTATATAAAGAATTAATTTTAATAATGTATATATTATAGCATCATTCAAACCGCTTGTCAAGTTATGTAAACAATAAGTTATATAATACGCTGATATTTGAGTAAAGTCTAGGTGCAACTATAGCAAAAAAAGAACCAATCGCATTAGTATACAATTAGTTCTTTTATATTTTAAGCTTCGGTATTCATAAAATCTTTTAATCTTTTACTTCTACTTGGATGCTTTAATTTTCTTATTGCTTTAGCTTCGATTTGTCTAATTCTTTCCCTTGTTACTTGGAATTCTTGACCAACTTCTTCTAAAGTTCTCATTCTACCATCAATTAAACCAAATCTCAATTTTATTACTCTAGCTTCTCTAGGTGTTAATGTTTCCATAACATCTTCTAAATGTGTTCTAAGTAATACATCTGCTGCTTGATCTGAAGGTGATGCTTGTTCTTCATCTTGAATAAAGTTACCTAGAACTGTTTCATTTTCGTCACCAACTGGTGTTTCTAATGATATTGGTTCTTGAGCTATCTTTAATATATCCCTTACTTTTTGTACTGGCATTTCAACTTCAGCTGCTATTTCTTCTGGTGATGGTTCTCTACCATTTTGTTGTAATAGATGTCTTGAAGTACGTATTAATTTATTGATAGTCTCAACCATATGTACTGGTATTCTTATTGTTCTTGCTTGATCCGCTATAGCCCTTGTAATTGCCTGTCTTATCCACCAAGTAGCATATGTACTAAATTTAAATCCTCTTTTAAGGTCAAATTTTTCAACTGCTTTAATTAGTCCTAAATTTCCTTCTTGAATTAAATCTAAGAAATGCATTCCTCTACCGATATATCTTTTAGCAATACTTACAACTAATCTTAAGTTTGATTCAACTAGTAGTTTCCTAGCATCCATATCGCCATTAGCCATTCTTTCAGCAAGTTTTGTCTCAGTTTCATAATCTAATAGCATAGTATTACCTATCTCTTTTAAAAATAGTTTTACAGGATCATCTGTATTCATATTATCAACAAATGATAAATCACTAACTTCATCAAATAGTATATCTTTTTCTATTTCACTTAAATCTTCAATATTTGGTTCTATATCTAGTTCAGCAACAGGAGAAGCAGTAAAAGCTGCAACTTTTTCAATAGTTTGATCTATTTCTGTTGGTTCTATATCTTCTAAATCAGCATCTTCATCTTTAGCAACTTCATTAGCGTCTTCATCAATAACAATAGTTTTTTTAGAAGATTCATCTAAGATATTTATATTTTTTATATCTAATTCTTCATAAAGTATAGATACATTTTGTGGAGTAAAGTTTTTACCTTCTAAAAAATCAATAACCTCTTTGTATGTTACATTAGATCTATCTTTATATTTATCCATAAACTCATTAATATGGACAACATATGCAGGTAAACTTTCAGTTTTCTTTGCTTTTTTAGAGTTACTTTCTATAGCAATTTCTGGTTGCTTTTTTGAAACCTTTGTAGCCGTATCATTTTCTACATTAACAGATGTATTTTTTTTGCTATCTTTATTAATGTCTTTAGCTATTACATTTTCATCTTCAGTATTTTTTAATAATTTTTTACTCATAAAAACAATCTCTCCTTCTAATACTTATCTAAGTTTGCTCATTTGAATTAGAATCTGATTCAACTCAAATTGTAAAATATCCTTCTCATCAGTAGAAATATCTTCTGCTAATCTTTGAAAAATTTCCATTCTTCGATCAGTAAACTTACCTTTTTGTATTTGGTTTAAAACATCACTTAGTAGTTTTTCTTTTCCAGACATATATACGTCAACGTACATAACATCTGTTAGTTCTTTAATAAGCTGTTCATCCTGTGTTTTAGATAATATATCTATTTTATTTATATCATAATCTTTAGAAAGCAACATAATATGATTATACAAATTCTTAAGTCCAATATTTTTAAATGTACTTTCATTAATATTTTCACAAATCTTATCATGTATTTTTATATCTTTAATTATCATAAGAGCTATTATATATTGTTCAATTCTCTTTCTGGCATTTATGTTAGTTCCTATTTTTTTTGATACGTCATTTAAATTGATAATTACTTTATTACTATCTTTATTCAATTTTTTATCAATCTCTTTTACAATCGGTGTTTTACCAATATTGTATTTAGAAGAAATTCTATCAGCATACAAGTCTCTCTCTATATTATTATCAATTTTTCCCAATATATTAGCCACACCGTTTAAAAACTTAATTTTAGAATCAAGATTATTCATATCCAAATCTTTTTCAAGTTTAGATACTTTAAATTCAACTAGTGACAAGCTTTTTGCAAGACAATTTTTAAGTCTTTCAGGTCCATATTTGTTTACATATTCATCAGGATCTTTTGCATCTTCCTTATCTAATTTTAGTACTTTAACATTTAAACCTTTTGAACTTAAAATATCTAGTCCTCTTAAAGTAGCATCTTGTCCTGCTTCATCTTGATCATATGCAATTATTACATTGTCAGTATATTTTTTAATCAATCTTGCTTGCTCAATAGTTAAAGCAGTTCCAAGTGATGCTACAACATTTGTAAAACCATATTTTTGAAGCGAAACTGCATCCATATATCCTTCTACAATTATAACTGAATCTATTTTATCTCTTTTTGCAAAATTTAAAGCATATAGATTTTTGCCTTTGTAATATACGATATTTTCAGCTGAATTTAGATATTTCGGCATAGCTTTATCTAATACTCGTCCACCAAAAGCAATAACTCTATCTCTAATGTCAAATATTGGAAATACAAGTCTTGAAAAAAATCTATCATAAGGTTTCCCTTTTTCACTATTTAATACTATACCTGAAGCAAATATTTCTTCCTTAGTATATCCTTTTTCTATTAAATGATTATATAAAGGGATTTTGCCACTTCCATATCCAAGTCCAAACTTTATAATTGTATTTTTATCTAAATTTCTCTTGGTTATATATTCCTTAACTAAGTTATTATCTTCTTCTAGTTTTTCAACTAAATTTTTATGATAATACATAGCACTATCTTTATTTATTTTATATATAACTTCCTTTAAATCATTGTTAGTCTCTCTACTTGCATTTGAATGTGAACTAGTTATATATTTATTTAGGTCAATATGAGCTCGTCCGGCTAAAAATTCAACCGACTCTATAAATTCCATATTTTCAATTTTCATTACAAAATATATAACGTTTCCTCCTGCACTGCATCCGAAACATTTATATATCTGTTTGTCCATAGATACACAAAAAGAAGGTGACTTTTCTTTGTGAAAAGGACAAAGTCCCATGTAATTTCTTCCACTTTTAGTAAGTGTTACATATTCAGACACTACCTCAACTATATCGTTTTGTGATATTACTTCTTCTATTAAACCATCTGAATAATATGCCACTTAAATTCACCATCCTTTTTCTATTTTATGAATTAAGTAATTTTATTCTTTCATCTCTATTCAAATACAAATTTGATGTATTTATTACAGAAATCAATATAAGTAATGCAGTAAGTAACTGTCCATATACTAATATATTTAAACCGAATAATGTATACATAGTAATCATTACTATAAATAATATCTTAATGATAGATGATTTTGTATCATATCTTCTTCTTAAAAACACAGTTAGTATTTCTATGAATAATATATATATACATAACATAAAGTAGTATCCTTTAGAGTTAAATACAAAATTTTCAAAATTACTTATTATGTTGCTTTTTTCAATTGTTTTAAATAATCTAAAGTTTTCTATTACATTATTTCCAACTGGATCTTTTATGCTACTTATAACATTTGTTATTATAGGTATGTTGATTGTTTTTAAAATTAAAATATTTAATAGTGTATATGATAAGTAAGAAGATATAAAAATTATAACTACTGATATAAATATTTTATTTATATATATTCTTTCAATACTATATAACATTACTTTATTTTTTTGTCTTAAATTATTTATTATTTTATTAGAAAAATTTAAATGCGTTTTATCTATATTAGATGTAACAAATATCATAGATAATGTTACAACTATCCAAATAATACTATTTAAATTAAGTAACATTGTTGCTCCTATAGATATACCTGTAAGCAATGATAAAATCGCATATTTATTTGTTTTTATTCCAAGTTGTTTTAATTCATCAATTAATTTTTGCATATACATTATTACTATTAAACTAAATAGAGTAAGACATGACATATTAAAATAAATTAATTCGTTAGTTATTATATTTGGTAGTAGAGCATACATAAGCATACCTACTACTGATAATAAATCACTTTTTGATATATTGTAAATTATTTTTTTTAATACTACTGCTGATAAAACTGAAATAATTGCCCATGCAAGCGTCGTAAATTTCGAAATATCTTTTATCATAGTATATATAAATATAATTTTTATTAAAAATGTTACTGTTATTAAAAAAACATATCTATATGTTAAACTAACAACTTTCTTTACCTTTTTCTTATTAAGTTTTTCCTTTAATAAAGCATAGATTGTTATTAAACCTAATAAACCAATTACATATATTATTTTTGCTACTATATTATATTTCAAACTTAAATCACTAAATGTTAAGTGTATATTTGTAAATATTAAAAGTATAATTAGAACTGTAAATACTGCTACAACTAAACCACGTGAAATTTTACTAATACTCATTTTTATTTAACCACTCGTTCTATTAATTATTTAATCAGTCTATCATTAGTTTTTTGTGCTATATAAATCATTAACATATGCTAATGATTCGTGTGTTCCTACATCATAACATTCACCTGAGAATGCATATGCATAAGTAGGTAATTTTTTATGTAAGTAAGCAACAAAGTTACCAGGCGCATCATTTGAATTACCTTCATCAATGTATTGTTTAAACATTGGTATAACACTTTTTGGATATAAATATTCTGCATAAACAGCATATTTACTCTTTGGCTCTGCTGGTTTTTCTTCAAAACCAATTATTTTCATATCACTATCAACTTCAGCAACGCCTAAACGTTTAAGAGAATTAATATCTTTTTCTTCTCTAACACATACTGAAGGTGCTTGTCTTGTCTTATAAAAAGAAACAAAATCATTTAACTTAAATGTAAATAAATTGTCTCCTGCAATTATTAAAATATCGTCATCTATATTTCCTTTTTCAATTGTATATAATATATCACCTATTGCACCAAGTCTATCATCATTTGTTAAAGTCCCGTCATTTATTACTGTTATAGGTTTTATGTTATTACATTTTTCAGCCCACTTTGAAAAGTGTGATGAATATTTGTCATTTGTTACTAGAAATATGCTATCAACTTCTTCTATAGTATTTACTTCTTCAAGTATATAATCAAGTAAAGCTTTGTTTCCTACTTGTAATAAAGCTTTAGGAAAATTCTCTGTAAGAGGAAATAACCTTGTAGCATAACCAGCACATAATAAAATACATTTCATTTAAAATACCCCCATTTTCTTCATATGATGACATTATATCACATAAAAACACCTTTTTCAAGTAATTTCTTGAAAAAGGTGTTTTTTATTACTGTAAATATCTGGTTCTAAATTTAAAGATATTTTTTAATTTCTAGTAAATCTGATACGTGAATTGTTGGCTTAATATGACCATTTCTTTTGTCATATTTTAAATTATATCCAATAGATTTAATTTTAGTTTTATTGGCAAAGTATATATCATTATATACACTATCTCCAATAAAAATAATTGAATCTCTAGAATGCATACTCATTAAACTGAATAATGCGTTTTTATGAGGTTTTGCACATATAGTATCCCATCCAAAGATTCTATCAAAAAAGTCTAATATCTTTAAATTTTTAAGAACATTAGTCTGATCTTTGACAAACCAGTTTGTAGATGCGACAATTAAATATCCTTGTTCTTGCAAGTATTCAAGTATCTCATATGCACCATCCATAAGAGTAAGCTCATTTGCTTCTCTTGAGAGATAATACCATTCTTCTGCAGATAAATTTATCTTACGTAAAAAAGGAATCATTTCAGATGCCAATTTGTAAATTTTGCTTTTTTCAACTTTTTTGCCATTTTGAAGATTATTAGATAAATTATCCCAAAAATATTTTACTTGATTACTAAATTCTACATTAGGTTCAATACCTAAACTCCGTAAAACTTTGTCTTCAATATCTTCAGAATGTTTCACCAAAGTCCAATCAATGTCAAAACAAACAGTTAATATTCCTGAAATTTTAGTCAAAACCTTCACATCCTTTTCGTTTTATGTAAATATTATACACTATTTTGCTCTATTTGTCAAGGTTTTTCAAATCCATTCTTCCTTTGTTATTATTTTCAAATGAATTTACATGTCCTCTTTGTTCTTTAGTAACTTTCTCAATTTGTTTAACCTTGGATTCCTGTTCATCTTCAGTTACCCAACTATGAACCGTTCCCATAAAATTGTATCCTTCTTGCCTTTCATCTTTAGCTTTCTTTCTTCCAAGAGATACATCTTCTGCTAAATCTGCAATATTTTTTTTAATTTCTTTATCTTTATTTGAATCCATAAAAAATCACCTATATATATTATATCCTGATTTTTTGGATATACACATATATAGGTGACTTATATAAAATTATTCTTCTGCTAAAAAATTTTCTTCTTGCAGTCCATTTTCAGTTTGAACCAATATATTTATCTTCTTTTCAGCTTTATCTAATTTCTCGCTACACTCTTTAGAAAGTTTAATACCTTTTTCAAAAGTTTCAATTGATTTTTCTAAACTTAGATTTCCTCTTTCAAGTTCATTAGCTATATTTTCTAATTCCTCTAAACTATTTTCAAATGTTTCATTTTTCATAACATATCTCCTATTCTACAATAACATTTACTTTTCCATCAATAAATGTTAATTTTAAATTATCACCAGATTTTATTTGGTCAGTTTTAGAAATAACTGTACCGTTATTATCTTGCGCTACAATATATCCTCTTGTAAGTGTTTTAAGTGGACTAAGTGCATCTATTTTTGATACAGCTTGTAAATATCTAGATTTATTTTTTTCTAATTTAAGATGTAATTTATTCTCGTTATTTTTCAAAAGAGAATCTATTTTCAATCTATAATTATTTATTATATCTAAAGGAACTTTTTCAAGTTTAGATGATTTTAATCTTTTAACATATTCTTTTTTTCTATCTAAATAATTTAAAATAGCTTTTTTACTTCTATTTTTATAACTTTCTAATTTTATTATTAAATCAGACATTTGTGGATATACTAGCTCAGCTGCGGCTGATGGTGTAGGTGCTCTTAAATCTGAAACAAAATCACATATTGTAAAATCTGTTTCATGACCTACTGCAGATATTATAGGTATATTTGAATTATATATTACTCTTGCTAATCCTTCATCATTAAATCCAAATAGATCTTCAAAAGAACCACCACCACGAGCTATTATAATTACATCGACCTTATGTAGTTCATTAAATGTTTTAATGCCTAATTTAACGGTTTCTGCTACATTAGCACCTTGAACCGAAGCGGGATATATAAGTAAATCCATTTTCCCATATCTTCTAGTAGTTACATTTATTATATCTTGGACAACAGCACCAGTTTTTGATGTTATTATACCAACTCTACTTGGCAGAAAAGGCAAACTCTTTTTATGTGACTCATCGAATAGTCCTTCTGATTCTAATTTAACTTTTAACTGTTCGTATGCTAAATATAATTCTCCTAAACCTTCTGGAATCATTTTTTTACAATATATCTGATATGTTCCATTAGCTTCATATACGCTAACTTGTCCCTCTATTACAACTTTCATACCATCATTTATTTTAAATTTCACACTTTCAGCATGACCTTTAAACATAACACACTTAATAGAACTTGTTTCATCTTTAAGTGTAAAATATAAATGACCTGTGTAGTGAGCTTTAAAATTGGTAATCTCTCCTCTAATACCAATATTATACAAAAAGGTGTTCTTATCAAACACCATTTTTAAATATTTATTAATTTGAGATACACTATATATTTTTGTATCCATATAATTTATCCTTTACTATAATATAACTTTTGCAAGTAAACCATTTACAAAATTAGCAGAAGTATCATTACCATACATTTTAGCAAGTTCAACTGCCTCGTTTACACTAACTTTAACTGGAATATTTTCAATATATTTTACTTCATATATTGCAAGTCTTAGTATTGCTAAATCTATTTTTGCTATTCTATCTATTGACCAATCCTTTAAATTCTTTAATATTTCTTCGTCAATAGTGTCAATATTAGCTAATACACCGCTTAATAATTTAGAAATATATTCTTTTTCTTCTTCAGTACTACTATTTTCTTCATAAGAATGTTCTAAAACCTTCTCTAAATCTAAATCAAAGTCAAATCCAAGTTGATATAAACATTTAAAAGCATTATCTCTTGCTTTTTTTCTACCCATTTTCTTACTCCTCTATTTTTTATTACTATCATTTTCTTCTTTGCTTGTTTTTTCTTCTTTATCCTGATAATAATATACATTATCTTCATTCTTAAAGCCTCTAAAATTTAAAAATTTCTTAAATATTGATTCATTATCTTGCATTTTCTTTCCTATATATATTGCTATTGCAATTAGTGCAAGAAGAACTACGAATTTAGTTATAAACTCAATTACACCAAGTCCATATAAAAGTACAACGATTGCTACGCATATTATAACGTATTTATTCTTTAGTATGTATTCAATTATGTCTTTTACATCTTTCATCAAATCCATCCTCCTTTATACTTTTTTTTCAATTTGATTATATACACCCTTTATTTTAATATTAGCTTCTTTTATTTCTACTGTTGTTTGTTTAAGAACAGCATCTTTTATATTTTCTTGAAGTTTTGCTGTAAGCGTTGGAACTACTGTATCAGGCATTATATAAGTATAAATGCTAGCTATAGCTCCTTCTTCAGAAATAGTTACAGAAACTTTTACGTTCTTTAAAGCTGCATATGATCTTGTTACATTAAGTACAATACTTTCAAAAGTATCTTTAGTTATATATACAGTTCCTGCTTCGTGTTTTATTGCAAGTCCAGCTTTTACATCTTCCTCTTTGTCAGATGATGCAAATATGCCAACAAGCGCTAATAAAGATACTGAAAGACCAATTCCCATAACTAAAATTCTATTATTTACTATGTAGTTTACAACATTATTTAATCCTGTTCCAACTTTTAATACCTCAAGTGATGTTAAAATTGCTACTATAGCTAGTCCTAACATGCATACTGAAAATACAACTAAAATAAATTCTTTAAAATATTTCATGAGATTATCTCCTCTCTTTAATATATTATTCTTCGTCGTCACTTCTTGTTTCTTTTTTATCAAATATTATACCTTGTACATTGATATTAACTGAAGCAACTTCTAAACCAGTCATATTCTCTACAGCTTTTTTAACTGCATTCTGTGCTGACCAAGCTACATCAGGTATTCTAACTCCATATTTAACATTAACAAATAAATCTACTATAACTTTTTTACCTTCAAGCTCAATTTTAACGCCTTTAGCATATTTTTTGTTTGATCCTAATATTTGATTAAGTCCATCAACAAAACCTAAAGTCATACCAGCAATTCCATCAACTTCAGCAGCTGCAAGACCTGCTATAATTCCTATTACATCTTCTGAAATATTTAAATTTGTAGCAATTTCAATGTTTGTATCTGCCTCTAAAACTTCTTCGATTATTTGTTCCTCAGTTTTCACTTCTTCTTTTTTATTCATAATATTTCCTCCTCTATACAGAATGTATATTCTGTAACTAACACTTACATTATACACTATTTTAAGCAAAAAGTCACGTATTTAATATTTATTTATAAAAGAATTCATTAAATTGTCACATAATTCCATATCTTCTATCTACACCTTTTAGTTTTTTATTCATTATTTTAGACCATATTTTATACTCTTGCATATCTTTAGAAACAATTTCAATATGATATATATCACTTGATAATTTAATAATTCTTACTATATCTTTTTCTTCATAATTAATGTTTTCAAAAAATTTACTCATTATTGTTATATATGTTTGACCTTTTTTTTGCATCATTTTAGCGTTTACATCAAATACCTTTGTGTCATTTTTCACATCAACAATTTCTACTTGAATATCTCTAACTTTATGTTGACTACCATTAATAACTTCACTTTTAATGTTTTGTGAAAATTCAAAAAAGTTAGGTATTATTGCTTTTATGTAATTAGGTATTTTAACAACATCTAAATCTTGACCATTTTGTTGTTTAGCTGGAAGCTCAAATATATAATTTGATATATTATTTAAATCCAACTTTTTAAATGTAATTTTTTCTTGATCTTTTTCTTCTTCTTCAATTACTTCAGTTCTAACTGTATTTAATTTTACTTTAGATTTAGTAAGTAACATAGAATTTAAATCAACAACACCATTAAATAATTCTTTATCTTCCTCACTAATTTCATCTTGCTTCTCATCTGGTTCAATCTCTTTATGCTTTTTAACACTTTTTACTTTTTTTGCAGGTACTAAATTTATTGGAGTTTGCTCTTCTATAACTTCAATTTCACATTCAACCGCATCTGATATATCAAACTCTATATTTGAATTAGATAAATCAACAACCGGTATATTAAATTCATTAGCAACTATATCTTCTTCTACTATATCGTTATTCTCTTTTTTAGTTAATTCTTTAGAGCGTTTGATTTCCCTTTTACCAATAAATTCTGAAATACTTTTAATGTTATGCTCATATTGCTTATTAGAAAATATAACTTTATCATCTAATAAAGTTTGAATAAGTTTTTCATCTAATTTAGTAAACTCATTTTTTTTAAGTTCCAATAGAGTTTTTAAATTATCTTTATACTCTTTATTATCATTCTCGTCATTAAGCTTATATACAACTCTACTAAACACAGATATATCATTTACAAGTCCACTTTCAGACATGTTTGATGGAGATAAATAAATACTAGCCATTTTATCAAATTCAAATATATATATATTTGATTCAAATTCTTTCAAATCATTATTATTATACACATATACATCCTTTGTATACTTCAAAATGTTATCTAATAATCCTTTAGTTGTATTTTTTTTATCTATACCCATAAATAGAGTTATTTTTGATTTTTTATCTACAATACTTTCTTCTAATAAATCAAATCCAGATTCTTTTAAAGTACCAATAAACATGTAAACTTTTTTAGGATTTTTAGCCATCTCATCGTCTATTAATTTAGCTAGATTTAATTCTTCACATTGAATTTTAAAGTCTAATTTCATTTATATAACCACCTCTATAATATATACATATATTTTACCATATTTAAAAAGATTTGCAAGTGTTTTAAATATAATACTAATAAAAAAATAATATTTCATATATCACAAATAAATGTATACAAAATATTATTTATCTTTACTATCATCTTTGTTTTAATTATTCAACTATAACTGCAGTTCCACAAGCTGTAACCATAAGCATACTGCCAGCTTGACCAAGTGTTTCATAGTCAACTTTAACACCAACAATTGCATTAGCTCCAATTTTATAGGCTCTTTGTCTTAACTCATTTAATGCATTTTCTCTTGCACTAACTAATTCATTTTCGTATGATCCCGAACGTCCACCAAATATATTTGTGAGACCTGCTGCAAAATCTTTTATAAAGTCCACACCATTTACAACTTCTCCAAATATTATACCTTTGTATTCCATTATTCTTTTACCTTCAATTTCATTTGTTGTTGTTACTATTATTTCATTCATCTGTACCCCTCCTAAAAATAATTACAATGTTTTATTTTCACTTAACATTTCTACTGCCTTTTTAATCGTTAATCTTTTTGCAGTATTACACTTCTTTCTTCTTCATCTTTTTCAATCTTGACCGCAACTAAATCCCCTGGATTCTTATTTATTATATTTCTTATTTCTTGTGTTATACCAATTAAATAGCATCCAGACATATTAACTATCGATCCCCTATATTCAAGATTATCAAAACGAACCTTTACTTTTACTCTTTTAGAACCAAAAAGTTCTTCTATATCAAACGGAATTTGAACATATGCTCCATTTATACCTTCATGTTTTTCTATAATTGCATTAAAGTTTATCATATTTCCACCTACTATACTATTAATTTTTGTCCTTCATCTAATTTACATTTTTCACTTGTATCTATACATGATATATATGAATCAATTTGCTTTTGATTCCCATCTATATTATAATAACTGTGAAAAGATGAGTATAATGGCTGAAATAATCTTAAATTAAAGTAATCATCAGCATCTTTTGGTTTAGCTGAAGACTTATCAAATAGTCTTATATTTATCAAGTCATCTTTTTTATATCCTATTTTATTAGTATTAGTTGTTTTCATTATTATGATTGCATATCCAAGTTCAACTTCTAAAAGATTAATTACTTTATCTAATACTTCCTGATCTAAATAATGAAATGGTAAATATCCAGAATCAATAATTAATTCATCTCTATCATAAACATTATAATAATATATAAAATCTCTAAAAAATCTCTCGAGATTTTGTTTTATTAGCTTAAATCTAACCTCGGGATTTCTTGTTTTTAACATTCTCATTTTTTCTACATTTATTAACATTACATTACTCCTACTTTTTTAAAATTGTGATTACATTATATCATTAAAATGACTAAAATAAAAGAGTTAAATTCTAAAATGCAGAATTTAACTCTTTTATTATTCTATTTCTATGATAAATTGTTTGTTTTTACAAACAATTTATCATAATCAACAACTTTCCATTTGCCACCAACATAATTTACCAAAATTTCTTTGGAAATTTTAGTCCTCATGACAGATAATAATTTCTTGTTTATTTTTTGACCTTTGTATTTTTTTTCAAGAAATTTTGTTATATCTATTTTTATGCTTTTGTTTAAATCTTCAATATATAATTTTAAAAATGTATATTGAACTTTCTTTAAGAAAATTTTATAGCTAATTTTTTGCCGATATAAGCATACAGATATTGACCGTTCATTTTTGTTCAGTTTAGCATTTTTGTTTGTCTGTTTTTCATAGAATTCTATTTCATAATTGTATAATGAATCTACTTTCGCGGTATATATACCGTGGTTATTTTTAGTTTGTTCCATTATTTTAGCCCCCCTAAAATTTTAGTTTGGTCTTATAATATTTTCTAATAGAATACATTATATCATATTTTATGTAAATTGTAAAGTACTTTATTGATTTATAATACAACTAATATTCATTCGTTTTACTTTCAGATTCTTTGTTTTGATTATCAAGTGCTGCATTTATATAATTATCCATAAAATCTACTAAATCAACTTTTAAAAATTTATTTAACTCATTAAATTCCAATTCATCATAACTTTTATTTATTCCTAATACCATGGCATAAGCTAGATACCTTTCAAAAATTATTATACTCTCCACACGTGTGTCTTTAATAAGTGTATAGTCTTTGATATAATTCTCAAATTTTCTCCATCTTGCAATTTCTGCTGCTCCTTTTCTAGTATATATACTATCTTTATCTTTGTTTCTCTTAAATAATGGCTCAACACCTTTATAAATTCCTGTAAAAAACGCTAGTGCAAAAGGTATAATTAATGCAGGTAGCACATATTGACCTATATTTAACTTTTCAAATATTTCTGTTCCGCCCAAGATACTAATAACAAATAATGATATAAACATACAAAAGTAACCTAAAAAACCTACAGTGAAAGTAATTTTTGCAATGTCTATGTTATTTATCCTAGAAAATCCACACTTATAGTATTCTGACTTAATAATTTTTTCCCATTCATTAAAGTTATATTTTTTTTGGTTATCTTTAGTTATCCAGTTATATATATATTTCTCATCCTCAGTAATATTTGCAGTAGTATTTTTCAAATCCTTAAATATAATTGTATTTTCTTTTTGTGTTTCAAATGATATAACTTTTTTAGAACATAATTTTAATATAGTCGCTGTAACATCTTTTTTTCTTTCTATTTTTTGATTATATAGATATGATATTACGGCAGGACTAAATTCTGAAGGAATATCTCTAATATATATTTCGTCAGAATTAGATTCTTTTATTATTGATCTGTTTTTTAGTGTTATATATAACTTAATTGACAATGTCAAAAACACTACTATGCCAATAATGATAATTATCCCGTTATACCCTTGTGTAGTAGTTATTAATATTCCAGCCATAAATAATACCATCAAACTACAATTAAATAGTATAAAACCAATAGCTACATACTTCATTATTTTAAAAATTATAGCAACTGAGTCTGCCCTATACTCATTTTTATTCAATGCTTTAATTTTTTTGAATTGATAAATAATTATACATATAATTATACTTGATATAATAATAGACATATTTATTAAAGCTATATTATTACACAAAAAAAATATTATATTCTTCACATCTATTCTCCTAAAAATTTAAATTAAATTATTATATATTTTATAACAAATATTATTTTTTTACAATAGCATCTTAATAAATTTCAAGTATCGTTTAATAAAAATAAATTCTCAAATGTACATAAACATTCAAGAATTTATTTAATTATTCAATTATTTTTTGTACTCTTCCAACTATTCCATTATCTAGACGTACTTTTATCCCTCTTGGGTGATTTAAACTATTAGTCAATAGATCTTTCACTATTCCTTCAGTTAATTGTCCAGTTCTTTGATGTGGTTTTTGTACTATAAGTACTTTTGTACCTGCATGTATATTATTTCTATTTGTTCCATCCATATAAATTACCTCCTTATTTTGTATATTATTTACGTATATTTTAAAATATACTATTTAAAAAACAAAAGAGTCTTACAAATTGTATAAATTGTAAGACTCTTTTTCGTCATTGGCTGGGATGGCTGGATTCGAACCAACGAAATGCTAGCGTCAAAGGCTAGTGCCTTACCGCTTGGCGACATCCCAATGAATAAATATTAATATATAAGATGGGGTGGATAATGGGGATCGAACCCACCACCTCTAGTGCCACAGACTAGCGCTCTAACCGAATGAGCTATATCCACCACAATGTTACTATAATATTTTAACTTATTTTTACCCATTTGTCAATATTTTATCCAAATTTTATACTTAAAAGCAAGAAATATATTTTTTATGGCTTAAATATCCGTTAACTTCCCTATAATGTATCATAGTTAAAGACATTAAAAAAGCACTAATAATAAATATATATTATTAGTGCTTTTTGTAACTTTATTATTAATTAAATTTACAAATCAACATATATATTGGACCTTTTTCACAAAACTTACTTTCATATTCAGTTAGAATATTTTCCACATCAGTTTGATGAAGGTTAAGATAAACTTCTTCAAATTTAAAACCAAAATTATTCATAGAAATTAAAGTATACTGAAATAGCTTTATATTATCTGTTTTAATTCTAATATATCCATCTTTTTTTAATACTTTAATATATTCTGCTAAAAATAACTCATGCGTTAATCTTCTCTTCTCATGTTTAAACTTAGGCCATGGATCGCTGAAATTTAAATATAGTATGTCAATTTGATTTTGATTAAAAAATTCATTTATTTTTATTGCATCAAATGCCATTATATAAAGATTATTTAATTTGATATCATTTTGAATTTCATATCTAGATATTTTTTTAGCAGCTAAAGCAAGTACTGATTTACAAATTTCAACGCCAATATATATCTTATCTGGGTTTGCGTGAGCCATTTTAGATATGTACTCGCCTTTACCCATTCCTATTTCTAAATTTATACTTTTATTGCTGTTAATTATTAATTGCAAATCTTCTTTAGAATCTATATATTTAGAATATTCATTCAATTCATTATCTGCAGTCTTACTATATCTTGTTCTCATTGTTATACTCCTGTAATTAATGTTGCTACTACTACTATTAGTATAGATATAATACCTGAAATTATTAAACCTTTATACTCAATTTTAACATTTAATTTTTCTCTTTTTTCGATTTTAATTTGATTTTTTTCTCTTAATTTATTTAATTTATCTTCTTTTTTTGTTGCCTCATATATTTGGGCTTTAACGTCATCCATACCAAATGTAATTGCCTGATTATATCTGAACTTTTTTGTAGAACAATTACAATAATATATGCCCGCAGCTACCGCAAGCGATACTCCAAATATTTGTACTATACTCCCAACACATGCTAGTACCATGTTAATTACAGACATATTCATTAATTGTGTTGATAGTATATATGGATAACCAACAATACCAATTACTGGAATATAAATTAATGGAGTTATTCCAGAAAATATTATTAGAAAAATAAGCGGTATTTTCTCTTTTATAATAGACATAAATATATTAGAATCTACATTTGTGCTATTTATTTCAGATATTAATTGATTCATTTGATCTAAATTTTTAATAAAAGTTATCATAAAAACTGCAAAAACAAACAATGATAATATATAAACTATAATGTGTTTTTTCCTTAAGTTTTTATTGTAAAAAGAAAAATAGTTTTTAAGTACACTTCTAAATTTACTAGAATGTACTCTTTCTTTTCTAATTTTCATTAAGATACCCCCAACTTTTTTAGATAAGTTCAAAGTCAATTTGTTTACTCTTTATATCAACTCTTGTAACTCTAACTTTAACTTTATCTCCTATTTTATATGTATTACCATTTCCTACTAATATATATTTCTTCTCGTCAAATGTATAGAAGCCTTTCATATTTGAGATATGTACTAATCCTTCAACTGTACTTTCTAATTTGACAAACATGCCAAATGAAGTTACTGATGATATTATAGCTTCATATTCTTCTCCAACTTTATCCTTCATAAACATAGCCATGTATAAATCATCGAAATCTCTTTCTATCTTTGTAGATTCTTTTTCTCTATCTGTAGATATCACTGAGTATGCAATGCTTTGTCTTCCATATTTTCCTTTTTTATTGTCAGGTAAAACATATCCATTTTCAATATAGTCTGATATAACTCTATGTATAAATAAATCTGGATATCTTCTAATTGGTGAAGTAAAGTGACAATAATATTTAAATGCAAGACCAAAATGTCCTACACATTCACTACTGTATTTAGCTAATTTTAAAGTTCTAAGTGTTATTGTACTTATAACTCTTTTTTCTTCTTCACTATCAAATTCAGATAATACATCAGCTAACATTTTAGGAGTTACATTTTTCAGTGTTTTCATTGCTTTTCCGTAACTTGCTAAAACTTCATTTAAATTATGTAATTTTTCCTCATCTGGTTTTTCATGTATTCTATATATAAATGGTGCAGAAAGAAATAAAAATTTCTCAGCTATTACCATATTTGTTATAAGCATGAATTCTTCTATTATTTTATTAGAAATATTTGTTTGGTAAGGATGTATATCTTTTACTAATCCGTTTTCACCTAATTCAACTTTTGTTTCTGGAATATCAAAATTAATACTGCCTAATTCAACTCTTTTTTTATTAAGTACAGCAGCAATTTCTTGCATTAATGCTATATCACCTAAATAATCTTTATATTCTTCTAAAACGTTATCATCTGATTTTAATATGCATTTATATACTTTTTCATAAGTCATTTTTTTCTTTGATTTTATATATGCTTTATATATATTATTGTCTATAACATTACCTTTTGTATCAATATGCATGTCTATACTAAGTGTAAGTCTTATTTTATCTTCACTTAAACTACAAATTCCATTTGATAATGCTTTAGGTAACATAGGTATAACACTACCAGGAACATATATACTTGTTGCTCTGCTTATTGCTTCTTTATCTAGAGCAGTACCATCTTTTACATAATGACTTACATCAGCAATAAATACAGATAAATCATAAGTACCATCGCCTCTTTTACTAACACATATAGCATCATCTAAATCTTTTGCATCTTCTGAATCAATAGTATATATATTAGCAGTTGTTTTATCTACTCTACCTACTAAATCTTCTTTTTTTACTTCATCTGTAATGTTCTCTATTTCTTTCATAACTTCGTTATTGAAAGTTTCTTTTTTGTCTAAATCATATGCAACATATAGTGCTTTTACATAGGCATTTACTTCATCTTTTCCACAAATAACTCTAACAATAGAACCAGTAAAACCAGTTTTTCTGTTAGGATATGATGTGATTTCTACTTCAACCATAGAAGCATTTTCTATTGATTTGTCATCCACAAGCACCTTGTTTATATATATGCTTGGCTCTTTATTATCGATAGATTCTACAAAAGTTTTATTATCTACTTTGTATACACTACCAACAATTTTTGTTACTTTTCTCTTTGTTATAGATACAATCCTACCTACTTTTCTGTGTGAATTATATCTAGTACTATTATCTAAAACAACTAGTATTTCATCACCATTCATTGCAGTATTCATACCACTATCTGGTATATATATATCTTCTAAAGATTTATCTTCACATATTGCAAAACCAAACCTATCACTTTTATATTCAAATACACATTTAAAACTATTTGACTCTTCAACTACTATGTATCTTCTTCTATCGTCAAATGTTAATTTTCCGTAAATCACATAATTCGTTTAATGTATTTTCTAATATATTCATATCTTGTCTTTGAATATTTAGTATACCAGCTATTTCTTTTCTAGTCATAGGTACATATTCTTTGCTTAAAAAAAAGGAAGTGATTTTATCCTTCCTCTTCATATATTCATTGTTTACACAAAGAGTATCTTTTTTATAATTACTATTTTTATTACTCTTTTTTATATTATTATCCATTTTTCTCCTTATTTCATAATAGAAATTGTTGTTAAAGTACATAGTATTATGAATACAAAAGATAAAGCAATTGTCCATTTAGATAGAACTCCATCTAAAGTATTTGATTTATTTGATCCATAAAAAGTGTTTACGCCCGTAACTGAAGATTGTGATGTTTTTGATGTTTGTATCATAACAACTATTGTTACCAATAAACCTGATAACAACGTTAAAATTGATAGTGTCCAGTCGATCCAACCCATTTAAATTCCCCCTTAAGTAAAATATACATTATTATATCATACATATTATTTAAATACAAGCATTTTAAAAAAAATATATGGGTTGTATATAAATATTTTGTGCTTATTTTTAGAAAATATAATATAAAAAGTAGAAAATTAATATACATTTGAAAAATGTATATTTTTATCATATTTTATCATAAAAAAGCAGTGAAAATATATTTCTATATATTCACTGCTTATACGTTACACTTATTAGTTTATTACGTTTTTATTTTCTGGCAAAATTATTGCTATAATAATATATGCTAGTATACCAGATCCACCTAAACATGCGAACAATACCCAAAGTACACGTATTATACTAGGATCTATGTTTAAATATTCAGCAATCCCTCCACATACTCCACAAAACATTTTATTTTTATCTGATTTATATAATTTTTTTATATCCATTTTATTTACCTATCCTTTCATTTATTCATTAATATTTAAACTAACTTTTCCTATTCCACATTCAATTTTAAATAATTTATCAGACTTATTATCAATAACTCTATTTTCTGATCCAGAAAAATCATTATCATTTAATATTACACTTCCAATACCTACATCTAAATTATAATTATAGTCCTTTTCATTACCCTTTAAATTTAGTTCCATATTTCCTATTCCACATTCTAAATTTGCTTTATTATTTACTTGACCATTAATCTCTATATTACCAACTCCACAATCAACATTTATTTCATCAGTTGTTAAATCAGATATTTTTAAGTTACCAGCACCTACTTTTATATCAGTGCTTCTAGCAACTAATTTTTCTCCAATAAGTTGACCAGCTCCTATGTTTATTTTAAGTTTATCACTTTTAAATGATTCTGGTATATATATAATTACTTTATTATTATTATCAATATTAAAATTAACATTAAACCATTGTGAAGATGCCTTATCTTGTATATACCATATTCCGTTTTCAACATAAGTCTTAAATGTATTACTTGAAACATTAGTTGCTACAATTTTAAATTCACTTCCTGTTTTAACTTCAATATTAGATAATCCTAATTCTATGTTTAAAGATTCAACTCCCACATAGCTTTCTGAAAAATCCGTTACATTATGTGTGGGTAAATTAATAAATTTACCACCTAAAGAAAAAGCTGTTATACTTATAATTATTCCAATCACTAATATTATTAATGCAAACTTAAAATATTTTCCACTAAATGATTTCATATATTTATGCCTCCTTTTTTAAATGAGAACTTACATACTCTAACAGTAGTTCTAACTAAAGCTGGTATACCTATTGCACAAAGATTTACCATAAATGTAGTTATAATAACACCAACTGATAATAGTATAAGTCCTAATCCTAATATTAATAATCCATTCAAAGGATATAAAAACATAGCAACTATTCCAGCAATACTAGTTGCTATTCCTCCTATTGTTATACCAATTCCTGCAAATAAAAATCCAATCATAATTCCAAAAATACTAAAAAATATTGATACTAAAATTGGTGCTAATATTACTAATATTACTATTAACAATGCAATCATTCCATAATTTATATTTGTTGCACTATGTTCTTCTTTATTATATTTATTATCTGAATTCTCTTTTATACCACTATCTGTGATTGGATAGTTATTTTCTTTTAATATACCATTTACAACTTTATCTACAGATCCTAATTCATTTATAACAGATTGTTCATTTTCTAATCCAGCATCATTAAAATATTCTTCGTAATACGTTATTGCTGCTTCTCTCTCTTCTGATGAAAGAATTGTTAATTTTTGTCTAAGTTGTTGTAAGAAACTTTCTTTACTCACTTTTAATACCTCCTGAAAACACATTATCAATATTTAATTTGTATATCTTCCACTCTTCTAAATAGAGAGATAATTGACTTTTACCTTTACTTGTTATTTTATAATATCTTCTGTTTCTTCCTTGATATTCCAAATCATATACATCTAAGCACATATCTTTTTGTAATCTTCTAAGTACTGGGTACAAAGTAGATTCTGAAACTTCCACTGCTTTTCGTACATTTTGAGTTATTTCATATCCGTACGTATCTTTTATATTCACTATAGATAGAACAAGTGCATCCAAAAGCATGCCAGTTACATTAAAAATCATTTCGTCCTCCTTTATTATATACAATATTATAGCATGTATAGTATTATATGTCAACTATTTAAATGAATTTTCTACAAAAAACAACATATAATTAGCATATTTTACTAATTATATGTTGTTTATATATACATTTATTCTTTAAAACCGATTTCTACACTCTATCTCCATACGGTAATACTATTGCCACAATAATATATGTAATAACACCTGAACCAAATAAACATCCAAATAGTATCCAAAGTAATCTTACTAGACTAGGATCCATATGTAATGATTCAGCTATCCCTCCACAAACACCAAATATCATTTTATCACTTTTTGATTTATGTAATTTTTTTCTATTCATTTTTTATACCTACCTTTCATTTATTGTATTCATTTAATATTATTTGCCTTTTTGCAACAAAAAAACAACATATATTAAATATTTTATTAATATATGTTGTTTTAATTTTAATTTATTCTTTTAACCTCATTTTTGTTTTCAATAATACCTACTAACATGCTAAATACAATTAAACATATTAAATATGAGAAGTTAAGATCAGTCAGACTATGCAATATATACATTACGAACGTTAACTTAAGCACAGAATATTTATTGTTTTTTATAACGAGATATATTATTAAACAAATTGATATACCTCCTATAATTCCAGATTCTACAAATATCTGTAAAATAGAATTGTGCACCTCAGTTGAAGTATATTTTAGTGTTTGCACATCTTTATATAAATATCTAAATCCTTCTCCACCAGTTCCAAATATTGGACTTGTAATCCATATTTTACATGCATCTTTAATATAGTGTAATCTATCTCTTAAACTTGTTGAACCATAAATAGAATCTCTGAATCTAAATACACTATCACTTGGCAATATATTATATTCTAAAGGCTTAACATCTCCATTTAATTTAAATTGTGTTATATCAATACTTCCTTCATAACATATAAACTCTACATTTAGCCTTTTTGTGTTAGATTTTGGTGTAAAAGTAGTATTAAATTCATTTAATACATTTTCATAATATTCAAATCTGGTAATTTGTACTTGCTCAAAATTATCATTTTCTTCATATACAACAATACTATATTTACTATTAGTTTTATTTTCCTTAATAGAAATATCTATATTATTTATTTCATTATTTTTAATACCGTATATCTGCCTTGCTGTTATACTATCTTTATCATTTTTTACCACTTCAAGAGGCTTACATATATTAAGTCCTACTATAATGTATATTGCTAAAGTGGAAATTGATATAGCTATAATCATAGTTTTGTTTAATTTTATATTTTCAATCTTTTTAGTTAAATTTTTATTAAGTATCATATATTTAATAATATATCTAATAGCTATAATTGAAAGTATTATGTATGTTAAGAATACGAAATATATTCTATTTGGGTTTGTAAGTACTAAATCCAAGATATTATTTGAACATAAAAATGAGATAATATATGAAATTGATAATACTGTAAGTATATTAAACTTATTTGTGGTTGCTTTAAATAAATATAATATTAAAGTAATAATATAAATAACTAATACCATTCTAGAACTAGTTAAAATAATTGAAAGTGTTGATATAGTAAATAGAGCAAAGTATACTATAAGACCTAAGTTATTTAATTTAGTATTGGATTCCTTTACTTTCTTTATATATGTATTAATTTTATCTAAAATTAATATTCCGGAAATAGCTATAAGTATAGCTGCTGTATTTGCATATTGTATAGTTCCAGATAATCTAGTTAAATCTTTACTTAAATATCCTGAATTAATTAATTCAAAATATGGTTGCAATATTCTAATGGCTAATCCATCAATACCAATAATAGCTTGTATTAATCCAATAGATATCAATGTATAATAATATATATTTTTATTGTAAGAATTACTAATTATTATATATAATATAAAAATACTTAAGTATCTAATAAATTCATATTTACTATCTGCTATATTAGCATAAGTATTAAATAATATAGGCAAAACATATGCTACTGCAAGTAATGCAAATAATATAACCGTACCTTTTATATTACTAATACTAAATTTTTTACATTTTTTCTTGTATCTATCTATAAAATATTTTGCAATAAAAAACAAGCTGTAACCAGCCCCTAAAATTGTTATAGAACTAACAAAAAACATTATATCAGATGTATAAAATCCGCCTTTTTTTATGCTTTGTAATAGTATTAAACAACAAACTATTATATCAATAGCAAGTTTGAAACTTTTACTTATATTAATTTTTACCATATCTATTATATATCCCCTTATTCTACATTTTATTTTTTGTTTTATTATTTTAAATTAATTATATCATAAATTATATAAAAATCAACACAATTATTAATATATTTTGTAGTAGTTATACTTTTGTATTTTCACATCTATTACCCCATTTATCTATAACCATTCCATTTTTATATACTATTATTACTTCACAATTATTACTACATCCAGTACATTCTTGCCCCAACGTTACAAAATTTTGCTCAGATATATTGAAATTAAATTGCTGCTCAATTCCAGATTTTTTTGCAAGTATAGCTACACCTAACGCACCCAATAGATGTGAGTTTTTATCAACATATATCTCTTTACCTGTTGCTTCCTTGAAATATTTAGTTACTCCTTCATTTTTACTTACGCCACCTTGAAATACAATTTGTTCTTGTATGTCTTTTCCTTTTCCTACATTATTCAAATAATTTGATACAACTGCTTTGCAAAGTCCAGCCATAATATCTTGTTTACTATGACCTATCTGTGCTTTATGTACTAAATCAGATTCTGCAAAAACTGTGCATTTTGCAGCAATTTTAGTGGGGGTTTTGGACTCAAGTGCAATCTTACCTAACTGTTCTATTTCAACGCCTAATCTTTGCGCCTGAGAGGATAAGAAGGCACCAGTTCCGGCTGCACATAAAGTATTCATTGCATAATCTACTACTATCCCATTTTGTATAATTATTATCTTAGAATCCTGACCACCTATTTCAAATATTGTTTTAACATCTGGATATATTGATAACGTGCCAACTGCATGTGCGGTTATTTCATTTTTTACGACTTGAGCGTCTAACATACTTCCAACAAGTTTTCTAGCAGATCCTGTTGTTCCAACTCCTACTATATTTATGAAATCGTTTAATTTTTTTTCATTAACCTGATTTTCTAGTTCCTTGACGACTTTTTTAGTTGCTTCAATTGGATTGCCCTCTGTCCAAATATATTTTTCTAAAATAATTTTATTTTGTTCGTCTATGATTACAGCTTTAGTTGAAATAGAACCTATATCTATACCTAAATAATTTTTAGACATTTTGAGCCTCCTTTTTCATTTTTAGCATATCATAAAAAGCTTCTAACCTAGTTTTTACACCAGTTTCACTTGTTTGCATATCAAATGTAAAATGTATTATGGGAACATTATAATCTCTAGATATTTTTTGTAATATTGGCATTGCATTAACTTCCGGTGTACATCCAAACGGTTTTACATGTATAATACCATCATATCCACTTTCACATAGTTCCTTGCTATGAGCAACACTCTCTGTTCCATCTGCACCTAGCGCATATTTAATATATTTATTTGCACTTTTTAAAAGCTTTTTCTCTGCTTTACCCTTTTCAAATAGCAAATACGTTGCTGTTGTGTACCTTTTAACCTCAATATCCATATTTGCTAATTCTCTTTCTAAAAAAAAACTTGAAAACTGTTCCATAGTAGTATATAATTCACCTACTATTCCTACTCTTAACTGATTACTTTTTTTCTCTGTTTTGACATTTTCTAAAATCAAATTATACTTTTCGTTAAGTTTATATAATTGCTTAAAATTTTTAATTAATTTTAATTCTAATAGCATTTTACTATGTATTTTATTAAATTCACCTTTATTTATTTCATATGCTGATTTTTTTCTAATTTTTTCTTCTATTTTATCTAATATATCTATCATCTTTATAGTTAATAGAAAATGATAAGTAAAGTTTATTCTTCTAAGTTTTGGATTTATCAGTTTAAATTTTTTATATACTGTAAAAACATTTACACCTTTAGCGTCTAGTAAAGTAATAAAAGTAAAGTTATACCCTAAGTCACGAAGTATTTGTTCTTGTAATTCTGCATAATACCCAAACCTACATCCACCACCTGCTTGTATTAAAACATTAGCACCTTTATCTAATGATTCTATAAAGTTACCTAAATTATATTTAAATGGAGTACATACAGAATCTGGACTGTATTTTTCTCCTAACTCCATAGTTTTTTTTGTCATTTTTGGTGGAACTAAAATTTCAGAATCACCAGCTAATCTTGAAAGTAAAGAATATATTGGTATGTAGTAATTACCTAAATGAGGGAAACTTATAATAGTTTTTTTATTTATATTATTATCTTGTATTTTTTCTTTATCAACCATATAATAAAACCTTCTTCTTATCATTTAAAACATCAGTAAAACTTTCTAACCTAGTTTGTATTCCTGTATCTGAATTTAATTCATCTAATATTAGATTGAGGCATGGTTTATTCTTTATCTTTCGTGTGCAAAGTTCAGTAACAATAGAATCAGGACCACATGTAAATACTGATATGAATATTACTCCATCAACTGATTCTATATAATTATTTAATCCACTAAGCAACTCTTTACTTTCTTTCCAGTATATTGTTTTAGAAAAATTTTCCCATCCATTTTTCATATATTTTTTATCTACTATATCTGCGTAAATTATATTAGAGTTTAATTTTTTCAAATATAACATAATAGGTTTACCAAGCATCTCATCATATACAACATACGGATGAGCTACTACTAATATATTTAGTTTATCTTCTTTTTTACTCTGTTCTAAAAACAGTTCTTGCTTATCTACTTTAATTTGATATTGCTTTTTATATTCCCTAGTCGCTATTAGATATGATCTTAAAATTTTTGTATAACTTATTCCTAGTTTTCTTCCAATTTGTAAAAATCCTAAAAATTCATTTTTACCTCTTAAATAATCAATATCATATGAAAGTATATTAATATTTTCAAATACGTTGGAGCAAATATCATAAAAAGCATTAAATTTTACACATATAACATCATTATTTTTGAAACTACAAAATCTAGGAATAAATATATAATCACATTTACCAATTAAACTAAAAACATGGCCCATATATATTTTACTAGCTAAACAACTTTCATCAACAGAATATATAATTCCATTATCTAGAATCTTCTTATTTGTATTTTCGCTTAAAACTATTTCACAGCCAAGCTGAATAAAAAAAGTTTCCCATAATACATTATACTTATAGTATAACATCGCTTTTGGAATACCTATCTTCAAATCAATCACCTATTTTTATTTTTAACTAAAATGGATAAATTATACAAGAATTACGTGCAAATAAAATATAAAAAAAAGAGCCACCAAATTTGGTGACTCTGTATATATTTTATAACTTCTATTTATTTTTAAAGGTATTCTATAATCGGAACAATTATTTATGTAATTATCACATCCTAACATAAACTTAATTTCTATATTTAAATGTTTTTATATTTGTTTAAAGAGATTTTATATTTCAGGTATATCTTTTATTGTATACATTTTTCTACTTTAACATCTACCTTCTTCCTTTATTTCTATATTAATATTTTTAAAGTACTAATCATAATATTTTTGTTTTTTTCCTCCTTTCATATATATATTCTAACTCACTATTGTGTTAATTTTATGTTGATTTTGTAAAAGTACTGTGAAAATAAAAAACAGCCTATCAAGGCTGTTTTTATAATTATTCATTTTCTGTGCATTCCTTGCAAAATCCATTTCCTGCATCTCCGTTTTCATAATCATCTTTTGAAAACTCTCTTCCACATCCAGGACATTCAAACATATCAGAATATTTATCTCCCATTTTTTATCACCCCAATATTATTTTAACATTTAATATTTGATTTATATGTCGAAACTTATCATAAGTAATAAAATATATTAAGATAAATAAAAAGTATCAAAAACCTATATATTAAAGGTTTTTGATACTTTTATTCTTGGTGCCCAAGAAGGGAGTCGAACCCCCGACCTATGCCTTAGAAGGGCATTGCTCTATCCAGCTGAGCTACTTGAGCGTATAATCTAAAATTAATACCATATAATGATACCACAGTTTCACAAAGAAATCAATACTTTAGCTTAAATTTTTATATATTTTTATCAACTTTGTATTTTAACATTGATTTTCGTGTATAAGTGTAGTAAAATGTATGAAGGTGATTAATTTATGAAAGATAAAATACAAAAAAACAAAGACATATTAAAAGAGCAGACTGCTAAAGCAGAAGCTAACGCAAAAGGAGCTATCGCAGATTACAAAAAGTTTGCAATAAAAGGTAATATTTTAGATTTAGCAATTGGTGTTGTTATAGGTGCAGCTTTTACAAATATAATAAATACATTAGTATCTAGCTTTATTACTCCATTGCTTAGTGCATTAACTAATAAAGTAGATATTGCAAGTCTATTTATATCTCTTTCAGGAGGTAGTTATCCTACAATAGAAGCTGCAAAAGCTGCTGGAGCAATAGTTATCAGTTATGGTATTATATTTAATGCTGTACTTAACTTTTTTATAGTTTCAGTTATACTATTTATAGTAGTTACGTATATTACTAAATTAAGAGCGTCTTCTGAAAAAGGAACTGAAGAAATAGTAAAAGAAACAACTAAGACTTGCCCTTATTGCAAAAGTAAAATAGATATAACTGCTACAAAATGCGCATTTTGTACAAGTGAAGTTGAACTTATTGAAGAAGCAGTAGTTGAAGAAACAAAAAAAGATAAAAAAAAGAAAGTATAATAGAAATTCAAATAAAATAAAAAAAGATTGTAGTATATAAATTCTACAATCTTTTTTATCTCTTTAAATAAAATTATTTATTGTTAACTAAATCTTTAAGAGCTTTTCCTGCTTTGAAAGCTGGTGCTTTAGAAGCAGCTATTTTTATTTCAGCTTTAGTTTGTGGGTTTCTTCCTTTTCTAGCAGCTCTTTGTCTTACTTCGAAAGTTCCAAATCCTACAAGTTGAACTTTTTCACCTGCTGTAAGTGCTCCTTCAACTGTTGTTACAAAAGCTTCTAATGCAGCTTCTGCAGCTTTTTTAGTTAATTTGCTTTCTTCAGCAATTTTAGATATTAATTCGGCTTTATTCATTTTAAAATCCCTCCATTCATTTGATTACACTAGAAATATA
>Ga0123339_10000478_pt1 | contig 31609 bp, 26 predicted proteins | sample lystaG_FD_89956 | JGI IMG/M metagenome (GOLD analysis project Ga0123339, IMG submission 89956) | Glacier valley bacterial and archeal communities from Borup Fiord, Nunavut, Canada, to study Microbial Dark Matter (Phase II) -... | ecosystem: Environmental > Aquatic > Freshwater > Ice > Glacier ...
CAGACATCGCGGGCATTGTTCTCCGCAGCCCCGACCCACAAGAAGCCTGCGCCCGCCTGGTCGCCGAGACTAAGAAGCGCGGTGCGATAGACAATGTGAGTGTAGAGTTGTTCGCGCTGGAGTAGTGGCCGTCAGCCACCGCCGCCTGGCCCATTGGCCGCCACCCCCTGCGTGACCGCCGCTTGCTAGTGGTATAATGCGGGCAACGGCCCACCTCCCATCCACCTCCCATCCACAGCAACGGAGCCAACCCATTATGCCACGTGACCTACCGCTCGGCAACGGCAGTATGCAGATCAACTTTGACCCGCGGTACAACCTGCGCGATATCTTCTGGCCGCACGTCGGCAAGGAGAACCACACGGCGGGCAATATCAACCACACTGGCGTATGGGTCAGCGACGACGGTAGCGGCCAGCCCGCCTTCGCCTGGTTCGAGGATGCTGAGTGGCAGCGCGACCTGCGCTATCGGGATGAGACGATGGTCACGGCAGTGACGATGCAGAACGACCGCCTCGGCCTGCACCTGCTCTGCGAAGACACGGTGGACTTCGACCGCGACACCTTCATCCGCCACTTTGTCGTCCACAACCTGCGCGACATCCAGCGTTCCGTCCGCTTCTTCTTCCACTACGACTGGTACATTTATGGTGAGGCGGTCGGCGATACTACCTACTATCAGCCGACACACGGCAGCCGCCCCGGTGAGTTCCTGGTCGCCTACAAGAGCAACCGCTACTTCGTCCTCAACGCCCAGGTGGGCCGCAAGGTGGGGATTAGCAGTTGGGCAAACGGCGTAAAGGGGGTGGGCGGCCTGCTCGGTACCTGGAAGGACGCGGAGGACGGCCAGCTAGCCTGCGGCAATATCGCCCAGGGGTCAGTAGACTGCACCCTCGGCGTACACCTGGACAACGTACCTGCGGGCGGCACCGTCACCTTCTACCACTGGCTCTGCGCGGGCTACAGCTTCCAGGACGTAGAGCGCGAAGACCGCAGGGTGCGCGAACGTGGCCCCGCCAGCTTCCTCGAACGCACCGCCAACTACTGGCACCGCTGGGCCAACAAGCTGCCAATGGACTGGGCCGACCTGCCCGCCGACCTGATCACTGCCTACAAGCGCAGCCTGCTCGTCCTTCGCACCCAGGTAGACGATCATGGGGCGGTGATCGCCTCCACCGACTACGACATCCTCACCTTCGCCCGCGATAGTTACTGCTATATGTGGCCGCGTGATGCTGCCCTCGTCATCTACGCCCTCGACGAAGCGGGCTTCCAGGACCCGGCGCGGGGGCTGTTCACCCTCATCGCCCGCATCATGCGCCCAGAAGGCTATCTCCTGCACAAGTACGACCCGGAGGGCGCACTCGGCTCCTCCTGGCACCCCTGGGCCGACAGCAAGGGCAACCCCCAGTTGCCCATCCAGGAGGACGAGACTGCCCTGATCATCTATGCCATGTGGCACCATTACGAGAAGTACCACGACTTTGAGTTCGTCTCCCAGTTCTACAGTCGGGTGATCAAGGCGGCGGGCGACTTCATGGTAAGCTATCGCCACCTCGCCACCCGCCTGCCTGGCCCCTCGCACGACCTCTGGGAGGAGCGGCGCGGTATTAGCAGCTTCACCGTCGGCGCGGTCTGGGCGGGCCTGACGGCGGCAGCCAACTTCGCCGAGATGTTTGGCGACCTCAACCTCGCCGACGAGTACCGCACTGCCGCCCGCGAGATCAAGAACGCCTGCGTGCGCTTTATGTTCGACCAGGAGGGCGGCTACTTCGTCCGCCAACTGGCAGTGCATGACGACGATACGACCAGCCAGGACTGCACCGTAGATGCCAGCGCGACCGGCCTCTTTCAGTTCGGTATGTTCGCCGCCGACGACCCGCTGATCGTCTCTACTATGCAGGCGATCAAGGAGAAGCTGGTGATCCCCACCCCCGTTGGCGGGGTCGCCCGCTATCAGTCCGACTACTACCAGCGGGTTAGCCAGGACGTGACTGGCAACCCCTGGTTCATCTGCACCCTCTGGCTGGCCGACTACTATATCGCGGCAGCTCGCAATCTGGCCGAGATGGAGCCTGCCCTCGACCTGCTGCACTGGGTCTGCCAGCACAGCCTGCCCAGCGGGGTGCTGGCCGAGCAAATCCACCCCTACACTGGTGCGCCGCTCTCTGTTTCGCCGCTCACCTGGAGCCATGCCGCCTACGTTACCACTACCTTGCGCTACGTGCAGAAGCGGCAGACCTTCTTTCTGCAAGCAAAAATAGGCAGTAGTGACCTCAAAATCAAGCAGCTAACTCCTGCTGGCCCGGTTATTGGTATGGGGGAGTCAGACAGATGAAGTAGCTCGTGGGGGGTATTGCAGCATGAGTAGGATCGTTGACCTTAGCCACCCGGTCGAGGAGCAGATGCCCAACTACCCTGGGCGGCTTGCCCCCTTGTTTGGCATAACCGAAGAAGCCACCGTGGTCGCCAGCGAGCAGCCAGGCAGCCCCTTCCTGATCAACCGCTTTGGCTTCGATGGCGATCTCGGCACCCACCTGGATGCCCCCCACCACGTCTTCCCCACTGGCCTGGACGTTGCTAGCCTACCGCTTGACCGCCTCGCCAACCTGCCAGGCGTAGTCGTCAACATCAGCCGCCAGCCTGGGCGCGCCATTGGCCCCGCCGCCTTCACCGACCTGGAACTAGCGGGTCGGGCCGTGCTGCTCCGCACCGACTGGTCGGTACGCTGGTCGATCCCCTCCTACTGGCGCAACGCTCCATACCTGACCGCAGAGGGGGCCGCCCACCTGGTCGCGCAAAGGGTGGCCCTGGTCGGCATCGATTGCGGCAGCATAGACGACCGCAGCAACCCCCACAAACCGGCCCACACCCTGCTGCTGGCTGCTGATATCCCGCTGATCGAGCAATTGACCAACATTGCTGTGCTAGGCAACGACTTCTTCCGCTTCTTCGCCGCCCCCATCGCCCTACGCGGAGCCGCCTGCTTCCCCGTGCGCGCCTTCGCCATCATCGAGGGCTAGCCAATCGCCAGGTGTTCGAGCAGCAGCACGGTGACCAGCCAGCCGAGGTTGGGCAGGCAGTCGGTTTGCAGCCGCTCATGCCACTGGTGCAGGTAGACGTTGTAGCTGCCGCCCTCTGGCAGGTCGAGGTTCGCGCCCACCCCCGCCCCGCCGAGGTCGTAGAAGGCAGCCAGGCTAGCCCGCATGGCTGCCCCACTGCGGCCCGACGGTGCGCCAGTGCGGGTCAAAGCACCATCGCGGCAATCCAGTTCGACCAGCCACAGGCGCGGGCTGGCGGTAGTACCCAGCGTCCACCGCTGCTGCTGGCGCACGGCCCCCACGTACTCGGTCAGCAGGTCGCCAGCCGTCTGCACCGCCGGGGTGTTCAGCACAAGAGTGCGCTGCATCTCCAGCCGCCCCGGTCGGGCGAGATAGAACTCCTGGGCCAGCCCGCCCCCCACCGTCGCGTGGCTGAGGCGCATATCCCAGCCAGGTAGGGTAGGGTCGCCCACTGCGTAAAGCTCCTGTACTGCATCCTCATAGTTGCTCATCGCTTCTTCTCCTTCGCAGCAGGTAGGGGTCACCTCGTGCTGCATATGCTGGTCTAGCCTTCGCTCACATCGCCGTTGCTTGCCCACCTAGAGGTAGGAGCGCACCGTCGCCCCACTCGGCTGCTCCTTCTTCTTCGGCTCGTCCAACAAGACGCAGAGGCTCGCACTGATTACCAGGTCGTCGTGCAAGGTTGCACCCGGCACTTGCCAGCGCAACTGCTTGCTCGTCCCCACCACCTCGGCTTGCAAGTTGGCCGCTTGCTGCCAGAAAAGGCGGCTCTCCGCTGCCCCCTCGTCCACATATTCCTTATAACGGCCCTGCTCGATGCAGGCCAGCCACCGCCAGCCCAGGTCGCTCTTGCTCTGCGCTGTAAAGGTGAACTTGCGGACGCGCTCACCCAATGCCGCCTCCAGGTGGCTGGCGATGCCCATGCCCAGCCCCGTCGCGTCCACCACCAGCCGCTCCGCCCGCCAGTGGTCGGCCAGGGCCAGCACCTGCTGCTCAAGGTCTACGTGGTTCGCGCCCTGCCAGCTACGGCGGTCTACCACCTGGTAGGCGGGTAGGCCGCGCCCGCTCGCCACCATCTGCACGACGGTCAGGGCGGTGCTGTCGCGGCGGGGATTGCCACTGCGCCGCTCGGCCTCATCCGCCTCGGCCTCGCCCCCCACGTCGAGCAGCAGCGCGTAGCGGCCAGCGGCCTGTGGCTCCCGCTGGCGGTCGTGTTCACCGTGCATTAGGGCTAGCTTTGCCGCGTCCAGCATCGCGCCGTTGCCGTCGTACTCCTCCAGGCAGTACTCGGTGCGAATGAAGGGGTGCTGCGCGCCAAGCTGGGCGATCCGCGCCTGCACCCGCCGTCCATACGCCTCCACCGTTGCCGCCACCTCCTCCCAGCGCACCCGCCAGAGTTGTTGATAGCCTGCTTCAGCCTGGGCCAGAGCGTAGCGGCGTTCGCGGGCCAGCAAGCTGTGGCTGTTCCAGGGCGTGCCGAAGAACACCGTTGTCGCATCGGTGGCCGCCGCCATCGGGTCGAAGCGCGCATCCCACACGTCGGGGTCGACATCCTGGGCTTCGTTGCAGAGCAGCAGCAGGTCGGCAGTATCGCCGCGCACGTTCGCGCTCTCCGCCGCACTCAGGTAGACCGCACTGGCCGCCCCAAGCTGCACCCCCCGCGTCCCCTCCTTCCGTACCTCCCCCGCGAAGGCCGAGTTCTGCAAGCGCGTCAGCAGGCGGCGGCGGCTGATTGCCCCCTGACCCTCAGTCGGGTTCGCCATCACCACCCGCCCACCGCTCTCGCAGCGCAAAACCAGCAGGTAAGCGATAGTCTGGGCGATCAACTCGTCCTTGCCGCTCTGCCTGCTAAACTCGATCACGAACCTGCGCCCCCAACCACCCAGCACACTCGCCACAATCGCCTCCGCCGGGCCAAGCTGGTAGCCCCGCAATGGCAGCTTCAGCTCCTGCTCGCTGAACATCGCCAGCCCCGTCAGCGGCTCTGGCCCCTTGTTCTCTGTTGCCATAGTTCCCCCCTTCCCTCACCAACACTGTTGTACAGCCGTTCACCAACCGCCAGCCACTACCCGCCAGCCGCCCTGCCCTGATCTGCGCATCCGCTGGCTGCATCCGCTGCAACCGCTGGCACGCCTTTTGCCCTAGTAGTCGGCATAACGAGCAAAGAGGTGAAGTTACGATGACTGAGCCAACCCCAGATGCTATCCGCAACGAGTCCGGTGTCCACCAGGACAGCCCTGAAGGCACGCCCGGCGTACAACGCACTGCCGCCGAGCGTGGCTACCCTCCCGAACCCGACCGCATCGCCGCCATTGGCTTTGGCGACAGTAAGCCAGAGACGATTGGCCGCACCGAGCAGGAGCGCGAACGCTTCACTGGCCTGGTCGGGATGAGCGGTCAAATGCGCGACGAGATGGGCATGGATCGCATCGTAGACGAAGCTGAAGACCAGGCCCAGCCCTTCAGTGAAGAAAAGTCTAGCTAACCAAACCAACCAGATAGCCGAAAGGAACAACCCCATGCCAGACCACGCCAGCGAGATTGGCCGCGACGAGCGTAGCCACGAGGAGAAGTTGCAGGATCGCGGCATCTCCCCCACCGAACACCCCGCCATGGACGAGAACCTGGGCAATCCCGACTATCGGGTGGCCCAGCATGGCACCCAGGGCCAGACTGAGGACGACAGCGACGACAACAGCGACGGCCAGCACACCTATAGTGAGGGTAAGCCGCAGCCACCAGCCAGGAAGGTAGCCCGCATGGCAGCCGAAGTCGAAGCCGAAGCCGAGGCCAAAGACAGGCCGCAGAACCAGTTGGAGGAGGAGCAGGAACACCACCTCTCCGAGCAGAGCCAGCGTGACCGCGACGAGACCACCGCCCCCAATGCTGGCAAGGGCCAACATGACCGCAACAGCGACCGCAGACAGGTGGAGGCCGAAACCATCAACCAGCAGCGGCGGTTAGCCACAACCAGCACTGCCCACAAAGAGGGGACGCGCAAGCACGTCCCCTTCTCCATGCTAGCCCCGGTTTAGCGCACCCCCTTCAGGCGGGCCAGGGCCGCATCGCGGAAGTTCGCCAGCCCAACGTACCACTTCAGCCGCGTGCGGCTAGCATCCTTCGCCTCCAGCGGGCCAAGCCGCTCCACCTGTATCCCCCCGTTGTCCAGCCCCATTACGCCGCGCTCGTAGCCGAACTGAAGCGCGTAGATGCTAGAGCAGTCGTTGCTGCTGCCCATCACCTCCGCGTCGCCGATGTTGTCGTCCACCTCAATCGGGATGCCGTTGTAGTAGCTCTGGCTAATGCCAAACTCGTCGGGGCTGCTAGCCACCGTGCCAGTAGTACGCGCCAGCCGGGTCAGGCTGCGGCGGCTGCGGCGGCTCATCAGCAGCAGATCGGGCTTGCCAGGGCGCACCTGGTCGAGCAGCGCATCCAGCAAGTCCAGGGTCAATGCCCCCCCGTTCGGCCCCACCGTCGCCGTCTGGCCCACCGCTGCCAGCTTCGCCAGCCCGTCGAACCCGTTGCTGTCAGCGTCTACGTCGCCGTTGATGAAGTTGGCCGCGAACTTGTAGCCGACAGCCCGCGCCTTCGCCTCAATCACGGTCGCCTCCAGGTCGTTGATGTTGGCGTAGGTCTGCTGCAAAAAGTTATCCACATCCGCGTCGCCACCGAGGATCGCCAGGCTCGCCTGCTTGCGGGCGAAGGTCGGCGTACTCTCAATCCAAACGTCGCCCACCGCGTGAAACTCTACGGTGCCATGAGTCAACACCTGGTTGTATTGCAGGCTGCTGCCGTTGATCGTCATGAAGGGCAGGTACTTGAGTACGGGGCTGGTCGTGGTCATCGTCTCCACCACCCCCTGCAACATCATGCTCTGGCTCAAGTTCGCCGCCTCGATAATTGTCAGTGCCATAGTCAGTTCTCCATTCTTGAAACTAGCTGTTGCTTGCTACCCCTGCTCAGCGACCCCGCCGCAGGGCCAGCCCAATCTTAGCTGCTGCGCCAAGCGGCCAGGGCGCGGTCTGCTCCTGTCGCACCACGTTGACTGCTGGCACGCTCGGCGCGGTCGAGGTCAGGCTAGCCCGCACCTCGCCGTAGATCGCCACCGTGCGCGCCAACGCCGCGTCCAGTGCCACCTTGCTCTCGCCCGCCACCAGCCCATGCAGCGCAGGCACACCCGCCACCGCCGACCCCGCGATCACCTGCCCGCGATAGCCCGCCAGCAACTCGGCCATCGCTGCCTGCGTGTCTGTCGTTTCGTCCATCTCATACCTCCTTGCAAAAAGCCCCTCGCCGCAGGCAAACAAAAAGCGCGACTGGCCCTGCCACCCAATGGTGAAAGAGTCAGCCGCGCAGTGCTTGCTACGGAATACGATTATTGTAGCACAGATGCTCTCTTTTGTCAAGTGGCAAGCGGCTCGCTACTTTGGTACAATAGCAGCATGAAGACGACTATCTCCGCCGAGCGGCTGACCCTGATCGAGGATCGCCGCAGCAACAACCTGCAACTGGCAGCCATCGCCCTGTTCACCCTGCTCGTCGTCCCCCTGGCCTTCGTCGCTGGGGCCGCCGAGGAGAACAGCACCCTGCCCGCGATCATCCTCAGCCCCATGATCCTGATCGTGATCGTCGTTCTCAGCCTCAGCCGCACCCTGTTCAAGCCGAAGGCCCAGTTTACCTTCGACCGCCAGAGCGACCGCTTCCTGCGTGGCAGCACCGTCGTTGCCCCGCTCAGCGCAATCCAGTGCGTGGTAGTCGAGGCTGACCCCGCAAAGGCGGGCTACGGCCACCGCCTCACCGTCCTCACCCGCGAGCTAGAGACGGAGCTAGACACCGCCCTCGGCGGCCTGGTGGAGATTGCCGCCCTGGAGAAGCTAGCCAACCAGGTAGCAGCCTACCTCAACGTCCGCGTCGTCCACCGCGAAGCCCAGGGCTAGACGGCGGGCCAGCCACCCACGCTGCTGCAAGCCGCCAGCTAGCCCCCCGCCAGCCGCTCCCAAACCCCCTCCTCCGCTTACCTGCTAGCCATTGCTAGTGGCCTCAGCAACCAACCCTTTGCCCATCTCCACCCCCGCCAAACCCAATCTGTAAGCCCTTCCACAGGCAAGCTGCGCCAAACTGGAAATAGGGCCGCTTGACATTGGCGTTTTGACAAAGATGGGTATATAATGCAACCAGGAGCAAAAGCCAACCCAACCTGGCCCAAACTAGCTTTAGAACCCACACAAATAGATCGGGGGATTACTAATTGGAACAGCTATCTCATCATGAACGCAGCAATGCTCTGGCCCAGATGGCCGCCGAAGGGGTTGATGTGCTGATTATCGGCGGCGGCATCACCGGCGTGTCAGTAGCGATGGACGCAGCAGCCCGCGGCTACCGCGTCGGCCTGGTCGAGCGGCATGACTTCGCCAGTGGCACCAGCAGCAAGTCTACCAAGCTGGTGCATGGTGGCATCCGCTATCTACCACAGTTCGATTTCGTCCTCGTGCGCGAAGCCCTCGTCGAGCGCGGCCTGCTCTTTCGCAACGCCCCCTGGATCGTGCGCCCCCTCGCCTTCATCCTCCCGCTCTACGCCAACGCCAAGAAGCCGCTTGGTGTCCCCTTCACCCTCCCCGGTCGCTTCCTGCTGGATTGGGAGGTGCAGGCTGGCTTGCTGATGTACGACCTCTTTAGCGGGCGGCTAGGCATCAAGCACCACCAGCGCATCAGCGTCGCCGCCGCCTTGCAGCGCGCCCCCTCCCTCAAGCGTGAGGGGCTGAAGCACGCCTTTGTCTACTATGACGGCCAGACCGACGACACCCGCCTGACCACTACCGTCCTCCGTACCGCAGTGCGGCTGGGGTCGTTGGCCGCCAACTATGCCGAGGTAACCAGCTTCCAGATCGATGGCGGCCAGATCGCCGCCGCCCACGTCTGCGACAACATCAGTGGCAAGCAGTACACCATCCGCGCCCGCCACGTCGTCAACGCAGGTGGCGTGTTTGCCGAGAAGATCGAGTCGCTGACGGGCATCCACAGCGACCTCAGCGTGAAGCCAGCCAAAGGCGTTCACCTCGTCTTTAGCCGTGACAAACTGCCCATCACCGACGAAGCGGTTGTGCTACCCGAAACCGACGATGGTCGCCTGCTCTTTATCGTCCCCTGGGAGGGCCGCGTTGTGGTCGGCACCACCGACACCGAGGGCGGTGACGTGGAGCGGCCAGAGACCAACGCGGCGGATATTGCCTACTTGCTCGACCACCTGCACCGCTACCTGAATGTCAACTTGACAGAACATGATATTATCAGCACATACGCAGGCTACCGCCCACTAGTCAGCAGCAAAGACCCGGCCAAGTCCTCCGCCCACCTATCACGCAGCCATGCTGTGCTAGACGGCCCCGGTGGGATGGTGACCATTGTCGGTGGCAAGCTGACCACCTGGCGGCGCATGGCCGAGGATACCGTCAACCACGTGGCCCGGCGCGACGGCAATCCCCCTTCGCAGCTAACCCGCCAGTTGTACCTCGAAGGCACAGTCGGTTGGCCGCGAGTAGAGCGCGAAGTGCAGCGGCGTGGCACGAAGTTGGGCCTCGACCTCGATATCCTCGAACACCTGGGCCAGAGCTTCGGCGCGAACCTGGAGAGCGTCTTGCAGATTGCGGCGGCTGACCACCGCCTGGCCCGGCGGATCGTTCCCGATCTGCCCTACATCCTGGCGGAGGTAGTCCAGGCCTGCCGCTACGAGATGGCTATGACCGTAGATGACGTGCTATCGCGCCGCACCCGCCTGGTGCTAGAAGATCAGCAGCAGGGGGTCGGCGTAGCCCGCGAGATAGCACAGCTGATGGCCCACGAGTTGGGCTGGGACCAAGCCGAGACCGAGCGGCAAGTGCGCGCCTACTACAAGATAGTTGGGCGTAACTACAGCGAGGGTGACGGTGCAGACGGTTCGACCACCCCGCAGCAGCAGGCGGCTCTGCGGCAATCTGGGGCGAGAGAGGAGGATGATTGGAGCAACGCCACTATAGAGATTGGCGATGCAAGTGGCAAGTAGGCAGTAAGGTCTCACAGGTCAGTGATCGATCACCCGGTTTAGAAAGGATTGAAGCCTGCGTCGCCCCAGCCCACTCAGAGGCGGGCCAGCGGCGGGCAGGCATAAGCGAGGCTGGGGGGACAGGGTTGTACCAGATAGCCACCTCCTGACCTCTAAATCATGGGAGGATTTGACGTGAGAAGGAATACACTAGCGGGCGAGTTGGCAGCCGAGTTCCTCGGCACCCTCGTACTGTTGCTCTTTGGTACAGGCGTAGTTGGTAGCGTCGTGGCCGCAGGGCGTGGCGATGCGAACAGCATCAGCTTCGCCTGGGGCTTTGCCGTGACGATGGGCGTATACGTCGCTGGTGGTCTCAGCGGCGCACACCTCAACCCCGCCGTCACCGTCGCCCTGGCAGCACGCGGCGACGTACCCTGGGGCAAGGTTGGTCCCTACATCCTGGCCCAGTTGGTCGGCGCATTCTGTGGCGCGGGCCTCGTCCTGCTCCACTACTCGCAGATCATCGGTGCTGAACTCAAGAATGCTGCTCGTCCCGCCGATCAGCGAACACTGGATTACATGGGCGGCATCTTCTACACCCGCCCCAATCCGGCAGTTCATGCTGGTGGCGACATCCCCTGGGCGTTCTTCAGCGAGTTGCTCGGCACCTTCATCCTGATGTTCGTCATCCGCGCAATCACCGACACCCGCAATAGCTCCCCCGTCGGAAATATGGCCCCGCTGCTGATCGGCTTCCTGGTCGCGGTCATCGGTATGAGCCTCGGCGCAACCACCGGCTATGCGATCAACCCCGCCCGCGACCTCGGCCCGCGCCTGTTGGCCGCCCTCGGTGGCTGGGGTGCCATCCCCTTCACCGACAACGGTGGCTACTTCTGGATACCGATTGTCGCCCCGATTGTTGGTGCGGTGCTTGGTATCTTCGCCTACGACTTCGGCATCCGCCAGTTCTTGATCGACAAGGGTGAGCAGCCGCTCGCTGGCGAGCAGTCGAAGGCCGAAACCGTCCGCGAACGCCGCTGAACCCGCCAACCCCCTCCGCTCGGCAAGCTGGGTGGAGGGGGATCGTAAACCCACCCTCTACATACCTCCGAGCCTGACCTCCGCCAGTGGGCGCAAGGTCGGGCCTGCTGCACCCAGCGCATCAGGGACACCTTTGTGCGTCGGGCCAGCCCAAGCAACGTAGCTTATTTTCTCAACGAAGGAGAACGCAAGTGGCTGAACAGTACATCCTCGCCCTCGACCAGGGGACGACCAGTTCGCGGGCTATCGTATTCGACCACAACGGCCAGATCAAGGCCCAGCGCAACCAGGAGTTCACCCAGATTTACCCCAAGCCGGGCTGGGTCGAACACAACGCCGAAGACATCTGGAGCAGCCAGCTTAACGTGGCGATCCAGGTGATGAGCGAACTCAACCTCACCCCCGCCGACATCGCGGCCATCGGTATTACCAACCAGCGCGAGACCACTGTGATCTGGGACAAGGCGACCGGGCGGCCCATCGCTAACGCCATCGTCTGGCAAGACCGCCGCACCGCTGGTTACTGCGACGAACTCAAGCGCGGCGCATTGGCCGAAGCGATCCCCCACAAGACTGGCCTGGTCATCGATGCCTACTTCAGCGGCACCAAAGTCAAGTGGCTGCTCGACAACGTAGAGGGCGCACGCGAGAAGGCCGAGCGCGGCGAACTGCTCTTTGGCAACATCGACACCTTCCTCATCTGGCGGCTCACCGGCGGCGCAGTCCACGTCACCGACTACTCCAACGCCAGCCGCACCATGTTGTTCAACATCCGCGAACTGAAGTGGGATGAGGAAATCCTCAAGGAAATGAACATCCCCGCCGCCATCCTGCCCCAGGTCAAGCAGAGCAGCGAAGTCTACGGCGAGACCAAAGAGGGGTTGTTCGGCAGCGGCATGAGCGGCACGATCAAGATTGCCGGTGATGCGGGCGACCAGCAGGCCGCCACCTTCGGCCAGGCCTGCTTCCAGGTCGGCCAGGCCAAGAACACCTACGGCACCGGCTGCTTCATGCTGATGAACACCGGCGAGACCCCGGTGACCAGCAAGAACAAGCTGCTCACCACCATCGGCTGGGGCATCAACGGCAAAATCACCTACTGCCTCGAAGGCTCCGTCTTCGTCACCGGCGCGGCGGTGCAATACCTGCGCGACGAACTGAAGATCATCGGCAACGCAGCGGAGACCGAAGCCCTCGCCATGTCGGTCGGCGACAGCGGTGGCGTGTACGTCGTGCCAGCCTTCGTCGGCCTCGGCGCACCCTACTGGGATCAGTACGCTCGTGGCGCGATCCTCGGCCTCACGCGCGGCAGTGGGCGGGCTGAGATCGCCCGTGCCACCCTCGAATCGGTCGCCTACCAGTCCCGCGATGTGCTGGAAGCAATGGAAGCCGACAGCGGCGTGAAGCTCAATACCTTGCGGGTAGACGGCGGCATGGTCGCCAACAACTTCCTGATGCAGTTCCAGGCCGACGTGCTGAACGTGCCGGTGGAGCGGCCAAAGGTGGCGGAGACTACCGCCCTCGGCGCAGCCTACCTCGCCGGGCTGGCAGTCGGCTATTGGAGCAGCACCGACGACATCACCAACAACTGGGCTTTGGACAAGCGGTACGAACCCGCGATGGACAAGGCCGATGCCGACAAGGGCTACGCTGGCTGGCACCGCGCTGTAGATCGCGCCCGCGACTGGGCCGAACACGACAGCTAGGCCACGCCGCTTGCAGTAGCAGCTAGCAGCAAGGGGGTGGCGCAGCATAGGCCACCCCCTTCTTCTTGTCCCCGGAAGCGTCCCAGCACCCCGTCCACCTCGCTGAAACAAAATCGCCCGCCAGTCCGTCTTAATGCCATACGGACTTCATGGCTAACCACAAAAGGAGCAAGACAGTGCTAACAGGCGAGCTAGACCACCACGCGCAAGCCGACGACCAACCCCACAGCGAGCAACCAACCCCACTCACCCCAGAGCGCGACAAGCGCAACGAGGAGATCGGCAATCTGGCTGGTACCAGTGCTGGTTTCCTACTCGGCACGCGGGTCGGCAGCGTGCTGATCCCCATCCCCTTCGCCGGGGCGTTCATCGGCGGGCTGATCGGTGCATCGTTCGGCAGCGACCTGGGCAAGAGCATCGGCAAAGCGATCCTCAATGGCGTAGACCAGTTCATGCAGGGCGCGACCAGCCCCATGCAGTCTGACCAACCTGCCATCCCGCCCGCGCCGCAGGCCGAAACCCTGAGTGCCTGACCAACCTGGGTGTGGGGTTTAGCCACGGAGCGCAACCAACCAGGTTGCGCTCCTCTATTTCCCCCTCCCTCCTCAATTTGCGTAAACTTGTGGCAAAATGTTGCATAGTTTGCACTAGTAGCCCCTCAACGGTTATACTAGAGAGTGAGCCATGCGCCTTAGCAGGTAGTGGTCATAGCACAGGGCGATACCAAGGGCTTGTAGATACAGATTGGTTGTAAGGTTGCCGAGAGAGCTTCTATTAGCCACCTACGCCATCAATGTGTGCTATAATCCAGTGAGGGGGTATTGCATTTGCTAGGCTCTATGGGAATAATGGTGAAGAAGCAGCGCGAGGAACTAAAAGAGCTTCACGGCTCGCAATATGACCAGGGTGCCGTAGCCAACCGGGTTGGCCTGTCGCAGAGCGTGCTTTCCGACCTTGAACGAGGCCGCATCGCCTACCTGCCAGAAGCCAGTACCCTGAATAGTCTTGTAGCCGAGTTGCACCTGAACATGGCGGAGCTACTCCAGGCGGCAGGCTACGACATCTACCCCGACATGGTGGATCGGGCGATCACGCACGGGGTGATCGATAGCGTCAGCCTGCGCGATATCCTGCGCCTGAAGTACAACATCCACGAGTCGCAGATGCACATCGTCGAGGCGGTGATCGGTCTGCTCGCCAACCAGCAGCAGCGGTTAGGCCAGCAGACCCGCCTGGTCACCCGCAGCAACAAGCCGCCCCTTCCAGAGGAGCGGCTCGTTTTGTGGAGCGCAGGTGCGGGTTGGCTCTTGGGCTAGTGGCTGCTGCGAGCCAGCCGCACGTTACGCAGGTAGCGTACCAGCAGCAGTAGCAGTAGCAGACCTGCCACGATCATGATCGGGAACTCTGCGCCAGTTGCCGGTTGCGTCGTCGCCTGCCCACCATTGGTGCTGGGGTTCACCGTCGCAGCCGGGGTTGCCCCACTGACAGCAGTGGCAATCGGCAAGACGGCACCAGCAACGGTCACGCCCTTCCAATCAGCCAGTTTGTCGCTATCGGTCGTCTTTACCGTCTGGCGGCGGTAGATCAGGATGCCAGAGTTCTTGTCTGCCCCCGCGAAGTCCGCCGGGCTGTTGTTCGAGCGGGTAATCGCCAGGCCAGGGTCGAACAGCGGGCCTGCGGTAGCAAAGGCTGTATAGTTGGCGGCAGTCTTGTCTACTGCCCCCCAGTTGATGCAATCCACCACCACCCCATTGTTGTCCTTGATGCAGAGCAGGTCAGCCTCGCGCTTGAGGCCGCCCGCCGCCCGCCACTTGGGGAACTGGGCCGACTTCAGTTGCTCGCCCAGGGCATAGTTAGCGACCGTGGTCGAGAAGTTGTCGCAAGTGCGGCTGGTACAAACCTGCCAGTTGTTGAGGGTCAGAGGGTTGGTCGAGTTGTTGGAAAGCTGAAAATACTGGTCGTCCACCGTCGTCCCCACCTTGACGGTCGCCAGCAGGATGGTCGTCGAGGCGGCCTGAGCTGGCTGGCTGCTGATCAATAGGCCAGAAAAGAGGGCCAACAGCATCGCCCCCGCAATCACCCGCTTGCTAATCACAATCGCGCTCCTTTCGCTCCAGGGGCAAGCACATCGAGTCCGCTCCCTGCGTCCTTATCAACTAAACATAATGTAGCATAAAACATCCTGCCTGTCAATAGCGCAGCCTCCTTTTTCGCCAACTTCTTCGTCAAAAAGGCAAACTGCCTGCGCTCAGCTGCTCTCTGCTCCTATCCTCCCTTCTCAACCTGGCTGCTTGCCCCCGCCAGATGTGCTATAATCGTAGGACGGGGTTCCCTGATCGCCCCAGTTCGCAAGCCACAAGGAGGCAACCTGTTTTGGCAACCGTACACGCTAACCTCAACCTGCTACACGACATGGAGTTCACCGCCCACGCCCCCAGCGGCCACAGCCTGACCCTGGATGTTGGCAGCGAGTCTGGCGGCCACGGCATGGGCCTGGAACCGCTCGACCTCGTGCTGCTCAGTCTGGGCGGCTGCCTGGGCATGAGCGCGCTCTCGATCCTTCGCAAGAAGCGGCAGGAGATCACTCACTACGAAATCCGCATTACCGCCCAGCAGGCCGACAGCCAGCCCCACGTCTACCACGAGATCGAACTCGACCACATCCTGGCTGGGCATGGCCTGGACGAGGCAGCGGTCGCCCGTTCCTTGCAACTGGCAGAGGAGAAGTACTGCCCCGTCAGTGCCATGCTGCGTGGCTCGGTCAAGATCATCAACAAGTTCCGCATCATCCCCGACGCGGAACACGAGACCAAGTAGAAGCAACCTGCTGGCAAGGATGGGCCAGCAGAGTTAAGTTAGTAGAAAGAGAGATTGACGAAGATGAGGACGAACGTGTATTTGCGCGGCCTACTACTGGCGGCTGTACTAATCAGCCTGCTGTTCAGCAGCCCCGGCTTTGGCACCAACAATAGCAGCCCCCAACCACGGCTAGACCCGGCGGCCAAGATCGAGCAGCGGTTGCAGCAAGACCTGGCGGGCGGCAAGTCAGCCAGCTTCATTATCGTGCTGGATGCCCAGGCCGACCTCAGCCCCGCTTATGCAATGACCAACCAGGACGCACGCGGCTGGTACGTCTACAACACCCTCAAGGCCGAGGCCGCCCGTAGCCAGCCTGCCCTTACGTCGTTGCTAGCCAGCGAGGGGGTAGCCTATCAGTCGTTCTGGGCCGCCAATGCCATCGTGGTCAACAGTGGCGATGCCGGGTTGGTTAGCCGCCTGGCCGCCCGCAGCGACGTACGCCGCCTGGAGGCCAACCGCACCTTCTCTGCGATTGACCCCATCGAGCGCACCCCCCTCAGCAGCGATAGCAGCGACAGCCGCCAGCCCGCCGCCATCGAGTGGGGCGTGCAGAACGTCAACGCCCCCCAGGTCTGGGCCTTGGGCTACCGTGGGCAGGGCATTGTGATTGCGGGCGAAGACACCGGCATCCGCTGGACGCACAACACGCTCAAGGCCAAGTATCGTGGCTGGAACGGCACCACTGCCAACCACAACTACAACTGGCACGATGCGATCCACACCGGCGGCGGTGGCTGCGGCCCCGATAGCCTCGTCCCCTGCGACGACACCGACCACGGTACCCATACTGTCGGTAGCATCGTCGGCGATGATGGTGCAGGCAACCAGATCGGCGTAGCCCCCGACGCGAAGTGGATCGGCTGCCGCAACATGGACGTGGGCAACGGCAACCCCGCCACCTACACCGAATGCATTCAGTGGATGATTGCCCCCACCGACCTGGCAGGCAACAACCCCAACCCCACCCTCCGTCCCCACGTGATCAACAATAGCTGGGGCTGCCCGCCCAGCGAAGGTTGCGCCCCCCTCACTCTGGAGACCATCATCGGCAATGCCCAGGCTAGCGGCATCTTCTTCGAGGCTTCAGCGGGCAATGGTGGCCCCAACTGTGCCACTGTGAGCGACCCGCCCGCCAACTACGCCGCCAGCTTCAGCACTGGCGCAATCAACATCAACAACGGTCTCGCCAGCTTCAGCAGCCGTGGCCCTGGCATCAGCACCAACCTGCTCAAGCCCGACCTCTCCGCCCCCGGCGTGAACGTGCGCTCGGCAACCAACAGCAGCGATACTGCCTACATCAATCTCAGCGGCACTAGCATGGCTGGCCCGCACGTCGTCGGCGTAGTCGCCCTGCTCTGGTCGGCCCATCCCGAACTGGCCCGCAACATCACCGCCACCAAGAACATCCTGCTCCAGACTGCCAACCCCGTCGTCGTCCTCAACCCAGTGCAGACCTGTGGCGGCACCAGCAGCAGCCAGATTCCCAACAACAGCTTCGGCTATGGTCGGGTAGACGCACTGGCCGCCGTCAACTCCGTTCCCTTCGGCACCCCGACCAGCACCGTGACTGGCACCCCACCGACCGCCACCTCCACTAGCCTACCCGCCACCGCCACCACCACTCGCACGGCGACCACCACCCCGACCGCGACTGCCACCAGCACGGTGACCAGCATCGCGACCGCGACCAGCACAGCAGCCAGTGCGACCGCAACCCTGACTGGCACCGCCGTGGCAACCGCCACCGCGACCCTGACTGGCACCGCCGTGGCAACCGCCACCGCGACCCTGACTGGCACCGCCGTGACAACCGCCACCGCAACCCTGACTAGCACCGCCAGCCCGCCGACCGCCACCGCAACCCTGACTGGCACCCCCGCGGCAACCGCCACCCCCTGCGCGATCCGCTTCAGCGACGTGCCAACCAGCAACCTGTTCTATGGTGACATCCAGTACCTCGCCTGTCGCGGCATCGTCAGCGGCGCGAACGGCCTCTTTAGCCCCAACGCCAACGCCAGTCGCGGCCAGTTCGCCAAGATTGCCACCCTCGGTTTCGCTATCCCCGCCTTCACCCCAACCGTCCAGACCTTCGTGGACGTAGCCCCTGCTAGCATCTTCTATGGCTACATCGAAGCCGCCTTCCACGCTGGGGTCGTCAACGGTCTAACCGCCAGTCAGTGCGCGGCCCTCGGCACCCCCGGCACCTGCTACGCGCCCAACGTCAGCATCAGCAGAGCGCAAGTGGCGGTGATCGTCCAGCGGGCCAAGCAGTACTCCCTCTTTACCCCGACCGTCCAGACCTTCAGCGACGTGCCAGTGGGCAACTTCGCCTACGCCGCGATTGAAACCCTTGCCCACAACAACATCATCAACGGCGCAGCCTGCGGCACCAGCCTCTGCTTCCGCCCCAACGACAACATCAAGCGCGGTGAACTGTCGAAGGTCGTGCGCCGGGCCATCGAAACCGCCCCCTAACACACTTTAGCGCAACAGGAAGGGGCAGGCCCATGTGGTCTGCCCCCTCTCTGTGCCAGATTGTTGCTCCCCCTAACATCGGTCGTACCACCAGCAGTCCGCGCTCAACCTGCACCATCGGCACGGCAGTGCTGACATTGGCGGTGGCAGCGGCCAGGCAGTCGGCGGCCCAGCCGAAGCGCAGCAGATGCGTCCCGCTGCTCGTCTCGTTGAAGGCGGTGAGGAAGGTGTCGCGGCCAGGCTGGGCCGGGTTCTCCTGCGGCGCAATGTAGCTGAGGTAGAGGCGCAGCGCGATAGTCGCCCCCTCCTCTGCCATCCGCACCTCGCCAGACCCACCACCCTCCCCTGCTCTGCGCGGCCCCGGTTCGCCCCAGCCACTACCCTGCGCCGCATTGAAAGGCACAAAAGGGAAGGCAGCCCCCGCATTGCGCTGCATCACCTCAGCACTGGCCTCCCCTACGCTGGTCGGGCGGCTGTCTGCCTCGGCGAAGCGGGCGTAGTCGGGGTCGTCCTCGCTGAGGTCAGTCAGGGTGGCAGTGCGGGCCTGCGTTGCGCTGGTCAACCCGGCACCCTCGCGCAAGAGGTAGATCAGGTAGCCGCCCACGATCAGGTCGTCCAACGAGAGGTTGTTGCCGCGCCCCCGCCCGCTGGCAACCACCGTGATGTCGCAGCCGTTGGCCGCCGCATAGGCCAGGGCTGCCGCCGTGACCGCGCGGGCATTGCGGGTCGAGGCCGCCAGCACCAACGGCGCACCCGCCTCCATCAAGCGGCGCAGGGCTTTGGTGCCGTTCGTGGTGCAGAAGGCCAGCCGCCGCCCGCGCAAGCTCTCCGCAGGCGCAGCCAACACCTGCGCTGGCGAGTTCGAGTAGTCGAAGCCCTCTGGCGCAAGCCCCCCCCGCTCGCCCGCCAACAGGCAGTCGCCCATCTGCGCGGCAATCGCCCGCACGTCCTCTGGGTCAACCCCCAGGTAGACTTCGCGCACCCCCTGCTCTAGGAAAGCGACCAGCGTCGTCGTTGCCCGCAAGATGTCTACTACAAGGCACACCTGCCGCTCTGGGTCGCGCACCAGGTTGGGCAGCACGGCCAGTTCAATGTTCATCATGTTCCCCCAGCCCGTCGTAGCTACCATTCTACCACAAGCGGGGATTGCTAGCCAGCCCCTACCCGTAGCTGCCCTGGCAGATGCTCCAGATCGTCGGTTGACAAACCCGCCCCGAATCCGTATAATTAGATCAATTGATAAGAAGATCGACTGGCGATGACGGAAAGAGTAGCTGGTTAACGCGTCCCTCAGAGAGCCTGCGCCCGGTGCGAGCAGGCGGACGACGAGCAGCGAAAATCACTCCTGAGCCGTTGCCCGATGGTAGCCACCGCTACCCCAGGCGCAACCGGATGCCCACCGTTATCACGGGCAGGGGTGTATTTGCACCCCACTGAGTGGGTCGTAGTACTGCGGCCAATTAAGGTGGCACCGCGAGAATAATCTCGTCCTTAACCAACAAGGACGGGATTTTTGTTTGCCTGCTTTGCAGGTCGGTTAGGAGGAGTGAGGATGCAGGTAGCATATTTGCAGCAGCAACCGCCCCGCCGCTTGAAGGCTGGTGAAGGGCGGGTAGCCGAGGGCGTGCTGGCCTATTCGCTGACCGGCAGTGGTGGGGCGGTGGAGACCCGCCTGTTCGAGATCGAGGCCCAGGGGCGGCTGGCTAGCTCTGGCGGCGGCGGCGAACGCCACTACTTCGTGCTGCAAGGGGCAGGCCTGGTCGCCCCCGCCAGCGGCCAACCCACCCAGGAGCTAAAGAGCGGCGCGCTGCTCTCGCTCGCCGAGGATGAGGGCTTCAGCATCAGCAATCCCGGCGACCACCCGCTCATCCTGCTCTATATTGCCCCCGTCGCTGCCCCGGCCCTGCCCCCCGCCACCCCCGCTGGTCGCCCCGCAGCCGCCCGCCCTGGCCGTCCCCCTGCCCCAGATGTGGACGCGGGCAGCGGCGAACAACCCACCTACCGCCTCGTCTTCAGCGCGCAGGGCGGGCGCAATGGTGGCAATGGCAGCCACGCCCTCTATCGGCCCGCTCCCGATGGCCGCCTTGAGAAGCCCCAGCTTGCTGCTGAGGAGTATAGCGACGCGACCAGCCAGGCCGACGCAGAGTATTACACCCTGCTAGACGCACTAGACGCATTGGCCGAACTGGTCTACGCCACTGGCGGTGACCCCGCCGACTCGCGGGTAGACCTGGTGACCGACAGCAAGCTGATCCTCAACCAACTACGCGACGGCAGCGAACCGAAGACCCCGCGCCTGACCGAACTGCGCGACCAGGCACTCGACAACCTCGCCAACTTCGCCGCCTTCAATATTACGCTTCAGACCCGCGACAACCTGATCAAGGTACTGGGCAGCGGCACGGAGGAATAGAGAGTGCAAGTGCTATCGCTTACCCAGCAGCAATCGCGGGTGATCCAATCCAGCGCGACCTGGCAGGCTGAAGGGGTACACGCCCGCAGCCTGCGTAACCTGGCGGGCCTCGACCTGCGCCTCTTGGAGATCGCCCCCGCTGGCGAACTAACCAGCCCCGCGATCAGCAGCGACCGTTGCTACTATGTGCTGGCGGGCAGCGGCGTGATTGGCAAGCCGGGCGCGGCTGGCGAGCCGTTCGCCCTCGGCAACGTTGCCGCCTTGACCCAGGGCGAGAGCTTCTTCATCCGCAATATTGGTGACGGCCCCCTGCAAGTGCTGTTCATTCGTGGCGCAGAGGAGGGGACGATAGCGAAGGAGACGCTGCCGCCCGCCCAGCCCGCCGCGAAGAAGCAGCCCGCAGCGGCGAAGGCTGGCGCGGTTATCCCCAACGATAGCTTCCGCTGCATGATCTGGTTCGACGGCGGCAGCACCGGCAATCCTGGGCCGAGCTACGGCAGCTACGCCATCTTCGTCCCCGACGCGGGCGGCAACTGGCCCAGCGAGCCAGCCCAGGTGATCGGGCGGCTAGACTTTGGCCGTGGCACAAACAACGAGGCCGAATACAAGGCTCTGCTGGCTGGGCTGGAAGATGTAACCCAGCGCATCGAAGCGGCGGGCCAGCCGGTGGCGAAGTGGCAGATCGAGGTGCGCGGCGACAGCGACCTGGTGATCAAGCAGGTTGGCGGCGAGTGGCAGGTGAAGAAGGACACCCTGCGCCCGCTCACCGACCGCGCCCAGACCCTCCTTCGGCGGTTCGGCAAGCGCGACCTCAAGTGGCACAGCCGCACCAATAGCGTACGCGTGCTAGGGCATTGAGTGGCTGGCCGCTGGCAACAGGGCAGTTCACCAACTCACCACTAGTTGTAGTGTAATTGGCAGCAGTACAAGGCAAGAGGAGGCAACCCATGACATTCAAGCCAGTAGACAACAACCCCAACTTCCCGCTGCTAGAGCATGATGTGCTGCGCTTCTGGCGCGAGAACCGCATCTTCGACCGCCTGCGCGAGCAGAATGCGGGCGGCCCCCGCTACAGCTTCTTCGACGGCCCGATTACCGCCAACAACCCGATGGGTGTACACCACGCCTGGGGCCGCACCTACAAAGACCTCTACCAACGCTACAAGGCGATGCAGGGCTATCAGTTGCGCTACCAGAACGGCTTCGACTGCCAGGGCCTCTGGCTGGAAGTAGAGGTGGAGAAGGCCCTGGGCTTCAATAGCAAGCGCGACATCGAGGCGTTTGGCCTGGACAAGTTCGCGGAGCAGTGCCGCGCCCGCGTCCTCAAGTTCAGCGAGAAGCAGACTCAGCAATCAATCCGCCTCGGCCAGTGGATGGACTGGGAGAACTCGTACTATACTATGAGCGACACCAACATCGAGTATATTTGGCACTTCCTCAAGGTCGTCAACGAGCGTGGTTGGCTGGCGGAGAAGGCACTAATCATGCCCTGGTGCATCCGCTGCGGCACGTCGTTGGCTCAGCACGAACTGACCGATAGCTACCGCACTGTCACCCACCGCTCGGTCTACGTCAAGCTGCCGCTCAACGAGCATCCTGGCGAGTACCTGTTGGCCTGGACTACTACCCCCTGGACGCTATCCAGCAACATGGCCCTGGCCGTCAATCCCAGCCTGGACTATGCCCAGGTGCAGCAAGGCGAAGAAGTCTACTACCTCTCCACCGGCACGCTCAAGCTACTCAAGGGCGACTTCGTGCAGATTGGCACGCTCAAGGGTAGCGCGCTGATTGCGCGGGCTAGCGGGGGCTACGCTGGCCCCTTCGACGACCTTGCCTTGCAGCAGGGGGTGGTCCATCCGGTCTTGCCCTGGGCCGAGGTCAGCGACGAGGAAGGTACTGGCATCGTGCATATCGCCCCCGGCTGTGGGGCCGAGGACTACAACCTCTACACTGGCATCTTCGGCAAGCAGGCGCGGATCATCGCCCCCATTGACGATAGCGGCCTCTACCTGGCGGGCTTCGGCCAGTATAGCGGGCGGCACGTGCGTGAGGTGACCAACGACATCTTCAGCGACCTGACCGCCAAGAACCGCATCTACAAGATCGAGGACTACACCCACCGCTACCCCGTCTGCTGGCGGTGCGGCGAGGATTTGGTCTACCGCCTGGTAGACGAGTGGTTCATCCTGGCCGACGGCCCAGCGGGTAACAGCGACCCAGAGCAGAGCGTGCGCGTGCAGATGAAGCGCAATGCCGAGCAGGTGCGCTGGCTGCCAGAGGCGAGCGGCAAGCGGATGCAGAACTGGCTGGACAATATGGGCGACTGGTGCATCAGCCGCAAGCGGTACTGGGGGCTGCCGCTACCCTTCTATCGCTGCGCCAACAAGCACGTGACTACCGTCGGTAGCCGCGCCGAGTTGCGCCAGCTTGCTACCAACCCGGCAGCAGTGGACAACCTCAAGGAGCTACACCGCCCCTGGATCGACGAGGTGACGATCACCTGTCCCCAATGCCAGCAGGAGGCCAAGCGGGTGACCGAGGTCGGCGACTGTTGGCTGGATGCGGGCATCGTCCCCTTCAGTACCCTCAAGTACCTGGAAGACAAGGACTACTGGCAGCAGTGGTTCCCCGCCGAGTTCATCACCGAGATGCGCGAACAGGTACGCCTCTGGTTCTACTCGCAACTGTTCATGAGTACCACCCTGGTCGGCAAGGCTCCCTACCAGACCGTGCTAACCAACGAGATGGTGCGCGACGAGAAGGGCGAGCGCATCAGCAAGACCAAGGGCAATGGCGTACCCTACGACGAGGCGGTAGAGAAGATGGGCGCAGATGTGCTGCGCTGGCTCTACGCTGGGCAGAACAATGCGGCAGACATCAAGTTCGGCTACGGCCCCGCCCGCGAGGTGACGCGCCACCTGCTGACCCTCTGGAACACCTACAACTTCTTTGTCACCTACGCCAACCTGGATGGGCTGACGGTGGCGAACCTGCCGCCCAACATCGAGCGTAGCGAACTTGACCGCTGGATACGCGCCCGCCTCCACCTGCTGATCCAGCAAACCCGCGCCGCCCTGGACAACTATGATAGCATGACGGTGACGAAGCTGGTCACCAACTTCATCGAAGACCTATCGAACTGGTATGTGCGCCGCAGCCGCCGCCGCTTCTGGAAAAGCGAGAGTGACGAGGACAAGGTGGCCGCTTACGCCACGCTGTACGAGGCGTTGGTTACGTTGGTCAGCCTGCTAGCCCCGATCATGCCCTTCCTCAGCGAGCAAATCTACCAGAACCTGGTGGTGGATCAACTCAAGACCGCGCCCGCCAGCGTCCACCTGATCGAGTACCCTTTCGCAGACGAGTCGTTGATCGATAGGGGGCTGATCGAGGAGATCGACCTGGTGATCAAGGTGGTGAGCATGGGCCGCATGGCCCGTCAACGCCACGAACTGAAGGTGCGCCAGCCGCTCGCCGCAATCACAGTGCGCGTGCGCAACCAGCAGGAGGCGGCTCAGTTGGCCCGCCACAGCCAGCAGATCGAGGAGGAACTGAACGTCAAGGCGGTCAAGATCACGACCGACGGCGGCGAACTGGTCAGCTATGTGCTTAAGCCGAACCTGCGGCTGCTGGGCAAGAAGTACGGCAAGCAGCTACCAGCGATCACCGCCGCCCTTGCTGCCGCCGATGGTGCAGCAGTGGCTGTCGCCATCGCCGCTGGTCAGCCAGTCAGCATCAACCTGGCGGGCGAGAGCCTGGCCCTGCAAGCGGATGAGGTGCTGGTCGAGACCAAGGAGCGCGAGGGGCTGGCCGTCTTCCAGGATGAGGGGCTGGTTGTCGCCCTGGACACCGAACTCACGCCCGAACTGCGAGCCGAAGGGCTGGCCCGCGACCTCGTGCGCGTGGTGCAGGATATGCGAAAAGCAGCAGGCTTCAGTATCGCCGACCGCATTGTTACCTACTACGTCGGCAACGGCGCAGCAGGGGCTGTCCTCACTAACTACCGCGAGTACATCGCCAGCGAGACCCTCAGCCGCGACCTGGTGGCTCTGGCTAGCAGCAGCGAACTACCAGCCGCCGCCTACCAGCAGAGCAGCGACCTGAACGGCGAACAACTGCTGCTGGCCGTGCAGCAGACTGGCGAGCAGGCTAGCGGCATCGTCGCCGACGAGGAGTAGCCACCGCTGGCTAGCCGCCACGATTGTGAGGGTTGAAGTAGCATGGACAACACAGCAGTCAGCCAAACCAATCTGCCCCTGCCGCTGTTTGGCCGGGGCAAGGTGCGCGACACCTACGACCTCGGCGACCGCCTGTTGATGGTCAGCACCGACCGCCTCAGCGCGTTCGACGTGGTGCTGCCCACGCCATTGCCGGGGCGCGGCATCATCCTCAACCAGATGGCTGCCTACTGGTTTACCTACACCCGCAACATCGTCGCCAATCACCTGCTCAGCACAGATATAGCCGACTTTCCAGCGGCGGTGCAGCAATCGCCCTACCGCGAACAGGTGGTGGGGCGGGCGATGCTGGTTCGCAAAGTGCAGCGGCTCGACCTTGAGTGCGTCGTGCGCGGCTACCTGGCGGGCGGCGGCTGGGCCGACTATCAGCGGACGGGCGCGCTCTGCGCCATCCCGCTGCCAACGGGGCTGCTGGAGAATGCGCGGCTAGATGTGCCGATCTTCACCCCCTCGACCAAAGCGACCAGCGGCCACGACCAGAACATCAGCTTTGCCCAGGCGGTGGAGATCGTTGGCGAGAAGACCGCAGAGCGGCTGCGCGACCTCAGCCTGCAACTCTACGCCGCCGCCAGCATCCACGCCGAAGCCCGTGGCATCATCATCGCCGACACCAAGTTTGAGTTCGGCCTGGACGAGGCGGGCGCAGTTATCCTGATCGACGAAGCCCTCACCCCCGACAGTTCGCGCTTCTGGCAGGCGACCAGCTACCGCCCTGGGCAGCCCGCCCACAGCTTCGACAAGCAGTTTGTACGCGACTGGCTCAAGCAGAGTGGCTGGGACAGGCAAGCCCCCCCCCCCGATCTGCCCCCAGAGATCGTCGCTGCCACCCTTGACCGCTACCAGCAGGCGTTGGCGCGGCTGACCAGTTAGCCCACGATGCAAAAGGGAGACCCGCAATTGCAAGCACCAGAAAACGCGCAGCCCGCCCCGACCAGCCAGCGGTTCACCGCCAACGTCTACGTCACGCTCAAGCCAGTGGTCAACGACCCGCAAGGGCTGTCGGTCGCCAGCGGCCTGCAACATCTAGGCTACGACACGGTGGCTAGCGTGCGCGTCGGCAAGTACATCACCCTCAAGCTGGCCGCCAGCGACCGCGCCGAGGCCGAGCGGGTGGTCAGCGAGATGTGCGCGAAGCTGCTGGCGAACACGGTGATCGAAGACTACCGCTTTGAATTGACCGCCGAGTGATGCTCAACCGCCTGCCACCCCTCCACCGCTACACCATGCTGGCGGGGCTGCTGATCATCCTGGCGGGGCTGCTGCCCGTCCTCGCCCCCAGCGACTTCGACCTCTGGTGGCACCTGCGCACGGGCCAGTTGATCGCCGAGCAGGGCGTGCCGACGGTCAACGACTACTCCTACACCGAGCTAGGCCGCCCCTGGATCGCCTACCACTGGCTGATCGAGTGGCTGATGTACGGGGTGCAGCAACTCTTTGGCTACCCTGGCCTAATCATCCTCTTTGGTCTGGTGCAAGCTGGCAGCAGCCTGCTTGTCTACCGCCTACTGCGGCTGCTAGGGGCTGGGCGGGTGCTTACCCTCTTGCTCCTGCTCCTCTTTGCCATCCTCACCGTCCCCACCTGGGGCGTGCGCCCGCAAATCCTTGCCTCACTGTTCCTGGCCGCCTACTACCTGATCCTGCTCACCTACAAGCACACGCCCAGCCGCCGCTGGCTGCTCTGGCTGCTGCTGCCGCTCTCCGTGCTGTGGACGAATATGCACGGCACTTACATCACCGGCCTGATCCTGATCGGCATCTTCCTGCTGGGCGAAGTCCTCAACAACTTCATCTACCGCCCAGAGCAACCGCTGCCCACCCTGCCGCTGCTGCTTGCGCTGCTTGGTAGCACGGCGGCTACCCTGCTCAACCCCTACTTCGTCAACTTGTGGCTCCTACCCCTCGGCTACGTGCCTAACGGCAGCCACAACCCGCTATTCTACGTTGATGAGTGGGTCTCGCCCGACTTCCACAACTACGCCAATCTCCCACTGGTCGCCAGCTTCGTGCTACTGATGCTAGTTGGCATCACCCGCAGCGTAGCAGTGGCGGCGCGCACCCGCTGGCGGCTGGCCCTCACCCGCTATCTCGACCTGACCGAGCTAGGCATCGTGGTCGCCTTCACCTGGCTAGGCTTGCAGGGTGCCTACACTACCCCCCTCTACGCCGTGATGGTGCTGCCCCTGTTGGGCCGTGGGTTGGCTCAGACCTGGCCTTTGCTCGGTCGCGAGGACGAAGAAGCAGCCCCGGCTGGCGAAGGGCGGTTCAACTGGCTACTTGGCACTGTTAGTCTGCTGCTGATTGCTGGCCTGATCTTGACCGCACCGGGGGCGCAGACCCAGAGGGAGGCGCGCTTGGACGGCACCTTCCCCTACCCCGCTGCCGCCGCTACCTACCTCAGCCAGTTGCCGAGCGACACCCGCCTGTTCAACGACTTCGGCTGGGGGGGCTACCTGATCTACCGCCTCTACCCCCAGCACCGCGTCTTCATTGATGGTCGGGTAGACGTATATCGCGGCGCAGTGTTTGATGACTATATAAGCATCACCAGCCTCGCCCCCAACTGGCCCGCTCTGCTCGACCGCTACAAGGTCAATACTGTGCTGCTGCCGCGTAGCAGCGCACTGGCCGCCGCCCTGGGTAAGGAGGCCGGTTGGCGCAAGGGCTACGCCGACGATCTGGCCGTGGTTTTCCAGAAGAAGTAGTGGCTGTGGTATAATTGACCCAGGCATGGCTGAAGCTGAGGAGGCAAGGGTGAAAGTAGGGGTGATCGTTTTCCCCGGCTCGAACGGGGACGCGGACGCGAAGTACGCGGTTGACCATGTGCTGGGCGAACAGGCAGCGTTCATCTGGCACAAGGAGGAGAGCGTGGCTGGCTTTGACGCGCTGGTATTGCCTGGCGGCTTCAGCTACGGCGACCACCTGCGCGCTGGGGCTATCGCGCGCTTCTCGCCGATCATGGCGGCAGTGCGCCGCTTCGCCGAGGCGGGCGGCCCTGTGCTGGGCATCTGCAATGGCTTCCAGATACTAACCGAGGCGGGGCTGCTGCCAGGTGTGCTGCGCCGTAACGCCAGCCTGCGCTTCCAGTGCGAGTGGGTTCACGTCCGCGTAGACGAGGCGGCGCGGGCGACCCCCTTCACCGTAGGGCTGGAGCGCGGGCGCATCTACCGCCTGCCTATCGCCCACGGTGATGGCAGCTACTACGCTAGCCCAGCGCAACTGGCCGCCCTGGAAGCGAGCGGGCAGGCGGTGCTACGCTACTGCGATGAGGAAGGCGCAGCAGTAGAGGTGAATGGCTCAGTCGGTGGGGTGGCGGGGGTCTGCAACGAGCGCGGCAACGTCTTCGGCCTGATGCCCCACCCAGAGCGGGCAACCGAGACGGTGTTGGGCGGGGCCGACGGCCTCCCCTTCTTCGCCAGCCTGCGGGCTAGCTTTGGGGAAGTGCGCTAGATGCTAGCCTCAGCACTACGCCCCCGCCTGCTACTGCCTTTCCTCTTGTTCGTGCTGCTTGCCTACGGCACCCTGACCTGGCAGCAGGTGAGCAGCAGCGGCAGCATGGATCGCTATGCTGCCCGCACCGACTTCTTCCAGATGATGACTGGAGCAGCTATTCTGCACAACGGTGATGCGGCCCACCTCTACGACCTGGCGACCCAGGATCGGGTGCAGATAAGCAACACCTCAGCCGGTTTCTTGCACAAAGAACTGTTGCCCTTTAATCATCCCCCCCTGTTGGCCGCAATCTTCGCGCCAATCTATGGCGGTCTTGGGCTTGGTGGCTCGTTCCTGGTATGGAGCGTTACCAACTTGCTGCTGCTTTTCCTTATCTACCAACTCTACTGTTCTCTACCCCTCCTGCAAAGGCTAAGCCGCGCAAACCTCATTCTCTACTGCCTGGCAACTCTCACTTACTATCCACTGTTTACTACCTTCCTTCTCGGCCAAACCTCGCTGCTGCTGCTACTCGGTCTCAGTCTTGCTTACTACTGGTTCATCCGTGGTAATGAGTTTGTTGCTGGGGCGAGCCTCGGTTTGCTCCTGTTCAAGCCGCAGCTGCTGCCGCTCTTTCTGCTAGTAATAGTCTTTATGCGCCGTTGGCAGGCAGTCAAGGGCTTTGCTGTTGCTACACTTGCCTTCTACCTGCTGGCTGTACCGGCTGCTGGCTTCGACTGGCCGCTGGGGTACGCCACGATCCTGCTCAAAACTAGCAACTGGCCCAGCCTGGCGGTGGTCAATCCGTTCATCATGCAGTCGTGGCGGGGGCTGACCAGCAACCTGTTCGGTATTGGGCCTGCCAATAACATCGCCTTCCTCTTGCTAGCCGCTGCGACAGTGGCACTGCTGCTCTGGCTTTGGCAGCGAACAGGTTGGCACCCACAAAGCGAACGCTGGCCGCTACTCTTTGCTGCTACGGTGATCGGGGCAGTGCTAACCAGCTACCACTTGCTACCCCATGACCTGACTGTGCTGCTGCTACCCGGCCTCATACTGGCGGCGCATATGCGCGGGCTGGCCGATGGGCAACGCGACCGCTGGACAGTAGTGCTGTTGCTCGGCTGGCTGCTGCCGCTGGCGCGCCTGGCTGGCTATGCTACGCTGCCGCTCAGTCTGCTGCCCATGCTTGCCGCCCTGGGCCTCTTGACCCACGAGTTGCGCCAGCCCGCAGCCCAGCCGCAGCCCCTCCCCGGCTGAAGCACGTAGATATGTTATAATTATCTTGCGCCCGCCCGCCGAGGGCGGTTGCTCGTTTTAGCGAGGGAGAGCAAAGTTTTGACCGCCGATTTGCCGATTGCCGACAGCCAGATTGATGACCGCCTGCTAGCCGAAGTTGCCCTCAGCCGCAGCGAGTACGGGCTGCTGGTCGAGAAGCTGGGCCGCCAACCCACCCTCGTCGAACTGGCGATGACCGGGGCGATGTGGAGCGAGCATTGCGGCTACAAGTCGTCCAAACCGCTGCTCAAGCTGTTCCCCACCACTGGCCCCCGCGTAATCCAGGGGCCGGGCGAGAATGCGGGCGTGCTAGACATTGGTGAGGGGCTGGCTCTGGTGATGAAGATCGAGTCGCACAACCACCCCTCGGCGGTCGAACCCTACCAGGGAGCGGCCACCGGTGTAGGCGGCATCATCCGCGACATCTTCACTATGGGCGCACGGCCCATCGCCTTGCTCAATTCGCTGCGCTTCGGCCTGCCAGATGTGGGCCGCACCTCCTACCTGCTCAACGGCGTGGTGGCGGGCATTGGTGGCTACGGCAACTGCATTGGCATCCCCACCGTCGGCGGCGAGGTCTACTTCGCCGCCCCCTACGCCGATAACCCCCTGGTCAATGCGATGTGCGCGGGTGTGGCCCGACAGGAGGAGATCATCCTGGCGGCGGCTAGCGGGGTCGGCAACAGCCTGATGCTGGTCGGAGCCGATACTGGACGCGACGGCATCCACGGCGCGACCTTCGCCAGCGACGTGTTGGCGCAGGACAACGAGCAGAAGCGGCCCGCAGTGCAGGTCGGCAACCCCTTTTTGGAGAAGCTGCTGCTCGAAGCCTGCCTCGAACTGGCAAAGACTGACCACATTGTGGGTATGCAAGACCTGGGCGCGGCAGGCCTGACCAGCAGCAGCGTAGAATGCGCCAGTCGCGGGGGGGCTGGCGTAATCCTGCACACAGACCGGGTGAGCCGCCGTGAGAGCGGCATGACCGCCTACGAGGTGATGTTGAGCGAGAGTCAGGAGCGTATGCTGATTGTGGTCAAGCGCGGGCGTGAGGCCGCAGTCAAGGCGATCTGCGACCGCTGGGACTTGCACTCCGATATCGTCGGCGAGGTGACGGACGACGGGCTGGTACGCATCGTGGACGCGGGCCGCGAGGTAGCGGCCATCCCCGCCCACATCCTGACCGACGAAGTACCAGTCTACCAGCGGCCCAGCCGCCGCCCTGCCTACCTCGACGCAGAGGCTGCCTTCGACCTGGCGGCGGCCCTCCCCCGCGATCCCGACTACAGCGCAGCCCTGCTCAGGCTCCTTGCCCAGCCCAACCTGCGGAGCAAGGGTAGCATCTACCACCAGTATGACCACACGATCCAGAGCAATACCGTCCTGCCCCCTGGTCAGGGCGACGCTGCCGTAGTGCGGCTCAAGGATTGGGGGTCGCAGGCGGCTCTGGCCTTCAGCACCGACTGCAACAGCGTCTACTGCTATCTCGACCCCTATCGTGGCGGCCAACTGGCGGTGGCCGAGGCTGCCCGCAACGTGGTTTGTGTTGGCGCGACCCCGCTTGCCGTCACCGACTGCCTCAACTTCGGCAGCCCAGAGAACCCCGAAGTCTTCTACCAGTTTGAGCAGGCGGTACACGGCCTGGCTGACGCTTGCCGCAGCCTCGACATCCCGGTAATCAGCGGCAATGTCAGCCTTTACAACGAAACCAGCGGCGTGGCCGTCTACCCCACCCCAGTTGTGGGCATGGCGGGCCTCTTGCCCGACGCTAGCAAGGCGATCAGCCTCGGCCTCAAGCACGCAGGCCACCAGATCGTGCTGCTCGGCCTGCAACGGCCCAGCGAGGGTGACGGGCTGGGGGGGAGCGAGTACGCCACCATGCTGCTCGGCCAGCCCCACGGTCGGCCAGCCTCACTAGATGCTGCCCACGAAGCCAACCTCTACAAGTGCTACCTCAAGGCCGCCGCTGCAGGCTACATCCACGCGGGCCACGATTGTAGTGAGGGGGGCGTAGCCGTCACCCTCAGCGAAATGTGCGTGGGCGGCGGCCTCGGCGCAGAAGTCTGGGCGGGCTACCTGTTCGACGAGTCCGACTA
>Ga0123339_10000482_pt1 | contig 31299 bp, 27 predicted proteins | sample lystaG_FD_89956 | JGI IMG/M metagenome (GOLD analysis project Ga0123339, IMG submission 89956) | Glacier valley bacterial and archeal communities from Borup Fiord, Nunavut, Canada, to study Microbial Dark Matter (Phase II) -... | ecosystem: Environmental > Aquatic > Freshwater > Ice > Glacier ...
CAGACCCGCAGCTTTCCACGCCGCACTGCCGAAATCACTGCGGGCGGCAGCATCTACTGGGTCATCCGTGGCGCCATGGTCGTGCGGCAGCGCGTGCTGGACGTGCAGGAGGACCGCTGGGACGACGACACGCGTTGCGCCGGGCTGGTGCTGGATGCCGAGCTCGTGCCGGTCGAGGGACGGCCCGTGAAGGCGTTCCAGGGCTGGCGATACTTGGTGCACGAGGCCGCGCCGGCCGATTTGGGACGAAGTGGCCCGGCCCTGGGCGCTGACGGCCTGCCTGACGGGCTGCGCCGGCAGTTGCAGGCGCTCTGCCTGCTTTGAGGGTGCAGTGTCCGCCCCACTTGCAACTGTACGTTGGAGATGTTTAGATAGGTCAGTCGCATAGCGCCGAGTCTTAAGGTTACGTCTCAATATAGGCGGTTTAGGACTCGACACTTCTTGATCCCATCAGGATCCATAGCAGGGGATAGACCCATGACCTTCTCGCGCGCCGCCCTCGCCGTTTCTATCCTAACGGCTATGCTGGGGGCGGCGGATGCCTCTGCCACACGCCAACGCAACCATCGTCCGGGGCACCAGGCGCGTCCCCGGATAGCGACGTATGCCGTTCCTGCCCGGCCCGCACGGGTGCTGCGCACGGCGCAGGGCGCACGCCACGCTCGGGCATCGTAAGTCGCGCGCAACGTGTGATACCAGTCCGCACAAGTCTTGATCTGGTGCCGACGCGGCTCGGCCTGCCCTTGGCAGCCGGGGCAAGCGGGTCAAAACTTGTGCGGGCCGGTATGAGTGGACGCACGAGGGCGGCAGTCTTCCCAGCCTGTGGCTGCTCCCGGCTGAATTGGCCGTCTGACCCAGGCCCAGCGCCGCGGCGATGTGGCACCGTCTTTCAACGGTAGTGTGGCCGACCTCCCTCGGGCCGACCGACACGCTGCAACTTGGCATCGGCGGTGCTGCAGGCAACGGGACAACTGCCTTCCACGCTCGACCGGAGCCGCGCAACCCTGTGGCGCAGCGTTGCGGCAGGATGCCGGCCGGTGATGGCGTTGCCGCGGCAGGTTCAGGAAGAGTGCTGACGAACCACGTTGTGCGGTGACGGGGACGATCATCCTCTCGTTGAGCCGATGTTGTTTGCTTGGCTCGCCTGCCTTGCCCAGCCGGCGCCACGATGTTATCTGTTTGCGGACACGAAAACTGTGCAGGTTCCTGGGATCGCTGCATTGAGCACGGAAGGCTGTCCCGCATTATATCTTCCGTCCCGTCCCGGCGCATCTTCACGGTCATCCCCGCCTTCAATGAGGCAACTGTCATCCGGTCGGTGCTGGCCGATCTTCGGATGTCCTATCCGGATGCCGTCGTGGTGGATGACTGTTCAACTGACACAACGGGAGTGGAGGCATCTGCGGCGGGCGCCACCGTCCTGCGCCACGTCGTCAACCTTGGTGCCGGCGCTGCATTGCAAACCGGCATAACCTATGCCTTGCAACAAGGCGCGGACCTGATTGTGACCTTTGACGCCGATGGACAGCACGCGGTTGGGGATATTGCCGTCCTGCTGGATGTGCAGGCGCGCACAGGAGCTGACATCGTAGCAGGCAGCCGCTTCCTGGGGAAGACGGTCGGCCTACCGCCGGCGCGCCGTCTGTTGCTGAAAGCGGCTGTGTTATTCACGCGCTATACGAGCGGCCAAAACGTAACAGACGCGCATAATGGTCTCCGCTTGCTCACGCGAAAAGCAGCCAGCAAAATCCGCATCACCCAGAACCGAATGTCCCACGCCTCCGAGTTGGTGGATCAGATCGGCCCGCTTGGCTTGTGTATGGTGGAAGCGCCCGTGACAATACTGTACACTGAATACTCGCTTGCCAAAGGGCAGCGGCTAAGCAACTCTATCTCGATCCTGGTCGAGTTGTTGCTGGCGCGGTTGTCCCGTTCGTGATTATTCAATTCATCCTGTGTGCGGGGCTTGGGTTTGCGCTGCTGTATGCATGGCTGCAACGGCGCAAGTCCCGGGTGGTCAGCATCGGGCTGATGATCGTCGCCGCCATCGGAATATTGGCCGTGCTGGCTCCAGACGCGAGCACGTCCGTCGCTCGCGCGCTTGGGGTCGGGCGGGGCGCCGACCTTATAATGTATTGCTGGATCGTCATCACGCTGCTGGTTGCAGTCAATCTACAGGTCAAGATTTTGCAAATGCAGCACAGCATCACCGTGATTGCCAGGGAATTGGCGCTGCGTGCGCCGATGCCGTCAAGCCCTGTATGCACCGGTTCCGAGCATTGAAACGGACCAGCCGAGCGATTACAACGACTACGGAGGCACGGCGGTCGCGTCCGATCCTGATCGGTGCGCTCGCTGCAATATCAATGCTCGCCGTGACCCTTCTGTTGCAGTCCCGGCTTGGCGCGGAGACGCGTGAGTTCGTGTCCGACGACGCCGGGCATTTCGTGACAATGGTCGTATTGCGCGGGCTTGTGCTGAGCGGGAACCTCCTGTCGCCGCTGCATTACATCGTCAACTACTTCGAGCACTATCAGATCCTGGGACTCGGGCTTTGGCCGCCTGGCTATCACCTCTTCGGCGGGGCCTGGACCTCGGTATTCGGCGTATCGCGCGGGTCGGCGATGGCGATGCAGGCCCTCTTGGTTGCGGGTCTGGCCATGACGGTCATGCTGGCGGGCTGGCACCCTCTGGGGCCGTTGCTGGCCGTGGCGGCAGGGTTTGGCACCCTGCTCTCCCCGCTGCTACTGGCCGGGCTTGCAAACCTGCAGGCTGACGTGCCGACTGCGTTGACGATGCTCCTGGCGGCGCTGGCGTTCTGGCGGCTGCTGATGCACGGCCGCCTGCAGGACGGCCTGCTGTTCGGAGCCACAGCGTTGCTGGCCATCATGACAAAGGGGAACGCCATCGCGCTTGCGCTGCTTCCGCCTTTGGGCATCCTGCTGTCGGGTCGCTGGAGCTTGCTGCGCCGCGCCGGGTTCTGGATACCTGCGCTGGTGATCCTCCCAATCGCGGTGCCGTGGTATGTCATGACCTATAGTTGGACAAGCGCAGGCTTCCGATTCACGTTCGGCGCGTCGTACACCGGCGTTGCAGTTCCGTTCATCGCCAGCCAGTTCCTGTTGGTTTATGGCCCCTTCATCCTGCTGCTGGCCGGGTTTGCATGGGTCGAGCTGCTCCGACGGCGGGACAACGTCTTCGCCGCGGTCATGCTCGCGCTGGTGCTGGCCAACGTGCTGTTCCAGGCCATAGCTCCGGCGGCACTGGAGCCGCGCTACTTGCTGCCATCCGTCGCGCCGATGCTGCTGCTGGCCGCGCGCGGCGCCCTGCTGGTGGCCGCGGCAGCGGGCCGTGTGTGGCCGTCCGTTCGGCGCCCGGTAGGCCTAGCCGCGCTGGCAGCAGGCGTACTGATTCCGCTCCTGACGAGCCCGCCGGACCTGCCGACCGGCATTGGCGCACGCGCCGCGGCCGAGGAAGTGCTCCGCCGCCTGCCGCCGGGGGACTCAGTCCTGCTGATTGCGTCCGATGCGCCGGGGGAGGGCGCTGTCAGCGTCGAGCTGATCATGCATGAGGGCGTCAACCCCCGGATGACAGCCGTGCGCGGCAGCCGGCTGCTGGGCGGCGGCGGCTACAACAACTTCGAGTACCAGCCGCGCTATCCCTCGCCAGAGGCGGCGATGGCGCAGGTGGAGCGGCTGCGCATCCCGATGGTCCTGCTGGACCGGACGCCTGCAGCCAGCCGCTGGGCGCATGTCGGACAGCTCGCCGCCATGCTGGACCGGCCCGGCGCCGGGTGGGACCGTGCGGCGCAAGTGACGGCGGACGGGCGCACCTGGGACGTGTTTCTGCGCCAGGCGGACGGTGCCACGACGGACATGGCCGCCTTGAACCCGCTGCTGCGTCCAAACAAGGGACCGCGCGCGGACTGACGCTGCCGTGCGGAGCCTTGTCCGGCGGGCACTGCCGGGGCAGGTTGCAGGCCGCACCAGTTCAGGGCCATCCCGCCACATGCGCCACCCCTTCCGCTCATTGGTCCCGCTGACGATGGCTGCCGCCCTGGCCGCGTGCGCCGGGGACCGTGGCCCGCCGCAAGGCGTCACGCCCTACCAGCCCAGCCCCGGCATGGCCGCCGTCCTGCAGGAGCGCCTGAACATGCGCGCCGCCGACCCCGCCAGCCTGAGCGTCGAGCGCGCGCGGGAGGTGCCGAACCTGATCGCCGCCATGCAGGCCATGCCCAACGTCCGCGGCCTGCCCGCGGACAGCCCGAACGTGCCCGTCGTCCGCCCCGTGACGGCCAGCGGCATGGACGGCGCGTTGCCGGGCCGGCTGTATCAGCCCAGCACCGCCCGCGGCACGCCGCTGATCATCTACTTCCCCGGCGGCACTTGGGTGACGGGCGGGCTGAACGACTACGACGAGAGCGCCCGGCAACTCGCCCGCCGCACCGGCTGGGTCGTGGTCGCCATCGGCATGCGCCGTGCGCCGGAGACGACGTTCCCCGCCATCCACGACGACGCCTTTGCGGCCTACCAGTGGGCACGTGCCCATGCCCGGGAGTGGGGCGCGGACCCCGCGCGCATCGCCCTGGCCGGGGAAGGGGTGGGTGCAAACCTCGCCCTGTCCACCGCCCTGTTCGCGCGGGAACGCGGCGTGCGGATGCCGGACCACCTGTTGCTGATCACGCCGCTGGCCGGCACCACCCTGTCCGGGCCCAGTATGGACGACAGCGGACGCAGCCTGCCGCTGACCCGGCGCACCGTCGGCTGGGCGCAGCAGCGCTACACGACCGACGACCGCCAGTTGCTTGATCCCCGGCTGGACCTGGCGGCTCGGCCAGACCTGGCCGGGCTGCCGCCGACGACGGTCGTGCTGGCGCAGATTGACCCGCTGCGGTCCGGCGGGGAGGCGCTGGCGGCCGGGCTGCAGGCGGCCGGCGTGCGGACCAACGTCCGGATGTTCCCCGGCACGACGCACGACTTCTTCGGCCTGGGCCAGCGCGTGGTGGAGGCCGCGGCAGCGGAGGACTACGCCGCCGCCAACTTGAAAGCCGACTTCGACGCCCGGGCGGTCCGGCCGGCGCGGGGCAGGGGTCCAGGCCGTCGCGCTATCCGCCGTCCGCACCGGGCCGCGGTCCGACGCTGACCGGGGCGTCCGGTGCTGGGAACGACGCCTAAACACGACGCCCAAACACCACGCCCAAACACGACCCCCCGGGACACGAAACCGTGTGCCGTTGCTCCGCTTCTGCCCTGCCCGCGCATCGGCCCCATATCAGTGCCATACGCTGACTGGGGGATGAGGCCAGGATGTCACAAGGACCAAGACGTGCGCGGGCTGTTGCGATTGCACTCCGGCGCCGCCGGCCAGAGCCACTTCCGGACTGGATGTGGATGTTGCTGGCCGCCTTGATGCTGGCCAGCTTCCTACTGGCGCACTCGGCAGGCGCGCAAACCTCCGTGCCGCCGGCAGGTACCGTGACTGGCCCGCTCCCGGAGCGCGTAGCGCCGACGCTGCCCCCGGGCGCTGGCGGGGATGTGCAGGCGACCAAGCCGTTGCCGGAGACGTCCGCCCGTCCCAGCGTCGTCCCGCCGCGGACGGATGGAGACATGCCCGTGATTGCCCCGCCGGCTGCAGGAGCCATGCCGGTGATCCCGCCGCCGGGCGCCGCTGGCGGCGAGAAGGGCGTAACGCCGAAGTAGCGCCCTATGCGCGCCGGAGCGTCACGGTGTAGCTGCACCGCGGAGTCGTGTAGGTGCCGGCTATGCGGTCTCCATCGAGCCGGGCGGCGAGCCGCAGGACATAGGGCTTCTTGTCTGCGCCCGTCGTCGTGCGGATGGCAGTGACGGGGCCGTCAGGTGCGGCAGCACCTTGCAGCGTCAGGGTCCCCTCGTTTGGAGTGAACAGCACCGCACCGCGCGTGGTGACGAGGCTGGCGCGGCCGGGTTCGCAGCCCGGGGCCGCCGGGTCCGGTGTCATGGTGCCGAGCCAGCGCCCGTCAGAGGCCACGGACGCGCCGCAAGCGGTGAGCAGGATCAGTGGGACGAGGGCGCGCATGGCTGCCAGAATGCTCGCGGCGGGCCAGGTGGGCAATGGCGGCATGTTCCCGCCGGGCCGATCCTGCCGCAGCGACTGGACACGCCGCACCATGGTGGACCGATGCCGGATGCAACGGGCGCGACCGCTGCACGATGGCCCGCCACCGGCAATTTCGCTTCACCGTCGTTGCGGTTCGGTGCATGTTGCGGTCCATGACCGTGCGCCTCCAGGCAGCCCTGCTCGTGCTCGTTGGCCTTGGTGCGGCTGCGTCCGCACAAGGAACACGGCCCGGTTCCGGAGGCTCAGGCGCACCGGCGCCCGGCATGAACAAGCCGTCTCCGTCCGACAGCGGCCTTCCCTCGATCCGCAAGGGGACATCCTATGCGGTCGCCCGGGCTGCCCTCCTTTCCGCCCGCAACAGGCCGGCCATCCAGCGAAACAGCGCAGCCGAGCGGTGTTCGGGCCGCGAGGACGTATGCCGCGCCTACCCTGAAGCGGAAGCCTGCTCCGGGACCGGCCGGGCGTACTGCCGCTTCGCCTGGACATCGTCCACCGGGGCGCCGTTTGCCGTCATCACTGTTGGCGAGGCGTTTGCCGCACTGGTGGTGGACAACGTGGTGCGGTAGCGGGGCGCCGCCGCCGGTGCTGCATCCATGGCACTTGGCCCCCCCTCGTAGCCCGGCTGCACCCCGTCGGGTCATTCTGCACCCTTGCCGCCCATGCCGCGCCGTGGCGCTATTCGTGGCGGCACGGGGAGGGCAACAGGCATGGGTAGCACCAAGGCGGGCGCAATCGGGCGTGCCCTGCACACATTCGACGACGGCGGGTTCGAAGCGCGGCTGGCGGAGCTGGTCGCCATCCCCAGCACATCCCAGGACGCCGCCCACGCCGCCGACATGCACGCCTACCTGGGCAACGCCATCGGTCCCTGGCTGCGGCGCATGGGCTTCACGGTGGACATTCACCCCAATCCCGTGCCCGGCGCCGGGCCGATCCTAGTGGCGGTCCGGCGGGAAGACGCCGGGCCGTCCGTGCTGACCTATGGCCACGGCGATACCGTGCTGGGCATGGACGGGCGGTGGGCAGAGGGCCGCGACCCCTGGACCCTGCGGCGGGAGGGCGACCGCTGGTACGGCCGTGGCGCCGCCGACAACAAAGGTCAGCACGCGGTCAACCTGATGGCGCTTGAGGCCGTGCTGGCCGAGCGCGGCGGACACCTGGGCTTCACCCTCAAGCTGTTGCTGGAAACGGCGGAGGAAACCGGCTCCGTTGGCTTGCGCGAGTTCGTGGCGGCGCACCGGGACGCCCTGGCCGCCGACGTGCTGCTGGCCAGCGACGGGCCGCGGGTGCAGGCGGGCACGCCCACGCTGTCCACCGGCACGCGCGGCAGCTACCATTTCGACCTGCGCGTGGACCTTCGGCCCGGCGGCGTCCACTCCGGCAACTGGGGCGGCATGACGCGGGACCCGGCGATCATCCTGGCGCACGCCATCGCCGCCATCGCCGACCGGCACGGGCGCATCCTGGTGCCGGGCTGGCTGCCCCGGGCCATCCCCGCACCGGTGCGCGCCGCCCTGGCCGGGCTGGACCTGCAAGCCGAGGGGGGTGCGGCCACCATAGACCCGGAGTGGGGCGAACCCGGCCTGACCGCGGCCGAGAAGGTCTATGCCTGGACCAGCTTCATCGTCCTGGCGATGGAGGCCGGGCATCCCGCCTCCCCCGTCAACGCCGTTGCCCCACGCGCCCACGCCCACTGCCAAATCCGCTACACGGTGGACGTGGACCCCAACGTCTTCGCCCCGGCGTTGCGGGCGCACCTGGAGGCCGCCGGCTTCCCGGAGGTGCAGGTCGTGCCGCACGGCGTCCGCATGGCCGCCAGCCGGACCAGCCCGGACGACCCCTGGGTGCAGTGGGTCGCCGCCAGCATGGCGGACAGCCTCGGCCGTCCGGTGCAGTTGATCCCCAACAGCGGCGGCGGCCTGCCCGGCGACGTGTTCGTGGACCTGCTGGGTACGCCGCTGGCCTGGGTGCCGCACAGCTACAACGGCTGCCGCCAGCACGGCCCGGACGAGCATTTGCTGATGGCGCCGGCGCGCGAGGGCCTCGCGGCTTTTGCCGGGCTGTGGTGGGACTTGGGAGAGGCCGGGGCGCCCGGACCTGCCAGGGTGGTGGGCGCGACAGGGATTGAACCTGTGACCCTTCGCGTGTGAAGCGAATGCTCTACCGCTGAGCTACGCGCCCCCAGTTCGGCGACCGGGCGGAGGGCGAGTTTCTAGGTGCGGGCCGCCGGCAGTGTCAACCATCCCCTGCTCTTGGATTGCGATGAGACGCACGTTGACGGGCGGTTGATCTTTAGCCCTGCATCCAGCACAGTGCTGACCATAGCGGGGCGCGTCCCGTGGGCATGGGGAACATTGAATGAACCGTCTTACCTTTGGGGCTGCCGGCCTTGCGCTGGCCGGCCTGCTCGCCGTAGCGGCGCCTGCCGCGGCGCAGGGCACAGGCTCTGCCACGATAGACAGCATCAAGTCCAAGGGCATGTTGGCCTGTGGCGTGTCCACCGGCGTCGCCGGTTTCTCGCTTGCCGACAGCAAGGGCGTGATCCAGGGTATTGACGCCGACACCTGCCGCGCCGTGGCCGCCGCCGTGCTGGGCGACGCCAGCAAGGTGCGTTTCGTCCCTACGACCACCACCAACCGCTTCACCGCGCTGCAGTCCGGCGAGATTGACCTGCTGGTCCGCTCCACGACTTGGACCTTGGGCCGTGAGGGCAATCTGGGCCTGCTGTTCGCTGGCGTGAACTTCTATGACGGCACCGGTTTCATGGTGAAGGCGTCCACCAACGTGAAGTCGGTCAAGGAGCTGAACGGCGCCACCATCTGCGTCCAGCCCGGCACCAGCACGGAGCTGGCCATCGCCGACTACTTCCGCCTCAACAACCTGAAGTTCACCCCCGTCCTGATCCAGGACCTGTCCGAAATCCAGAACGCCTACCTGGCCGGCCGTTGCGACAGCTACTCGACCGACGCGTCGGGCCTGGCGTCCTTCCGCTTCCAGCAAGGCCCCAAGGCCACCGAGCATACCCTGCTGCCCGAGATCATCAGCAAGGAGCCGCTGGGCATGATGGTCCGCAAGGGCGACGACAAGTTCTTCGACCTCGTGCGCTGGACCCTGTTCGCGATGATCCAGGCCGAGGAGAGCGGCGTCACCAGCAAGAACGTTGACGACATGCTGAAGTCCACCAACCCCGACATCAAGCGGCTGCTCGGCACCGAGGGCGACATGGGCAAGGCGCTGGGCGTGGACAACAAGTGGGTCGTGAACGTGGTCAAGGCCGTCGGCAACTACGGCGAGATGTTCGACCGCACCGTGGGGCCGCTCGGCATCCCGCGCGGCATCAACAACATCTGGAGCAAGGGCGGCCTGCATTACCCGCCCCCGATCCGCTAAGCCGCGCACTGGGGCAGTCCCGTCCCGGCTTGGCTAGAAATTGGGCCGTCCCTGTCTGGGGCGGCCCTTTTTCGTCGGGAACCGTTCATCCCGCGGTCACACTCTGATTGATCTCCGCACCGGTTTGGCCGCAAATGCTCCCATGCGGAGGCGGCATGGCTTGCACGCACCTGCGACATGACACGAGGCTGGCGCCGCACGCCACCCAGACCCAGGAATGCCGATGTCCGGAGCCGCCGCCAACCCCCGCTCAATGCCCGCCCGCACGGCACCGAAGAAGCCGCTTCAGTTCAACTGGTCCGACCCGCGGTTCCGCAACATCGTCTGGCAGGTGCTGATCGTCGGCACGCTGGCGCTGATCCTGTGGTTCCTCGTGAGCAACACGCAGCGCAACCTGGCGGCGCGGAACGTCACGACCGGGTTCACCTTCTTGGGCCAGACCGCCGCCATGCCGATCGGCGAGCACCTGATCCCCTACGAGTCCGCGGTCAACACCTGGGGCCGCGCCCTGCTCGTCGGCATCCTGAACACCCTCAAGGTCGCAATCGTCGGCGTCTTCTTTGCGACGATCTGGGGCACCCTGGTCGGCGTGGCCCGGCTGTCCAAGAACTGGCTGATCGCCAAGCTGGCCGCCACATATGTCGAGGTGCTGCGCGACGTGCCTCTGCTGCTGCAGCTCTTCCTGTGGTACGCCCTGATCCAGTCCCTGCCGGTGCCGCGCGACGCCTTCAAGCCGGCCGCTGACGGCACCGTGCCTTTGGGCATCCTGCATCCGCTGCCCGGCGTCTTTCTGTCCAACCGCGGCCTGCAGGTGCCGGTGCTGGAGTGGGAGACCGCGCACTGGGCGGCGCTGGCGGCCTTCGTCATCGGCATCGTCGGCACGGTCGCCTGGTCCCGCGCCGCCAAGCGCCGTCAGGAGGAGACCGGGGTGCGCCCAAAGGTCTGGCCGGTCGCGTTGGGTTTGCTGGTCGGCCTGCCGCTGGCTGCTTGGGCGGCGATGGGTGCGCCCTTCACGCTGGAGATGCCGGTGGCCGGCCGGTTCAACCTGACGGGCGGCGCGCTGCTGGTGTCGCCGGAGTTTGGCGCACTGACCTTCGGCCTCACGATCTACACCGCCGCCTATATCGCCGAGATCGTGCGGTCCGGCATCCTGGCGGTGCCGACGGGACAGTGGGAGGCGGCGGGCGCGCTGGGCCTGCGTCCGGGCCGGGTGCTGCGCCAGGTCGTGCTGCCGCAGGCGATGCGGGTGATCATCCCGCCGATGACCAGCCAGTACCTGAACCTGACCAAGAACAGCTCCCTTGCCGTGGGCATCGGCTACCAGGACGTGACCAGCGTTGCCAACACGACGATGAACCAGACGGGCCAGAATATCGAGGGCATCGCCCTGCTGATGGCGGTTTACCTAATCATCAGCCTGGGCATCAGCTTCTACATGAACCGCTACAACGCCCGCAAAGCCCTGGTGGAGCGCTAGACCATGTCCGAACTCACCACCACCACCCGGGCCGGGGCCGGGGTATCGGAAGCTGCCGGGGAGCCTGTGCCCTCGGTCGCCGGGACGGCAGCAGTCCCGATCATCCGCAATGCGCCGGCAGGTGCCGGGCTAGGTCCTGTGGGCTGGGCGCGGGCCAACTTGTTCAATTCCTGGTGGTCGTCCGCAGTCACGTTGCTGCTGGCCTACTTCCTCGTGAAGTGGACACTCGGCTTCCTTGGCTGGGGCGTGCTGAACGCCGTCTGGTCGGTGCCGGAGACGGCGGCCGGTGCGATGGACCCGGAGCGGTGCCGGGCGGCCCAAGGCGCCGGTGCATGCTGGGCGATGATTGGGGACAAGTACCGCTTCACGCTGTTCGGCCGCTACCCCTATGACGAGCAGTGGCGCCCGGCGGTCGTGGTGGCGCTGTTCCTCGGCTTGTATGCCATCTCCGCAATGCGCCGGTTCTGGCGCAAGGAGCTGGTGCTGATTTGGGCGGCGACGCTGACCGTCATCGGATTGCTGATGTGGGGCGGCGTGCTGGGCATGACCTACGTGCCGCAGGACAACTGGGGCGGGCTGCCGCTGACCCTGATCCTCAGCACCTTCGGCCTGGCGCTGGGCTTCCCGCTCGCGATCCTCGTGGCGCTTGGCCGGCGTAGCACCAACATGCCGGCGGTGCGGCTGATATGCGTTGTGTATGTCGAGCTGATCCGCGGCGTGCCGCTGATCACCGTGCTGTTCATGGCCAGTGTGATGTTCCCGCTGTTCATGCCGGAGGGCTTCAACCCGGACAAGCTGCTGCGGGCGCAGATCGCCTTCATCCTGTTCGCTGCCGCCTACCTGGCGGAAGTCGTGCGCGGCGGCCTGCAGGCGCTGCCCAAAGGCCAGTATGAGGCCGCGGACGCCATGGGCATGTCCTACTGGAAGAAGACCGGGCTGATCGTGCTGCCGCAGGCGCTGCGCCTCGTGATCCCGCCGCTGGTCAACACATTCATCGGATTCTTCAAGGATACGTCGCTGGTCATCATCATCGGCTTGTTCGACCTGCTGGGGGCTGGCAAGAACGCCGTCAACGACCCAATCTGGCAGGCCTACAGCACGGAGATGTACCTATTCCTCGGGGCCATCTACTTCGCCTTCTGCTTCGTCATGGCCCGCTACAGCCGCGGGTTGGAGCAGGAGTTCAGCCGGACCGTCCGCCGCTAAGGCGGCTCAATCCAAAAAGGAGCCACCCATGAGCCAAGCCGCAACGATGGACCGTCCCCAAACCGGCGCCAGCAACGAGCCTGCGATCCTGCTGGACCGAGTGAACAAGTGGTACGGCGCCATGCACGTCCTGCGCGACATCAGCCTGAGCGTCGGCCACCGCGAGAAGGTGGTGGTCTGCGGCCCCTCGGGATCGGGCAAGAGCACCATGATCCGCTGCATCAACCGCCTGGAAAGCCACCAGGAGGGCCGCATCGTCGTGGACGGCACGGAGCTGACCGACGACCTGCGCGCCCTGGACACGATCCGGCGCGAGGTCGGGATGGTGTTCCAGTCCTTCAACCTGTTCCCGCATTTGACCATCCTCGAGAACTGCACCCTGGCGCCGATCTGGGTCCGCAAGATGCCCAAGGCGGAAGCCGAGGAACTGGCGATGAGCTACCTCAAGCGGGTGAAAATTCCGGAGCAGGCCAAGAAGTACCCGGGGCAGCTCAGCGGCGGGCAGCAGCAGCGCGTCGCCATCGCCCGGGCGCTGTGCATGAAGCCCAAGATCATGCTGTTCGACGAGCCGACCAGCGCGCTCGACCCCGAGATGATCAAGGAGGTACTGGACACCATGATCGGTCTGGCCGAGAGCGGCATGACCATGGTGTGCGTGACGCACGAGATGGGCTTCGCCCGGCAGGTCGCCGACCGCGTGGTGTTCATGGATCGCGGCGAGATCGTCGAGCAGGGGGAGCCGAACACCCTTTTTGAGAACCCGCAGACCGAGCGCCTGCAGCTGTTCCTGAGTCAGATCCTGCGCGGGCACTGAATCATCATCGGATTAAACGTGTACACGTTCCGATGAAGATGCCCGTAGAAACAAAGGCTAGAGCAAGTCCGGCGCAGATGGGCGCGCCGGACTTCCTTTAGCAGCGACAGGCCATACCCTTGCTGCCGCCTGGCGGACGGAGCATGAGCGCGGCCGGGGAGTCCTGACGTGCCGCTGCATCCTCCGACGCTGCTGTTCGTCACGGCGCTGGTTGCAACCTTCTCTGGCGGACTGCTGTTGCTGGCGCGCGGGCCGCGCCGGGACTTAGGCCCCATCGGGCTATGGGGTGCTGCGATGCTGCTGGGCGCATTGGGCCTCGTGCTGGATGCGCCAGGTCTAGACGGGCCATGGCTCGGGGAGGGGCTGGGGACGGCAGCGATACTGGGAGCGACGGCGGCATCCTGGATGGCGGCGCGGACCTTTGCCGAGCGTCCACAGCTCGTCCTCCTGGCAGTTATGGGACCGCTGGCGTGGTTGCTGCTGTTGCCGATGCACGGTGCGTCCGGGCCGTGGCTTGCGCTGGCCTGCTGGGTTGGGGGCGCCTACATCTTGGCGGCGGCGTGGGAACTGTGGCGCGTGCGTACGGAGAGGCTGCCCTCTGCCCCGACCGCCCTCGTGCTGCTGGCGTCGCATGGTGCCGTGTACGTGGCGCGCGGCGCCGACGTGCTGGCGGGCGGGGATACCGGGCCATGGACCGGCGCGATCCAGGCGGCACTGCTGATCGAAGGACTGCTGAATACGGTCGGCATGGCCGTTATGCTGCTGTGTCTGATGAAGGAGCGTGTGGAGCTGCGGACCAGCGGACAGTTGCGCGCCCAGGCGCTGCAGGACGGGCTGACCGGCATCGCCAACCGCCGGCATTTCGACGAGCGGCTGGCAACCGAACTGCGCCGCGCCTGCCGCAACCGCCTTCCCGTGGCGCTGCTGATGGTGGACGTGGACAGCTTCAAGCTGTTCAACGACGCCTTCGGCCACCCTGAGGGCGACGACTGCCTGCGCCTGATCGCCGCGACGCTGTCCCGCTTGGTCCGGCACCCTGCCGACCTGGTGGCGCGCTATGGCGGGGAGGAGTTTGCCATCCTGCTGCCCGGCACGGGCCTGCCAGGCGCGTCCGACGTGGCGGAGGCGCTGCGGGCAGCTGTCACCGCGCTACGGATGCCGCATCGCACCCGCGCCGGGGTGGTCACGATCAGCGTGGGCGCCGCAGTCATGCTGCCCGACCTGGCCGGCGACCCCGTGGCACTGGTGCAGGCGGCCGACCGCGCGCTGTACCGGGCCAAGGCGGACGGACGCAACTGCGTCAGGGTAGCGGACATGGTGGCGCTGACCGCTTGACGCAGAGGCTTGCCACGGCAAACCACGCTGACGGCGTGGCGCCCGTCCGGCGCAGGTGGAATCGGCGGACGAGCATCGCATTATTGATGTGAAACGCAGAGCCTTGCATCAAACGGTTCCGTTCGATCTGGCACTCATTCAAGTGCGGCCCGTCATCCCAGCCCGACTCGCGCTACTACGGCCAGCACCGCCACCATCTGCACTAGGTTCACGCCCACTGACACGCCATGCATCCGGTCGAAGCGGGCGTTGGATGCTGCGTCCCCCGCAAGCCCGGCATCCCGCCAGCGGTTCAGCATCGGCATCAAGCCTTGCCGTAGCCAGACGGTGACCGCGGCCACCACCAGCAGCACGGTGCCCGACAGCCAATCCGTCCAGACCAGCCCGGCCCCGCCCAGCGCCGCCGCGACCGCGACGTATAGATAGTAGCGGGGGAAGGTCGCCCGGATGAACCGTGCCGCCGTCGCCCCGTCCAGCTTGGTGAACACAAGCGGGGCCAGGATGGCGGCGAAGAACACCATCCCGCCCAATAGGCAGGCCGCCGCCACCAGTCCGAAGGCGTGGATGGCAGCAGCGCCCATGCTAGTAGCGGTACAGCTCGTGCTTGTAGGGACCGGACACTGGCGCACCGATATACTCGGCCTGCTTCGGCGTGAGCTTGGTCAGCTTGGCGCCGACCTTGGCCAGGTGCAGGGCCGCAACCTTCTCGTCCAACGCCTTGGGCAGGGTGTAAACCTGCTTCTCGTACTTGCCTGCCGGGGCCGTCCACAACTCCAACTGCGCGAGCACCTGGTTGGTGAAGCTGGCGGACATCACGAAGCTCGGGTGGCCCGTGGCGTTGCCCAGGTTCACCAGGCGACCCTCGCTGAGCACGATCAGGCGCTTGCCGTCGGGGAACACGACCTCGTCCACCTGGGGCTTCACGTTCTCCCAGCGGAAGTTGCGCAGGCCCTCAATCTGGATCTCGCTGTCGAAGTGGCCGATGTTGCAGACGATGGCGCGGTTCTTCATGGCGCGCATGTGGTCCACGGTCAGCACGTCAATGTTGCCGGTGGCGGTCACGAAGATGTCGCCGCGGGGGGCGGCGTCCTCCATGGTCACGACCTCGTAGCCCTCCATCGCGGCTTGCAGGGCGCAGATCGGGTCCACCTCCGTCACCAGCACGCGGCAGCCGCCGTTCTTGAGGCTGGCGGCGCTGCCCTTGCCGACGTCGCCGTAGCCGGCGACAACCGCGACCTTGCCGGCCATCATCACGTCCGTGCCGCGGCGGATGGCGTCCACCAGGCTTTCCTTGCAGCCATACAGGTTATCGAACTTGGACTTGGTGACGCTGTCGTTCACGTTGATGGCGGGAACCTTCAGGGTGCCGGCCTTGGCCATCTCCCACAGGCGGTGGACGCCGGTGGTGGTCTCCTCGGACAGGCCCTTGATGCCGGGCAGCAGGTCCGGGTGGTTCTCGTGGATCAGCTTGGTCAGGTCGCCACCGTCATCCAGGATCATGTTCGGCACCCAGCCATCGGGGCCGCGCACGGTGGCCTCGATGCACTCCCAGAACTCGGTCTCGTCCATGCCCTTCCAGGCGAACACGGGGATGCCGGCCGCGGCGATGGCAGCGGCGGCGTGGTCCTGGGTCGAGAAGATGTTGCAGGACGACCAGCGGATGGTGGCGCCCAGCGCCGTCAGCGTCTCGATCAGCACGGCGGTCTGGATCGTCATGTGCAGCGACCCGACGATGCGCGCGCCCTTGAGCGGCTGCGACGGGCCAAACTCGTCGCGCAACGCCATCAAGCCGGGCATCTCGTCCTCGGCCATCAGGATCTCCTTGCGGCCCCAGCCGGCGAGGGAGATGTCGCGGACCTTGTAGTCGTGCTGCACGTTGACGTCGGGCATGGATGGCTCCTGCAAGATGGTGCGCGTGATATACGGATATCTTTATGTTTGCAACGGCGGCCTGTCCACGGGTTGACCGATGCCGCCCCGGCCCGCACATCCCGTCCATGCCAGAGCCGTTCGTCGTGCCCGAGGAACCCACCGCATCCGCCGCCATCGCAGCCATCGGCGAGGAGCTGGAGGTGTTCGACGATTGGATGGACCGCTACGGCTTCATCATCGAGTTAGGCCGCAAGCTGCCGCCCTTTCCGCAGGATTGGCAGAACGACGCCCACCGCGTGCCCGGCTGCCAGAGCCAGGTGTGGATGGAGGCGGCGTTGCGCGACGGGCGGCTGATCCTGGCCGGCGCGTCGGATGCGGCCATCGTGTCGGGGCTGGTCGCGCTGCTGTTGCGCGTCTATTCCGGCCGCCCGCCGGCGGAGGTGCTAGCGACCGACCCGGCCTTCCTGACCGAGCTTGGCCTGATGGGCGCGCTGTCCACCAACCGCGGCAACGGCATCGCCGCGATGGTCCGCCGCATCCGGGACGTGGCGCAGCAGGCCGCCGTCGCCGCCTGACGCGGTGATGAGGGCTGTTCCCTCTCCCTCCGGGGGTCAAACCGTGAAATGGTTTACAGCCGGGATGAGGCGGTGGGCCAGCGCCGGCCCTGGCCCGATACAGTATCGAGCCAGCTACGCCGCGCGCCGTAGCCAAAACCACCTCACCCCAACCCTCTCCCGGAGGAAAACGGAGCAGCCTGGACCCTCTCCGAATGCCTGACGGCACCCGCGTCGGCCTGTTCCTTGGGGCGTTCTTTGCCGCCGCGGCGGTCACGTCGGCCTACCTGCCGCTGTGGTTTGCCGACCGCGGCCTGACCGCGGCGGAAATTGGGACTGTCCTGGGTCTGGGGTCGCTGCTGCGGGTGGTGGCGGTGCCGGGTTGCGGATGGCTGGCGGACGCGGTGGGGCGGCGGCGGGTGGTGTTGCTCGCGGCGGCGGGGCTGGCGGCAGGGTGCGCGGCGCTGCTGCCGGGGGCGGCGCAGATGCCGGACCCGTTCTGGGCGGTCCTGGTCGTCTCGGCGGCGCAGGGCGTGTCCGCGTCCGCGCTGACGCCGCTGTCGGATGCCCTGGCCCTCGCGCTGGCCGGCGCCGGGCGGCTGGACTACGGGCGGACACGGGCCTGGGGGTCAGCGTCCTACATGGCGGCGACGGCGCTGGCCGGCGGGCTGCTGGACCGGACCGGCAGCGCGGTGGTGCCCTGGGTGCTCGCGGCGGGCTACGGCGCGGCATCCGTCCTGGCGGCGCTGCTGCCGGAAGCGCCGCCGCCGGGCCGCCGCCGTGGGGGCAACCCGCTGCGGCTGCGCGCCTTCCGGGCCGCGTTGCTCGCCACGGCCGCCATTCAGGGCGCGCACGCCGCCTACTACGGCTTCGCGCCGCTGCACTGGCGCTCGCTCGGCATCACGGACGGCGCCATCGGCCTGCTGATCGCCGAGGGGATCGTCGCCGAGGTCGCGCTGTTCGTCTGGGGCCGCCGGCTTGTGGAGCGGCTGGGGCCGGCGCGGTTGACGGCATTGGCGGCCGGGCTGTCCGTGCTGCGCTGGACCGCGACGGCGTTCGTCACCGGCGTGCCCGTGCTGGCGGCGGTGCAAGTGCTCCATGCCGGGACGTTCGCGTTCCAGCATTTGTCCACGATGCTGGTGCTGCGGACCCTGCCGGCGGCCCGGGCCGGGACGGCGCAAGCACTGATGTCGGCGTTGGGCTTCTCGGCGCCGACGGCGGCGCTGACCTGGGTGTCCGGGCAGGTCTATGGCCCGCTGGGCGGCGGGACGTTCCTGGCAATGGCGGCGGTAGGCGGACTGGGACTGCTGGCGCTACCGGGGCTGCGGCAGGTTGAGCGGCGCTCGCAAAGCTGCGCCTGATCCACCGCACCTTCGTGGGACGCCCATGCCAACTACCATTCTCTGGCCCCTCCTGGCCCACATCGGCCTCGTCTTCGCGCTCTACGCCTGGCTGACCGTCGCCCGCGTCCGGGCAGTGCGGTCCGGGCGGGTGCAGTACGGCTGCTTCGAGTTCGGACGGGACGAGCCTCCGGACATCGCGCGGATCACCCGCAACCTCGGCAACCAGTTCGAGCTGCCGGTGATCGTCTATGCGTCCGTCCTGCTGCTGATGCAGTTCGGCGCGCTGGGCGGGTGGGACGCCGCGTTCTGCTGGGTGTTCTTTGCTGGGCGGGTGCTGCACACCGCAGTGCAGACCCTGACGAACGACGTGCCGTTGCGGGGCAAGGTGTTCATGGTCAGCTTCTTGGCCTGCGCGGCGCTGGTGGGCCATTTGGTGCTCGTCGCCATTGCGGCCGTCTGAAGCACGTCTGGTGGCGGTGGACGCAGCTATGGCGCACGCGATGTGCAAGGACTGGGACCGCGACTTGGCCGTCGTCTGCATTGATTTAGCGTTGCCGCAAACGTCTATCTTGCGATGCAGCGCACAACCCGCGCCGGCTAGACCATGTTCGGTGCGGATAGACGCACCGAACATGGTCTAGCCTTTGTTTTTACGGGCATCTTTATTTGAACGTGTACACGTTTGGTCCGATGATGCTCTAGGGCTGGTCCTGTGGTCCGGCCCTCGGTGCTGCACGGACACGGCCCGCCGGCTATCGCCGCAACGCGCCGTCCATCAACTCCACCTGACGGGCGATCCGGGCGAGTGGCCCAGCGCCCTCCACCGGCGGCGCACTGCCAGGCAGGGATGCCCCGGCAGCAAGCGCAGCAAAGGCTTCGGACAGCCATGCCCGCCAGGCCCGCAGTGCCTCCGGCCCGGCGGCGCCGGACAAAGCGGGGTCATGCTGCAGCGCGGACAGGCGGCCGGCCAGGCGGCGCAGCGCGGCGTCCACCACCATCGCCGCCTCCAGCCCGGCGCGGGCCTGCCGCCGCGGCTCCTGCAAGGCGCGGGACAACGAAGCCTCCAGGTTGTTGCTGGCGACGCCCGCGGCACGGCGGGCAGCGTCCAAGCCGGCCTCTGGCGCTTCCCCCAGCAGGACGCGCAGTTCCAGGTCGGCGTAGGTGGCGTGGGCCTGCAAGGCGGCGCGCAGCTCCCGCTCCACCCGGTCTGGCTCCCAACTAGGCCACAGCACCCAGCAGCCCAGCACGGCCAGGATGCCGCCGCCCAGGGTGTAGGCGGCGCGCATGGCGGCGATCTCCAGCTCGCCCGTGCCGGGGCGGCCCAGCTCGGACAGCAGCACGACAAGTGGTGTCATGCCGGCCATCAGCAGGCCGAAGCTGACGTAGCGGACGGACAGCGCCAGGATAGCCAGTGGAAACAGCGCCGCGGCGGTGGCCAGCGGGGTGTGCACGACCAGGGCGATGCACGCCGCGACCAGGCCTCCCAGCACGGTGCCGCCGATCCGCTCCACCGCACGCTGCCACGTCAGCGCGAAGAAGGGTTGCAGCGTAAGCACCAGGGTGATCGTCAGCCAGTGGGCATAGGCGTTGCCGGAACCGAGCGTCAGCACCAGGGCCGGCGCGGCGACCACCGCCGCCCGGAGCGCGTGGCGGAACCCGGCAGAGGACCAGGCCAGGTTCGCCCGCAGCGGCCCCAGCAGCCGCGCCCGCCAGCCCGGCCCGCCCTCCGCCAGGGCGGCATCCGGCAGCAGGCCATCCGGCGTGGTCAGCAGCAGGGCAATCTTCATGCGCGCCACCATGCTTGCGGTGATGCCGGCCAGCGGGCCGGCACCCAGTTCCGATAGCCGGTCCAGCATCCCTTGCAGGGCGGCGCGCCGGGCCGGGTCATCGGACGGCTCGTCCTGCCGGGTTTCGTCGGCGATGGCGGCGAGCAGCAGGCGCACCAGGCTCAGTTCGCGTGCCGCCGTGGCGCGGGTGGGAGCATCTGCGGTTTCCAGCACGTCGGACAGGGCGATCAGGGCGCCGAAGATCTGGTCCGCGGCTTCCACCTGGATCAGCGTCTGCCCGGCGCGCGCACTAGGGACGCCGCGCCCGCGTATGGTGTCCAGCACGAGGGTGCGTGCGGCCTCGATCCCGTCACGGACGTGGCGGCGGTGGGCGCGGGCGTGGTCGGCCCATGCTTGCAAGGGTGGAGCTTGCAGGGGTGTGGCTTGCGGGGGAGGGGCTTCCGACGGCGGTGCGGCAAGGCCCGCCAAGACGGACAGGTCCCCGGCCATGACGCCCAATCGGAGGTAAACGTCGGCGACCGCGCGCCGGGCGGGACGGTAGGGGTGCAGCCGCCAGATCAGCATGGTCAACACCAGCGCCCAAAGGCTGCCGCCGGCGAAGAACAGTCCCAGGATCAATGCGGCGTGCAGGTCCTCGCCGTGGTCCAGCGCCAGGATCGTGACGACAGTCAGCAAGTTGCCCACCTGAAGGGCGGACTGGCCCCAGACCCGGGCCAAGCTGCAGCAGAAGATCACCGCGCAAGCCAGCGGCACCACGGTGGCCAGGCCCATCGGGCGCAACGCGCCCAGCCCGGCCGTCAGCAAACCGCCCAGCACCGCAAACGCCAGCAGCGCCGGGATACGGCGGCGGACCGGGCCGCCCGCGTCGCAGAGGCAGGTCAGCAGGGCGGCCAGCGCGGCCTCGTTCAGGGCCGGCAGGTGCAGCAACTCGTTGGCGGCCACCAGCACGGCGACCGCCAGGGCGGCGCGCACGCCCTCGGCGATGGACAGGGCGCGCAAGTCCAGGCTGATCGGCAGGTGGCCCAAGTCGGCGTCGGGGCCGCGGCGCCAGCGGGCGGGGATCAGGGGTTAACCTGCTCCCTCTCCCGCCGGGAGAGGGCCGGGGTGAGGGAGGCCGCGGGCGCCAGTGGTTGTGCTTGTAGGGCCGGTGCCTCCCGGTCCCAACGCAGTCCGTGCGGCCTTTCCCTCACCCCGACCCTCTCCCGGAGGGAGAGGGAGAAGGACATCAGCCTATTCTGGCCTACGCCGCACGGGCCATCTCGCGCAGGACGTAGTGCAGGATGCCACCGTTGCGGTAGTACTCGACCTCGTCGGCGGTATCCACGCGGCACTTCACCGTGATCGTGTCGGTCGTGCCGCCATCGCGGTGGATCAGCACACGCAGGTCCATGCCGGCCTGCAAGGCTTCCAGCCCCAGGATGTCTATGGTCTCGGCGCCAGTCAGGCCCAGGCTGCCCCGGGTCATGCCGTCCTTGAACTGCAACGGCAGGACGCCCATGCCGACCAGGTTGCTGCGGTGGATGCGCTCGAAGCTCTCGACCACCACGGCCTTGATGCCCAGCAGCGCCGTGCCCTTGGCCGCCCAGTCGCGGGACGACCCCATTCCGTATTCTTTGCCGCCGAAGACGACCAGCGGCACGCCTGCCGCCTTGTAGCGTTCGGCGGCGTCGTAGATCGGCATCTGCTCGCCGCCGGGCTGGTAGCGCGTCCAGCCGCCTTCGACGCCGGCAACCATCTCGTTCTTGATGCGGATGTTGGCGAAGGTGCCGCGCATCATGACTTCGTGGTTGCCGCGGCGCGAACCATACGAGTTGAAGTCCCGCTGCATCACCTGGTGCTCGCCCAGGTACTCGCCGGCCGGCGACGCCTTCTTGATGTTGCCGGCGGGGCTGATGTGGTCGGTGGTGATGTTGTCGCCGAACAGCGCCAGGACGCGGGCACCGGTGATGTCGGTGACGGCCCCGGGGGTCATGGTGATGCCCTCGAAATACGGCGGGTTCTGCACGTAGGTGCTGCCGCCGTTCCAGCGGAAGGTCTCGCTGCTGGCGTCCACCTCGATGGCCTGCCACTCCTTGGTGCCCTGGAAGATCTCGCCGTAGCGCTTGATGAACTGCTCGCGCGACAAGCTGCTGCGGACGGTCTGCAGGATCTCGGCGTTGCTGGGCCAGATGTCCCTTAGATAGACGGGCTGGCCGTCCGATCCCGTGCCGAGCGGGGCGGTGGTGATGTCCTCGTTCATGGTGCCCAGCAGGGCATAGGCGACCACCAGCGGGGGTGAGGCCAGGTAGTTGGCCCGCACGTTGGGATGCACCCGGCCCTCGAAGTTGCGGTTGCCGGACAGGACGGACGCGGCGACGAGCTTGTTGGCTTCAATGGCCTCGGCCACGGCCTCGTCCAGCGGGCCGGAGTTGCCGATGCATGTGGTGCAGCCATAGCCGACGAGCTGGAAGCCCAGCGCATCCAGGTCCGCGGACAAGCCGGCCTTATCCAAGTACTCCGTCACCACCTGGCTACCCGGCGCCAGCGAAGTCTTCACCCACGGCTTCGGGTGCAGGCCCTTGGCCCGGGCGTTGCGCGCCAGCAGCCCGGCGGCCAGCATGACGTAGGGGTTGCTGGTGTTGGTGCAGCTCGTGATCGCGGCGATCACCACGTCGCCATGGGTGATCTCATACGCCTTGCCGGCGACGGCCACCTTCTTGCCGGCGTCCGCCGCCGGCACGCCCAGGCCCTTGGTCAGGTCCGCCTTGAAAGCGGCGCTGGCGTCACGCAGCAGCACGCGGTCCTGCGGGCGCTTCGGCCCGGCGATGCTCGGCATCACCGTGGACAGGTCCAGCTCGACGATCTCGGTATAGACCGCGTCCGGCGTCTCCGCGTCCACCCACATGCCCTGCGCCTTGGCATAGGCCTCCACGAGCGCAATCCGGCTCTCGTCCCGGCCGGTCAGGCGCAGGTAGTCCAGCGTGGTGCTGTCCACGGGGAAGATGCCGCAGGTCGCGCCGTATTCCGGCGCCATGTTGGCGATGGTCAGGCGGGTGCTGACGGACAGCTCGGCCAGGCCCGGCCCGAAGAACTCGACGAACTTGCCGACGACGCCCTTCTTGCGCAGGACTTGCGTCACCGTCAGCGCGAGGTCGGTGGCCGTGCTGCCCTCCGGCAAGGCGCCGGTCAGGCGGAAGCCGATGACGTCGGGGATCAGCATGGCGATGGGCTGGCCGAGCAGCGCCGCCTCCGCCTCGATCCCGCCGACGCCCCAGCCCAGCACGCCGATGCCGTTGGCCATGGTGGTGTGGCTGTCGGTGCCGAACAGGGTGTCGGGGTAGGCGACCGTCTTGCCCTCGATGTCAGCGGTCCAGACGGTCTGCGCCAGGAACTCGACGTTCACCTGGTGGCAGATGCCGGCGCCGGGGGGGACGACGCGGAAGTTCTGGAAGGCGGTCTGGCCCCAGCGCAGGAAGCTGTAGCGCTCCCCGTTGCGGCTGAACTCGGCGTCCATGTTCTTGTGCAGGCTGTCGGTGGTGCCGGAGTAGTCCACCATGACGGAGTGGTCTATGACCAGGTCCACCTGGATCAGCGGGTTCACCTGGCCGGGCTGGCCGCCGAGCTTGATGATGCCGTCGCGCATGGCGGCGAGGTCTACGATGCCGGGCACGCCGGTGAAGTCCTGCATGAGAATGCGGGCGGGGCGGAACGGCACCTCCTTGGTGCTGCGGCCGTCGCGCGCCCACTCGGCCAGGGCGCGGGCGTCGGCGACGGTGTAGCTGCTGCCGTTCTCGAACCGCAGGACGTTTTCCAGGAGTATCTTCAAGCTGACGGGCAAGCGCTCCGCGGGTTCGCCGAGGGCCTTGGCGGCTTCGGGAACGGAGAAGTAGTCGTAGGACTTGCCCCCGGCCTCAAGGGTGCGGCGTGTCTTGAGGGTGTCCTGGCCGATCATCTTCATGTCGCGTGCCTTCTGTGCTGGGCCGCGCGCTGGTGTGGTGGGGCGGGCGGCGACGGGTCTGTCATGTGATACCGCGACTTAGACCATGCGAGGGGCTTGGGCGTCCACAGGAGGGGGTTGGGTGGGCTGCCACGCGGGGTGGCAGGCACAGGTGATCGGAAACCGTGTCGGCGTTATCAGCTAAATCCGGTTAGGAATGTTCGCCGTATCGTAGAAGATGGCCAGGATCGTGACCGGATGTTCCGTTCCATAAAGGACCCAATAGCGACCCGTCTTGATCCAGGCACGTCCGGGTTGGGCCAGGGTGGGGTAAGGGCGCGGTGCCTACGCCGGGCTTCGCTTCAATGCGCGCCGACGCCTCATTCAGGGCTGCAATCAGTGACGACTGCGCTTCTGGGCGGTCCTGGTCCTCATAGAAGGCAAGGAGCGCAGCAAGCTGCCGCTCGGCGCGGCGGCTGAACGGGATCACGCTTGGCGTTTGGCCCGTGCGGCCTCGAACTCAGCCATCATTGCCAGCAAACGTCCGCGTACCTCCGGCCAGGGGGACACACGGCCCGCGGCAACGTCCTCCTCGGCCTCGGCAATCGCATCGAGCCATTCTTGGGGAGGTTGCTGCGCAACAGGAACGGGGGTGTCCATGGTGGAAAGGCTAGGTGATCCGCTGGCAGCGGCAAAGCGTTTTCGCCAGGGGTGCCCAACTCCCTGGTTGCCGGATACAACGGCAGCGGGCTTCCAGGGGCAGACGTGTCGCCGCCACCGCAACCATCGCAACACCGGCACGGCACCGCAGGGCTGAGCGCCCAAGGCATCAGCGCCTTCCGGGGCGAGCGCCTGGTGCTGCGCGCCGTTTCCTTCACCGTACCGCCCGGCGGGGCGCTGCTGCTGCTGGGGGCGAACGGGTCCGGCAAGAGCACCCTGTTGCGCGTGCTGGCCGGGTTGAAGCGCCCGGACGCCGGGGCAGTGCTGTGGCACGGCGAGGCCCCGGACTCCTGGCCGGTCGCCTACTTGGGCCATCAGGACGCCGTGAAGCCCGGCCTGACCGCGTTGGAGAACCTCGCCTTCGCCGCCCGCACCGGCCGCGGCGCGGCGCGGGAGGCGCTGGCGGCGCTGGACCTGCTTCCCTTGGCGGATTTGCCGGCGCGGCTGCTGTCGGCCGGGCAGAAGCGCCGGCTGGCCCTGGCGCGGCTGGTGCTGTCACCGGTGCCCATCTGGCTGCTGGACGAGCCGACTTTGGGCCTGGATGCCGCCGCGGTCGCCCGCCTGGGCGGGACGCTGGCGGCGCACCGGGCTGCAGGCGGCATCGTTGTCACGGCGACGCACCTGCCGTTGCCACTGCCGGATGCGGCGGAGTTGCACCTATGAGGCGCGTGCCTCGCCTGCCATCGCCGCACCACGCGCCATGCCGCGGAACGCAAAGGGGCACCGCGGGCACGCCTCGTCCAGCAACACCTCTGGGCCGTCCTGCTGCGCCCCTCGCGGCGACGGGCGCGACGGCTTGACCGCCGCCCTGGCCCTGCTGCAGCGCGAGTTGCGGCTATCCTTGCGCCATGGTGCCGACACCCTGGCCGCCGTGCTGTTCTTCGTGCTGGCCGGCGCGCTGTTCCCGCTCGCCATCGGCCCGGCGCCGGAGACCCTGGGGCGGATCGCGCCGGGCATCGTTTGGGTGTGCGCGCTGCTGGCGGCGCTGCTGCCGCTGGACCGGTTGTTCGGCGCGGATTACGAGGACGGGTCGCTGGACCAGATCATGCTGGCCGGGCTGCCGGCGGGGGGAGTGGCTGGAGTGAAGGCGTTGGCGCATTGGCTGGGCACCGGGTTGCCGCTGCTGCTGGCGGCGGGACCGCTGGCGGTCATGCTGCAACTCGACCCGGCTGCCGTGCCGGTGCTGCTGGCCGGGCTGCTGCCGGGCACCCTGGCGCTGTCCCTGCTGGGCACGCTGGGCGCTGCCGTCGTGCTAGGCGCGCGGCGCGGCGGCGTGCTGCTGCCGCTGCTGGTGCTGCCGCTGGCGATGCCGGTGCTGATCTTCGGCGCGGCGGCTGCGGAGGCGGCGCAATCCGGCCTGACACCCCGGCCGCACTTGCTGCTGCTGCTGGCGGTGCTGGCCGGGGCGCTGCCGCTGTGCCCGCTGGCGGCCGGAGCGGCGCTGCGCGGGGCAGTGGAGTGAACGACCCCGCCGGCCCAGTCTGGGCGCCGCCTCTGCCCCCCGCCGTTCCGCGCGGCCTGTGCACCGATTGCGGCCTGTCCCGCACGGTACAGCCCGACCAGTGCGGCACGGCTTGCCAGTTCATCGCTCCGGACTACCCCGCCCTGGAAACCCAGGTCCACGGCCGCCCCCGCGACCCGGCGCGCCCGGACGAGCTGCACTTCGGCCCTTTCCGCCGCATGGTCCGTGCATCCCTGCGCCACCCTAGCCCCGGAGCGCAGTGGACCGGCATCACCACCCGTATCGCCGAACGCTTGCTGGAAACCGGCGCCGTGGACGCTATCCTGACCATGGCGCCCGACCCAGCGGACAAGTGGCGCCCCGTGCCCGTCCTGGTCACGCAAGCATCGGGCATGGCGGAGTGCCGGGGCATGCGCATGGGCTTCGCCCCGCTGCTGGCCCTGCTGGAACCCGCCCGCGCCCAAGGCCACCGGCGCATCGCCGTGATCGGCATCCCCTGCCAGGTCCACGCCCTGCGCAGCATCGAGGCGACGCTGGGCTTCGACCGCCTGTTCGTCATCGGCACGCCATGCTCCGACAACACCACGACCGAGCGCTTCCACCAGTTCCTCGCCCTGCTGGCCGAGGACCCCGGCACGATCACCTACCTGGAGTTCCGGGCGGATTACCGGGTGGAGCTGCGCTTCACCGACGGGCGCACCCGGCTGATCCCCTTCCTGCAACTGCCCATCAGCAAGCTGCCGCCCGACTTCTTCCCGCTGACCTGCCGGACCTGCGTGGACTACACCAACGTTCTGGCCGACCTCACCGTCGGCTACATGGGCGGCCAGGGCGAGCAGTGGCTGCTGGTCCGCAACGAGCGCGGGGAGGAGCTGCTGGCGGCCCTGGGCGACGAGGTCCGGCTGTCCCAGCCCGGCACTGCCGGCAAGCGCGCCGGGGCGGTGCGCGGCTTCATCGGCAACGTCGCGCGTGCCGCGGGCGGGTTGCCGCTGCGGTCCATGCCGAACTGGCTCCGCCCCGTCGTCGGCTGGCTGATGCCGCGCATCGGCCCGCGCGGGCTGGAGTTCGCCCGCACCCGCGTCGAAATGAAGGCCGCCGAGACCGTGTTGCACCTGCGCCGCGCCCATCCCCGCCGGCTGCGGACGATGGTGCCGGCGCACATCTGGACGCTGCTCGCGCCCTATGGCCTGGCGCCGACCCCGGACGAGCTGCCCCGCGTCAAACCGTCCGAGGAACGAAGCCCGCCGCCGGGCGTAGAAGCGGGATAGTCCAGCGGAGACGACCCATGCAGGAAGACGACCTCCGACCCTCTACAAACATCGAGGACCGGCGCGGCGACCCCGGTGGCGGCGGCGGCGGCGGCGGTGGCTTCCCGGTGGGCCGCGGCGGGCTGGGGATCGGCGCCATCTTGATCCTGTGCCTGATCGGCTGGGCCATCGGCATTGACCCGCGCGTGCTGATTGGCGGCGCAGAGATGGTGACCGGCAATGGCCAGTCCGCCCCGCAATATGCCCCCCAGGGCGCGCCGCAGAACATACCGCAGCCGGCGCCCCGAGCCATCCCTGGCCCACAGTCCCAGGCGCAGACCGGCGCCCCTACTGACGCCGCCGGCAACTTCGTGGCCAAGATCTTGGGTGAGACGGAAGACGTTTGGTCGCAGGAACTGCCGCGCCAAGCCAACATCCAATACCAGCGCCCGGTGCTGGTGCTGTTCTCCGGCCGCACGCAATCCGGCTGTGGCACGGCGCAGGCGGCAACAGGGCCGTTCTACTGTCCGCTGGATCGCAAGCTCTATCTGGACACTGCGTTCTTTGCCGAGATGCAGCAGCGCTTCGGCGGTGGCGGCGAGTTCGCCCATGCCTACGTGATCTCGCACGAGATCGGGCACCACATCCAAAACCTGATGGGCCTGCTGCCGAAGGTGCAAGCTGCGGAGCGGGACGCCGACCCGGCCACTGCCAACAACCTATCTGTCCGCACGGAGTTGATGGCCGACTGCCTGGCCGGCGTGTGGGCGCGCAAGATGAACGAGCGGCACGGCAACCTGAGTGACCAGGACGTCCAGCAGGCCGCCCGCACCGCCAGCGCCATCGGCGACGACCGTATCGCCCAGTCCGCCGGGCGGGTGGCGGTGCCGGACAGCTTCACCCACGGTACGGCGCAGCAACGGACGCGCTGGCTAGGTACGGGTCTGCGGGAAGGGTCCATCGCGGCGTGCAACACCTTCCAGGGGCCGATCTAGCCAGGGCGAAGCCCCCCGCGTTGGGCTGCTAAACTGGGTCCACGGCCCCGGCCAGCTTGATCAGCTTGGCGCACGTTGCGTTGCGGGAGGCGAACTCCGTCCATGCCGTGCGTTCGGCCAGGGTGCGCCACTCGTCCATGGACGACTCGTCCAGGTCCTTGGCCACTCCGCCTGCCGCCCTGAACACCTTGGTCAGGGTTTCGTCATCGGCCTGGGCGGCTTCCACCCCGAAGTCCTCCAGCCCGGCGCCGACTTCGACGATGGCGTCCCGATGCGCGGCGGGCAGGCCGTCGAACACCTGCTTGGACATCAGCAGCGGCTCGAACATGAACCAGAAGCCGCCGGTGCCGCCGACCGTGACGCCCTTGCTGACTTCTTGCAGCCGGAAGCTGGCGACGCTTGTGCTGCTGGTCACAGCCGCGTCAAGCGTGCCGGCCCGCATCGCCGCGTAGATGTCGTTGCTCGGGATGACGCTGATGATGCTGCCCGCGTCCTGGAACATGAGGTCCATCTCGCGTGAGCCTCCGCGGACCCGCAGGCCACGGAACTCGCCCGGACTGGTCAGCGGCGCAGTCCGGCATGCCGTGCTGCCGGCCTGCCAGACCCAGGTGACGACCTTGACGCCGCGCTGTTCCAGGAAGCCCGTCAGCTCCCGGCCAATCGGGTGCGTCTTCCATGCCATGCCCTGGCCGTAGGTCATCACCAGGCAGGGGATCAGGCCAATGCTCGCCTCCGGCATCTCGTCGCTGGCATAGGCCAGGGGATACAGCGACAGGTCCAGTGCGCCGCTGCGCAAGGCCGCGAACTGCGGGACCGTCTTCATCAACGACGATGCGGGGTGGACGGTGAACGCCAGCTCGCCTTTGGTCCGTTGCTCGACCCCTGCTGCGAACCGGCGGACCAGGCGGTCGCGGAAGTCGCCCTGGTCCTGCGTGGCCGCCGGGAACTGGTGGCTGATCCGCAAGGTCCGGACCGCCGCGCATGCCCGGCGCGGGATGGCCAGTGCAGGCGCAGCAAGGAGGGAACACATGGCGGACCGGCGGGTGAACGTCATGGGTTTGGTTGCGCCCCTACCATCATTGGCCGCACCCACTTGGGCTTCCCTTGCAGCAAGAACATCTTGTGGAACGGGTCAGGCGGTTCCGCCAAGGGCAATCGCTGCCGAAACCTCAAAAATCCCGAACCAGGCGCGTTATGTTTTGTCATCCGACCCATCGCGACTCCTTGACCGGCGCAGCCGCAATCACGCGGCATGAACAGCTGCCACAAGCACGGCCAAGGCAACCCCAGGGAGAATCGTTCAGACGTCCGGAGCCGTCAGGCGTCCCGGCCGTGCGCGATGGCGGGGGGCGTCGTGGCCTCAATGGCGGTAAAGGCTTCCAGGATCTTGTAGCTGTGCTCCGCCCCGCGCGGGACGATCCATGAGTCCCCGGGGTTGAGCAGGATCACCTGGCCCTCGGTGTGCAGCTCGGCCCGGCCCTTTATGGCGTAGCCGGCGCAGTCGTAGTCGCGGCGGACCGGCGGCTGGTCCGTGCCGGGCGCCACGTCCCGCCACATGCGCATGGCGATGTGGGCGCCGGTGGCAAGGTACACCTGCCCGTCCGGCCCGTGTGGCGAGTGGCTGCTGTCCACCTTGATGACGGTCGTGTCGCCCATGCCGGCCTCCTGTGCGTGCAGATGGGCGAACGCCGGGGCGGGGGCGGGGGTTGCGTGGGCCGTTGCGGTAGTGAATACGCCTACCTGTGATGCCGCTGACGTCATAGTATGGATGTTGATTGCCGGCCCGGAACTCTGATCGGCGCACCTACGTCCAGTGTGACCGGGCAGGTGGTTGCCGGCTCTGAGCCTGTGGAGCGTTACGTTGGCGAGTTTGACTTCCGCTACGACACCGGCAGTCTGGCAGACATGAACCGCGCCATACTTGCGGTGGAGGGCATCAAGGGCAAACGCCTGACTTATCGGCGGGTTGGTCAAGCCGCGGTCGCCTGAGCAGGCGGCTCGTGCTTACCTTCGCTGGCTGCATCGCAAGCAACGTGGCTAGACGGCCCCAAGCGTCGGTGCCGGCTCAGCGTTGCGGCCTGATCCACGGCCCTCTCAAACCGCTTCCAAGTGTCAGGATGCAAATCGATGGCGAATTCTTTGGAGCCCGGCGGGCGTGACGTTGGCCCCTTGCCTGATTTGGGCATTGACCCGTCCCTACTGGCGCTTACGGGGCGGATCATAACCCAATGGTCCTACGCAGAGGCATCCCTTTCCCACTTGGTCGCCTTCCTCACCGGGGCGCAACCGCACTTGCTGCACATGGTTACTCAGGATGTGTCGGCCAGCTCACTGGTTGGCTGGGCCAGATCGCTTGTCCGAGCTCTGGTTCCCTCAAACTCGCCGGACCACGCCCGCTTACTTGCCCTACTTGGGGAATGCGACAGCGTGCGGGCAGACAGGAACAACCTTGTTCATGGGATGTGGAAGCCGGGAACCGAGCCGGGCACTGCCGTCGTGCGGACCATAAAGACGGACCGCAGCGACATCATCTTGGATGCACTCTGGACCAGCCATGATCTCACGGACCTCCTGAATCGGGTCAATGCAGTCGCAGGCGAGATGGCTTACATCGTCGCCAGGATGCTGGAGATCAAAGCCAGCAAAAGATGATTGTGACATTCTGCTTTGTCAAAGTAATAATTGCCCGAAATCGCGTAGGCTTTAAGCAGTGGAGTGAGCCGTGGCCCTCTGGACTACGGACCCGATAAATTACCAACGCGATTGGGATGGGAAGCGACTAGCAAACCAATCATCGCTTGTCACTCGGCGTGGGAAGGCCTGACCCCCAGAGGGCGGATGGTTGCCCGACAGCCTCAATGTCGGAAATGCCGCATCCCCGTCAGCACCATTGCCACGCCCGCGGCATCCGCCGCCGCGATCACCTCCGCATCCCGCATGGACCCGCCGGGCTGGATGACGGCCGTAGCACCCGCCGCCACCGCGGCCTCCAGCCCGTCCGCAAAGGGAAAGAAGGCGTCCGACGCCACCACCGATCCCTGCGTCAGCGGCGCCGGCAGCCCGGCGGCGCGGGCGGCCTCCGCCC
>Ga0123339_10000483_pt1 | contig 31296 bp, 27 predicted proteins | sample lystaG_FD_89956 | JGI IMG/M metagenome (GOLD analysis project Ga0123339, IMG submission 89956) | Glacier valley bacterial and archeal communities from Borup Fiord, Nunavut, Canada, to study Microbial Dark Matter (Phase II) -... | ecosystem: Environmental > Aquatic > Freshwater > Ice > Glacier ...
CCCATCTGTGAGCGTCCTGGGCGTGGACACGTTCAACCTTGACGGGGTGGCCCAGTTCCCCGGCAAACATTCGGGCCGCTCGAGCGGCGTCTATCAGGGCGACGGTTCGCAGAGCTATCACGCTTTAGCCACCGCCTTCACAGTGCTCTGCAAGAACGTCATTATTGCGTCTGCACTTTCGAGACTCTGACCCCATAAAAAGAGGTCCTGACCCGCTGGAACCGGATGTTTCAGAAAGGTTTCAACCTCTGCTCGAGGGGCGCGGGTCTTTTTGGCGAAGTACAGCGGTAACAGTAAGCGGCCCGCTGCGCCGGGTATCAGCATGGCGTGAAAGTCATCCTCAAAGCCTTTGGAGTCGTAAAACTCGGCTTCAAAGCTTTGCACCCATGCCGCGCCAGTTTCGTCCAGGGGAACGATGACCCACCATGCACGAGAGCTGATGTAGTGGCTAATTTGAGCGTGTCCGTCTGGAATCTCGAGGTGTTGGATAGCGCGAATCATGATTTACCCCCGTGAAGCGCGGTGTACGCCTCGAGCAGTCGTCTGGAAGCTTCTTGAGTATCTCCGGTGAGATAGCAGCAGGCCCAGCGGGTTACATAGGCGTTTACGTCCATCACCAATCCGCTGGGCAGTGAGGTAAGTCCACTGGGTAGCGCGTCGTTTGATGCGGCCCTGACCATCCGCTCGAGCGCGTTAGGTAGACGCTCGAGCAGTAGGGGGGTGTTTACGGTGTTTTGGTGTTTTTCTGGGGCCAGCTCTTCCCCTTGAACGAGGACTTTTACAGGTGACTCGAGCAGGGCTAACAGGTCAGGCTTGAAGGTTTTCAGGTCTGCTATAAGCTCGAGGGGAACGTGTCGAGCAGGCTCTAGGCGCAGCTTTCCACCGGATGCCGATACCGTAACCCCTAGCCCCTCGAGCGTATCGAGTAGGGTTTGGGCGGTCATATCTCCATCACCCCCTCGAGTTCTTTCTCAGCCGGGGGCGTCAACCCAGAAAAAACACCTGAAACACCTGAAACACCCTGACCGATTGTGTGAACATCGTCTGACACAGCCTCGAGCGAACTGGACAAGGGGGGGTGTTTTACAGGTGTTTTGGTGGGAAGGGGGGTGTTTTGATTTAAAACACCCCCTCGAGTGTTTGGGGTGTTTTCAGGTGTTCTTTCAGGTGTTTTGGGGGGTGTTTTGCCCAAAACACCCCCCTGAGTGTTTGCCGTGTCAGTGGGCGTTTTTGCTTGCGCTTCAGGTGTTTCAGGTGTTTCAGGTGTTTTTTTCTGACTGCTGCTCACAGGAACAACGCGATAAGCCTTGTTCTGGTTTTTGCTTTCACCTGCCAACCTCAGCGCGAGGCCAGAGAACACGCGGTCTCGCTTCTGTCTGAGCGCGTGTCCAATACCTTGCAGTGCGGACAATACGCGCCGCCCTTCCCATAGTTCGCCCAAGTTGCCGCTGTTCTTCATGGCGCTCAAAACCTCTAGAGCGGTCACGGGTTTGTCACCATGAACCCGGTAGACCTCAGCCAGCACAGCGGCCCACTCTTGCGGCTCGGCGTTGGCTATCTCGTACAGGTGCTCACGTCCGGTCAGGAACCCCTCAACCCCTACCGTCTCGAGAATTCCCCCCATCGTCGCGGCCCAGCTTTCGTAACTTCCGAGTCTCACCGTACCCGCTGGACACCCCGCCTCGAGCCACGCCTGAATCAGGGATAAGCACGCGGCCACCAACTCACCGCGCCGCGCCTTGACCCATCCCAGCAAGTCAGCGTGAAGAAAGTCGGTTCGGTCCTCGGGCCGTTCTACCTGGGGGTCTAAGCGAATGGGAATGATGCGTCGGGGCATGTCGTCATCTAAGTTCACATTGTTCCCGGTGGCCAGCCATAGCGCGTCATTGGGTAGGGTCAGCATCTCGCTCTTGCCCAGACGCCGCCCTCTCCACACTCGAGCGGTCAGCGCAGCGGCCAGGGCCTCGCCCTCGAGCGTGTGAACATTGTCGAGCAACATCACCGCCGCGCCCTCGAGTAGCGCCGATGTGACCCGCTTCTCGAATTCATCACCATCTTTGGGCTTGACCATCGTTCCCGCCGCTCTGCCCAGCGAGACATAAGAAATAACTTCGCAAAGCAGACCTTTACCACTGCCCCGCGTGGGCGCTTCGATGAGGTGTAATGGGGTGGGGCCGTCAATCAGCGGTCTCGAGAACGGTAGAAGCAGCGCGGTTAAGGTATGTGCGAATCCGGCTAAGGGGTGGATAAAGGGGAAGTCATGTAACATCTCGCGCAACAGCACCAGGGCCTCGGAAACGCTGGGCAGGTCGGGAACCTCGAGCGTGCCGAGTTCTAGGTAGATTTCGCTCGAGGGATGATAGCCGGGTGCGCTGACCTGTTCACCGGAGGCGCTGTAAATCGGACTGGTGGCCAGCGTCCGCAGGGTGGGAAAGGGCAGGCGGTCCACTCGAGCCAGCAGGTCAGGGGCGAGGTCAGCCGGGGGACGGGCCGGGGCCGTTTCAGTCTTGACCTGCTTTTTTCCGTCCTCGCCTTTCCCGGTGCTCTCCTTCATGGTCACAAAATCAGCACTGCGGTCTAGCACGCCCTTGAGCGCCACCGCGTCTAACGGTTTGGCTCTCACATGCCCTTCTTCCACTGCCACCCGCACCAATTCACCGCCGCGACGGAACAGCGTTGGGGGAGTATTCGCCGCCTCGAGCGCGGCTATGGCGTCGTCTGCGATTTCGCGCAGAAACCGCCCGGTGATGATGATTTCGGAATGACTCGAGTCCCGTTGACCTCGGGCTGAAATTCCGAGTCGGGGAAGGTTGGGAAGGATGTACCCCTCGGCTTTGAGGTAAAGAATCCCCCGCCCAGCCGCGCCCTTGACCCGGATGTGTTCGGCCCAGCGGTCTATCTCGTCATTCCACTCCTGAGCGGTTCTCGAGCCATCCGTCACCCACAGGTCAAAAGCGTCTTTGAGCGCCTGAGTCATGGCCTCGAGCTGCCCACAGCGCCGCCCCAAGTTCAGGAACGCCGGGGCAGTGTCGTGCCTCGAGTGAGGGCCTTTCTGCTTCAGGACCTCGAGCAAGAGCGGTAGGGCGTCAGGGTGTAAGTCCAGGGCGTCCACTGTGCTCGAGGCTGTTCCAGGGGCGGTGTGAGCGCTCTGGGCCAGTTCAAGCAGCGTCTCAACCGGGGTGAGGGTGATGTATTCACCCAAGTCCTCGAGCGGGATAGGCTGCTCATCCCAAGTCTCGAGGAAGGTACGGCCCAATCCACGCTCATCCTGTAGAGCGTCACTGTACGGCGTCACTACCCACCTCGAGCAGGCATTTACGCCCATCGGGTAAACTTCCGTGCTGGACTTGAGTCCAGCTCGAGAGACACAGGCTTTTAGAGCGTCTCGCATGGCAGAAATGAGGATAGGGGCGCTCGAGAATATCCAGCAGTGCCACCCGTTGCCGCGTATGGAGCGCTCCCAGCAATACGGGACCTCGAGCGCATCTAAGGTTCTCGAGAGGGTGTGTTTTGCGTCCTCGAGCGTGCCGGGTTCCGAGTAGTCCTTGCCGTCCAAGTCAACGATTCCTACCGTCGTTTCAGACTCACTCACGGCGGGAAGATAGCCGATGATGTAGCCCGTTTTGGTTTTACCGCGTGCTTCCCCGCCTAAGTGCCAAGTCAGCAGGTCATCATCAACCGGCTTACCCTCGAGCGTATCGGCTTTCTTCTTGAGTTCTCCGGTGTCCTTGTCGTGCCACAGCGTGACTAGGCCGTGTTTGAAGGGGTTGGGGGGAAAGTAGGCTTTGAACTGCTCGAGCGTTTCGGTGTGGTTGCTGACGGGCGCAATCATTACGCCACCGCCCCGGCCCGCATCCGGCCCAGTTCGAGCAGCAGGACTAGGGCGAGAGGTTCGCGGGTGAGGAATGCACAGAAAGCGCAGGCTTGAGTTATGATTAGGTCACTCATGGAATGCTTCTCCATTGGGTCCAGCTCGAGAACGCTGCTAACGTCGCTCGAGCTATTTTTTTGTCGTGTGGTTGCTGCGCTGCTATACTGAGTTCACCACTGAAAACCAGTAAGACCGCGCCCAGGTTCTCGCCCTGGGCGTTCATTAATTTCCCTTGCCGACGAGTTGCGCTGACTGCCACGCTTCAAACGCGGCTCGAGGGATTCGGATGTGTGCCACGCGCCCCAATCCCAGGCGCACATGGGGCAAGTGACCGCTTTTGACGGCGGCTCGAATGGTGTTTTCGTGAACTTGGAGTTTCTGGGCGAGGTCCGAGACCGTGTAAAACTCCGGCTCGAGACCTGTTTGAATCGCTGTGTGAGACAAGAAAAACCCCTGTTCTGGTCAGACAGGACAGGGCGTTATGAACGCCGCCTATCGCAAATTGCTTAGAGCCTTTGGCTTCAAGCTGCGATATTGGGCGCGTTGGTTTGGTGCTGTGGGCGGTGCTCGAGGGGTGTCCAGAGCAAAAGCGTTTTGCTCCTATCTTTGACGACGCCAAGAGAAACCAGTAAACGAGTAATGACAGGGGGATTTAATGTTCCAAGTAGAAACACTAATAGGATTGCCAAAGTCTTTCTCAAGCCAGCCAGAGCAAGAGAAACTAACGCTATCCATGTTTTTGATTGCCTGAGTTTTAAAGACACTCTCAAAGCTAAAGATGCACCCTCACCAAACATTTTGGGATTGTCTCGCATGAGTTTGAGACACTCACGTTCTGAAAGGCCATCCACAATACCCGAAAGTTGAGCACCGTCCCGGTGGTTTCTTTCCCACTCATCGCCATAAGCAGATTCAAGGACGTGACGTCCTTGTTTGAGTAATCGTGCTGATTGTTCTGGCGAGTGTGGCCTCATTCGCTCGAGCATATCACAACATTAGCAATCTCTGTGCAAGTTCTAGCTACTTCAACAATGGCTAAGTTTCAACTCTATGACGCCCGCTATGACGCTCAAAGCAAAAAGCACCCCTCTCGAGTTGAGAGGGGTGCTTGATTCTTGCTGTCCTGCACAGTCTTTCTGATGGTGGAGGCAAAGAGATTCGAACTCTTGACCCCCCGCTTGCAAAGCGGGTGCTCTCCCGCTGAGCTATGCCCCCATGCGGAACACCCGCAAGCGGGCGAGGAGGATGATAGCACGCGGGGAAAGGGATGTAAAGTTGAGACTCGAGCGCGCTTCTCGGGCCACAGTCATTTTTACAAGGGCGGCGTAAAGCGCCCATCCATGCTGGTCCAGCCGCCATCCACAAACAAAATCGTGCCGGTCACGTAAGACGACGCGTCCGAGGCGAGGTAAACCACCGCTCCAGCCAGCTCAGAGGGCTTGCCCCAGCGTCCGAACACAGTTTTTTGGGCGTAGGCATCGTACCACTCGGTGTTTTTGCGAATCGGCTCGGTCAGCGGCGTGTCAATCACCCCTGGCCCGATGGCGTTGGCCCGCACGCCCCTAGCACCCAGTTCGCTAGCTAGGCCGCGCAACAGTTGCAAGGTTCCGGCTTTGGTGGCGGCGTACACGCTCTGGCCGGGTTCCACGGTCAGCGAACGCACCGAGGAAAAAGCAATCAAGCTCCCAAAGCCCTGGTCTGCCATGACCCGGCCCGCACTTTGTAGCAGATTGAAGGTCCCGCCCATGTTCACGCGCAGCACGCGCTCGAACTCCTCGAGGGTGTACTCGAGCAGCGGTTTGCGGATGTTGATGCTTGGACTCGAGATGCCAATGTCGAGGTGTCCATGCTTTTTTACGATATCGGCCACCGCACCCTGCACGCTCAAAGGGTCAGTCAGGTCCAGATGCACGCTTTCGGCACTGTATCCTCTCGAGACGATGGTTTGCACCGTGCGCTCGGCGTGCTCGAGGTTGAGGTCGGCCACCACCACATGCGCCCCGTTTGCGGCCAGCGCCTCGGCTCCGGCTTCACCGATGCCGCTGCCACCCCCGACCAACAGGGCAACTTTTCCATCCAGGCGGAACATCGTTTCATAGTTGATGGGGTTGATGATGGGGGGATTCATGGGTTCTCCTTACTGGGGCTGAGATGTAGGTGTTGAAGTGGGGTGCTCGAGGGGAATCACTTGGACCAGCCGACCAAATCGTGCTCATCACCCTTCGCGCTCGAGGAACAGAACCGCCGCCGCCGCGTAGGCTCGAGCACAAATCACCATATCTTCCACGCTGACCCATTCGTTCACCTGATGCGGAATGTCGCGCTGGCCGGGGCCGCAGGTCACGATGGGCAGGCCCGCCCAGGCGTGCAGAAAGGTGCCGTCGGTTGCGCCGGGAACGCCGCCGTAGCGCACGGGTTGCCCGGTGAGGTCCATCGCCAGGGCTAGGGATTGCACCACCTCGGCCTCTGGGGGCGTCTCGGTAGCGGGGCGGTCCTCGAACACCTCAATTTGACCCGTTATGCCAGGGCTACGCTCGAGAGCCGCGTCCAGCACCCGCTCGAGGCCGCGCACAATTTCGGCGTGCTCGAGGCCGGGAACGGTCCGCACGTCTATGCCCACCTTACAAAGCGCGGGGATGACGTTGTTCTGACCCTCCCCCGCGCTGGCGGTGAGGACGGTGGGCGTAATGTACACCTCGCCCAGCAGGTCGTGCCTGTAGCCTAAAAACTCCCGCTCGAGCGCAGCCAGAGCGTCCACAAAGCGCGCCGCCGCCGGAATCGGGTTGGCCCCGGCGTAGGGCATCGCCCCGTGCGCCATGCGGCCCTGAAAGTGTGCCCAGACGCGCATCGCACCCTTCTGACACAGGCACAGCTCGTTCTCCTCGGGTTCGCAGACGATGGCCCCGGCAAAACCTGTGGCGTGTCCAGCACGCACAAACGCCTTGACGCCTTGCATCATGCCCTCCTCGTCACACAAAATGGCCAGACGCAGCTTGCGGCTCGATTGACCCAGCGTCTGCTTCACCGCAATCGCGGCGGCAATCGCACAGGACAAACCGGCCTTCATATCGGCGCTGCCCCGTCCGTGCAGCACACCGTTCTCGATGCGGCCCTCGAACGGGGGCACGGTCCAGTTCAAAGGGTCTCCCGCCGCCACCACGTCGGTGTGGCCCTCGAGAATCAGGCCGCCGTCGCCGTCGCCAAAGTCGGCTATCAGGTTGGGACGGTTCGGCAAGGCGTCCTGCCGGAAGGTTTTAAACCCGTGCTGCTCGAGAAAGCGCTCGAGAAACTCCACGGCGGGCAGCTCGCCGGGAACCGGAACCTGGGTATCTATGCGGACCAGGTTAACCGCCAACTCGAGCAGCGCGGTCTCGTTCACCGCGTCGGCAGCCGCTCGAGCGCGGGCGAGAAGTTCGGGGGAGGGTAGGTTCATGGGGACCTCGAGTTTCGGAGGAAGGGTTGGAGAGTGAGAGAGTGAGAGAGTTGATGAGAGCAGGGATGCGGGGGTACGGGGGTGCGGGGAGAAGAATCCATTCAGCCTGGAGAAGTCTTTTGCCCATTCTTCATCACCATATCCCGATACGCCGGATGACCTGGAATGGACTCGGCGCTCAAAACCGCGTGCAGGATGGCTCGAGACAGGGTATCCGCCGCTATTGCCCCGAGCAAGCTGAGCTGGGCCGGACCCTCGAGCGCCACCTCACCGGTGGAGAGCGCGAAGACCACATCGCCGTCGAACAGGGTGTGGGCGGGTCGAATGGCTCGAGCGAGGCCGTCGTGCGCCATCTGCGCGACCTTGCTGGCCTGCGCTTTGCTGAGCCGCGCGTTGGTGGCGACCACGCCCAGGGTGGTGTTTTGCCCCGCTCGAGGCACGTTCGGCGGCGGCAAGCGCGGCAAATCCAGTGGCTCGAGCGGCCCAAATTCACCTTCCAAGCCCAGAAATTCAGCGTAGAGCCGCCCCGTGCGCGGGTCGAAGACCTGTCCGCCCGAGTTGAGCGCCACCAGCGCGCCCACGGTGAGGCCGTCCTCGAGCACGGTGCTGGCAGTGCCCATGCCACCCTTGAGCACGCCCGCTGCCGCGCCGGTTCCCGCGCCTACGTTACCCTGCTCGAGCGGGCCGGACTTCGCCGCCCTCGCCCCCTCGAGACCGTAGTTAGCGTCGGGTCGCCCGGTCCAGTCGCCGCCGCGCCCCAAATCGAATAAAACAGCGGCGGGGACGATGGGAACGGTTCGGCCCTCGCCCAAATCGAAGCCGATACCGCGCTCCTCGAGCCAGCGCATCACGCCCGTCGCCGCCTCGAGTCCGTAGGCGCTGCCGCCGCTCAGAACCAGCGCATGTATGTGCTCGATGAGGTTTTCCGGCCTCAGCAGCTCGGTTTCTCGAGTACCCGGCGACGCGCCGCGCACGTCCACGCCCGCCACGGTATCGCCGTCAAACAGCAAAACGGTGGTCCCGGTGGCCTGCTCGAGATTCGTGAAGTGGCCTACCCGGATTCCTTTTAGGTCGGTGATGGCGTTGAAGGGGCCAGGGCGCAACGAAATCTGAGGTTGGCTCGAGGAGGAATCGCGTTCAAATCGGGTCATGGGGAGTTCCTTCGGAGTGGTGGCGAGTTTTGAGTGGTAAGTGATGAGCTTGAAAGATTGAGTTCGTGGTTCTAAGTTTCAGTTTTCAGTCTTCTTCGCATGACTCGAGCCAAAGTGAACTTTGTTTTGCTAATCGCTAATTGCCCATAGCTCGTTACTCAAAACTCACCACTCAAAACTGATGACTGTCTTTTCACCTCCTCCCCAGCCTATCGCGCAACCCATCGCCCAGCAGATTGAAGCCCAGCACGCTCAGCACTATGGCAAAGCCGGGAAACAGCGTCGGATAGGGCGAAAGGGTCAGGAAGCTCTGGGCCTCGCGCAGCATGTTGCCCCAACTGGCCTGCGGGGGCTGGATGCCCAGGCCGAGATAGGAGAGAGCGCCTTCAATCAGAATGGCCGCGCCCAATGTGAAACTGGTCTGCACCAGCAGCGGCCCGGCGATGTTGGGCAGCACATGCCTGGAGAGAATACGCGGGTTCCCAGCTCCCAGCGCCCGCGCCGCCTCGAGATATACTTCGGATTTGACCGAGAGCGTGCCCGCTCGAGCCAGCCGCGCAAACACCGGAACGGTGCTGATGCCCACCGCCAGCATCGCCGGAAGCAGGCCCGCGCCCCAGGCCGTGACCAGCAGCAGCACCAGGAGCAGGGTGGGAAAGGAGTACAGCGCGTCGAGCAGCAGGGTGAGCACTCGGTCAAGCACGCCGCCGAAGTAGCCCGCCGCCATGCCCAGCGGCACGCCCAAAACCAGCCCGAGCGACACCGCAATCAGACCCACCGCCAGCGCGCTTCTCGAGCCGACCAGCACCCGAGCCAGCAGGTCGCGGCCATACGAATCGGTGCCGAGGGGATGCGCGCTCGAGGGGGGTTTGAGGCGCTCGAGCAGGCTCTGCGCGTCGGGGTTGGCCGGGAGCCACACGAAACTCAGCAGGACGCACAGCCCAACCAGCCCGACCAGAATCAGACCCAGCCACAGCGAAAGGTTGACCGACTTGCGCGGCACGGTCGCTACTTTTGAGAGGACATTAGGCATAGTGAATCCTGGGGTCAATCAAGCCGTAGAGCAGATCGATGAGCAAATTTACCGCCACGATGAGCGCGGCCAAGAGCAGCACCACGCCCTGCACCAGCGGAAAATCTCGAGCCTCGATGGCCCGGAGCACCAATGTACCCAGTCCGGGCAGCGCGAACACGTTTTCGACAATCACCGCGCCGGTCAGCAGCTCAGCGAACTCGAGGCCCAGAATCGTGACCATCGGGATGAGCGCGTTCCTGAGCGTGTGTTTGAACAGAACCGCCCGGCGTCCCAGACCCTTGGCCCTGGCGGTCCGCACATAATCCTGACCGAGAACCTCGAGCAACGAGCCGCGCACGGTGCGGGTCAGCAGACTCGTGCGGATGAGCACCAGGGTGAGCAGCGGCAAAATCAGGTCTTTGGGGCCGGAAAATCCGCTCGAGGGCAACACGCGCCAGTGAACCGCGAACAGTAAAATCAGCAGCAGGCCCAGCCAGAACGAAGGAATGGCGGAAAAGACGGTCAGCACGACCCTCAGCACCACGTCCAGGGTCCTGCCGGGACGCCCCGCCGCGAGGATGCCCAGAAACAGCGAAATCGCGCTCGAGATGAGCAAGCACAGCCCGACGAGCGAAAGGCTGAGCGGCACGCGCTCGAACATCAGCGTGCTCACCGATTCGCTGTAGCGGATGCTTTGGCCCAGGTCTCCCCGAACCGCATGGGCCAGCCAGGAAAAATAGCGCTCGAGCGGCGGCAGGTTCAGGCCGAGCTGCCCTCGCAGCTTCTCGAGCGCCTCCGTGCTGGCTCCCAGCCCCAGCAGATTGAGCGCGGGGTCGCCGGGAATGAGCGAGAGCGCAAAAAAGGTGAACAGGCTGGCTAAAAATAAGGTGAGCAACGCCCCCAGCAGGCGACTCCCCAGGTAGACCGGGTTCACGCGGCGGCCTCGAGCGGGGAAAGCCAAACATCACGCGCGGTCATGGGTTCAAGTATCCTTCACTCGAGCGGTGCGCTGCAATGGAATCATCCCGATAAAAACTCCTCGAGCACTTTTAAAAACGCCTGCGGCTGCTCCTGGTGCGGTAGATGCCCCGTGTTACCAATTCGCTCGAGCCGTGCGCCGGGAAGGTGCCTCACGACCTCAAGCGCCGCCCCCAGCGGCCAGATTCGGTCTTGTTCGCCCCACACGAGCAAAATGGGCAGGGCCTCGAGCCTGGAGGGTTGAACAGGAGGCGCGTTCTCGAGCGAACGCAGGGCCGCAAAAAAAGCCGACCTCTGGGTATCCGACCAGACCCGCGCCCAGACCCGCCCGCGCAGGAATTCGCGGTCCCCTTGTGGCAGGTTTTCGAGACTCGCGTAATACGGCTCGAGCGTCGCGTAGGCGGCATCCTGTCCGGCTTCACGCAGTGCAGTGTATAAACTTTCACCCACCCCTGGCTGCAAAAGGGGTCCCACTTGTGGCGTGTGGTCGAGTCCAAAACCCGACGGCACACCGCCTACCAGGGTCAGGCTCGAGATTTGCTCGGGGGATTGGGACGCCACACTTCCCGCAATCGCCGCACCCAGCGAAGACCCGACCAGATGGGTTCGCTCGAGACCGAGTGAGCCAATGAACTCGGAAACAGCGCTGACCAACTCGAGGAAATTACCGTTCGAGCGCGGCTTTGAGCGTCCAAACCCCGGCAAATCGAGCGCCAGAACGCGGTGATTCTGGGCCAGGGTGGGCAAGACGTGCCGCCAGGTGTCGGCCTCGTCGCCGTTGCCGTGGATGAGCAGCACGCTCGAGCCAGCAGAAGGACCGGCGTCCTGGCCCAACTTCAGCAAATCTTGGTCAGAACAGCACCTTCCGGGCCTGACCGCCTCACGGGCTGGGCCGCTATCGAAGTAAAACAACCCTTCCGGCTCGAGGGTGTGGGAAAAACGCTCGAGGGCCGGATGGGGCTGGAAGCCGTCGCCAGGGGTGGATTGGGCCATGGTTTCAATCTCTTTGAGTGATGGGATGATGGGACTACTCGAGGTCACGGCGGAAGCTTCAGCGTGGGCTTTGAATCCCCCCTTGTTGAGCACTGCGCTTTCAACAAGACCCCCTTACTAAGGGGGTTCACTAAAGCTTTCCGCTCGAGCGACGAGTCTTTCAAGGTCCCCATTAACAAGGGGGAACCACCCGGAAAGCGTAGCGCTCCGGGTTCGGGGGATTCGCCCGGTCCTGCTCGAAAGCCGCAAAATCGCCCATCCCCGTAACCTGTAACCTGTAACCTACTTACTCAAATAAGCCTTCGTGGCGTTCAAACTCGAGACCGCCGGGGCCACCTGCCAGCCGCCCACGTTCTTACGCAGCGCCACAAGGGTGGGCAACTCCACCACCCACACGTTCACCGCGTCGTCGGACAGAATCTTTTGCAGCTCCTTGAGGGCCGCGCTCGAGTCTTTGGGACCCCCCGACTGATAGCGCTTAAACGCCGCCTGAAACTTGGGGCTGTCGTAGCGGAAGTAATACTTGGGGTCGTTGTAGATGCCGATGTCGTTGGCCTCGATGTGGCCGATGATGGTGGCCTGATAGTCGGCGTTGGTGTAAATCTGGGTGAGCCAGGTGCTGAACTCGATGGGTTTGAGTTCGACCTGCACCCCCACTTTGGCCCACTGCGCGGCGATGGCGGTGCCGATGCGAACCTCGTTCTGGAAAGGGGCGGGCAGATTCAGGGTGAACTTGAGCGGCCTTGAAGCGTTGTACCCAGCCTGCTCGAGCAGCGCTTTGGCTTTTTCGGGGCTGTAGCCGTAGGTTTTGGACAAGTCCACGTAGCCGGTCTCGGCGGGGGTGCGGTGGCTGCCGATAATTTTGCCCTGACCAAACAGCAGGCCCTGCAAGATTTCGGATTTGTTGGTGGCGTACTCGAGCGCCTTACGTACCCGAGCGTCGCTAAACGGGGGCTTGGAGTTGTTGAGGCCCAGGGTAATCTTGGTGGTGGACCCGCCCGAAATCAGCTCGAGGTTGGGGTCGGCGCGCACCTGCTCGACGTTTTCCGACCCCAGACCGTAGCCGATGATGTCCACGTCGCCCGCCTTGAGCGCCGCAAACTGGGCGTTCAGGTCGGGAATAATCTTGAAGCTCACCTTGTCCAGATACGGCAAGTTTCGGTTCCAGTAGCCGTCAAAGCGCTCGAGGTCCACGCTCGAGCCACGGTTCCAGACGCTGAACTTGAAGGGTCCGGTGCCGATGGGCTTGGTTTTCTGCTCCTCGACACGGCCCTTTGGCCCAATCACTGAGTCTGCCCTGGCTAAGTTGAAAAGCAGGTCGTTGTCCGGGGCCTTGAGGCTGATGACCACGGTTTGCGCGTCTGGCGCGCTCACTTTGGAAATCTGGGCGTAATACTCGGGGTGGGTGTGTCCGCTCTTGGGGTCCCGCGCCCGCTCGAGCGCGTAGAGAACATCGTCTGTTCCAAAGCTCGAGCCGTCGTGAAACTTGACCTTCTGGCGCAGCTTGAAGGTGTAGGTCAGGCCGTCGGGTGCGACTTTGTAAGACGAGGCCAGAATCGGCACGATGCGGCCCTTGTCGCTCACGGTGAGCAGGCCCTCGAGCACGTTCAGGTTGGTAACGCGCGAGATGTCGGCGCTGGGTGAGGCGGTGGGGTCGAGCAGCGGCGGCTCGGAGGCGATGACCACCCGCAGGGTTCCACCCCTGGTTTGGGCCTGGGCGGCGCTAAGCAGGGCGAGCGGCAGCAGGGCGGCGGTGACGAGCAGGGTCTTTTTCATGGTCCACCTCGAGAGGGTTGAGCAGGAGTTGACGTTGGGCTGAACACGCATTATCCGGTCAAAGTATGAGAATCTACGGCTCGGGTGGGGTCTTTTTGGGGCGTCCATCTCAACGCTTCAACCCCTCGAGCGAATGCAAATTGTGCCAGCGGCTCAGGTGCTCCCGGTGGCTCTCGAGGTAGGCACCGGGCCTGAACAGCGTGTCGTAATACTCGAGGTCGAGGTGGTGTGCTTGCAGGTAGAGCGAGATGAACACCGAGGGCACCGTGCCGGGAAACTTGCCGTAGGTCTCGAAGATGTACTGGGCCTGCCGGGAAACCAGTTCGATGGTCCGTTCACTGTAGGGCAGCGCCTCGGTCCGCACCGCGCTCGAGTTCTTCCAGGGGCCGGGAGTGTCGGGATGGTACGGCCCACCCGGCCCGAATTTACGCTCGACCACCGCCCGAACCGCTGCAAACATATCTGAAAAGTGCGGTGGGGTAAAGCTCTCGAAAACCCCCTCGAGTCCAGTGGGGTTGGGCAGCGCCCAGCGCGGGTCGGAATCGTAACGAAAACCGAGTCCCGGCACCTCGGGGTCGCCGCTGGCACCCAGCACGCTCAGGCGGTCAATGCCGTTGAAGGCCCAGCCGCCCAGGCCCATCCCCTGAAGTATCAGTGACCCGGCGTAGGCGGAAGTGGCCAGCTCCGCCGTGACCTCGCTCAGAGAATACTGCTCGAGGAAGGTGAGCGGATAGCGGTTCTCGAGGTCCACGAGGTCGCCAAACTCCTCGAGTCCGGGAATGGGGCGTCCGGCCACGTCGTCGAAAATGGCAAAGCCGTTGACCGCGAAGAAGAACAGGTTGAGGATGGTGTGCTGCGCGACGTCACCCACCGGAATGACCAGCAGGCTGCCCGGTTTGTTGGCGACCCAGGAGTTGTGCCCCTCCATGTACGGCTCACGATTGGGCAGGTGCAGCCGCTCGCTCGAGAGCCTGCGAATGTACTGGCCGTGCGCCATCACCAAGTCGCGCAGCGGGGTTTTGCCCTCTGAGTCGCGCTCGAGCGGGGGGGTGCCGTCGCGGGTGTCGAAAAAGTAGGTGCCCGAGTCGTCGGTGAAGAACAGTTGCGAGGTGTGAAAGCCCGCCGCCGAGGGGAAAGTGCGCCCGGTGGGGGTTCCGGGGTAGTTAGACAACTTGGGCGCGTAGCGGTCGTGGCGGGTGACGTTGTTGTGCAGCCCGGTCTTGCCGCTCACGGCGGTGAGGATGAGCAGGCGCTCGAGTTCGGAGAGGGCCAGGGGGCCGTAGTTCGATTTGAAGGCCAGTGGACCGTCGGGCACCTCGGCCCCCAGAAAGAAGCGTCTCGAGCGCCGCCCGAACAGCGCGTCCACCAGCGGAAAGTGCAGCAGGTGCTCGAGGGCGGCTTCCTCGAAATCGTGCAGCTCGAGGGTAGATTCAGGGTTTAACCCCGGATTCGGAGCGGTCTGGGTCATGACGCCTCCTAAAGAAAGGGGTTAGTTTGGAACAACCTGCGGGTGGGCAAGCACCATATGAACTTGAATACGGGAGATTCAACTCAAATTGTACTCAAAATGCGAAAGTCGAACCGTGAAACACACCCTTCTGAGCTACATAAGGGGTTAGGCCACAGCTCGAGCCTAAAACAAATTACAAAACTTGTCAACAATTGCGGACCTCGAGTCGTGGGCTGTGGATAGGTCCACCGACTCGCGCTAACGGATGGCCTCGAGCGCACACAGAGCTGCGCCCAGCGCGGTGGCGTATCCCCCCTTGTCGGGAATAATCGGCGGCTGAGTTACCCCGTAAAAGCCCCACACCCGCTCCACTGCGGCCCGAATCGGCCCCAAGTCCATCAGGTGCCCGATGAACACGATTCGCTCGAGTCCTTGCGCCTGCGCGGCGTTGAGCGCAATCACCGCCATCACCTGCGCCACCAGCGTGACCAACCCGGCGGCCAGGTCCTCGCGGCGCGGCAGAGTCTCGAGCGAGGCCAAGCGCCCCAAGTTCACCGCCGTAGCGTCGGCGGGCAGGTGTCCGATGCCACCGCCCAACACGTCTTGAAGCGTGCCGTCCACTCGAGACGGGTCGCCCTGCGCCGCGAGCGAGGCCACCTCGAGCGGGTCAGCCGTTCCCAGCAAAAACCTGGCGAGTCCCAGCAGCGTGCCGCCGCCCACCGCGCTGCCGGTGACGTGGGCAAAGGTGCTGCCCCTGGCCGAGTACATCGCCGTTCCAGTGCCCGCGCTGACCACCAGCGCTTCCTCGAGATTTGAAAGGGCCAGCCCGCCGCGCCCCACTGCCGCCGCCTCGCCCACCTTGACCAGCGGCACGCGGTGCCACTCGTCCGGCAATTCGCGGTGTTTGCCGCCGGTGGTCCCTATCGCGTTGAGGTCTTTGGCCTCGAGTTCCCCGGTTCTCAGGGCCAGTTCGAGGCTCTCCAAACTCGCGCCTGGACACGCAAGCCGCCAGCCACGCCCCAAAGTTCCGTGCTCGAGGGTCGCGCCATCGAGGTTGGTGATGCCGAAATCCAGTCCCACAATCATGCGGACCAGTTTAGCCGCTCGGGTAGCCGTATCGAACTTCCACCCGAGGGGAGCGTTAAACTCAACCCATGCCCACCCTGCTCGTGCCCGATACCGTCACCTGGCCGCTGCCCAAACTTCCGCTCGAGGTGAGGACCTTCAACCCTAGAAAACCCCTTGACCCAGCGCTGCAAGGGGCCGAAGCGCTGCTGGTGTGGGGCATTGGGCAACCCCATTTGAAAACTCTGCTCGAGACGATGCCGAACCTGCGCTGGGTGCAAACCTTGACCGCAGGCGTAGACCATGTACTCAGCTCGAGCCTGCCACCCGGTATCCAGGTGTGTAGGGGCCAGGGCCTGCACGACGCGCCCACCGCCGAACTCGCCGTGACGCTGCTGCTCAGCGCGGCCCGCAAGTTACACCAGTTTCGGGACCGCCAGCACCGGGCGTCGTGGGACAAGTCGGCCTACGGTCAGGCGCTCGAGGGGAAAGGTTTTTACTCGCTCGAGGGGGCCAGAATTCTGATTGTGGGCATGGGCAGCATCGGGCTGGACATCGCCCACAAGCTCGCTGTTTTCGGGGCAAACGTGGAGGGCGTGGCCCAGAGTGCCGGAACCCGTCAGGGCTTCGTGACCCACGCCCACAACGACCTCGAGCGTCTGCTTCCCGACGTGGACGCGCTGGTGCTGGCGCTGCCCAACACCCCGAACACCCAGGGGTTTCTATCTCGAGAGCGGCTGGCCCTGCTGGGTCCGCACGCCTGGGTGGTCAACGTGGGGCGCGGCACGGCCATTGACCAGGAAGCCTTGACTGTGGCGCTCGAGGGGGGAAGGTTGGGCGGCGTGGCGCTCGATGTGTTTGAGACCGAACCCCTGCCCGCCGACTCCAAGCTGTGGGCGCTCGAGAACGCCATAATCACCCCACATGTGGGTGGCGGTGGACCGCGTTTTTACATCAAAGCCAACGACTTGCTGTTTCGGAACGCTCAGCACTTTGTGGCGGGTGAGGCGCTCGAGTTCGTGATGGACCGCGAAAAAGGATACTAGACTCTTTGAAGTCGCCACAAAGGACGTTCCAGAGAATTCGGCTTTCCCACTATCCCGACCCGCTCAAGTGTTCTATGCTGGCGCGTTGGGACGGGTTTGACTCGAAACGTCTGACGTTATGCCCATGCAAACGCTCGAGTTAGTCATTGTGTTTCACTATTGTGTTACCAGGCTTGCACACTGCTGACCGTCTCATGGTTAAGCTATCTAAGTAAGTTTTCAACGGCTTTTAGCTGGGCACGTATTGAAAAATCACTGTCCTCGTCGCTCCAACCACATCTAAGGAGGTTTTATGACCACACAACCCGCGCCGCTCAGCGCGCTCACCCTTTCCACTCAGGCCAGGGGGCAGATTTTACTCGGGGTCATTTTGGCGCTGCTGCTCGGCGCTCTCGACCAGACGATTGTGAGCACCGCAGGCCCCGCGATTCAGAGCGACCTCAACATCAGCAACTCGCTCTACACCTGGCTCACCATCGGCTACCTGGTCTCGAGCACGGTGGTGGTGCCCATCTACGGGCGACTCGGCGATTTGTACGGGCGTAAAATTATCATTCTGTTCGGAATGAGCCTGTTCATCGTGGCCTCGCTGCTGTGCGCCGTTTCCTGGGACGCGCTTTCGCTGATTTTATTCAGGTCGCTGCAAGGCTTGGGGGGCGGGGCGCTGTTCACCACCGCGTTTGCTATCGTGGCCGACCTGTACCCTCCTGCCGAGCGCGGGCGCATCAACGGAGCACTCGGCGGGGTGTTCGGACTCTCGAGCGTACTGGGACCCCTGGTGGGTGGTTTTATCACCGACAGCTTTTCCTGGCACTGGATTTTCCTGGTCAATCTGCCGCTGGGTCTGGTCGCTATAGCCTTCATCTTCAGGATGCCCAACCTGCGCTCCGGTAACGCCGGAGGCAAGATTGACTTCGCCGGAGCCTTCTGGCTGGTGGTAGCGGTCATTCCGCTCCTGCTGGCCCTGAGCCTGGGCAAAAGCAACCCGCAACCCGGTGAAACCGCGTACTCATGGACCTCGCCACAGATTCTGGGCGGTTTCGCGCTGTTCGTGGTCGGCCTCGTGGCTTTCATCTTCACCGAATTGCGCTCGAGCGACCCACTGGTGGACCTCAAATTCTTCAAAAACCGCACCTTCGCGCTGGGCAATCTGGCCATCTTCTTTCTGGGCGCGGGGTTTCTCTCGGCCATCATCTTCTTGCCGCTGTTCATGGTCAACGTGGTCGGTTTATCCGCCACTCGCTCGGGCCTGACCACCACGCCGCTCACTTTTGGCCTCATCGCCAGCGCCATCACCTCGGGCATTCTGACCCAGCGCTTCGGGCGCTACAAACCGGTTATGCTCGGCTCCCTGGTCATCTTGATGCTGGGCTTTGCGGTGATGGGTTTCACCCTCACGCCCCAGAGCACGCAGCTCGAGGTGACGCTCAAGATGATTTTGCTGGGACTGGGACTGGGCGCGGTGGTCTCGCTGTACTCGCTGGCGGTGCAAAACGCGCTGCCCCCGGAGAACACCGGCATCGCCACCTCGAGCACCAGTTTTTTTCAGCAGATGGGCGGCACGGTGGGACTCGCCATTTTGGGCACGGTCTTCGCCTCGACCCTGAGTGAGAGCACCGTCACGCGGACCCAAGCCGCCGGACTCCCCCCAGCGCAGAGCGCAGGTGGACCCGCTGCACAGCGACGGGGCGCACCCAACCTCGAGCAAATCAAGAAGGGAATTTCGGCAGGTTTTACAATTCAGCGTGGGCAGTATGAAAAAGTATTCAAATCTGGCGACGTGGCCACGGCCCAGCAACTACTCAAAAATCCACAAATCAGTTCGCAAACCAGGGGCGCGCTCGAGGGTGTGGTCAACAACACGCTTCCTGTTTCGGCCCGTCCACAAACCCTGCAAGGCATCTTGACCGGAGTGAATCAGGGTGAAAAAGCGGCGCTCGAGACCGCCGAGAAGCGCATCGGGGTGGTCAAAGCGGCCTTCACCGACGGCATCACCCGGCTGTATCAGATTGGCATTTTGATTGTGCTCATCGGCTTTCTCATCACCGCACTGCTGCCAGAAGTCCCGCTGCGAAAGTCGGTGGACGACGGTGGCGCTCCAGCCTTCGGGGGCTGAGCAAAGAATTCGGCGCTCGAGCGTAAAAAATCCATTCAGGGCGGGGAAACCTACCCTTTTTCCATGTAACTTTTTGGCTCGAGCAGGACAGAGCATCACACTCTGCTGTCGGCGACATGAATACTTACTTCTGCGGCTCACCTTGCGCTGCGCTCGAGACCTCTTCCCAGGCTTCCCAGGTGGCCAGGCGGTCCGCGTAGGTAGCGCGCAGCATGGGTAAACCGGTGCTGCCAAGAATGAATCGCAGCGGTGGATTTTCCACGTCCACAATCTTGAGCACGGCTTCGGCGGTTGAGTGCGGGTTGCCGCGTTCCTGACTTCTGAGACGTCCAAAAATCTGCTGACGCAATTCGTCGTAGACGTCCATGCCCGACGCCATTTTGAGCGATGTGGGGCTACCAAACTCGGTGGTGTAAGCACCGGGTTCAATCAGCGTCACCTCAATTCCAAAGGGTTTGACTTCTTGGGCCAGACTTTCGTGAAGCGCTTCAAAGGCCCATTTGGAGGCGCAGTAAGAGCCGATGAGCGGCATCGCCACATGGCCCACGGTGCTCGAGACGCCGAGGATGTGCCCGCTGCCCTGCTGGCGTAACAAAGGCAATGCGGCTTGAATGACCCGAAGCGTGCCGAAGTAGTTGGTGTCAAACATCGCACGAACATCATCCTCGTTCACTTCCTCGACCATGCCGACCAAGCTGTAACCAGCATTGTTGAGAACGACATCCAGCCTGCCGAAGTGCGTGTGGGCTTGCCGAACCGCGTGCTGCACTTGCAGGGTATCGGTGACGTCGAGCGTCAGGGGAAAGACCGCATCTCCGAAACGCTCCTGCAAATCGGTGAGGTCAGCCACTTTGCGCGCAGTCGCCACAACCCTGTCGCCGCGCTCGAGCGCAGCCTCAGTCCAGACGCGTCCGAAGCCACGCGAGGCACCAGTGATAAACCAGATTTTGCTGTTCATAGAATTATCCTTGAGGTGTACTAATTTTTTATTCCCGCGTCCGCTTGTTCATGCGCTCAAAACCGTCTCACCACGGGGTGGAACCGCTCGAGCTTGAAAACGTTCCCGTTGGGCCGTCTGCGTCTAGGAGCGCCAAGCGCACAGCTTCACGGGCACCGTCCTCCACTGTGCCAGTACCTTCATTGTTGTTGAGGTCGGTCCGGGTAAATCCTGGGTCCGCCGCGCTGACTTTGATGTTGGTGAACTCGAGTTCGATGGCTAGAGAAAGGGTGATAGCGTTGAGCGCGGTCTTAGAGGCGCTGTAGACCACGCCGAACATCGAGCGGTGTGGATTGGCTGGGTTGGCGTGCCTACTGAGTGAACCAGCCCCGCTCGAGACGTTGACGATGCGTCCGGCGGGCGCTTCGCGCAGAAGGGGCAATATCGCTTGCGTGACGGCCAGAACGCCGAAGACATTGGTCTCGAACACCACACGCACCTCCTCGAGCGACGCGACGCTGGCACGGCTCGACTTCCCGATGTCCTCGAGCGGCGTGCCCGGCGGTCCCGCGTGCGAGATGGCCGCGTTGTTCACCAGCACGTCGAGACGGCCAAATTCCTCCCTTATACGCTCTGCGGCAGCAGAAATAGAGGCCGGATGGGTGACGTCGAGCTGGAGCGCGTGGGCTTCTGAGCCAATACTTGAGGCGGCTATCGTGCCACGTTCTAGGTTGCGCGAGCCGATGAGTACGGTGAAGCTGTGCCTAGACAGCTCTCGGGCGATTTGAAGACCGATTCCCTTGTTAGCCCCAGTCACCAGGGCGACGGGTTTGTCTTGCATATCAAGCTCCTTTTTGCGTGGGTGTACGGTCAACGCCAGTTCTACTGTGTTAAACTAAAAAAAGCGGAACACAGTTCCTATAAAATACGGCGCAATGTTCCGTTTGTCAAATAGAGGCGTAAGGAGATGGTGCCTTGAGCGACCCAGCAGAGAGAGAACCCGACGAGCTTGGACGGAAAGCCACCCAGCCTAAGCGGGCTGACGCCCGACGCAACGAGCAGACGCTGCTCGAGGCCGCCGCCGCGCTTTTCGTCACGTCCGGCGTCGAGGTTCCGGTGCGCGACATCGCAGCCAAAGCTGGGGTCGGAACGGGAACGATTTACCGTCACTTTCCGACTCGAGCGGACCTCATCGTGGCCGTCTACCGCCACCAGGTCGAGACTTGTGCCGAGACGGGTCCAGTCCTGCTCGAGAGTAACACGAGTCCTTATGCCGCGCTGGGAGAGTGGATTCACCTCTTTGTAGATTTCCTGACCACCAAGCACGGCCTCGCAGCAGCCATGCAATCCGACAGCGCTGGCTTCGGTGTGCTGCACACCTACTTCCTCGAGCGCCTAGTACCGGTGTGTACAGGGCTGCTGAGCGCCGCAGCCGAAGCGAACGAGATTCGCCCCGACATAGAGGCCCTCGAGCTGATGCGTGGCGTCGGCAACCTATGTATCGGGGCTGACACTGACCCCCGCTACAACGCCCGCCGGCTGGTTGACCTACTCATCGCTGGACTGTACAGACCGTAAATCGCTGTCCGCTCGAGCGGCAAACCGCCGACCAGACCGTACAGTGGACGATTGGAGCACTTAAAGCTCGAGTCATTCACAAAATGCTCACACGACTTGGCCGAAAATCGCCCTTTGCTCGTTCAAGGTCTAAAGCGCTACCTCAGAAAAATCAACCGCAGCACCACCAGCGCAACAATGCCCGCGTAGATGATTTTGATAAACGCGCTGCCCCGTAAAATCGCCGCTCGAGCGCCGACCCATGCTCCCAGTGCGTTGGCCACGCCCATTGGAAGGCCCAGCACGAACAGCATCTTGCCGGTAAAAACCAGGGTCACAAACGCGCCCAGGTTGGTCATGAAGTTCATCACCTTAGCGTTTCCAGTACCCACCACAAAATCGAAGCGCAGAAATCCGACGAATAAAAACATCAAAAAGGTTCCGGTTCCAGGGCCAAAAAAGCCGTCGTACACGCCAATAATTAAAACGCCCAACCCTCCAATCCACAGCGTGCGCGGGGTGAGGCCGGGGTAGCGGTTCTCGAGTCCCATGCGGCGGTTAGTCAGCACCAGCAGCCCCACGCCCACCACCAGCACCGCCACCAGAGTGCGGAACAGGTCGGCGTTTTTGAAGCCCAGCACCAAACTCGCGCCCAGCACCGAACCCAGCAGAGCGAGGGGGCCGAGGCGGGTCACGAGCCGAGCGTCCACCTTGCCTTGCCGCCAGAAGGTAAGCGACGCGCTCGAGCTGCCGAAAATGGCCAGCAGTTTGTTGGTAGCCGACGCCTGCGCCGGGGAAAGGCCCATCAGCAGCAGCGCGGGCAGGGTGATGGTGCCGCCGCCACCGGCAATGGCGTCGATAAACCCGGCCAGAAAAGCCAGCGGCAAGCCGTACCACAGGGTGTGAAGCAGCTCGAGGGAGTTCATAGCAGACTCGAGCGCTGGAGAGGTTTGAGGGAACGCTTCAAGGGACCGCAAAAATGCATGGCGGTGATTATAGACGGCTCGAGGGTTTGGGCAAGGTCCATCCTGATGTTCCAAAATCTACTAGAGTTTGATGGGTATATATGAACGATAAGGTTACTTATCGTTCATATGCCAAGAAATTTCCAAGTGGAATCTAGGCACGTTTCATGAAAGCGACTCGTGCTGTCAATCCCCCTGACCCCGCAAGCCTGCCCACTCGAGCAGGGGCGCACTGCTCGAGTGGGGGATGCCTCGCATCCCGGCTCGCGTTTAAGCTGAGCGCATGAACAATGATTTTGCAGCAAACCTCTCGAGCGCGATGGTGGGCGCAGTCGAGCGTGCGGCGCAGTCGGTGGTAACGGTGTGGGGTGGACGCAGGCCCATCTCCGGTGTGGTGGTGGCTCATGAGCGGGTGCTCACGGTGGACCATGTGCTCGAGGGCGACGAGGCCCGCGTGGTCCCCGACTCGGGTGAAAAACACCCAGCAAACGTGCAGGGACGCGACCCCTCGAGCGATTTGGCCTTGCTCAAGGTGCCAGGTCTCGACGCGCCCGCACTCGAGGCCCACGCGGACCCGCGTTTGGGCGAGTTCGTGCTGTGGGTGGCCCGACCTGACGCGGTGATGGTGTCGCATGGAGTTGTGAGCGCAGTTGGCGGTCCGGTTGCAATGGGACGCGGAATGCGGCTCGAGCGCTATTTTCGCAGCGACGCGCAGCCTTACCCCGGCTTCTCCGGCGGCGCATTCATCAACCTCGGTGGGCAGATGGTGGGCCTGGGCAACGCAGGTGTGCTGCGCGGTCAGGGCGTGGGCATTCCGGCGGGTCTGGTGCTCGAGACCGTGGCCCTGCTCGAGCAGGGGGAGCGCCGTCCTCGCCCGTTCATCGGCATCGGTAGTCAATCGGTGCGCCTGCCCGAAACCGATGGACCGCGCCGGGGGCTGCTCATCGTCAGTGTGGACCCGCAGAGTCCGGCGGCCAGGGCTGGACTGTTCATCGGAGACGTGCTGCTGAGTTTCGACGGGGTGGCGCTCGAGGATACCGACGACTTGCAGGGTCAGCTCTCCAGTGGGCGCATCGGGCAGAGCTTTGCGGTGGAACTGCTGCGGGCGGGAACGCGGGTCACTTTGACGCTCGAGGTGGGCGCTCGAGCGGAGAGGGCTTAAACTCGAGCCATGTCCGCAAGACGCATGACCGACGCTAAAACGGACGTCTGGCCTAAAACGGACGTCTGGCCTAAAACGGACGTCTGGATGGTGGCCCGCTCCGCGACCCTGCGGCGTGGGCTGCGCTCCCTGCTCGAGGAAGCGGGGAGTGCTCACACTGTGGGCGAAAGCAGCGACCTCGAGTGGCCTCTTGCGGCAACGCTCGAGGTCCTGATTTTTGCCGGTCCGCTCGAGCCGTCCTGGACCCGCTCCGAGATAGGTTTGGAGCTGCCGCCACGCCTATACCTGCTCGAGCCGGGAGACGCGCTGCCCGCACTCGAGTCGGGGGTGGGCCTGCTGCACTTCGACGCCGACGCCCTCGAGTTGAGCGCAGCGTTGAGTGCGGTGCGCGAGGGGCTGTGCGTGCTCTCCCCTGCTTTGCTCGAGCGTTTTTCGGGCGACTCCGTATCTGCTCCGTCCCCGAATCGCTCGGCGCTCGAGTACGAGCTGACCCCGCGTGAGCGCGAGGTGCTCGAGCTGCTCTCAGCGGGACTTCCCAACAAAAGCATCGCCAAGCGGCTCAGCATCAGCGAACACACAGTCAAGTTTCACCTGGGTCAGATTTTCGCCAAGCTCGAGGTTTCGAGCCGTTCCGAGGCGGTAGGTCTGGCGGTGCGAAGCGGTCTGGTATCGCTGTGAGGAAAGCACTCGAGCACCGCTTGCATTTCTCGAACCATAGGATTACGATGTCCCTAGAGACCTAGCTTCGCAAAGCCCCTAGCTATGCAAAGTTAGCAAGTCTCGATGAGGTAAACGTGGATGCAAACCTGCTCAAAGGCACGCTGGACCTGATTCTCCTTTCCATCCTCGAGCGCGGCGAGAAGTACGGCGGCCAGATTATCGGAGAAGTCCAGCTCGAGACCGGCGGCTACTTCTCGTTCAAGGAGGGCACGCTCTACCCGGCGCTGCACCGACTCGAGAAGCAAAAACTCGTGACCGCCGAGTTCCGCCAGCTCCCGCGCGGCGGCTCTCCGGTGCGCTTTTACCAGCTCACCGACGCGGGGGGCACGGCGCTCGAGCAGAAACGTAGTGAGCTGGCCCGCTTCAACGCCGCAGTGCGGACCCTGGTGGGAGGTGAGGTATGAACTTGCTCGAGAAATATTTGAACGACGCCACTCGAGGACTTTGGGGCAAGCGCAAAAAAGCCGTCTCGCTCGAGTTGCGCGGGGCCATCGAAGACAAGCAGCACCGCTACCGGGTGGCGGGACTGGGTGAAAGGGAGGCGCTCGAGCGGGCGATTGCGGATTTGGGAAACGCTCGAGCGATGAGGAGCAGCTTTTTCCGTTTGCATTCCGCACCGCTGCTGGGTCAACTGGGAACGCTGGTTTTGGCTTCGAGCGCGGCAGTTCTGGTTTTGTGGCCCTCGAGTTCAGCCCAGGTGGCCGCGACGCAGGCCAAGCCTTACCAGGTAGATTGCGTGGCTCTGACCAAGCAAAGCGCCTATGAACAGCGAACTCCCGCCGAGCGCCGCTTGATTGAATCGCTGGCTCTCAAACAGAATGCAAATTTGGATGCTCGAGCGGCTGCCGAGCTGTGCGATGCCAGCCTCAAAACCTATGATTACCTCAAGCTTTCGGACCTCGAGAGCGAGTGGCGCAAGATGGGCGCGTCGTTACGAACGCTTCCGAAAGGACCGGGCGTGCAATTTGACGGGACAAGCATTGAAGTGCCGGTGGCCAGTGAAATGGTGGTCAAAGGTGAGCCGTACATTGGACTCTATCAGTTGGGTTTGCTCCTGAATCGCAGCTACCTTCCCCTTAAACTCGAGGGCTGGGTCAACCCCAGGATTTACGTTGGAGGACGTAGTTTCCAGCTTGGCACTCCTGAAACCCCTGTCAGCGCAGTGTCGGTTTATACCGCGCTGTTCAATGGCGCGCAAATGAATGGACCCGTATTTCAGGAGTTGAAGACAAGTCTCTTTTTATACGACCAAGCGGTTGCTCCCGGCAACGTGCCTCAAGAGCTGTTCGACAAGGGAACTCCGCTGGCACGCCTGAAGGTCAATGCTAAAAACGATGCGCTGGTCGTCTTTGTCTATGTGGGTGACGAAAAGTTTAGATTTTTCAATCTTTTACGAACTCAAAATGGACACGTTAACGCGTTCATCAGTGCCCAAGACGCTCGAGCGTTTCCCCCCGCTGCCACCTGGGACCAGCTCAAAACTGGCAAACTCGAGCGCCCGCAGTGGCTGCTGCTCGACCTGTCCAAGACCACAGACTGGCGCAAACCAAAGTACGAAATCATCCCGCCCTCGAGCATCAAAGTCGAGTAAATCCTTACCCGCCCAGGTACGCGGCCATCACCCTCAGGTCGTCCACCATCTGCTTACTTTCGCCCTCGAGCGTGAGCTGTCCGGCCTCGAGCACGTAGGTTCGGTCGCTTTCCCCCATCGCCAGCCGTGCGTTTTGCTCGACGAGTAAAATGGTGATGCCCTCGGCGTGCAGGGTGCGGATGATGGAGAAGATATCGCGCACCACCAGCGGCGCGAGGCCCAGGCTCGGCTCGTCGAGCAGCAGCAGCTTGGGCTTGCTCATCAGTGCCCTGGCGATGGCCAGCATCTGCTGCTCCCCGCCCGAGAGCGTGCCCGCAAGCTGGGTTTTACGCTCCTCGAGCCGGGGAAAGAGGCCGTACATGCGCTTGAGGTCGGCCAGAATTTCGGCCCGGTTGCCCCGCAGGTACGCGCCCAGCTCGAGGTTGTCCTCAATGCTCTGCCGCGCCAGCACCTGCCGCCCCTCAGGACTCTGCGCGATGCCCAGTTTCACCACCGCGTCCGGGGCCACTCGAGTGATGTCTTGTCCGCCGAAGCGAATGGAACCCTCGCGGGGGCGCACAATTCTCGAGATAGCCCGCAGGGTGGTGGTTTTTCCGGCCCCGTTGGCCCCGATGAGCGTGACGACCTCGCCCTCGTTGACGACTAGTGAAAGACCGCGAACCGCCTGGATTGCACCATAGTTGACGCTCAGATTTTGAATTTCTAATAAGGCCATATGCCTCCGTGTGCTTTAAATCGCGTAGGCTCGAGCCAGAAAAGCCGTGCTGTCTTAGTCTAAACGGCACCTACCGGGCCAGACCGCTCCGCAACACTTCATGAACCGAACAGCAAGCGCTACGCCGTCTTGGACAGAGCGGCACTGTCTTGGACAAAGCGGCACCTATCGGGCCTGTCCGCCCCGTGGGGCCTGCTCGCTTTTGCTGTGGTTCCCCCCTGCTGGTAGGCATTCGTGGAAGCGCAGCGCTCACGAGAAGGGGGTCCTTACGCTCGAGCGCCCTAAGCCCCCAAGTAAGCTTCAATCACCTTGGGGTCCTTTTGAACCTGGTGCGGTTCGCCCAGCGCGATGAGTTCGCCAAAGTTCAGCACCGCGATGCGGTCACACAGGTTCATCACCAGCGGAACGTGGTGCTCGATGATGAGCACGGTCAGGTCAAACTGGTTTCGCACCCCGCGTATGAACTCGGTCAGCGCACCCTTCTCGCCGGTGTTCATGCCCGCCGCCGGTTCGTCGAGCAGCAAAATCTTTGGCTCGAGCGCCAGCGCCCGCGCAATTTCGAGCCGCCGCTGGTCGCCGTAGGAAAAGTTTCCGGCACTTTCACCCGCCCGGTCTGCAAGTCCGGTCAGCTCGAGCAGTTCCCAGGCTTTGGCTTCGACCCGCTTTTCCTCGCGTCTGGCTCCCGAACTCGAGAAGATGCCGCTCCACAGTCCGCTCGAGGTCTGGGTGTGCTGCCCGATTTTAACGTTCTCGAGCGCCGAAAGCTCTTTGAACAATCGGATGTTCTGAAAGGTGCGCCCCAGGCCGCGTGTGGCGATTTTGAATGGCGGCAGTCCGGTCAGGGTTTCACCGTTCAGGACCAGGGTTCCGCTCGAGACCGGCGTCAGACCGGTCATCAGGTTAAACAGCGTGGTCTTCCCCGCCCCGTTCGGCCCGATGAGGCCAAAAATCTCACCTTCCTGCACCGAAAAACTGACATTGTTGACCGCTATCAAACCCCCGAAGCGCCGGGTGAGTCCCCGCGCCTCGAGCAGCGCGGCTTTGGTCAGAGGATGTCCACTGACCGCTGAGGGCGTGCCGCTCACTTCACCACCTCCACTCGAGCGCCGCGCAGCACTTTTTTGGGTTTGCGGCGCTGAAACAGGCCCACAATGCCCTGCGGCAGGTAGATGCTCGAGACCACCAGAACCAAACCGTTGAGAATAAGTCTCGAGTCCTTTAAGGGGCGTAGCACCTCGGGCAGCGCAGTGAGCAAAATACCGCCCAGCACCGGTCCCCAGATGCTGCGGCTGCCCCCAATCAGCACGAAGGCTAGGTAGTTGATGCTGGCGTCAAAGGTGCTTTTGCTGGGGTCCCAGGCATTTAGAAAAGGCGCGCTCATCGCGCCCACGATTCCGGCCAGCACGCCGCCCATCACGAAGGCCAGCACCTTGAAGCGCATCGGAGAAATCCCCATCGCGTCGGCAGCCAGTTCGTCCTCTCGAATGGCCCGCATGGCCCGCCCGGTCCTCGAGCGCTCGAGCTTGTAGGCAAAAATCAGGGTTAGAATCAGCAGCGGCCCGAAACCCCACAGGTACTGGAACTGGGTGCTGAAAAAAGGTGGAATTCCGGTCAAGCCGATGGCTCCCCCGGTGATGTCCAAGTTGAGCACCACCACCCGGAAGATTTCGACGAAGGCGATGGTCGCCAGCGCCAGGTAGATACCGCGCAATTTGAGCGACGGCAAGCCGATAATCAGGGCCAGGATTCCCGAGAGCAGCGCGGAAATAAGCCAACTGAGCGGGTAAATCCACCAGCCCAGGCTCGAGCGCAGGCCCTCGAGCGCCGGATTGGTGCCCAAAATGGCCATGATATAGCCGCCCAGCGCGAAAAACCCCGGACTGGCCAGACTGAGCTGCCCCGCTGCCAGGGGGAAGTACAGGCTCAGGCCCAGCAGCGCCGATTGCACCAGCGTGACGAGCAAAAAACCGTAGGTGTTGACGAACTCGAGCACGTTTTAAGCTCCTTTCAGGCGCTGGGGGAGGGCAGACTTCAGAGGTCAGACGTCAGAGAACTTTTTAGTGTGTTGAGAACATTCCAAAGGAATGACTCAAAGAGAAAGTTTGTGCTCGAGCGTTTAGCGCTTTCTGTTTTCTGAGGTCTATTGTCTAAAGTCTACTTTCTCAAACCTTTTGAATCTGAATCCGGCCCAACAACCCTTGAGGCCGCACCAGCAGAATGATGAACAGCAGCGCGAACGGGATGGCGTCCTTGTAAGCGCTGTATTCGGACGGCACGAACGCCTCGGCCAGACCGATGACCACGCCGCCCGCCACCGCGCCAGGGATGCTGCCCAAACCGCCCAGCACGATAACCGCCAGACCCTTGAGGCCGTAGGTCACGCCGAAGTACGGCCCCGCGATGCCAAAGGAGCTGGCCACCAGCGTTCCGGCGAGACCTCCCAGAAAGCCGGACAGAAAAAAGGTGTAGAGAATGTAGCGGTCCACGCTGATGCCCAGCAAGCTTGAGGTGGTGGCGTTTTCGGCAACCGCCCGCAGCGCCTTGCCGACTTTGGTGCGGTTAATCACGTAAGCCAGAATCAGCAAAATTACCATGCTAACCGCGAACAAAATGATTTGCACCGTGCGGATGACCACGGTTTTCTCACCCACAGCAAAGCTCACCACCGGCTTGATGTCGCCGTAGATGGTGCTAGGGTAAGCAAACGACTCCGCCCCCACCAGATACTGAATCAGGTTCACCAGCACCAGCGCCACGCCCAGGCTCGAGACCAGCGCCAGCAGCGGGTCGGCGCTGCGCCCCCGCAGGGGCCGGAAGGCCAGCCGCTCGAGCAGCACCGCCACGAGTCCAGCCAGCAGAGACCCCAGGAGCGCGGCCACCGGGAAAGGAACCCACTCGAGCGGCAGTTTGAAACCCGCCAGTGCGCCGTTGAAGCCTGCTGGCTGACCCACCAGAAAGTAGGTGAAGTACGCGCCGAGGGTGAACACCGCGCCGTGCGCGAAATTGATGATGCCCAGAATCGAAAAAATCAGGGTGTAACCCAGCGCGAAGATGGCGTACACGCTGCCGATGGAAACGCCGTTGAGCAGGTTTTGTAAAAATCCAGCGAAGTCCACCTTCACCTCTCTATTTGATGGCTGATGGGGATGACTCGAGCACGAAAAAAGCAAGGACCGAACCGCTCAGGAGTTCGGTCCTCGAGCCAGAAACATAGGACGCGAGCGAGTTCAACTCAGCGCAAGAAGGTGTACTTGCCGTTCTTGTCGTCGAGCATCTTGATTTGAGCCACGTAGAAGGTTTTTTGCAGAATCTCGCCTTCCTTGTCAAAAATGACCTCGCCCAGCGGGGTGCGGTACTTCCCTGCAATGATGGCCGAGTTTAGAGCGGTTCGAGCCTCCTCGAGCGTCTGGGTGCTGAGTTTCTTTTTCTTGTCCACCGCTTTGAGCGCTTCGACGAACACCTGCACGGCGGTGAAAGCCTGGGCCGAGAACTGGGGTGGGTCTTTTTTGTACTGAGCGCGGTAGTCGTCCACGAAGGCTTTGTTGGCGGTGTTGTTCACACTGGGGTTGTAAGCCTGGGCGATGAGCACCCCGTCGCAGAGCTTGCCACACACCGGAAACATGTTGGCGGTATTGAGGCCGTTGCCGCCGATAATCAGGCCCTTGTAGCCCAGTTGACGCAGTTGCTTGACCAGGTTGCCGCCGTCGTTGGCCAGACCCGAGATGATGACCAAATCCACATTCAAGCCCAGCACCGAAGTGACCTGAGTGGTGAAGTCGTTGTCGGTGGTCTGAAATTTCTGCACCGTCAGCACATCCAGGCCCAGTGATTTGGCCGTTTCCTGAAAAGTGCCGGTTTCACTGGTGGCGAAGGTGTCGTTCTGGGCGTACATCACCGCGACTTTCTTAATTTTGGCATTGATTTTGAGCGCGGCTCGCACTGCATTCGGGGCTACTAAAGCCACCGGAGCACTAACCCTGGCGATGTACTCGCCAATCTGCGGAATGCCTTTGGCGGTGTTCGAGGGGGCCAGCACCGGCACTTTGGCCCGCTCGGCCAGCGGGTCTGACGCGAACGCCTGGGTGGACAGGGTAGGTCCCACGATGCCGATGACCTTGTTCTGGTTGATGAGCGTGGTAAAGGCGTTGATAGCGGTGTTGGTATCGCCCGCCGCGTCCTGAAAAATCAGCTTGATAGGGGTACCGTTGACCCCACCTCTGGCGTTGAAATACTTCTCGGCAAGCTGAGCGCCGATGACCTGCTCCTGACCGAGCAGCGCGGTGTTGGAGGTCTGGGCCACAGCAATACCGATGGGAATGGGGCTGGGCACGTTCTGAGCCTGGGCGACGGAGAGGGCGGCAAGGGTGGTGAGCAGGGCAGCGGTTCGTTTCATAAGCAACTCCTGGAGTATCCGAGCACCCGAAATTCAGTTCAAGGCTCGAGCGGGAAACAAAGGGAATACGGGCGCTTCATGGTGACGGGGCGGGTCTCGAGAGGGTTTGGCAAGCGAACGGAGGGGCATGATTTCTTCCTTTTCTAAGGACCATCCTTTTGAGGCGGTGCTCAAGCACGCTTGGAGCATCAGAATTCAAATCACTTCTTCAGAATCTCGAATTTACCGGTCTTACCGTCTGAATTCATGCGAATCTGGGCCACATAGAACTTTTTCTGTATCACCTCACCTTCTGCGGTAAAACTGAGTGGTCCCAGCGGCGTATCGTAGCGCCCCGCCAGCACCTGACGGTTGAGCGCAAC
>Ga0123339_10000486_pt1 | contig 31126 bp, 27 predicted proteins | sample lystaG_FD_89956 | JGI IMG/M metagenome (GOLD analysis project Ga0123339, IMG submission 89956) | Glacier valley bacterial and archeal communities from Borup Fiord, Nunavut, Canada, to study Microbial Dark Matter (Phase II) -... | ecosystem: Environmental > Aquatic > Freshwater > Ice > Glacier ...
AGGGGCTGGCAGTCGCCATGATCTTGCTACTCGTGTTGCTGCTGCTGGTCGGGCGTGGTGCGACAGGGGAGCCGTTGAACAGCAGGGCGTGGTTGGGGTGGCTGCTAGCGGCGGTGCTGGCAGTGGGCAGCAACCCCTACTACCTGGCTATGCTGCTGCTAACTAGCCTGATCGTCTATCGGGGCTGCGCCGCGTCGCCAGGGGGGCAGCAGGGCAGCGTGCTGCTGCGCCTGGGCGTGGTCAGCTTCGCCTTCATTGCCCTGTTCAACTTCTTGACCGCGCACGCTGGGCGTACTGTTTTGCTCACCCTCCCGCGAGAGTGGCCCGCGATTGGCGGCATCCTTACCGCCGAGGGGCTGGCCTGGGGTGCCAGCAAGGGGTTGACCATCCTCACCTTGCTGGCTGTCTTTGCCACCTTCAATCGGGTGGTTAGCCACCGAGAGGTGTTGAGCCTGATCCCTGGCCCCATGCGGCGGCTGGGGCTAGTCGCCAGCATTGCGGTGCTGTTTGTGCCACAGACGGTGGCGGCGGCGCAGAATGTGCAGCAGGCTCAACAGTTGCGCGGCTATCGAGTGCGGGCGCGCAATCTCCTACCGCTATTCGCCCCTCTCCTGCTCCTCAGCCTGGAGCAGGCTAGCCAGTTGGCCGAGGCCTTGGCGACGCGGGCGTGGGGCTATGGGCCACCCGGCTTCAAGGGGCGCACTGCCTACCGCCACCTTGTTTGGCGGCCACGTGACCGACTGCTGCTGGCGGTTGGGCTGGCGGTAGCCACCAGCTTCGCTCTGCTCCGCCTGTTCAGCAGCCTGCCACTGGACTACTACCCATACCCCCAGTTGCAGTGGCCGCCCTTCGACCTCCTACCTGCCTTGCTGACCATCGCGCTGCTGCTGCCCCCTGCTCTGGTCAGTCTAAGTCACGCCCGTCAGCCCGACCAGACGGCAGCCAGCGTGCTGCAAAGGAGTGAGCCATGACCCTGATCGACCTCAGTCACCCGCTCGGCCCTGCCATGCCCTCCTACCCTGGCGTGCCAGAACCACAGTTCCACACCCTCTTTACGCATGAGCAGAGCGCAGCACGCGGCAACTACGCCCCTGGCACGACCTTCCAGATCGCCACCTACGAGATCGCTGGCAACACTGGCACGTATGTGGATGCTCCCTTCCATCGTCATCCTGGCCTTGCGGATTTGGCGAAGCTGCCCCTGGACAGGCTGGCGAACCTGCCTGCCATCGTGGTTGTGGTTGCGCCAGAAGGGGCCATCGAGCTGGCGACTTTCACGGGGCTGGAAGTGCGTGGCAAGGCGGTGCTGCTGCATAGTGGCTGGGCGCAACGCTGGGGTGGCGACTACTTCCGCTCCGGCCCCTACCTGACTGTTGCTGCCTGCGAAGGGTTGGTGGCGGCGGGTGCGCTCCTGGTCGGCATAGATTGCGCCAATATAGATGACATGGCAGACAAATCGCGCCCTGCTCACACCATCTTGCTTGGTGCGGGCATCCCAATCATCGAACATCTCTGTAACCTTGAGCAACTACCGGCTGAAGGTAGCCGCTTCTTCGCCGTGCCGCCCGCCATCGAAGGGGGTACGAGTTTCCCAGTGCGCGCCTTCGCCATCGTGGAGTGAGATGATCAAGCTCGAAAAGCTCAGTTACCGCTATCCTACCGCCAGCGAGTTTGCTCTGCGCGAGGTTGACCTCAGCGTGCCAGAGGGGGCGTTCGTGCTGCTGGTTGGCGGCAGCGGGGCGGGCAAGTCTACCCTGCTACGGGCTATCGCTGGGCTGGTGCCTCACTTCTACGGTGGCGAGTTTGGCGGGCGGGTGCTAGTAGACGGCGTGGACACCCTCACTGTGCAGCCTCAACAGTTGGGCGGCAGGGTCGGCTTCGTCTTCCAGGACCCAGAGGCGCAGGCGGTGACGGAGGAGGTAGAAGGCGAAATCGCTTTCGGCATGGAGAACCTCGGCCTCGACCCCGCCCTGATACGGCGGCGGCTAGAGGAGTTGCTGCATCAACTCGACCTCGACCAGCTACGCACCCGTGCGATCAGCAGCCTGAGCGGGGGTGAGCGGCAGCGGCTGGCGATTGCGGCGGCCCTGGCAATGCAGCCTGCCATCCTGGTGCTGGACGAGCCGACTTCGCAACTCGATCCGCAAAGCGCGGAGGAGGTGCTGACCCTGCTGCAAAAGCTGAACAGCGACCTGGGTATGACGATCATCCTCTCTGAACATCGGCTGGAGCGGGTGGTGCAGTATGCTGACCGCCTGCTCTACATGGCGGCTGGGCGCATCGTTGCCGACGGGCCACCCCGCGAGGCTCTGGCCCAGGTGCCACTCACCCCGCCATTGCTGACTCTGGCGAAGCGGTTGGGCTGGCAACCGCTGCCGCTTACTGTGCGTGAGGCGAGGCCGTTTGCCCGTTCACTCATCTCCACCCTGCCAGCCCCTGCAAGCGGGGAAGGTGCTGCCCTGTTTAGCCCCACTCTGCCCGCCGCAAAAGAAGGCAGCACGGGCTTGCGTGAGGTGTGGTTTGGTTATGGTAGGCGGGAGGTGTTGCGCGGGGTCAGCCTCGACATTCAGGGGGGCGCGGTGCTGGCGATCATCGGGCGCAATGGCGGCGGCAAGACTACGCTGCTCAAGCTGCTGATCGGGCTGCTGCGTCCGCAGCGGGGTGATGTTCGCGTGCTGGGGCGCAATGTGGCTGGGCTTGACCCCAGCCAGATCGCGCAGCACGTTGGCTACGTGCCGCAGAATCCGGCTAGCCTGCTCTTTGCCGACACGGTAGCCGACGAGTTGCGCTTCACCTTGCGCGGCCACAAGCTGGCGGTAGATGAGGCTCGGATCACCGACTTGCTGATTGCCCTTGGCCTCAGCGGGTTGGCCGACCGCTACCCGCGTGACCTTAGCATCGGCCAGCAACAGCGGGTGGCGATTGCTGCCCTGCTCGTCGCTGACCCTGCCCTGGTACTGTTGGATGAGCCAACTCGCGGGCTGGATTACGAGAGCAAGGCGGCATTGGTCGCTTACCTGCGCTGGTTGCGGACAGCGGGCCGGGCGGTAGTGCTTGTCACCCACGACGTAGAGTTGGTCGCCGAAGTCGCTGACCGGGTGGCTCTACTGGCGGCGGGCGAGATCGCGGTGGACGGCCCGACTCGCGCCGTCCTCAGCGAGTCGCTGATCTTCTCCTCACAGATCGGCAAGCTGACCAACGGACGGTTCCTGACGGTGGCCGAGACGATGGCGGGGCAAGATGTGGGGGTGCAAGATGCGGGATGAGTCCATGCAAGGCCGCCTGATCGCTAACCTGGCCCTGCTTCTCAGCACGCTGTTGGGGCTGGCGATGCTACTCTGGCCCTTCTTCGCCAGTGCAGTCCCGCCCCTGGCTGCCACCCTGCTGCTCGGAGTGCTGGTGCTGGTGGTTGGCCTCGGTGCCGTGCAGGGGCAAGAGTTGGACGCGAAGGGTGTTGCTCTACTGGCAGTGCTGGCGGCCCTGAACGGCGCATTGCGGCTGCTGCCTACCTTTGGCGGAGCCTCCCCGATCTTCTTCCTGCTGCTGGTCGGAGGCTACGTGTTTGGAGCGGGTTTCGGCTTCCTTTTTGGCGCACTAACCATCTTCGTTTCGGCGATAGTGACTGGCGGCTTTGGTCCCTGGCTGCCCTACCAGATGCTGGCTGCCGCCTGGCTGGGCGCGAGTGCGGGGCTACTTGGTCGGTTGCTGCGCCGTTGGCAGGCTAGCATGGCCCTCAACCTGGCTGCGCTTGGCCTGCTGGGGCTGGGTTGGGGCTTGCTCTACGGTGCCTTGCTCAACCTCTGGTTCTGGCCCGCCTCTGCCGACGCAACTAACCTCAGCAGCAGCGGCCTGGAGCGGGTTGGCGAACTGCTCAGCCGCTTTATCATCTTCTACTTCGCCACCTCGTTCGCCTACGATCTCTGGCGATCCGCCCTCAACCTGTTGCTGGTGCTGACCCTCGGTGGGGCAACGCTAAAGATACTCTACCGCTTCCAGCGTCGCTTCTACTACACGCGGTTGACCACGCTCAAGGAAGATGACTATGCCAAAGCCGTCGCCTGAGCCGAGCAACCAGCCCACCAACCCCCCACCAGCAGCGGAGCAGGAGCTACCTGCTAGCTACCCCTTCGATGCTGACGGCGCACTCTGCCGCGAGTTCCTGCTTGAGCGCGGCTACTGCTGCGGCAACGGCTGCCGCAACTGCCCCTACGAGGAGGGGGAATGACGAGCGGCTGCTAGTTTGTTTCTCCTATCTACCTTGCTACTGTGTTATAATAGCCTTGCGAACCAAAATATAGGCGGGCCGTTATCTGGTGCGGCAAGGGGGCAGCTAATGGCCGGTGAGTTGATCCTGGTGGTAGAAGACAATTTCGATAGCCGCGACATGGTGAAGATACTACTTACCCTGCGTGGTTATCGGGTGATCGAAGCGGTCAACGGGCGCGAAGCAGTCAACATCTGCATGGCCGCTGGCAAAGACGGCCCCCAACCCGACCTGATCTTGATGGACCTCTCGCTGCCCATCCTTGACGGCTGGCAAGCGGTGCGAATGATCCGTGCCTTGCCAGAGTTCGTCAGCCGCCCCATCGTCGCTCTCACTGCCAACGTTCTCAGCGACGACCGTGACCTGGCTCTGCAAGCCGGGTGTAGTGCCTACCTGACCAAGCCGATCACGATCAACGCCCTCGTCAGTATGGTTGAGCAGCAGTTGGCCGAGTACCATTCTTCGTCCGCGACCCTGCCGCCCCAGCCCAGCGCACCCAGCAACTAGAGTAGCCAGCCATGACCAGCGCAGCCACCGTCCAACCCGCAAGTAGCGACCGCGAACTATCGGTCGAACGCGACCTGACCACCATGCTATCCAGCCTGGCCGAGATCGTGCAGTTCGATCAGGCCTCCGTGCTGCTGCGCCAGCCAGAGAGCGACGACCTGATGTTTGTCGCCTACTGGTCAGCTCGCCCGATCAGCTACAATCCAGTTGGCCTCAGCTTGCCGCCTGGTCGCGGGATCGTGCAGCGGGTAGCCCAGAGCGGGCGGGCAGCGATCATCACCCACCCCGGTCGCGACCCCGAATACTTCAACCTGGATGCTGTGTACGGCAAGATTGGCCCACCCACTTCGATGGGTGAACTGGCTCTGCCCCTGGTGGTGGACGGTGAGGTGATCGGTGTCCTCAACCTGGAGAGTCGCAAGCCCGGCACCCTGGGGCAGGAGGAGTTGCAGAAGGTTAAGCCTGCGGCCCGCCTGATCGCCGCTGCCCTCAACTACACCCGCCGCTATACCCATCTGCGCGACCAGTACCAGCACCTTGAGGCGCAGTTGCAGGAGGCGGAGAGCCATTTGGAGCAGGTGAGCGCAACCGAGGCCGAGGTTAGCCACTCCCGCGACCGCTTGGGGAGGCGGCTGGGGGGCCTCTTTGCCATGCACCGGGTTGGCACCGAGATCAGCGGCACCCTCGACCGCCAGGCTCTGCTCGATCACATAGTGGCGGTCGTCACTGGCGAGTTCGGCTACGAGTTCGGCCTGATCATGCTGGTGGAGGGAGCGCAGTTGGTCGCCCGCTCTGGGTTGCTGGCCGAACGGCGCATCACCCCCAGTCTTGCTCTCCCCTTTGACCCTGCCCAACCTTTGTGGGCGGCCTTGACCGACGAGGGCCGCCCAGTAGCTTGTAGCAGCGAGCAAAACGGCCTCTACTTGCCCCTGCTCAAGCAACTACACCTCGGCAGCGCAATCATCACCCCGTTGCTCGGCGGCGGCAGGCTCGCTGGCTTGCTGATCGTCGGCTCGACCTTGTTGGCACAGGCGGATGCTGATGACCTCGATGTGTTTGCCATCATCGGCGGCCAACTGGTCGGCGCACTCTACAGCCTCGCGCAACTGAGCGACGCGGAGAAAAGGGCGCAGCAGTTGGAGTTGATCTATCGCACCTCGTTGGAGATCACCCGCCAGCGCGAACTGCAAAATCTGCTCGATACTGTCACCCTACACTCGGTTAGCCTGCTCTCGGCCCGTGGGGCAGCGATCTACCTCTATGACAGCAGTCAGCATCGGCTGGAGTGCGTCACCTCCTACAATCTAGACCGCGATTACTGTGGTACCTACCTGGCGGTTGGTGAGGGGCTGGCCGGGCAGGTGGCTGCCAGCCGCCAGCCGCTCAGGGTCAACAACTACCGCACCTGGGAGGGGAAGGCAGCCCGCTATGCCGACTCCCCATTCACCGCAGTGATCGCCAGCCCACTGCTTAACAAGCGCGGTAAGCTAATTGGCGTGCTGGATGTGTTGGACGACAGCGATCGGCGGGTGTTCAGCGACGATGATGAGCAGATGTTGGTGTTGTTTACCAACCAGGCCGCCGCCGTGTTGGAGACAGCCCGCATCTACACCGACTTGCGGAGCGCGAACGAGCAGTTGCTCTCGATCAGCCGCCTCAAGACCGAGTTCCTCTCTACCATCAGCCACGAACTGCGCACTCCGCTCAACTCGATCATTGGCTACGTTGATATGCTGCTTGATGGTCTGTTCGGCGAGTTGAACGAGGGCCAGCAGACCAGCCTGGGTCGGGTGCAGCGCAACGCAGGCACCTTGCTCAACCTGATCACGGACGTGCTGGACCTCTCCAAAATTGAGGCGGGCCGCTTTGAGTTGTTCACTGCTCCCTTCTCGGTGCGCGAACTGATCCTCACCGTCCTCAACACGGTCGGGCCGCTGGCCCAGCAGAAGAAGTTGGCTCTGCGCCACTATATTGACCCCCAACTGCCGCCCACCCTGGTCGGCGACTCTGACCGCCTGCAACAAATCCTGCTTAATCTCGCCTCTAACGCAGTCAAGTTCACCAACACTGGCAGCGTGACGGTGCGGGCGCGGCGGGTGAGCAACGAACTCTATGCCCTAACCGTGACCGACACTGGCATCGGCATCCCCCAGGACAAGTACGCCCTGATCTTCGAGGAGTTCCGTCAAGCCGACGGCTCTACTACGCGGCAGTACGGAGGCACTGGCCTCGGTCTGGCAATCACGCGCCGCCTGGCGACCCTGATGGGCGGCACCGTGGCGGTCTTCAGCAAGGGCGAAGGGGAGGGTAGCACCTTTACTATCACTTTGCCGCTGATCAGCGAGCAGCCAGAGCCAGGTCAGTTCAGCCCGCCAGAGGTCTTGCCGCTGGACGAGGAGGAGGAGGAAACCCATCCGCAAGTGGAGTGGGACACACCCCGCATGATCGGCGACCGCGTTCTCAGTGCCGAGGGGCCGATCACCTTGCAAGAGGCGCACAGTGCGGAGGAGGGTGGCAGCCGGGTTAACGAGTTGCTCAAGGTTGCGAACGAGAGGGAGGAAACGGTATGATTACCGCAATCGTGATGATTGGAGCCGAGCGGCAGCGCATCCCGGCCACCGCCGAGGCTCTACTGGCGATCCCGGAGGTGAAGGAGGTCTACTCTGTCACTGGCGAGTACGATCTGGTTGCTATCGTGCGGGTGAAGGAGTACGAGGCGTTGGCCGACGTGGTGACCAGCCGCTTTGCCGCGATCAGCGCGGTCACTAGTACGCGCACGATGGTGGCCTTCCAGTGCTACTCGCGCAAGGACATGGAAGCGATCTGGTCGATAGGGCTGGATTAAGCGCAACTGAACGGATGAATATGGACATGGACAAAGAGAAGCAGCCAACCAGCGACACTGCTGCCCTGCCCGACTACCTGCTAGCCGCTGAGGAGGAGGCAGCCGCCACCTACGCTGCCACCCCCCGCCGCCAGCGGCAGCCCCGACCCCAGGCTGATCCCTGGCAGCAAAGGGCAGAAGCTGACCACCTGCCAGAGTACGCCAACGAAGACCTCTCGGCCCAATACTACCCGCCGAAGCAGGCTAGCGCACGCCAGCGCAGGTGGACGGAATGGCTGTTCCTTGCCCTCGGCCTCATCTTCGCGCTCGGCATCATCGTGGCGACGCTGCTGGCGATCCCCGACCTGTTCAGCCCGCACTACTAAACGGAGAAGTAAGTAATTGAAGCATCGCTTGTTCCTGCTCGTCCTCGTCGTCAGCCTGCTGCTCCCGACCCTCGCACAGGCGCAGAGCCAGCCAGCCCCCAGCGGCGGCACCTCCACCGCGACGGCCACCGCTGACCCTCCCAGCGCAACCCCCAGCCCAGCCACGTCCCTGACCGTCACTCCCACCCCGACCGCTACTGCTACCCTGACTGCAACTGCGACTGCGGCTGTGATTGCCACTGCCACCACCACCGCAACTGTGACTGCCACCGCGACTGCGACAACTGCCCCGCCGCCAACGGCTACGCCCGCCGCCAACCAGTATGACGTGGTGGTAGTGGGCGGTACCTCGGCGGGCGTGGCGGCTGCGGTCGCCGCAGCCCGGCTGGGGGCGCGGGTTGCCCTGGTCGAGGAGAGCGGCTGGCTGGGCGGCATGGTCAGTGCGGGCGGCCTCGGCGCAACCGACGGCAACCCGACGGCGATCAGCGGCCTGTTCGAGCAGTTTCGCCTGGCAGTGCGTGCCTACTACCGCAGCCAGCGCAACAGCGGCCAACTGCAATGCTACAGCCCGCCGCCGCTGCTCGTGGATACCAACTTCGAGCAGCCAACGGTGGCTGGGGCGATGCAGGCTAAAGCGGGCGGCGGCAGCTATTACAGCGGCCACTCGCTCTACACCTGGTACACCAACACCGCTACTACCCCGCCGACGCACGCCGCCTACCTGCAAGTCTACAACCTGGTCTGCAATCTTGCGAATGACTACCCCACTGACGGCTTCACCTACGAGCCACTGGTGGCCCAGAACCAGATGAGGCAACTGCTGCAAGGGCTGACCGTCACTCTGATGCTCAACACAGCTTACAGCGGGGTGATCACTGTGGGTAACAGCGTGCGTGGGGTCTACGTCCTCAGCGAGGGGCAGAGCAGTGCGCTCTACGGCAAAGTGGTGGTCGATGCGACCAGCCGCGGTGACGTGCTGGCCGACGCTGGCACCCGCTGGCAGGACTATGCCTTTGGCCGCGAACGTAGCAGCACCGATAATACCGCCCCGCTCCCTTTGCGTCCACGCACCTTTGACGAACTGGACGCGGGCAAGACCTTCGTGCCGCCCCAGGTTGGCGAGTCGGTCGGTGACGGTGACTACGGGCTGCAAGCCTACAGCTACCTGATGACCCTCGTCTACCAGCCGAGCCGCAGTATGCCGCACCCCTTTGCCAGTATTGCCGATCCACAGGGGCGCACTGGCGACCAGAACAGCCTCTATCAGGCCTATGTGCAGCAGTTTAGCACGACCAATGGCGCAAACAGCATCGGCTACTTCAACGACATCTGGTTCAACTGGCGGCGGTTGCTGCCGAACAACAAGATCGAACTGAACTATGCCGACATCCCTGGCGGCAACTACCTCTCGGTCGAGCGCGAGGACAACTACCTGACCAACCCCGCCAGCCGCTCGTCTATCGAGCAGCAGCACCGCCTCTACGCCCTCAGCTTTGTCTACTGGGCGCGCCAGCGGGTGCCTGCCGCCCAGGGCTGGCTGCCTACCAATGAGTACGGCACAGCAGACGGCCTGCCACCCTTGCTCTACATCCGCGAGGGTAATCGAATGATCGGTGAATACACCCTCAGCGAGCGCGATTACGCCTGCTTCAGCCAGGGGTGCAGCACGGTCAGTCGCTACTTTACCGACAGCATCGCCACCGGCCAGTACGCCTTGGACTCGCATACTGTGCGCTTGATCGCTGACGGCAGCGGCGGGCAGTTCGCAGATGGCAATATGTGGTTGGGCAACAGCCAGCCCTACCAGGTGCCATACCGCGCAATCGTACCGCTCAGGTTGGATGGTCTGTTGGTGCCGCTGGCGGCCTCGGCCACCCACCTCGGCTTTGGCGCGTTGCGGATGGAGCCAGTGCGGGCGGCAATGGGTCAGGCGGCGGGGGTCGCGGCGGCGCAAGCGGCGGCAGCCAACATCCAGCCACGGGCAGTCAACCTGCGGGCGGTGCAGCGCGAACTGATCCGCCAGAAGGCAGCTACCTACACCTACATTGATGTGCCAAATAGTTACTGGGCCTGGACTGCGATCAGTTGGCTCAACGCGCGTGGGGTAGTGCAGGGAACTGGGCCGAACCTGTTTGCACCCAACGCCCAGGTGCGGCGGGCTGAGCTAGCCAAGATGCTGACCCAGGCGCAGGGCTGGCCGTTGCTCAACCCTGCTACCGCCACCTTCCGCGATGTGTCAGCCGGCAACTTTCTCTACCGCTACGTGGAGACTGCCTACGCTCATGGGGTGATCAGCGGCTACAGCGACGGCAACTTCCAGCCCTACGCCAGCGTAACGCGGGAGCAGATGGCGAAGATGCTAGCCGCTGCGGCTGGCTTCGGCCCCCAACAGCCAGCCAACCCCAGCTTCAGCGACGTGTCGCCCAGCAATATCTTCTACGGCTGGGTAGAGGCCGCCCGACTGCACGGCCTGATGCAAGGGACAAGCGCGACCACCTTCTCGCCACGCAACACCCTGACGCGGGCGCAGGCGGCCCAGGCAGTCTTCAACCTGCTAGGCGAGTTAGCCCTTAGCCAACTCGCGGCGGAACAGCAGCCAGTTGATCACGAAGAAGATCAGCCCCATCGTTGTCAGTGCGCCGATCACGTAGTCGGTCGGTAGCTGGCCGCGCAGCATGACCTGCTGGAAGCCCTGGATGCCGTGAGTGATCGGCAGCCCCTGCGCTCCATACTGCACGTACTGGTTGAAGCTGCTGAGCGAGAGGAAGAAGCCGCTGAAGAAGACAGAGGTGAGCAACACCAGCATCGACAACTGCACCGCCTGCGACTCGGTCTGCGAGATCAGGCTGATGAAGAAGCCCAGGCCCAGGCTGGCGAAGACCAGCGCGAGGGCAGTCAGGCTGAACCAGAGGGGGTCGCCCTTGAACGGCACGCCCAGCAGCGGGCTAACTAGCGCAGCGACCAGGGCAGCAGCGACCACCGCCACGAACAGGATGTAGGCAACGTACTTGCTGACCAGGATTTCGGTGGCGCGGATCGGGGCGACGCGGAACAGTTCGAGCGTGCCAATTGTCCGCTCACGCACTAGCGAGAGGGCCGCGAAGGTGACAGCGATGTGTTGGAGCAGCAAGGCGAGGACGGCAGGGGTGTAGTAGTTGATGAAGTTAATCTCAACGCCGTTGGGGTTGTCCTCCTTGCTGGCCTCATTCTTGACGATGGCGCGGAAGGGGGAGACGAGGACACCAGGGGCGATGTTGGTGATCTGCCCAGTCGTCGCTTCCAGGGTAGCGAGGTCTTCATCTACCTGCTTGAGGCGTTGCACCTGCTGCTCCCGACTCGCCTGGCCGCGCAGGGCATCGCTGCGGATCGCTTGCACGTTGTCGTTCAGGCGGCGGATGGCAGTCTGCGCCTTGTTGATGCTGTCTACCTTCTGCTGCCCTGCTGGGCTGATCGGTAGTGTTGCTAGCTGGTCGTTGTTCACGGCACCGCCTGCGACGGCGAGAACTACCAGGACGGAGTTGCTGCTGGTCAGCAGGTCGCCACTCTCCTTCGTCACCGCCTGCACGTCGTTGGCCTGCAAGCCCACCTGCAAGCGATTGACCGCCTGGCGCAACTGGCCCACCTGCCCCTGCAAGTCGGTGAGGCCCGCCTGCCCCTGCTTAAAGCCTGCTTCGAGGATGCGCTTGTTCAGTTCATTAGAATAGGCATAGGTAAGGAAGTAGACGATGTTGATCTTCACCGGGTCAATCTCATTGACGTTGAGCCGCAATTCGGCTTGCTTGCCGCCCAGGATGTCGCTGTAGGGGTCGGTAGGGATCACCGCCACCGCATCTACGCGGCGGTCATGTAGTTCACTCATCGCCCGGCCCAGGTCTTCCGTCACTTCACGCACGTCCAGTTGCTCAACGGCAAACTGCTTCTTGATCTCCGCGCTGCGAGACTGCGTCCCTGGCGGCCCCACGATGATCGTAGTCAGGCTCTGCTGCTTGCTGACATAGCCGATACCGAAGATAAAGAGGATGAGGAAGGGGCCAAGTACCAGGGTAAAGACTAGGCGCAACTGCCGCCGTACCTCGGCTACCTCCTTGCCCAAAAACGCGCTGAGGCGCACCAGCATCTTGACTAGCGGCATCGCTATGTCCTCCCCTGGTTGGCGGCCTGGCGGTCGCTGCGACGCTCCAGCCGCTCAAGCGTCACCCCATCGCTGTCCTGCGTCTCATCGGGGTGGTCGGCAGCGTCCTGCTCCATCAGTTGGAAGAACACCTCATCAAAGTTGGGCTTGTACTCGCTGAGGCTCTTGACCTCTACACCCGCCGCTAGCAGTGCCGCCGCGATGTCGGGCGTGGCCTCGCCTGCGTCGGCTACGTAGACGCGGATGGTGCCGTGGGCCAAATCTTCAATGTCCCGATAGGTTGGTAGTGGCTTGAGTATCTGCTCTAGCATCGGGCAGGTGTGGCGGCTGTCTACCGTCAGGTCAACCGCCTCGCTGCCACCGAGGGCGCGGCGACGCAACTCCACCGGGGTGCCAATGGCGATCAGCCGCCCCTTGTTGATCACCCCCACCCGGTCGCAGTATTCGCTCTCGCCAATGTACTGGGTGGTGACGAACAGGGTGCGCCCAGCATCGCGCAGCTTGCGGAACTCCTCCCAGAACTTGACGCGCAGGATCGGGTCGATACCAGCTGTCGGCTCGTCCACGAAGATGACGGTGGGGCGGTGGACGAGGGTAGCGGCCAGTTCTAGCCGCCGCTGCATCCCACCAGAGATGTTGCCTGCCAACTTGCCGCGATGCTCCCACAGTTCGACGAAATCGAGTGCCTCGCGCACCTGCGCCTTGCGCTTCCACCAGGGGATACCGTAGATGGAGGCAACGAAGTTCATGTTCTCCATCACGCTGAGGCTGGGGTAGAGGACGAACAACTGGGGCATATAGCCGTAGCGTTCGTGCAACGTGCTGGCCGAGTGATGGGGGTTCTGACCGAGCATCCGCACCCGCCCACCGCTGGGTTCGTAGATGCCGGTGATCAGCCGCATGGTGGTGGTCTTGCCCGACCCAGAGGGGCCGATGAAGCCGAATATCTCTCCCTCATACACCTCGAAGCTAACGTCGTTGACCGACACTTGCGCGCCGAAGCGTTTGCTCAGGTGTTCGACTGTGATCACGCTGCGACGGCTGCTTGCGCTGGCTGGCTGGCTTGCCACTGGCACTCTCCTCTGCTTTGTTGCAAGCTATAACCACATACTGGGCCAACTTGTTACTGATCCTGCTATGCTACAGCCGCTGCTACACCGTAGCGGGAGGAGGTTGGCAACGGGCGTGCAACTGGCAGCCCACAGTGGGCATTGGCTGCCGCAGCCCGGCTAGTTACTGAAGAAGATCAGGCTGTAGCCTCTAGTTGCTCCAGCGGCACCGCCTCGCGGATCAGGTGGCTGACCGTTGCCAGCCCGGCAAAGATGGTGATCCAGACCGCCAGCACCGCGAATGTCCCTTGTGCGCCGATGTGTTCCAGCAACCAGCCTGCCGCCACTGCCGCGATAGGCCGAATGCCCCAGGCCACCAGGCGGAACGCGCTGTTCACCCGCCCCTGCAACTGGTCGGGGATCAGGGCCAGCCGGTAGGGATACTGGTTGAGGTCGTAGAATGTGGTGGTGCTAGCCCAGCTTAGGGCCACCAGGCCCAGTAGCCAGAGGTTGGGAGCCAGGGCGTAGAGTACCATACACGCCACCTCCGCCCACAAGCTGCCGATCATGATCCGCCCATAACTGATCCGCAGCCGTAGCCGCTCGTTGAGCAGCGACACGAGTAGCCCTCCTACTGCCCACATACTTAGCAGTAGCCCCGTAGTCGGCTCGTCCGCCCCAAGCTCGCGCGCCCGCACGACCAGCAGCAGCGCAATGCAGCCGATGATGCCGTTCACCCCCAGGTTGAGCAGGGCCATCATCTTGACGAAAGGCCGCTGCCAAATCCAGGCCATGCCTTCCTTGATCTCTGTCCAGAGGTGGTGGTCGCTCTTGGCCCGTTCGCCCTGGAAGTCGGTCTTGATGAAGGTGAGGGAGACGACCGAGGCAGCGTATGAGATCGCATCGAAGACGAAGGGGAAGGTGCGGCCCACGCTCTTGAACAGGAAGCCACCGAGCGGCGCGCCCAGCAGTTCGACTACACTGCCAGCCGCGTAGAACTGGCTGTTGGCTGCGGCCAACTGCTCCTTAGTCACCACGCGAGGGATGGCTGCCGTCTCTGCCGCGACGAAGAAGACGAAGCAGCAACCATCTATCAGCGCGTTGGCATAGATCAGCCAGACGCTCAGCCCACCGAGGGCCAGGGCGAGGGGGATGCTTGCCATGTTCGCAGCCCGGATCATATCGCAGACGATCAGCACCCGCTTGCGATCCCAGCGGTCTACCAACGCGCCAGCGGGCAGGCTGAGGAGGATGTAGGGTACCCAGACCAATCCCCCGGCAACCCCTGCCGCCTGTGGCGAGTTGGTCAGGGCCAGGATCAGCAGGGTGAGGGCAAAACCCGACATACTACTGCCCAGTTGCGAGACCACCTGCCCGCTCCAGAGCAGGATGAAGTCGCGGTTGCGCCAGAGCGATGCTCGTTTTGCTGCCGCTCCCTTCGCCTCCTCTCCTACTGCTGCCCCCTCTTTCAGTTGCGCCATGCTGACCCTCCCGTTCATGCTGCCTCATTATGCCCCACTGGGCTGACTCTGTAAATACCACTTCTGCCCGATCTTTCTACCAAGCTGCCTATTAGACCTACATTAGACCAGCCGCGCCCACTGGTTCTACCCTTGACATGATCAGGCTCAAGTTGTATCATTAGGCAACAGATAGCACTCGCATCTTGGAGTGCCAATCAGTCAACAACTTGAGCGTAGCACTATCAAGTCAGGGGTTTGCAGCCGTGGAACTCAGTGAACGCCAGCGGCGTATCCTCCAGGTGATCGTCGAAGAATACATCAGCACTGTCCACCCTGTCGCCAGCGAGAATATCGCGGCTCGCTCTGGCCTGGGCGTGAAACAGGCCACGGTGCGGAACGAGATGGCAGAACTGGAGGCTGCTGGCTATATCACCCATCCTCACACCTCCGCTGGTCGCATTCCCTCCGACAAGGGCTATCGCTACTTTGTGGAGAACCTGCTGGACAACAGTGGCAACCTCTCCAACGATGAGCAGCGCACCATCCAGCACCAGTTCTACCAGGTGCAGCGCGACCTTGACGAGTGGATGCGCCTCAGCACCGCCGTCCTCTCCCGTGCCTTGCAGAACGCGGCCATCATCACTGAACCGAAGGGGCCGAGCGTCTTGTTCAAGCAGTGTCAGCTACTCAGCCTGCAAGACCGCACCGCCCTGCTGATCCTGGTCACCAACGATGGTACTGTACGCCAGGCGGTGATCACCCTCGACCAGCAGCGCAGCGAAGATGAGTTGGCGACCGTCGGCAACAAGCTGACCGCCTTGCTGCGCGGCAAGAGTCTGCTAGAGATACCGCTAGCCGATGGTGACCTGAACGAGTTTGAGCGGGCGGTGGAGAGCCAGATGATCGGCCTGCTCCGTTCGGTAGAAGACTTCAGCAGCCGCGATATCACCTATGATGGGCTGGTCAAGATGCTCAACCAACCAGAGTTCAAAGCGACCGAGCGGGTTAAGCAGGTGATCGAACTGTTGGAGAATGGAGGGGTGCTGCTTACCATCCTGCCCGACGTACTCAACCAGGAGGGGGTGCAGGTGATCATTGGCGACGAGAACAAGCTGAATGACCTGCGCCAGTGTAGTATCATCCTCACCCGCTACGGGGTGGATGAGAAGGCAGGGGTGCTGGGTATCATCGGCCCGACCCGCATGGAGTATGGCCGCACGATCAGTGGTGTGCGCTACGTCTCCCGGCTGCTCAGTGAAATGATGCGCGATGTGTACGGCAAATGAACCTCCCCTGCCTGCTTCCCCACAGGGAGGCAGAGCGGGGCATAAGGAAGGAGTTAATCTCTGGTGAGCAAAGACGAACAAAGCAGCAACGAACAGAGTGAGGCGCAGGAGAACGGCCCCACCCTCAGTGACGTGCTGAACGAAATCAACACCCAACCGACCGACGCTAGGGCCGCCGAGTACCTGGATGCCTTGCAGCGCGAGCGGGCCGCTTTCATCAACTACAAGCGGCGGGTAGAAGCCGAGCGCATAGAGTTGTTTGGCATGGCAAAGTCCGAAGTGATCAGCAAGCTGCTGGTCGTGCTAGACGACCTCGAACTAGCCCTGCGCTACAAGCCCGCCGTCGAACGCTTCGATGAGAAGGAGCGCAAGTGGCTGGAAGGGGTGCTGGCGATTGAGCGTAAGCTGCGCCAGGTGATGGAGAACGAAGGTCTAGCCCCTATCGAAGCGGTCGGCCAGCCCTTCGACCCCAGCCGTCACGAAGCGGTCGGCATGGAGGATGGTGAGGGCGGTCAGGAGGTCGTAGCCAGTGAGTACCGCCGCGGCTACACCTACAAGGGCAAGGTACTGCGCCCTAGCATGGTGATGGTCAAGCGCACTGATGCCACTGGCAACCAAAAATAGCACTACTCCTGTTGCTCAAGCATAGCAAGCGGGGTTTCTACACTACAGGTTCTTACATTACGGAGGTAAAGGCAGACAATGGCTAAGATTATCGGTATTGACCTCGGCACCACCAACTCGGTTGTAGCCGTGATCGAAGGCGGCGAGGCGACCGTCATCCCCAACGTAGAGGGCGCACGCACCACCCCATCGGTTGTAGCGATCAGCAAGAGCGGCGAACGGCTGGTCGGCCAGGTCGCCAAGCGGCAATCGATCACCAACCCAGAGAACACCATCTTCTCGATCAAGCGGTTTATGGGCCGCAAGTTCAACGACCCCATTGTGCAGCGCGACATCAAGCTAGTCCCCTACAAGGTGACGGAAGCGGCGAACGGCGACGCGCAGGTGATGCTCGGTGGCCGCACTTACTCGCCACCCGAAGTCTCCGCGATGATCCTACAAAAGCTGAAGGCTGACGCAGAAGCCTACCTCGGCGAAACCGTCACCCAGGCCGTGATCACCGTTCCCGCTTACTTCAACGACAGCCAGCGGCAGGCAACTAAGGACGCGGGCCGCATCGCTGGGCTAGAAGTCCTCCGCATCATCAACGAGCCGACCGCCTCGGCCCTAGCTTATGGCGTGGACAAGGAAGGCCGTGAGGAGACGCTTGCCGTCTACGACCTCGGCGGCGGCACCTACGACATCAGCGTGCTGACCCTCGGTGAGGGCGTGTTCGACGTGCAGGCTACCAACGGTGACACCCACCTCGGCGGCGACGACTTCGACCAGCGCATCATTGACTGGCTGGCTGACAGCTTCAAGCGTGATGAGGGGATTGACCTCCGCAGCGACCGCATGGCTTTGCAACGCCTGAAGGAAGCGGCAGAGCGGGCCAAGATCGAGCTTTCCAGCACCCAGCAGGCCGAGATCAACCTGCCCTTCATCACCGCTACCGCTGAAGGCCCGAAGCACCTCAACTACAATCTCAGCCGCAGTAAGCTAGAGCAGATGGTGGATGACCTTGTGCAGGGGACGATCCCGCCGATGAAGGCTGCCCTCAAGGACGCTGGCATTGACACTAGCAAGATCGACCAGGTGTTGCTCGTTGGCGGCCAGACCCGTATGCCCGCCGTGCAGGACAAGGTTAAGAGCTTCTTCGGCAAGGACCCCAACCGTGGGATCAACCCCGATGAAGTGGTGGCCCTCGGCGCAGCGGTGCAGGCTGGCGTGCTGGGTGGCGAAGTGAAAGACGTACTGCTGCTGGATGTCACCCCGCTGACGCTGGCTATCGAGACGATGGGCGGCATTGCCACCCCGCTGATCGAGCGCAATACTACCATCCCAGTGAGCAAGAGCCAGGTCTTCAGCACCGCTAGTGACAGCCAGACCAGCGTGGAGATTCATGTCACCCAGGGCGAACGCCCCCTCTCTAGCGAGAACAAGACCCTTGCCCGCTTCATCCTGGACGGTATCCCACCCGCGCCGCGTGGGGTGCCGCAGGTGGAGGTTACGTTCGACATCGACGCAAACGGTATCCTCAACGTGATCGCTAAGGACAAGGCGACCAACCGCGAGCAGAAGGTGGTGATCACCGCCAGTTCGGGCCTGAGCAAGGACGAAGTGGATAAGATGGTCAAGGAGGCCGCCACCCATGCCGACGAGGATCGCAAGCAGCGTGACCTGATCGAGGCCCGCAACCAGGGTGACACGCTCGCCTTCAGTGCGGAGAAGACCCTGCGCGAGTATGGCGAACAAATCCCGGCTGAGGTCAAGCGCGAAGTTGAGGATCGGGTAGCTACCCTGCGCGGCACTCTCGCTGGCGAAGATGCAGCCGCCATCCGTGCTGCCAGTGATGCTCTGCAACCAGCATTGCAGAAGGTTGGGCAGGCGATGTACGGGGCAGCAGGCGCAGCGCAGCCCGGTGCCGACGGCTCGGCTGGTCACAGCAACGGCAACGGTAGCAGCGACGGTAGCGGCGACGGCGCGCCCGAAGGCACCGTCGAGGGTGAGTACCGCGAAGTGAACAGCTAACCAACATATAACCCGGCCCGCCTCCCCACCGGAGGCGGGCTAATCCTATTCTAACGCTAAGTTGGTATAATAGGAGAACAATCTGGCGCAAGGGGCTATCTTCTTGGCCCAAGCCTGCCTTGCGGGGCGGCCCAGCGGGTAGCAGCAAACCTGCCCGCAGCTAGCGACGTAGAGACCATCAACAACATGAGGCGAACGATGACCACACCGAAGCGTGACTATTACGAGGTACTGGGGCTGGCGAAGGGAGCAACCGAGGAGGAGCTAAAGAAGGCTTACCGACGGATGGCGAAGCAGTACCACCCTGATACCAACAAAGACCCCGCTGCCGAGGCGAAGTTTAAGGAGATCAACGAGGCTTATCAGGTCTTGAACGACCCCGACAAGCGTTCGCTCTACGACCGTATTGGTCATGCTGGCGCGAATATGGGCGGTGGCACCTACGACCCTTATGGCGGCATGGGTGGCGCGGGCATGAACATCAACGATATCTTTGAGATGTTCAATGGCGCAATGGGTGGCACCCGCGCCGCTGGCCCACAGCGTGGCGCGAACATTGGCACCCGCATCCAGCTTGATTTCGAGAACGCCGTCTTCGGCAGCGAGCGCGAGGTCGAGGTAACCCGCTTCATCGCCTGCCAAACTTGCAACGGCAACGGAGCCGAGCCAGGCACTACCCCCGAAACCTGCGACAAGTGCAAGGGGACGGGCGAACTGCGCCGCGTACAGCAATCGGTCTTCGGTTCGCTGGTCGGCGTAGTCGCCTGCGACAAGTGTCGGGGCGAGGGCCGTTTGATCACTACCCCCTGCAAGACTTGCAAGGGCGAAGGCCGCGTGCGCCAGAGTGATCGGCTGGCAGTCAAGGTACCGGCGGGGGTGGACGATGGTACCCAGATCAGGCTAACTGGCGAAGGCGACGTGGGCGTGCGTAGCGCGCCAGCAGGCGATCTCTACATCGCAATCGGGGTCAAGCCGCACAAGCTGTTCAAGCGGGCAGGCAACGATATCCTGCTAGACTGGCCGATCAATGTGGCCCAGGCTGCTCTCGGCGACGAGATCGAGGTGCCGACCGTTGACGGTCAGGATGTGCCGATCAAGGTGGCGGCTGGCACCCAGGGCGACAAGGTGATCACTCTGCGCGACCGCGGCGTACCCTACCTGCGACAGAGCGGACGCGGCGATATGCTGGTGCGCCTCAAGGTGCAGATACCGGGCAACCTGAACGACGAGCAGCGGCGGCTGTTTGAGGAACTGGGCCGCAGCTTTGGGCGCGAGGTTAGCCAACAGGACAACAAGAGCTTCTTCGGCAAGCTATTTGGTGGCAGTAGCTAGCTAAGCGATGGCCTGGAAACTGATGAACTGTGCGGTGGTGTCAACTTTCAACGATTACCCTTGTGCCAATTCTCCAGCAGAATGGCCTGAAGTCCGAGCAGTTGCAGCCTTGCAGCTGAGGCCGCTTTGCGCTATGATAGCCGTAACATTTACGGGGGTAAGCGGATGGTTGACGAGGTAGATACCCGCATATTGGCACAATTGCAGGAGAATGCGCGCACGCCGCTGGTTGAGGTGGCGAAGCGGCTAGGCATGGCGACCAGTTCGGTGCATGAACGGGTGCGTAAGCTAGAAGCGCGCGGCGTAATCCGTGGCTACCAGCCGATCCTTGACGCAGAAGCTCTCGGATTTGGGGTGATGGCAATGGTGCAACTGAGCCTGACCGGGGGCTTCGACAAGTCGCCCAGCATCGAGGAGCGGCTGGCTGGGTTCAGCGAGATCGAGGACTGCTTTGGGGTGGCGGGTGACGACGACTACATCCTGCGCGTCCGCACCCGCACCGCCCGCGACCTGGAAGCCTTGCTCAAGCGGATCAACACCATACCTGGCGTGTTCCGCACGCGAACCAACGTAATTCTCTCCACCTACTTTGAGCGGCGGCACCTACCGCTGTCCAAAGAGGATAGATGAGGCAGCAGGCGTGCGGCGGCAGGCTGGCTCAATTTGCGGCTTGCTCTGGTTGAAGCGGCAGTTTTTGGCAGGGACGCAGCAAGAGTGTGTTGCGTCCCCCAGTTGGTAGCAGGGGGTGCAGCGCGATGGCGGTAGAGAGCGAACAGGGAGAGGCCGAGCAGCAGGAGCTTACCGTTGCCGGGCGCAAGCGGGCTAGCAGTGGCGAAATCCTGACGATGATGACAACAGAGCATTACAACTTGCAGGGGGCTAGTGCAGCCACGATCAGCGAGAGCAACGGGCGCGCCAGCCTCTTTCTCAGCACGGTTAGCGGCACATTGCTGGCCCTCAGCTTCGTCGGCCTGGTCACTTTCGTGCGCGCTTTGGAGACCGCCGTCGCCAACATCCTCTACCTGCTTGGCATCAACCGCATCCGCCACTACTACACTGAAGTAGCCCCCGAAGTCGCCCCCTACTTCGTCCTTTCTACCCACGATGACAACGCCGGGGCGATGAACAGCGTGGGGGGCAAGCGGCACGACTGGTTGGTGGGGAACTTGGATGACGACCGCTAGCATGGTCGCGGTGATCGACAGCGTGATCCTCGGCGTGTTCGTCGGCTTGCTGCTGCGTGCCATGCTGGGCCTGGACTTCGGCTGGGTGGCAGCAGCAGGGGTTGCTGCATTCCTGCTCTCCGTCGCTGCCTTCACCCTCTACCAGACCCGCCACTGGCTGGGCGCAGCGGCACGCCTGACAACGATGTTCCCCAGCCAGGGCGAGGCACGCCCACCTCAGCAGCTTGGCTAGCTCGCGAGTGTGCTGCCAATGCACGCGTGGACTTGACCACATTGCCACAAAGATGTTAGGATCAGCCAGAACTCAACGAGGAGGGTAAGCAATGGCGCAGCAGTTCAGCGGGATGCAGTTTCTTACGATCTACGTGCCAGATGTATTCAAGGAGCTAGACTTCTTCGATCGACTGTTTGGCTTCCAGGTGGTTGTCTCCGACCTGATCGAGAACTACGCGATTATCAAGCCTACTATTGGCGAGGGGGCGATCATGCGGATCGTCAAGCACAATACCGACCACCCCTTCCACAACAAAGGCAACAGCATCGAACTGAACATCGAGGTGGAGAACCTGGATCAATTGATCAGCGTGCTGCACTCTGAAGATGTGGAGATTGTGCGCCTACCCGCGCTGATGCCCTGGGGCTGGCGACACGCCTGGGTGCGCGACCCCGCCCGCAACCTGATCAGCGTCTACCAGACCGATGGCAAGCCGATGACGGTTGGCCCTAGCCGCGCCAGCACGATGGCTTTCCACGCTCCAACGACGAAGTGATTCGCCTACCACATTTGGGTCTGGCTGTGCGCCATACAGCCCAACCACCCCATCCCCCTCCCTGCGCCAGATGTAAGATTTGTAGTATAATATGGCAGTGCTTCGTAGCCGCCGCAGAACCGCGACGGGGTATCGTGCAGAGAAAGGGTTGAGAGAAATGGAAACAGTAGAGAGCAAGCCCCGTTTGGGAACGTTGGTGGCGATCAGCTTCGGTTTGTTGCTGCTGCTGGGCAGCCTGTTCGTTGCAGGATCAGCCCTCGCTGGGCAGAGCAGCGGCCACCAGCACCACGCAGGCGCGCAACCCCCAGCCAGCTTCCTCGATGCCAGCCACATTGGCCCCAGCAGCGTGATCACGGTGGAGATGGGCGACAACTTCTTCGCCCCCACCGTAGTAACGATCACCGCTGGCGACACTGTGGTTTGGCACAATGGCGGTAACTTCTTCCACAATGTGCGCGCAGATAGCAGCACCGGGCCGCTTGGTTACACCCAGCCGCAGGACTTCCTGACCGACTTTGCCGCCCCGGAGTCGAATGTTGGGCAGCCGCATAGCGTGCAGCACACCTTCTACCGCCCTGGTCGCTACTACTACTGGTGCGACCCACACGCCCCTGACATGGCTGGCATTGTAGATGTGCTGCCGCAGGTGGTGCCAGTAGCAATAGGCAACAACTTCTTCAGCCCCAATGTGGTCACGATTACCGCTGGTACCGTGGTCTCGTGGACAAACCCGACCAGCAACGCCCGCTCTCACACCGTCACCTCCACCACCCCGCCTGGTATCCTCAACTCTGGCACACTGGCGGCAGGTAATGTTTACACCCACGCCTTTGCTACTGCTGGCACCTATCAATACCAATGTGACTTCCATGCTGGCATGGCTGGCACCGTAGTGGTGATCGACCCACCCACGCCCACGCCAACCCCTGGCCCAACCAACACCAGGGCCGCTAGTAGTCCAACTGCTACTACTGCTGCTGCTACCCCCACGGCCACCGCCGCCGCTGGCAGTGCGACAGCTACCCCTGGCGGCGCGACAGCTACCCCCTGTACCGTCAGCTTCACCGACGTGCCTAGTGGCTATATTTTCTACAACGAAATCCAGTACCTCGCCTGTCGTGGTGTCCTCAGCGGGTACCCCAACCCGAACCCGCCCGGCGGCAACAGCTTCCTGCCAAACAACAACACGGCGCGAGGCCAGTTCGCCAAAATCGCCGCCCTCGGCTTTGGCTTGCCCGCCTTCACCCCAACTGGCAGCCAGACCTTCGTAGATGTTGCCCCCGGTAGCATCTTCTACGGCTACGTGGAGACTGCCGCTCATGCCGGGGCGGTCAACGGCCTGGCGGCCAGTCAGTGTGCCGCCCTCGGCACCCCCGGCAACTGCTACGGCCCCAACGTGCTGATCAGCCGCGTACAGGTCGCCCTGATCGTGCAGCGCGTGCGCCAGTACGCCGTCGTCACCCCAACCCAGCCGACCTTCCGTGATTTGGCGGCCAACTCCTTTGGCTACGCAGCGGTTGAGACGCTGGCGAACCGGGGGATCATCAACGGGGCGGCTTGCAGCAGTGGCGGCGGCACTTGCTTCCGGCCTAATGATAATGTCAAGCGCGGTGAATTGTCCAAGATCGTCAAGCGAGCGATTGACAGCGCACCCTGAGTGCGCCCACCCACTTGCTAGCAATGGTATAATGAGTAGGAGCGGCGGACAAGCTGCTCCTGCTCTTTGCTGTCCTGGATCAAGAAGGAGAGACGCTGATGCGAGATGAGAAGCGTTTGCCCATCCTACCGCTGTTGGCCCTTGCCCTCGGCCTTACCATGCTGGTTAGTGGGCTGCTCATTGCTGGCTCAACCCTGGCGGCCCCTGCAAACCACAGTCTGCACCAGCCGCAGGGGGGTCTACCCTGCGACCAACGCCAGTTTGATGTGGATGCCAGCAACCACCCAGCCAACCAATCGATCACCGCTACCGTCGCGATCCAGAACTTCTGCTTTACCACCCGTGTGCTAACGATCACGGTTGGTGATACCGTCGCCTGGGACAACTACGACCAGATCGGCCACAATGCTTCAACGCTGAACAGCGGCAGCATCCCGCCAGAACCATTCCAGACCGCCTATGCCATCTCACCGACTAATCGCATTGTTAGCCGCACCTTCACCCTGGCCGGGGTCTACGACTACCTCTGCGACCCGCACCCGTTCATGACTGCGCGGATTGTGGTGCTGCCTGCGCCAGTGGCAATAAACATCCAGGGCTTCACCTTTGCCCCCCAGGTGCTGACCGTTACGGTTGGCACGAGGGTGCAGTGGACGAACCGTGATGCTGCCAGCCACACCGTCAACTCGACCAGCCCACCGGGGGTGCTGAACTCTGGCAATCTTGCCCAGAACGCGATCTACAGCTACACATTCAGCACGGCTGGCACCTACGATTACCAGTGCAATATCCACACCGGCATGACTGGTCGTGTAGTCGTGCTTGGCCTGCCGCCCACCACAACCAGCACACCGAGTGCCATCCCCAGCCCGACTGCAACCACCCCCGGCCCACCAACGCGCACCTATACGCCCACGCCAACCTTCTCAGCCACCACCTGCCCGCCCTCGGTCTGCTGTGCTGGCGACAGCAACGACCCCCAGTGTACGACCACGCCCGGCCCACCAACGCGCACTTATACACCCACGCCGACCTTCTCAGCCACCACCTGCCCGCCCTCGGTCTGCTGTGCTGGCGACAGCAACCACCTCCAGTGTACGACCACGCCCGGCCCGCCAACGCGCACTTACACGCCCACGCCCACATCCACCCCTTGCCTACGCAGCTTCCCTGACGTGCCTGGCAGCTACATCTTCTACGACGACATCATCTTCCTCGCCTGTCGTGGGGTGATCAATGGCTATGCGGACGGTAACTTCAGGCCAAACGGCAACACAACGCGGGGTGAAGTGACGAAAATCATCGTCAGCGGCTTTGGCATCCCGCTGGTAACGCCGCCCGCCACGCCGCGCTTCGTGGACGTGCCAGCCAATCACCCCTTCTACCTCTACGTTGAGACGCTGGTTGGCAGGCAAGTGGTCAGCGGCTTCCCCGACGGCAACTTCCGCCCAAATGGGCTGGTGACGCGGGCGCAGCTAGCCAAAATCGTGGTAGGGGCTGGGAGCTACACCCTGGCAACCCCCACTGTACCGACCTTCAGCGACGTGCCGAGCAGCAACGTCTTCTGGCAATACATCGAAACGCTGAACAGCAGGGCGATCATCAGCGGTGCGGCTTGTGGCAGCGGCCTCTGCTATCGCCCCAACGACAGCATCAAGCGCGGTGAACTCAGCAAGGTTGTGCATAGGGCGATAGACTCGACCCCTTTACGCCCAGCAGTGGTAGCCAGCTTCAGTTCAATGGGAGACGAAAAGACCCACTTCGTGAGCAGTGGGTCTTTTGGCCTGGAGTCTATTGTGGCTGGGTGGCTTGCTGCTCCGCCCGATAGTCGGCAAAGCGGTAGCCGAGGCCGCGTTCGTTGAAGATGTACTTCGGGTGGGCCGGGTCGATCTCGATCTTCTGGCGCAGGTAGGTAATGTAGAGGCGCAGCAACTGGGTGTCGTCGCGGTACTCGCGGCCCCAAACGCGGGTCAGCAGAGCCTCGTGGGTCAGCAGCCGTCCAGCATTGTTGACTAGCTGAGACAGCAGCCGGTACTCGGTGGGTCGCAGCTTCACCTCGTTGCCAGCGACGATCACCTCGCGCTTATCGAAGTCAATCGTCAGCCGCTCGTCGATCTTGACCGTCTCGCTGCTGCTCACTGTGGGGGCCATCGCCGCCCGCCGCAGGGCCGCCTTGATGCGACTGAGCAGCTCGCGGTGGCTGAAGGGTTTAGCAACATAGTCGTCGGCCCCCAGTTCAAGGCCGCGCACCCGATCTGCCTCGCTGGCCTGTACTGTCAGCATGATCACTGGCGTGTTGGTCGCCTGCCGCAGTTGCTTGAGCGTCTCAAAGCCGTCCATGCCAGGCATCATCACATCCAGCAGGATCAGGTCAGGGATCGCCTCGCGGGTTTTAGTGATCGCCTCGCGGCCAGTACTGGCGGTGATCACCCCATATTCGGCCTGTTCCAGGATCGAGGTGAGCAGGTTGATCAAGTGTGGTTCGTCGTCTACGACGAGGATCGTCTGGGCCACTTTCTTTCTCCTTCGGGTGGGGCAGCGGGCAGGGGCGTTAGCCCAAACCCTCAGTCCTCCTTGCTGACAGGTAGGGTGAAAGCAAATCTTGCGCCGCCGCTAGCCGCTTCTTCCACCCAGATGCTACCACCGAGGGCGTTGATGATCTCGCGGGCGATGTAGAGGCCCAAACCCACCCCCTTCGCCTCGCGTACCATGCGCCCCTCCAGGCGGGTGAAGGGGGTGAAGATGCGCTCTCGCTCCTCCGCTGGCACGCCTTCACCCTCGTCGCTGACGCTGAACAGGACGTGACTAGCCCGCCGTTCAGCGGCCAGGGTGATCTCGCCCGCCCCATACTTCAGCGAGTTCTCCACCAGGTTGGTCAACACCTGCTCAATCCGCTGCTCATCGCCAATCACCACGGGCAGTTGCTCCTCGCCAGCCACTTCATCGCCCTTTGGTGGGTAAGGGGCAACGGTCAGCCTGCGCTCTGGCCGCTCGGCCACGAGGACACGCAGGCGGGTGGCGACCCGGTTGAGCAGGCTGTAGGGGTCGAGTGGCTCGCGGTTGATGTCCAGCTTACCCGCTTGCAAGCGAGTGACGGTCATCAAGTTCTCCACCATCTTGCTCAAGCGGTCGCTCTCCTGACTAACGATCTCCAACTGCTGGCGGGCGGTTGCGTTCTCCTCGCCGATGGTGTCGCCCAGCAGCCCTGCATAGCCCTTGATCACCGCAATCGGGGTTTGCAACTCGTGGCTGACGACGGAGAGGAAGGTGGCCTGCATGGCCTCTGCTTCCTTGCGGGCGCGGATATCGTGCAGGGTGAGCGTAGCACCCAGTACGGCACCGTCGTTGCCGCGGATCAGCCCGCAACTGGCTTCCACTGGCACCCGCCGCCCGTCGTGGGCCAAGAGGGTGAGTTCCTGCACGGCGACATAGCTGCTGTCGTTCAGGGTAGCGGTTAGCTGCTCGGTCAGCCAGCCGTCACCGACGTGCTGGCCGCGAATGGCTGGCAGGTTGCTGCTCTGCCCGCTGTCCCAGCGCGGCAAGTCGAAGGATGGTGAGTAGTTGCTGCCACTCTGCTGGCTGTTGGCTGCGGTGTGGAAGTCAAAGAGTTGCTCGGCATCCTGCCCCCAGGCCAGCGGCCCCGTCCAGCCGGTCAGCCGTTCGAGGGCGCGATTGAGGCCGATGATGCGCCGCTGCGGGTCTACCACCAGGATCGCCTCACTGGTTTGCTGGATCACCTCCTCCAACCAGTGCTTCTCGTTGAGGATACGCTGCAAGAGGCGAGTATTCTGGGCGACGATGTCCACCTGATCTACAATAATCTGGTAGATGTCGGGGCGGTTGAAGATATCCTCGCGGTCGCCACCCTCGCCTGGTTCGAGCAGGCAGAGCAGGCCCACCATACCGTCGCCGCCGCGTAGGGGGATGGCAACCAGGTGGAGGTCGTGGCCCTTGAGCCGGGCTACGCCGCTAACTGCCTCCGCTGGGCTAAGGGTGAGGCCAAGCGTATGCTGGGCCTGCTGTTCGCCTGCCTCGCCTTGCAACTCTGGCATACTGCGGAGGCTGGCGGCCAGGCTGCGTGCCTCTCCCTCGCCCAACCCGACGCTGGCGGTGTAGAATGGACGATCCCCCTCGTAGAGAGCGACCATCCCCGCCTGGCTGCCAGCCGCATGAACCACCTTGTTGATCATCGCCTCCAGCATACTGCGCGGGTCGGGCGTGCTACCGTCCGCGTTGACTGTCTGGTTGGTATGCACCTCGTCGGGGTCGCGGGCAGGCTGGCTAACCCGCTGTGAGGATGTCTCGCTACTTGGTTGGGCCGCCGCTTCGCTGATATTGCACTGGAACTTCTTCTTCTTGAACATCTTGTAACTCGTTTCTAAGCCCGTTTCGGCTCGTCGCCAAGCGGCAGCGAGGGTAGTGGGGTAACTGCGCTCTGTTTGTTCATCTTCCGCTGCTTGCCTGCTAGCTGGGGGGCGAACTCGGCCAGCAACATCCCGCCAAGGATCAGCCCACAGCCGAACAGTTGCCGCCCGCTCAACAACTCGCCGCCCAGTAGCCAGGCAAAGGCTGCCGCCGCCACCGGCTCAAGGGTGAAGATCAGAGCCACGTGCGTCGGGCTGGTGGCCCGCTGTGCTACCGCCTGCAACACCTGCGCCAGCGCGCTAGCTACCAGGCCCATAAAGACTGCCGCCAGTAGCACATTCGGCGGTAGCAGCCAGCCCACCCCCACCGGCAACTCGAAAGCCACCGAACCCAGCAAGCTAAGTGCGCCTGCCACCGCCATCGCCACCAGCGACAGCCGCAGAGCGTCTGCTTCTGCTGCATAGCGGCTAACCAGCACGATCTGCATGGCGAAGCAGGCTGCCGAAGCAATCTGGAGCCAGTCGCCAATCCCCACCGTGAAGCCGTCCTGCACGCTAAGCAGAGCCAGGCCGACAACCGCTACCACCACCCCGACGACAGGCCAGACCCCAGGCCGCTGGCCCAGCAGCAGGTAGGCAAAGAGCGGCACCAGCACGACCGACAGCCCTGTAATGAAGCCCGCATTGCTGGCGGTAGTGTACTGCAAGCCGACAGTCTGCAAGATGAAGCCCAGCCAGTAGGCAAGGCCGATCAGCAGGCCACCAGCCAACTCCCGTCGCCGCCAGCCAGCCCACCTGCCCGTGAACAGCACGATCAGCAGCAAGGCAGCCGCAGCACTGCCAAAGCGTACGCTGAGAAAGAGCAGCGGCGCAGTCTCCCTTAGCGCGTCCTTGATCAGGATGAAGGTTGCGCCCCAGATCAGCACTACGCCGACCAGCGATAGGTCTGCGGCTAGCTGCTTGTTTGCTCTTGCTGTTTGCTCTTGCATTGCTACTTGATCGCCGTCAGGCCGAAGGCATCCTGCCGCTTTGTCACCTGCTTGAAGCCCGCATCTTGCAGCCGTTGCAGCACGCCACGCACCACCCGCCCGCCAGAGTTGCTCTCCAGGTCGCCAATGTAGTGAAAGAGTTTGCCGCCGCGCTTCAGCACCCGGTACAGTTGTTTGTAGAACGCGCCAGAGTAGAGTTCCCCACCCAGGCTGAAGGTGGGTGGGTCGTGGATGATGCGGCTGAAGCGGTCATCCGCCAGCTTCGGCACTTCCTCATAACTGTCGCCCACCACCTGCTGGATGCGCGGGTTGCTGAACAACTCTCGCGACCAGGGGTTGAGGCGGGCCACCTGCAAGCTGGCGGGGTCTAGCTCGATGGTCAGCACGCGGCTCACCGCCCCGCGCGCCGCCTCAATCGCAGTGTAGCCCAGACCGGTGGCGGTATCCAGCACCTCACCGCTGAGGGGAGCTATCGTCTTGACCTTGCGGCGGGTGTCTTCCAGCGGGTTGGTATCCTTGATGCGGTGCATAACGATGCCGCTAACCAGCATGGTGGGGGCCGACTCGGTGGCGATCAGGGTGCGTAGCCAGTTGGTTTGGCCGCTGAAGATCATGATCTCCCTCGCCGTGCCACCTTCGATGGTGTAACACTTGTAGAAGCCCTTGCGCCCACCCTCGCTCACCTTCACTACTTCATCCCAGGGCAGATGCTGGCCGTCAGGTAGCAAAACCCCAGCCTCGTCCAGCTCTACCGCCACCCGCGTTTGGTTGAGGTCGAGCGAGATGGTAGTGTGGGTGGTGCCAACCCGCTTCGCTTGTAGCAGAGGGAACACCTGCACGTAGGAGAGGATGGGCGGTTGGCTTTGGCTGCTTTGTTCCATAAGGTAAAGTTTAGTTTGCCAAGGCTGGAATGTCAAGCCGAAACGCTAATTGACCTCTCACGCAGCGGTCGTTATAATGATAGCAGGAAACAGCTACCGATCTCCATAGGCATTGCGCTAGAACAGGGTGAAATGATGGATGTTTTGCTCAACAGCGGCTCGCGCCGTCTCAACAGCGGCTCGCGCCGCCTCTACTTCGACCACGCCGCGACCACGCCCCTCGCCCCAGAGGTGATAGCCGCCATGCTACCCTACTTCAATGCCAGCTATGGCAACCCCAGCAGCATCCACGCTGAGGGGCGGCTGGCACACGAAGGGTTGGAAGCGGCGCGGCGGCAGGTGGCAGCGGTGCTGCATTGCCGCCCGCAGGAAGTGATCTTTACCAGCGGCGGCACAGAGAGCGACAACCTCGCGCTCAAGGGGGTGGCTCTAGCTCACGAAGGTGGTCACATCATCACCAGCGCAGCAGAGCATCACGCGGTGCTGCACAGCGCAGAGTACCTTGCCCACCTCGGCTTCAAGGTGACATATCTACCAGTAGACAGATTTGGCATGGTCAGCCCCGACGATGTGGCAGCAGCGATCCAGCCCGACACGCGGCTGATCAGCATCATGTACGCTAACAACGAGGTGGGGACGATCAACCCAATCCCGCAGATTGCAGCGGTGGCGCAGCAGGCTGCTGTGCCGTTCCACAGCGATGCAGTGCAGGCGGGTGGCAGCCTCGACCTTGATGTGGAGCGGCTGGGGGTAGACTTGCTCTCGCTCTCGGCCCACAAGTTCTACGGGCCAAAGGGGGTGGGTGTGCTGTACGTCCGCGGTGGCAACCACTTGCTCTACCAACAGAGTGGCGGCTCGCAGGAGAGCAAGCGGCGGGCTGGCACGGAGAATGTGGCAGGGATCGTCGGCCTCGCCACCGCCCTAACCATCGCCGAGAGCAAGCGGGAGGTTGAAGCGGCCCGTCTGCTTGGCTTGCGCGAGCGGCTAATCGGGGGAGTGCTGAGCAGCATCCCTGACGCGATCCTCAACGGCCACCCTGTGGAGCGGCTACCTGGCAATGCCAACTTCTGCCTGCCCGACGTGGAGGCAGAGACGCTGTTGCTACGCCTCGATCTGCTGGGCATCGCGGCTAGCTCGGCCTCGGCTTGCACCAGCGGGGCGGTCGAACCCAGCCATGTGCTGCACGCAATGGGTATCCCCGACGCACTGGCAGTGGGCAGCCTGCGCTTGAGCCTTGGCGCAAGCAACACGGAGGCCGACATAGACTATGTTCTCGCCAAACTGCCCGCCGTGGTCAACAGGCTACAGAGCCTGAAGCTACGTGAACGAAGTAGCTAACCAATAACTCCAACGTAGGAGTGTGCTGGCCTACTTCGTCGTGGATCAACTTGACACTGTGTGGTA
>Ga0123339_10000490_pt1 | contig 31000 bp, 26 predicted proteins | sample lystaG_FD_89956 | JGI IMG/M metagenome (GOLD analysis project Ga0123339, IMG submission 89956) | Glacier valley bacterial and archeal communities from Borup Fiord, Nunavut, Canada, to study Microbial Dark Matter (Phase II) -... | ecosystem: Environmental > Aquatic > Freshwater > Ice > Glacier ...
AGGCACGAGCAGGCCAGAAGCAGGATAGCTAGCAGCCAAAGGAGAGCGCAGTGAACCAGGAAGCAAGTACTCAGCGATGCTCTCGCCCGCGTTGTTGGTCGGCTGGGGCGCAGCCAGTGCGCCGCTGGTGGTTGCCTGCGGTTGCACGCCGAGGCCAGTCTGCCGGGGCTGGTTGGGCGCATCTACACCCGAGTCTATTATTCCAACGACTGCTCCTCTGCCTCGGCTGAAGAACCAGGCAACAGGAGCCTCAACCATTCTAATGTTCCAGCCTTCTAGAGGACCTGGGTCTGTAGGGTTTATTACGGAGACAGGCGTTGCAGTGGCTAGCGTGTTGGTAGGGTGCGTATCACCTATCACATCCTTCGGTGCAAGCTCCAACGCCTTAACGTCGCTCCTCCTAGCAAGAACTTGTACCGCCTGAGCAGTACCACTGATGGAAAAACCGTTAAATATCCAGAAGCTATAGTATTCTACCACCTGTTTATCTCTTGTCAAGTTCAAGATCGCTGCTTCCACGGGCGGCTGTGTACGTGCAACTAGCTTCATCTTGAGGTCTATAACCTGCCTTCTAATATCATCTATGCTCATGCCATCAGTAGGTTTGTTGATCACTGGCTGCTCTGATAGCAAAACATAGAAGTCTATATTCCCCTTACTTGTTTTCATTGCCTCTCTCAATGTAGGTTTAATCTTCGCCTCCGCAACCGCTGGGCTGTCCAACTGTGTATTAGCGTCACCAGTCGGCACCGGCCCGCTCATGCTCTCGCCTGCGTTGTTGGTCGACTGCGGGGCAGCCAGTGCGCCACTGGTGGTTGCCTGCGGCTGCACACCGAGGCCGGTCTGCCGGGGCTGGTTGGGCGTAGTTGGCTGCACGCTGTTACAGGCAACCAATACCAGCACCAACATCACTGTGCTGAGGACGATCAACTTGTTCTTCATCACACCCTCCTCTTTGATCCATTGTGTGCATAGAAGCACAAAGAAACGGTATAGAACCTGGGCTAGCAGGTTGGCCCCTTGAGCCAAGACCATCATAGCACAGGTTCTATACCGCTGTCAATACCTTTCTTCTAATTTTGCAAAGGGCGGCGCGACCTACTTTAGGTCGCGCCGCCCCAACCACCACACCTGCCGCTCTCATCCTTCATTGTAGCCGAACGGTCAGTGGCTACTTCTCCTCGTGCCGGGTGCGGAACTCCATCTTCAGCGGCGTGCCTTCGTAGCCGAAGACCTGGCGCAGGCGGTTCTCCAGGTAGCGTTTGTAGCTGAAGTGGACGGCTTCGGCCTCGTTGACGAAGAAGACGAAGGTGGGTGGGTTGATGTCGGCCTGGGTCGCGTAGTAGAACTTCACCCACTTGCCTGGCTTGCTGGGTGGCTGATGTTCGCTCACTGCGTCCTTGAGCAGCTTGTTGAGCAGGGCGGTCGGCACCCGCTTGCGCCGTTCCTGGGCCACGTGCATCGCAATCGGCAGCACCTTGGTTACCCGCTGGCCGTACTTAGCAGAGATGAAGATCATCGGCGCATAGCTGAGGAACTGCAACTCCTCTTGAATCTGCGCCGTGTACTCGCGCATAGTCTCATCATCCTTCTCGACCATATCCCACTTGTTGATCACCAGCACTATGCTCTTGTTTGCTTCCAAGACATAGCCCGCGATATGCGCGTCCTGGGCGGTCAAGCCCTCATGCGCGTCAATTACCAGCAGCACCACATCGGCGCGGTTGATTGCCCGTACGGTGCGGATCACACTATAATGCTCGACCCCGCGCTCAATTCGCCCACGGCGGCGAATACCCGCAGTATCAATGATCACTACCTGCTCGTCGTTCCACTCAAGCACAGTGTCAATCGCGTCCCGTGTCGTCCCTGGCACGTCGCTGACGATCACTCGCTCCTGGCCGAGGATGGCATTGAGCAGGCGGCTCTTGCCTACGTTGGGCCGCCCCACAATAGCGATCTTGACCCGGTTATCCTCCTCCTCCTGTTCCTCACTGGCGGGCAGTTGAGCCAGGATCATGTCTAGCAGATCACCAGTATTGATACCGTGATGGGTGCTGATCGCCACTGGGTCGCCGAGGCCTAGTTGATAGAACTCTACTGCATTCTGCCGCCGCTCCTCACTGTCCGCCTTGTTGGCGACCAGGATCAGTGGCTTGTTGCTGCGGCGCATGATCTCCGCCAACTCCTGGTCGGTGGCGGTCAGGCCGCTCTTGGCATCCACCATAAAGAGGATCAGGTCGGCTTCCTCGATGGCAACCGCCGCCTGCTCCCGCGTATGGCGGGTGATCTCGTCAAGCAGCATCTGCGAGTCCTCGGCGGTTAGGGCAGCGACCGGCCCGGCATTGGGGTCAGTGCCAGGGGAGACCTCCACCCCACCCGTATCCACCAGGGTGAAGGTGCGCCCGCTCCACTCAGTCTCGCCATAGATGCGGTCGCGGGTAGTCCCCGGCTCATCCTGAACGATGGCGACCGTCTCGCCGATCATACGGTTGAAGAAGGTAGACTTGCCCACGTTGGGCCGCCCCACAATCGCCACAATTGGTTTTGCCACTTGCTCTCTCCCCTAAGCAGGGTGCATCTGCTGGCACCCTCACATCTGCTAATGATAATCGAACATCCGAGGCACGATCCGTCAAGCCTCTAAAGCTAGCAGGCAGCTAGCCTACTCGCCACAGCCTACGATCTGGAAGCGGCCTGAGCATTCTGGGCCTGCCACTGATCCATCAAGGCGCGCACTTCGCTGGAACTGTAGACGTGGCCCTCTTGCAACTGGGCTGCTACCTGCTGGCTGGCGTGGATCGCCTCAAGCTCCAGGCGGGCTGCTACCAGCCGATTGTACTGGTCAAGGTCAAGGATCGCCGCCACTGCCTTGCCATGATGGGTGATGAAGGTCGGCCTTTGTGTCTGCACCGTGCGATTGACCACGCTGCTGGCCCGCTTCTGTAGGTCGGAGATGCCCACGAGGTCATCTTTAAGATCGATCATATCCGCTCCTCCCGCAGCAAAAGTACGTAAAAGTTTGCGGTAAATTGCATAGTGAATTATACACTATTCTCTGCTACTGTCAAGCGCGGCTGGTTCGCGTCTCGCTGGACGGCTGTGCTATAATGAGCCAGAAGTTCCTAAAGTGGAGGGTTTGCCATGTCGTTCTTTCAGCGTTGGACTTTCTTCATCCTGGCCGCTATCGTCCTCTACCTGACACGGGGGATCATCACCCCATTCGTAATCGCGGCGGTGCTAGCCTACATCTTCACCCCAGTAGTGGACTCGCTAACCGAGCGGCTCAAGTTGCCGCGCTTCCTGGCGATCCTGCTGCTCTACGTGGTCGTCTTCGGCGGGCTGGGGCTTGCAGCCTACGTGATCAGCGGGCGGCTCTCTGCCGAGGTCAGCGCGTTGAGCAAGCAGGGGCCAGATATCATCGCTAACGCGGTTGACAGCTTCACTGGTGGGGGGGACATTGCGCTGTTCGGCACCACGATCCACCCCGCCCAGATAGCCAATGGCATCCGTCACTCGCTCAACGACTTCTTGCAAACCCCCACTGGCGCATTGGAGATTGGCAAGTCGCTGGCCGAGGGCTTCCTCAACCTGATTCTACTGTTGCTCGTCCTCTTTTACCTGCTGCTCGACTGGCACGACGTTGACCGCGCCCTGCTGCGCTTTGTGCCAGCCGACCGCCGCGCCCACTTCAGCGACCTCGGTGGGCGCATCCACAACATCCTGGGCTTCTACCTGCGCGGGCAGTTGCTGCTGATCGTGCTGATCTCGGCGGTGATGTTCGTCATCCTGGAGTTCATCTTTGGTCTACCGTTTGCGCTGCCAATTGCTATCCTCAGCGGCGTGTTGGAGATCATCCCACTAGTCGGCCCGGCGTTGGCTGCTGTGATCGCTGCTGTGGTCGCCCTCGCCAGCCCCAACCTGGGGGTGAACGGGGCAATCTGGATACTGATCACCTACTTCGTGGTGCGCCAGCTTGAAGATCAGTTGGTGATGCCTATTGTGGTGGGCCGTGCTGTCCACCTGCACCCAGTGATCACCACCTTTGCGGTGCTGGCGGGCGGGGCGATTGCTGGCATCCTCGGCACGCTGCTGGCAGTGCCGCTAACGGCGGCAGCCAATGTGGTAATCCGTCAAGCCTACCCCCCACTGCCTGATGAGCCAGTGGCGCGGAAACACCAGCCAATGCTTGGTGCCGCCTTCAGCTACGCCCGCCAGCGGATGCGCGAACGCAACGCCAGCGACACCAGCGGTATGAAGTTGAAGTAGTGGGCGGGGTGCAGGGGGGCGAGGCAGATCAGTGGAATAGCTGGCCGCCGCTGACGCTGAGTAGCTGACCGGTGATCCAGCGGGCTTGCTCCGAGGCGAGGAATATGATTGCGTCGGCGATATCCTCTGGCTGACCGACGCGACCGAGCGGGATGCTAGCGGCCATTGCCGCCTCCATCTGGGGGTCAATCCAGCCAGTCTGGGTTGCGCTGGGCATTACGATATTGACGTTGATGCCAAAGCGGGCGAACTCATGGGCAGCCGCATAGCTGTAGCTCTCTAGCGCGTGCTTGCTTGCCCCGTAGCTGACTTCACCAGGGAAGCCGAACGGTGCGCCAGTGGTCAGGTTGATGATCCGCCCCCAACTTGCTCCGCGCTCGATCTGGCGGCGGCAAAACTCGCTCATCAGCAAGGCGACTGCTCTGCTATTAACCGCGAAGTGCAGGTCGTGGCTAGCTACTGTCAGCGTGGCTGTGGTGCTGCCCCAATGACCGCTAACCGTCCCTGCATTCGCTGGCAGCAGGGTGTCCGCTTGCCAGGCTGTGGCGTTGTTGACCAGCACGCTGACGGGGCCGAAGGTTCGCTCTGCATGCTCAAACAGCAGGGGGATGTTGGCTGGCACGCTCAGGTCGCACTCCCAGGCCGCCGCTTCGCCACCTGCCTGTTGGATGTCCGCCACCACTGCGCCAGCGTCGTTAGCCCTCGTCTGTTGGTACATCGCCGCACCGGGTAGGCTAGCATCGGCCTGCTGGTTGGCAACCTCAGCTTGCAGCCGCAGATAGCTGATCAACACCCTTGCGCCCTGCGCGGCAAAGGCTCTAGCGGTGGCTGCGCCGATGCCGTGATTCGCGCCGGTGATCAACACTACTTTGCCATTCAGTTGGGGGTCGATCACGAAACGTTGTCTTTGTTCAGGTGGATGTAGACCTGGGTGGTGCTGATGCTGGCGTGGCCGAGCAGTTGTTGCACGTCGCGCAGGTTGGCTCCCCCCTTCAGCTTGTGGGCGGCGAACGAGTGGCGCAGGGTGTGCGGCGTGATGTTGGCAATCCCTGCTGCGCTGGCGTAGGACTTGAGGATCAGCCAGAAGCCCTGGCGGGTCAGCCGTTGACCGCGATGGTTGAGAAAGAGGGCAGGCTGCTGCTCCTTTGCGACCGCCGCCAGGTGGGGGCGGCCAACAGTGACGTAGGCGGCCAGTGCGTCGTAGCTACCCCGGCTGGTGAGCGGGATCAGGCGGGCGCGCCCATTCTTGCCCACGCAGCGTACGACCCCGCGCCCTTCACCCTTCAACTCCACGTCCTCCAGGTTGAGGGCTACCAATTCGCTGACCCGTAGGCCCGTAGCATAGAGCAGTTCTAGCATTGCCTGGTCGCGTACATTCTCTAGCGTCTGCTGCTTGGCGGGCTGATCCAGCAACTCGTGTACCTCGGTGACAGACATAGCCTTCGGCAAGTACTTGTTGACGCGGGGCGACTCCAGGTTGCGGGTCGGGTCACTCTTGATCCTACCCTGGGTGCTGAGGAAGTGGAAGAAGGATTTGACGGCGGCTACCTTGCGGGCAACGGTCGAGGTGGCATAAGCCTGCTCGCGCATGATGCCAATGAAGGCGTTGATGTCGGTAGCCTTGACCGAGGCCCAGTCAGGGTCATGCTCATTGGCAGAGAGGAAGGTGACGAACTGATTGAGGTCGTTACGGTAGGCCGCCATGGTGTTGGCGGTAAACCCCCTCTGGTCGGCAAGGTAGGCGAGGAAGGCCTCAGTGCTGTTCTCCATCTGGCGCACCCCTCAAGGTGAACGCCCTGGCAAAGGGCGGTGGCGGCTAAACGATGATCACGCGGCAGCCTGCGGCTCAATGGTGGAGCTGCTGTGTGCTGGCGATCTGCGTCAACCGTGCCGTTGGCCCTCAGCACGTCTTGGCTCTGCCATTGTAGCACATTATGTCAAACTTTAGCTAGCCCCTTATCCACCTCTTTTTCCACAAGATTAGAACAGGTGGTGGAAAACTAGCTCTTGTGAGCCGAGCCACGGTGCAGCCAGAGGTCGTAGAGTTGGCGGCGCGGCAGGCCGGTCTCGCTCGCCAGTTGCTTGATCGCCCCAGTTGGCGATTCGCCTGCGCTGGTCATCGCGTGCAGGCGGGCGAGCAGTTCGTCCTCCTCCGGTGGGGTGGCTGGCTCTAGCGGCGGCTCGGCGGCGGCGATCACCACCGTGTACTCGCCGCGTGGCTCCTTCGCCGCGAAGTGGGCGATTGCCTCGGCCAGCATCTCGCGGCGTACCTCCTCGTAGAGCTTGGTCAGGTCGTTGGCAGTGACAACCCGGCGGCCCGCGCCCAGCACGCTCTCCATATCACGCAGAGTATCCAGCAGGCGGTGGGGAGCTTCGTAGAAGACGACAGGGTAGGTTGCCTCTTTGTACGGGGCGAAGAAGGCCAACCGTTCGCGGCTCTTGCGCGGTGCGAAGCCGAGGTAGGTGAACTGGCTGAAGGGCAGGCCACTGACGACTAGGGCGGCAAAGACAGCGTTCGCCCCTGGTAGCGGGCTGACATTGTGACCCGCCTCGATAGCGGCGGCGATCAACTCGTAGCCAGGGTCGCTCAAGCCGGGCGTGCCAGCGTCGCTGATCAGGGCCACGTCGCCCTCGTCCATAGCCCGGAGGATCGCGGGCAAGCGGTCGTACTTGATATGCTCATGATAGCTGATGGTGCGCGTCTTGATCTCGAAGTGGTTGAGCAGCTTGCGGGCATGGCGGGTGTCCTCGACGGCGATCAGGCTCACCTCGCGCAGGATACGCAGGGCGCGCAGGCTGATGTCTTCCAGGTTGCCGATAGGGGTGCTGACGATGTAGAGGGTAGACATGGTTGGGATTATAGCACATACAACTCTAACCTTCGACCAGTGGCAAGCCGCTTGCGATTGTGGTATAATGACAGGGTTCCAGACCGAAACACCTATCACACGCGGGGATGCCCGGTATCGACAGGGAGCAAGGTTAGGGGATTGCAAGCCGAAGCGCACGTCTTCGTAAAAACGGGCAAAGCCTTAACCGGCAACAAGCAATACGCTCTCGCTGCCTAGGCAGTGAGCATTTGCCCCTTCCTCAACCCGATGGGAGGGGAGCAGGTGACGCAATGTCGGGATGCTCTACGGCGCAGTGCAGCCTAAGCCGTAGCTAAGACCAGGTAGCGCGTCCGGCACCGGATCCTGCCAGTGGGAGCCAAGCCGGATTAAATAAATCGCTGGACAAGCTTGTAGTATATCTTCGGCTAAACTTTTTGGACGGGGGTTCGACTCCCCCCATCTCCACCAACGGCCTGCTACCAACCCGGTAGCAGGCTCTCTCTTTGCTCCTTGCCAGCGGCTAGCCTACGCTCAGGCGCGGCTGCTGTGCCACTGCCACGCACTCTCTACGATCTGGCGCAGGTTGGGGTAGCGCGGCTGCCAGCCCAGTTCGCGGCGAATCTTCTCGCTGCTGGCAACCAGCACTGCCGGGTCACCAGGCCGCCGCGCCGTATAGCTAACCGCTATCTGCCTGCCCGTCACCTCACGGCAAACGTCAATCACCTGCTTGACCGAGAAGCCCACCCCGCTGCCGAGATTGTAAATCGCCCCCTCACGCTCCGCCTGCCCCTTGAGGGCCAGGATGTGCGCCTGGGCCAGGTCTACCACGTGTACGTAGTCGCGGACACTGGTGCCGTCGCTGGTTGGGTAATCGTCACCGTAGACTTCCAGTTGGCTGCGCTGGCCGAGGGCGACCTGGAGGATGACGGGGATCAGGTGGCTCTCTGGGTCGTGTAGCTCTCCCCGCGTCGCGCTCGCCCCCGCCGCGTTGAAGTAGCGCAGGCTGGCCCAGCGCAGGCTATAAGCCCGCCCATACCAGGCCAACATCCGCTCAATAGTCAGCTTGCTCTCGCCGTACGGGTTGGTCGGTTGGAGGATAAAGTCCTCGGTGATCGGGGTGCGCTCTGGTTCTCCATAAACGGCAGCGGTAGAGGAGATGATGAAGTGCTTGATCTCCAACTCCACCATTGCGTCGAGCAGGTTGAGGGTGTTGACCACGTTGTTGCGGAAGTATTTGGCGGGCTTGACCACCGACTCGCCCACCTGACTGTCGGCGGCGAAGTGCATCACCGCTTCGATCTCGTGGCTCTGCAATGCCGCCTGGATCGCGGCGCGGTCGGCCAGGTCGCCCTGAACAAAGGTCGCGCCCGCTGGTACTGCCTCCGCGAAGCCCTTGTAGAGGCTGTCATAGACCACCACCTGATGACCCTCAGCCAACAGTTCCTCCGCAGTAACGCTGCCGATGTAGCCTGCGCCACCTGTTACCAGTATCTTCATCATTGCTCCTATCTTGAGTTGACGATCTCTGTGCAATATGCTTGTCACATAGACTATCTGGCAGGGCAGGATGTTGTTGGCTGGGCTACTGGCTGAACAGAGTGATGATCTGCTGACCCTCCACAGGCGGCCATGCCTGATCCCAGTGCAGATTGGCTAGCATAGCAACTACCACCCCCTGCTGTGGCCCCACCAGCAGGTAGCTGCGGGTGCCGCCCAGTTGCCCAGCGTGGCCTACCACCTCTGGCTGATCGGCGCGGGTCATCCAGCCCAGGCCATAGTGCGTCTTCAGCCCCTTCGTTGTCTGCTGCTCCGCCCAGAGCATCTGGATCGTGCTGGGGTTGAGGAAGCTGTCACCTAGCATAGCCGAGCCGAAGCGCACCAAATCCTCGCTAGTGGAGAGGTAGCCACCCGCACCGAGGATCGCCTGCAAGTTCTGCGGCCTGGCAGGGAGCAGCTTGCCCCCACGCAGCGAGTAGAACTGGCTGCGGTTTGGCAGCCCCTCCGCATCGGGTACTGTCTCCTTCATGCCCAGCGGTCCCAGCACTGTCCGTTGCAGCAAAGTCGGGTAGGCCATATCGGTGGCACCCTCCAGGCTAGCAGCCAGCAGTTCGTAGCCGAGGTTGGAGTACGCATAACCGCTACCAGGGATGTAGATCAGCGGGTCGTCTTTGAAGTAGCTGAGGCTGTCTTGCACCCCTGCGTACTGTTCGGTGCGGCTCCACATCCGCGTGCTGATCCCGGCCTGGTGGCTGGCAAGCAGACGCGGCGTGACAGTGTAGTTCTTCTTGGGGAAGTCTGGCAGGTAGCGTTGGATCGGTGCATCAAGGTCGAACTGGCCGCGCTCGTAGAGGCGGGCCATCGCTGCACTGGTTAGTGTCTTGGTGATGCTGGCGATGCGGAACTTTGTGCTGGGGCAGGCCCGCACCTGCGCCTCGACATCGGCGTAGCCAAAGCCAGCCGACCACACCAGCTTACCGTCCACCGCCACAGCCACCGTCAGGCCGGGGACGTGGTAGGTTGCCTGTAGCTGCTCGATCAGTGGTTGGGCCTGGGCAATAGCCTGCGCGTAGGTGGGGTTGGCGACCCTCGTGCAGGCGACGGTGGGCGACTTGGCAACGGCCAGCGGGGGGAAGTAGAGGAGGATCAGCGCGGCAGCAACAAACAACAGGCTGGGTATGCGGCTCAACTTGCGTGGGTACATAGGGGGTTCCTGTCTAACCTCGGCGATAGCAGATGACGACGGAGCTGGTGCTGGCTGGAATATAGCATACCCCCACTTGCTCGTCAACCCCGTCCTGCCACAAGCCCGCCAGGCTATGGTATAATTGCACAAATTGACCCCGTTAGCCACTATTCAGGAAGGAATCCGCCATGACCGCAACCATCGAAGCCCCTGCCGCCAGCCAGCAGGCCAACTGGGGCTGGGCCGACCTCCGCGAGGTTGACCCTGAAATCTACGCCGCGATCAAACAGGAGGAGCGTCGCCAGCAGGACAAGATCGAGCTAATCGCCAGCGAAAACTATGTTAGCCGCGCTGTTTTGCAGGCGGTTGGTACGGTATTGACCAACAAGTACGCTGAGGGCTACCCTGGCAAGCGGTACTATGGTGGCTGCGAATACGTAGACATCGCCGAGGAACTGGCTATCAGCCGGGCTAAGGAGCTTTTTGGTGCAGACCACGCCAACGTGCAGCCGCATAGTGGCGCACAAGCTAACTTCAGCGTGTACCTTGCCACCTTGCAGCCGGGTGACACCATCCTGGGCATGAGCCTGGCCCACGGCGGCCACCTGACCCACGGCTACAGCGTCTCTGCTAGCGGCAAAATCTACCGCGGTGTGACCTATGGTGTGCGCGAAAGTGACCAGCGCATCGACTACGACGAGGTGCAGCGCGTCGCCCTGGCCGAGAAGCCGAAGATGTTGGTTTGCGGCGCGTCTGCCTACCCGCGCATCATTGACTTCGCCCGCCTGCGCGAGATCGCCGATAGCGTGGGTGCCTTGCTCATGGCCGACATAGCGCACATTGCTGGGCTGGTCGCCGCTGGGCTGCACCCTTCTCCCGTCCCCTACGCCGACTTTGTGACCACCACTACGCACAAGACGCTGCGTGGGCCACGTGGCGGCCTGATCCTCTGCAAGGCAATGCACGCGAAGGCAATTGACAAGGCGGTATTTCCCGGCGTGCAGGGAGGCCCCCTGATGCACGTGATCGCAGGCAAGGCAGTCGCCTTCAAGGAAGCCCTTGCCCCCACCTTCAAGGCCTACGAGCAGCAGATTCTAGACAATGCGCAGGCGATGGCCCACGCGCTGACCGAGCCGAACGAGCAGGGTGCGGCCTTGCGCCTGGTTAGTGGCGGCACCGACAACCACCTGATGTTGGTGGACGTAAGCGCGATTGGTCTGACGGGCAAGGTGGCCGAGGCTGCATTGGACGCAGTAGGCATTACCGTGAACAAGAACGCGATCCCCTTCGACCAGAACCCGCCCACTCTCGCCAGCGGCATCCGCGTTGGCAGCCCGGCTGTCACCTCACGGGGTTTTGGCGTGGCCGAGATGACGGAGGTGGCCGCGATCATCAAGCTCACCCTCTATAATGCTGCCCAGGGCGAGCAAGCCGACCCTGCCGTAACCACCCAGGCTAGCCAGCGCGTGCTAGCCCTGACCAGCCGCTTCCCAGTACCGGGGCTAATGTAGGCCATAGCCAGCGGTTGAGGACTGCTGCCCAACTACTGCGCGGGGTGCTGCTTGCCTCGCGCACCAGGCTCAAGCCTCAACCCATAGTCTGCGCTACTCAAGCGGAGGTGAAGATGAACGATGATCGTGCTACACGCAATACCGCCACGCCACCAGGAGGCGATCTGGACGACATAGCCAACCTGCACGTCAGCAACCACCCGCTGATCCAGCACAAGCTGTCGCTCCTGCGCGACAAGGGGACGGAGCCAAAACGCTTCCGCGAACTGGTTAGTGAACTGGCGATCCTGCTCACCTACGAGGCCACCCGCGACCTACCAACCGAGCGGGTGCTGGTCGAGACCCCAATGGCGACCGCCGAATGCGAGCGGATCGAGACTCGCGTTGGCCTGGTGCCGATCTTGCGAGCAGGGTTGGGCATGATTGAGCCAGTGCTGAACACTCTCCCCTATGCCCAGGTCTGGCACATCGGCCTCTACCGCGACCACAGCACGCTAGAACCAATCGAGTATTACAACAAACTACCGGTGCAGCCGACTACCGACCTCTGCCTGGTGCTAGACCCGATGCTGGCGACGGGCGGCTCGGCTATCGCCACTATCGACATCCTCAAACGTTGGGGCGCACGCACGATTAAGTTTATTGGCCTGATCGCCGCGCCCGAAGGTGTCCGCCACCTCGCCAACGCCCACCCCAACGTACCCATCCATGTCGCCGCCGTAGACAGCCACCTCAACGAGCTTGGCTATATCGTCCCTGGCCTCGGTGATGCGGGCGACCGCCAGTTCGGTACTGCTTAGGAGTATTATGTACGACTTCGACAACAAGACCTTCCGCGTGGTGCAAAACGACGGCCCCAGTGCAGAGGTGACAACCGCGACGATCTTCCAGTTCTGGCAGGTCGGCAACCTCGTTCACGCCGACTATGAGGGCGGCGGTGTGCGCTACGGCAAGCTGGTCGGCCTGCTTGAGGGTGACAGTATGCACCATGCCTACACCCAGATCAACCAGCAGGGCCAGTTCCAGAGCGGGCGTGGTGTAGATCAACTGCGCCTGACCGAGGATGGCAGCGGTTCTGGCTCCTGCTTGATGGAGGAGGTCTAGCCCACACGGCGACGGCCCCACCGGCGTTTAGCAGTGTGGGGCCGTCTTCTACTGTTTGGTTAGCTATTGGTAAGCGGTGGCTTCAGCGTAGCTCCCCACTGATATGCTCTTGCAGCTTAGCAAGCGACTCGTGCAGGCTGGTGGCAGCCAGCTTGCGGGCCTGACCTGCGACCTGCTTGTTCTGGAAGCCAGCGGCCTGGCTGTATAGGTCGAGGCCGAGCAATACTTCGCGCACTACTTCGCTGAGGCGAGGGTCGGGCTGCGGGCCGGGCCAGCAACCACCGTGGATCGCCTTCCACAGTTCGAGGAAATCGGTGCTAGCTTCTACGTGTTGGCTCTGTACATGGTTCATGATTGGTAACTCCTTCTATTGGTTGATGCTTGTGCTTGTCGCTCAACGTGCTGTCCATCTGCTATGCGCTTATTCAGCAGCGTTGCAACTATATTAGGCAGGCTCTGGCGCAGAGTTGGGTTAAGCTCAGTACACTTAGCCGCCAAGTGCTTTACACTTAGCAAGGTGAGCCGCTTGCTGCTGGCTGCCAGGGCAAACGCTAACCAGTCCCTAAAGCTGGCCGCCACTCTCGCAGCACGCATAATGCGCCAGAGCAGTGTATAATTACGTAGCTATCCTCGTCCCGCTTAGAAGGAGCTTGCCATGCGCGCCCTAACCCGACCCACCGCCCTGCTTACCCTCCTGCTTGTCCTCAGCCTCAGCCTCGCGGGCTGCAACCTCATGCCCGAAGGTAGTAGTGGGCAGCCGACCGCTACTACCCAGGCGCAGACCGACCCGACCGCTGCGAAGAACGAGGCCGCCGCCGCGCCGCTCAAGGCAACCGCCACCGCCCTCGCCCAGGCCGACCGCAGCAGCACCGACTCTACGCCTAACCCTGGCAGCGGCAATGTCACCCTGCCACAGGGGATGGGTCGCCAGACCGACGTGACCCGCGCCGTAGACAAGGTTGGCCCGGCCACTGTGACGGTGGTGAGCAAGCTGGCGGCCAGCGACAGCGCAGGTCTGGGCGGCGAAGCCCTCGGCACTGGTATCATCATTGACCGCCGGGGCTACATCATCACCAACAACCACGTGGTCGAAGGGCAGCAGGGTCTTGAGGTGATCTACGCCGATGGACGCAAGTTGAGCGAGGATCAGGTCGAGTTGGTTGGCACCGACCCCCTCAGCGATCTGGCCGTCCTCAAGGTGCAGGGCGACGTGCCAGCAGTTGCCACCCTCGGCGACTCCGACTCGCTGAAGGCGGGCGAGACGGTCGTTGCTATCGGTTCGGCCCTTGGCGACTTCCGCAATACCGTGACTGTCGGGGTGATCAGCGGCCTGCACCGCAACCTTGAGGGGCAGAGCGGCACCGAAGACGACATGATCCAGACCGACGCGGCGATCAATCACGGCAACAGTGGCGGCCCGCTGATCAACATGGATGCTGAGGTAGTAGGGGTGAATACTGCTGTGCTGCGCGACGCAGGCAGCAGCGGCGATGTGGCCGAAGGGTTGGGCTTCGCCATCCCCAGCAATACAGTGCGCGATATTAGTAGCCAACTGATCGCCAAAGGCAAGGTGGTGCGCCCCCTGCTCGGCGTACGGAGCCGGGCGATCACGCGCCAGGTAGCCTCGGCTTACGACCTCAACGACGAGAACGGCCAGCCGCTCGATGGTGGCATCTACGTGCAGAGCGTCACTGCTGGCAGCCCAGCGGCGCAAGCGGGCCTCCAGCGTGGCGACATCATCACCCGCATCAACGAGTTTCCACTTGATGCTGACCATACGATCAGCCAGGTACTAAGCAAGTTTGCCATCAACCAGCAAGTGACCGTTCACCTGATCCGGGGTGGGCGGGCGCGGGATGTGCAAGTGCAGTTGGTAGAGCGGCCCTGAACTATGCAGGCTGGCCTGTTGGCACGCCTTGTGCTGCTTAGCTGTTGGCGTGTGATAGTGTCCAACAATCAGGAGGATGTGAATGTCCTATATAGAAGTAGGATCGGATGTTAAGCTGTACGTGCAAGACCTGGGTAAGGGCAAGCCGATTGTTTTCGTCCACGGCTGGCCGCTCAACCACAAGATGTGGGAGTACCAGCAGACCTCCCTTCCTGCCTTCGGCTACCGCTGCATCAGCCCCGACCTGCGCGGCTTCGGCCTCTCCGACAGCCCCTGGGGTGATGAGAACTACACCTACGACACCTTCGCCAGCGACCTCAAGGCGGTGCTGGACAAGCTCAACGTAGAGAACGCGACCCTGGTTGGCTTCTCTATGGGTGGTGGGGTGGCCCTCCACTATATGGCCCGCTACAACCAGCAGCACATCGCCCGCCTGGTGCTGGCTGGCCCGGCTACGCCCAGCTACACCAAACGCTCTGGCTTCGACCACGGGGTGCCTACCGCGGCAGTGGATGGCCTGATTACCGGCATCCAGGCTGACCGGGCCAAGACCATCGCCGATTTTGGCAAGAACTTCTTCGGTAGCAGCATCAGCAGCGAGCTAGCCGATCAGTTCCAGGGTATCAACATGGAAGCCTCTGCTCACGGCACCATCTCTGCCGCCCGCAACCTGCGCGACAGCGACCTGCGTGCCGACCTGGAGAAGATCACTGTGCCAACCCTGATCCTGCATGGCAAGAAGGACAAGATCGTACCCTTCGAGTTGGGCGAGCACACCCACCAGCAGATCAAGGGGTCGCAACTTGTAGCCTTCGAGCATAGCGGCCACGGTCTGGTCTACGACGAAATGGCGAAGTTTAACGACGAGCTACGCAAGTTTATCGGCTAGTCCACCTGTCAACTGATCATCGGCGTATGGTACAATAGACGCTAGCCAGCAGTGCGCTAGCGTCTTGCTTTGCCAGGGAGAAGGAGAAGAACGATGGATGCGCCAGAGAAGTTGCGCCTGACCAGCCTATCTGCCTCAGCGGGCTGTGCGGCCAAGATGGGGCCGGGCGACCTGTTGCAGGTCTTGCAGCGACTGCATGGCGACGGCACCACGCACCCGGCCTTGTTGACTAGCGTGGGCGACGATGCAGCGGTCTACCAGCTTAACCCCAACCAGGCGATTGTGCAGACGCTAGACTTCTTCCCCCCGGTGGTGGATGACCCCTATACCTTTGGGGCCATTGCCGCCGCCAACGCGATGAGCGACGTTTACGCGATGGGTGGGCGCGTGTTGTTCGCCCTCAACATCGCGGCCATCCCCTTTGGGCTGGACAAGGACGTGGTAGCTGCCATCTTCCAGGGTGGAGCCGACAAGGTAGCTGAGGGCGGCGGCGTGATCGCAGGCGGCCATACGATCACCGACCCGGAGCCAAAGTATGGCCTCTGCATCACTGGCATCGTCGACCCCGCCCGCATCTTCACCAAAGGGGGGGCGCAGGCGGGTGACGTGCTGATCCTGAGCAAGCCACTGGGTGTGGGCGTGCTGACTACTGCCCTCAAGCGCAATCTCCGCACAGAGGACGATCCCTCGGTCGCGGCGGCAGTTGCCAGTATGCTGCGCCTCAACCTGGATGCCGCCCGCGTGCTGGGCCGCGACAGCACCCTCGTTCACGCTGCCACTGATATTACCGGCTTCGGGCTGCTCGGCCACGCCAGCGAGATGTGCCGCCAGAGTGCAGGGGTGATGATCGAGTTTTGGGCCGACCGCCTACCGCTCTTGCCAGAGGCCTACGAGTTGGCGGCCCAAGACTGCCTGCCTGGTGGCATGGGCCGCAACCGCCAGTTCCTGCTAGGCGAGACGGCAGCAGGCGGTCCGGTGGTCGGCTTCACTGCTGGGGTGAACGCGATCTGGCAATCTTTGTTGTTCGACCCAGAGACCAGCGGTGGACTGCTGGCTGCGGTGCCGCTTGCCAGTGCCGCTGGCCTGGTTGCGGCTTTGCGAGAAGCGGGCGACAGCAGGGCAGCGGTAGTAGGCCGCGTGCTGGCTGCTTCGCCCAAGAACGTAGGCATGGTGATCGTCAGCGACGCACGCGAGTACGAACGCGGGCGTTCGGTTTAGAGAGGCGAGAGCGTGAGCGCAGCAGCAAGTGACAGCAACATGGTTGAGGAGCGGTTGGGCGGCTGGGAGCGCGGCCTGATCTTCTGGCTACTGGGGATCGGGGCGGCAGCCCTCTACTATGGCACGATGAGCATCCCTTACTCGCTGCAACAATACTACGCAGAGCCGCTGCTCGACCTTGCCAAGATTAGCCAGCACACTGTTACCTCTGGCTGGAACCTGATCGGCGGCTGGTCTGCCCTGTTCGTCATCTACATCGTCGCCTACCTGCTCGCCCCCCGACGGCTGAGCGCGGGGGTGGCCGTGCCAACGGCGATCCTCTTTCTGCCCGCCGTCTTCTGCGCCACCCTCGCCATCGCCTACCCGGTCGGGGCCGCCGACGTGTTCGACTACATCCTACGGGCGCGCATCTTCGCCGTGCATGGGGCCAGCCCCTTCGCCGTCACCCCTGCCGCCTTCCCCAACGACCCGTTCTTCCCCTATGCAGCCTGGGATCAGGCGACCTCGGCTTACGGGCCGATCTGGGAGTTGCTGGCGGCAGGAGTGACCAGCCTGGGCGGTGAGCAACTGTGGCGTAACATCATCCTATTCAAGGGTCTGGCTATCTTCTCCTACTTCGCCAATGGCGTGCTGATCCTGCTGATCGTCGGCGAGCGGCACCCGCAGTGGGCCTGGCGCGGGCTGGTACTCTACCTCTGGAACCCGCTGGTGTTGTTCGAGATCGCCACTAATGCCCACAACGACCTGCTGATGATCACCCCGGTACTGGCCGCCTTCCTGCTGCTAGATCGTAGTCGGGCCTGGTGGGGGCGGCCCATCGCCAGCTTCGGACTGGCAATCGGCTTGCTGATCAAGTTTCTGGCCGCCCCACTCCTCCCCCTGTTCTGGGTGGCGGGCCTGCGCGATGTAAGCCAACGCTGGCCCCGCCGCTGGCTAGTGCTGGCAGTCAGCGTGCTGCTCACTGCCCTCACCGTCCTCCTGTTCTACATACCCTTCTGGCAGGGGTCAGACCCACTGGGCGTAGGGCGGCGGGCTGATATGTTCACGGCTAGCCTGCCCAATACCCTGCGCCTGCTGCTGGCCGAGTTCGGGCTAGACAGACCGCTGGCGAGTGCCATTGCCCTCTACACCGCCGTGCTGCTCTTTGGCCTAATCGGCCTCTTTCAGATGTGGCAAATCTGGCGAGGCCATACCAGTTTGCAACGGGCCAGCTTCGAGTTGCTGTTCTTCTACCTGCTGCTCTGCTGCCTCTGGTTCCAGCCCTGGTACCTCCTCTGGATCATCCCGCTCGCTGCGATCATCCCCCATTGGGGGGTCGCCAGCCGCACCATCGTCTTCTGCATCAGCGGCATGGCTAACTACGTGGTGTGGGACATGCTCTACTTCTGGGTCTTCATCCCGCAGAGCCGGGGCCGAGACTTTACCGCCGAGATACAGTACACCTCCGCCGCCTTCGTCTACCCCATCCCTCTGCTACTTACCGTCGGTTGGTTCGCCTACGACCGCTGGCAGCAGCGTAAATCTACAGTTGAAGAAAGTGAAGAACTTGATACGAGCATTGGTGATCATCCCGACCTACAACGAGCGTGACAACCTGCCTACCCTAGTCGCGCAGGTGTTGGCTGCCGCCGACTACCTGCACATCCTGGTAGTAGATGACAACTCGCCGGACGGTACTGGTGAGGTGGCCGACGACCTCTGCGCCCTCTACCCTGACCGCGTGACTGTGCTGCACCGCCCGACTAAGCTGGGCCTCGGCACGGCCTACATCGCGGGCTTCAAGCACGGCCTGAGCCACGACTTCGAGGCGATCTGCGAGATGGATGCCGACTTCTCCCACGACCCGCGCTACCTGCCACGCCTGTTCAAGGCGTTGGAGCAGGGCGCAGACCTGGCCCTCGGTTCGCGCTACGTGCGTGGGGGCGGCACGGTCAACTGGGGGGTGGCCCGCAAGATCATCAGCCGCGGCGGATCGCTCTATGCCCGCCTGATCCTCGGCGTGCCGATCAACGACCTCACTGGTGGCTTCAAAGCCTTCAAGCGTAGCACGCTGGAGAGCATAGACCTGGACAGGATCAAGTCTAATGGCTACTCCTTCCAGATCGAGATGACTTACCGCATCTACAAGCGCGGCTGCGAGATCAGGGAGGTGCCGATCACCTTTGTAGATCGCCGCGTCGGGCAGTCGAAGATGTCGCGCAACATCTTCGTCGAGGCGATGTGGATGGTCTGGAAGCTGCGGCTGGGGCTGGTTTAGCACACCTGTCCCCCGATTTGGTATAATATCCCTGCGCCGCTCCAAACCTGGGCGGCGCAGCTTGTGCCTAGATTAGAGTGGAGACGCGATGATCCCCCAACAGCTTACCCTCAAGAACTTCATGTGCTACCAGGATGTGACGGTAGACTTTGCTGGCCTACACCTAACCTGTCTCTCTGGCAGTAATGGCAGCGGCAAGAGTGCGCTGCTCGCAGGGATCACCTGGGCGTTGTGGGGGAAGGCTCGCGATAAGGTGGCTGACGACGACTTGGTGGGCAGCGGCGCGATTGACATGAGCGCAGACTTCGCCTTCCAGCTTGGCCGCCAGCAGTACAAGGTGCTACGTACCCACACCCGCAAGTTCAATAGCCGTACTACGATCAGCTTGCAAATCTTCGACGAGCCGACCAATTCCTGGCGCAGCCTCAACGAGCGGGGGGTGCGCGAGACGCAGAGTCGGATCATCGAAATCCTGCACATGGATTACGAGACCTTCATCAACTCAGCCTTCCTGGTGCAAGGCCGCGCCGACGAGTTTACCCGCAAGGCTCCTGGTGAGCGCAAGAATGTGCTAGCCAACATCCTCGGCCTGGACTACTACGACAAGCTACAGGAGAAGGCCAAGCGCGAGTTTGCCGCCTGCAACGAGCAGGTCAAGGAGGCTGACGGCTGGCTGGCCCGCCTCGATCAGGAGCTAGCCACCCTGCCCGCCCTTGAGCAGAACTTCGACGCGGCCACCAGCCGTCTGCTCGACCTGGACGAGCAGCTTGAGGGCAGGAGCGCGGGTTTTGAGCAGTTGCGCCGCCGCTTTGAGACGCTAGAGGGCAAGCACGAGGAACTGGTCGCCCTGGCCCAGGCGATCCACCACCTGCAAGCCGAGCGCGAAGCCGCCGAGAGCCAACTGCGTGGCTACGAGCAACGGCTGACCGCCGCCCGCGAGACGCTGCGCAACCGCGATGCCGTGCAGCGGGGCTACACCGACCTGCGGCGGGTGCAGGATGAGGTAGAGGCGGGCAGCGACTTGCAGAGCCGCTATGCCGACCTGAGCCGCCAATTGCAGCAGGCCGAGTTCGACCTTGCCAATGAGCGCAAGGAGCTTGAGCGCGATCTGAAGTCGGCCCACGAACGAGCCAACGAGGTTGAGCGCAAGGCGGCTAGCGTCGGGCGGCTGACCCAGGAGCTTGAGCAGCAGCAGCAGCTTCTAGCCGACTTCGAACTGCTTGAGCAGCAGCAGGCCGCTGCCGACCAGCGGCGGCAGGAGTTGCAGCGGCTGCTGACTGAGGCGCGCACTGAGATCAAGACGCTCAAGGCCGAGATGGATCGCCTGCGCGAAACGGTCAGGCTAATCAAGGCTAGCGATCATCAGCAATGCCCCGTCTGCGGCAACGCCCTGCAAGCGGGCGACCTGGATCGGATCGAGCAGCACTACACCACCGAGGGGGTCAGCCGCAAACGGGCCGTCACCGCTCATGAGCAGCAGGTGGCCGAGTTCGAGAGCTTGATCGCGCAGAGTGAGCAGGAGGCGAACGAACTGAGCCGCCGCATTGGTGGCCGCCGCCTGGCCGAGAAGCAGGCCGCCGCCGCCGAGTTGCGCCTGCGCGAGGCCACCGATGCGGGCAGGCAGCTTGCCGACCTCACGGCCCAGGTTGACCGCCTGGAGCAGCGGCTGCGCGAGAAGGAGTACGCTCAGGCCGCCCGCGTCGCCCAGGCCCGCCTGCAAGCCGCTATTGCTGCGTTGGGCTACGATGCCGCCGCCTATGCCGCCCTCCGCGCCCAATTGCAGGGCCTGCGCCAGTACGAGGCTGCCTACGACCGCCTCCGCAAGGCCGAGGGCGAGGAGCAGGTGGCCCAGCTTGGCTACATCCAGGTGCAAGCCGAGCGCAACAACAAGCAGGCCGCTATCGCCGAACGCGAGAAGAACCACCAGCACCTTGCCAGCCAACTGAGCGACTATGAGGCACGCAAGAGCGAGCTTGAGCGCGCCCGCTACGACCTGGAAGCCCTCCGCCGCCAGCGTGAAATGGCCCTGCGTGAACACACCCAGATGGAGTCGGCGATCAGCCGCCTCTACGACATCCGCGCCAGCCGCGTCGAGAAGGTGGCCGAGCGCGACGCGGCTGCCCACGAACGCTCTATCTACGAGGAACTGGTGACGGCCTTTGGCAAGAAGGGGGTGCAGGCGATGATCATCGAGTCGGCGATCCCAGAGTTGGAGGACGAAAGCAACGATCTGCTGGGCCGCATGACCGATGGGAAGATGCAGGTTAAGTTCATCACCCAGCGCGACACCCGCCGCGGTGACAGCACGGTGGAGACGCTTGATCTTGAGGTGGCCCACAACGGCAACTATCGCAGCTACGAACTGTACAGCGGTGGCGAGGCCTTCCGCATCAACTTTGCCATTCGCATTGCGATGAGCAAGCTGCTGGCTCACCGCGCGGGCGCACGCCTGCAAACCCTGATCATTGATGAAGGCTTTGGCACCCAGGATGGCGATGGTCGGGAGCGGGTGGTGCAGGCGATCCAGGCGATCAAGGAGGACTTCGAATGCATCTTTGTGATTACCCACATCGAGGAGCTAAAGGAAAGTTTCCCCGCCCGCATCGAGGTGCGAGCGGGAATCAACGGGGTTAGCGGTTCCAGCGTAGAGGTGGTATTGGGCTGACCTGCCGCCGATGGCTGGGAGAGGGGGAGTATGGCTAGGAGGCGGTTCCAGGCGATCTCGTTCGGGTTGGGGCTGATCGGCCTCGGCCTGCTTGCCTACCTGGTACTCTCGGTCGGGGTCGGCTTCCTGCCAGAGCAGGCGACCTTGAGGCTCGTCACCTACGCCCTGCTGCTGGTTGCGCCGCTGTTGATCTTCCTGCCGATCAGCCAGGCACTCAACCTCCGCTACTTCTGGTTGTTCGCCGTCCTCAGTTGGTCACTGTTTGGCTATACCTACATATTTGTGCAGCCACCCTCACGGGCGCAGGCGGGGCCAACCTGGTACCTGATCATCCTCAGCCTCTTGTTTGCGGTGCTGACCACCATCCTCACCCCGATCACCTACCTGATCGGCTACCGCTTCTACTCGTTGCGGATGCAGCGCAAGGACATGGGCCGGGCGCGGCGACAGGCGATCCTGCTCTCGCTCTGCATCGTAGCCTGGTTGCTGCTGGCCGCCCTCCAGGTCTTCAATCCGCTCAACGCCATCCTGGTGCTGGCCGCCTTCGCCGTGCTAGAGTTCTTCTTCCTAACGCGCTGGGATTAGCAGTGCAGAATGCCACCTTTGCTACCTGATCGCGTATACCCACACGCCGTCGGCGTGGTAGAGCGGCACCGCCTGCGGGTAGCGGTCGAGGGTTAGCGGGCTGAGGATACCGCCGCGTGAGCCAACATAGATGTAGCCCACCCCATATTCGCGCAAGGTCTGCCAGGCGGCGATCACGCTACGCTCATCAGTAGTTGCTGCGTTGGTCAGAGCCACCGCCGCCAGGGTGGTCTCCACCGTCATCGTCAGGTAGGCGGGGTCGGCTAGCCGCTCGTTGTAGCTCGGCTGCGGCGGGGCCGTCGAGGTACGAACGGTAGTGGGCGGTTCGCTCCCTGTCGGGCGGGAGAGGAGCGGCAGCCAGAGGCCCGCATCGCTGCCCTGCGCGAGATTGCTAGCCCAGGTGAAGGCGAAGTCGGAGACCAGGAAGCGCGCATCCTGGGGCGTGTTGGCCGCGATCCAGCGCATGGCCGCCACGTCCTGACTTGCCACATACGGCTTGAGGTCGAGGATGTCCAGTTGCGGCAGGCCGCCTGCCACGCCCGCTGCCAGCGTCACTGCCGCGCAGCCAGCAGCTAGTGTGCGCCTACCGCTAGCATCAAGCTGCCCAGCAACCATGCTCCCTACCCAGCCCAGTAGTGCGGCGACAGCGTAGGCGGCGAAGATTGCGACTGGTATGAAGCTACACTGCACCAGCGTCACGTTGTCCACCAGCCCGGCGAAGGGCAGCCGCACCCAGTAGGGGTTGGAGAGTAGGATGTGCAGTTCGCACCAAAGCAGCAGCACTATCGCCCACCGTTCTCTCCGCAGCAGCGACAGCAGTCCGCCGCCCACTGCCAGCCCCAGCAAAGGCCACGTGCTGAAGTAGCGTAGCGGCTGATCGCCGATCAGAGTGATGAGGTCGTAGAAGGCGGCGTTGCTGCCGTCTGTCTTGTTGACCACCTGCACGCTGAAGTTGCGGAGCAGATTGATCGCCCAGGGTAGCACCAGTAGCAGCCCCAGCGCGACTGGCAAGCTGGTAGCCAACAGCCGATAGCTTGCAGCGCGTAGGCTGCGGCCAGCGGCTAGCGGAGCAAGCAGGTTGGCGGCACTCAGGATCGCAGCGAAGGTGGCGTAGACGATCCAGATGCGGTAGTGAACGACGAACAGCCCCCCACCCGCCAGCACCGCCAGGGCGGTTAGCCTCCACCTGCCAGCCAGCCACCCCCCGCGCTGCGGGGTGGCCTGGTCAGGGGTCGCCGCCAGCACCAGCAGCAGCAGGGCGACCGGTAGCAACTCCAACCCGGCTAGCTGGGTGAAGCGGCTCCAGTTGACGTAGAAGGCGGGGAAGATGGTCAGGATGCTAACCGTGAAGGCGGCGGCCAGGGCCATCAGGCTGTTGCCGACCAGCTTCTCGACCACGAGGTAAAGGCTGGCGGCGACCAATACGCTAAGTAGCTGGCCGGTGAGTAGCGTGAGCGGTACGCTGCCCAGGCCCGTCAGCCAGCCGAGGGCGGCAGCCAACGTGTGGAAGCCGTAATGGTAGGTGAAACTGGCGAGGGGAGCATAGGGCTGGTAGTCGGTCGGCAATACGCCGCGTTCGCCGATCATTTGGGTGATCAGGCTGTGGTGGTAGCCGTCGATGCCCGACCCAGCCTGCATCGGGGCCGCGGTGAGCAGGCGCATGGCCCCGCCGACCAGCAGGTAGCCGCCAAGTAGGGCGTAGCGGCCCCAGCCCTGCACCTGCCGCAGCCCCTCTACCCCCCGCCTGCGCCACTCGTCCCCGCCAACGACGGCAGCACAGATCGCCAGCAGCAGCCAGGCCTGCCAACCGCCCAGCCGCAATCCTGTTGGCTGCAACCAGAGCAGCAGCACTGGCAGCATCGCCAGGGTCAGAGCGGGGGCGGCAACCAACTTCTGCGCTGCGTTCAGCACCCCTGTTGGCAGCAGCGCGAGGGCTGCCCTCCCCGGCAGCAGGTAGAGCAGGAGGACGCAGACCGCCAGCCAGAGGTTGCCTAGCAGTCCCGCCACCGTGTCGCCGAGGGCGGCCAGCCCATCGTAACGCGCTAGCCAGCGCACGGTCAGGTCGCCGCTCTGCTGCTTACCGTCCACGTACATCGCGCCGCCAGAGTAGCTGTCAGCGGGGTAGTAGCTGATTGCCAGGCTGCTGAGGGTTGCTCTATCGCCTTCGAGCGCAAAGTAGTAGTCACGCTCGGCGGTGAGTGGGCCAAGCGGAAAGTAGAGGCGAGTCGCGCTGCTTGGCTGGATTGGGAGGTCGCTGATCGTGCGGCCTGCCACGCCCCCTTCGCGCAGCACGAAGCGCAGCTTGCCGTCCGCCGTCGCTCGTGCATTGCCGATCCGCAGAGTAATAGCGGTCACTGGCAGGTGCGGGCGGAAGCTCTGGCCCACGCTCTGCCCAGCTACCCCTGCAAAGGTGATCGCGGGTGGGGCTGTGTCGTCGGGCCGATGCTGATCGTAATCCACCCTCTCGCTGCGCCAGCCAGCAGCCAGCAGCAGGCAAGCGGCAACCAGGGCGGCGGCAACCAGGGCGACCCCCAGCGATCTAGCCCGCAATGTCGCCTACTGTCTCGCTGAGGTTGGTCAGGCGACGGGGCGCACCATCGGTGAGCAGCCAGCTATTCTCCACCCCTACCATGCCGCGCCCGACGAAGGCCAGCTTCGGCTCAAGGGCGATCACCATGCCTGCCTGCAACGGCTCGTCTACCCCCTTCGCAATCGCGGGCCACTCGTTCAGTTCCAGGCCAACGGCGTGGCCGATGAAAGCCACCTGCTGTTCGCCAAAGCCCTGCAAGTGTGCTGCATAACCCAGTTCGCTGGCGGCGGCTAGCCCCACCCGATAAACTTCGCTAGCCAACACCCCCAGCTTCAGCACCGCCACCATCGCCTCTTGCACCTGCACCGTCGCCTGATAAGCCCGCTGCAAGTCGGCGGGCAGGTGATCAAGCACGAGAGTGCGCGTCTGGTCAGCGATATAGCCGTTATAGAGACCCACGTAGTCGGTCAGGATTGGCTCATTCGCTTGGATCAGGCGGTTGCTTGCCCCTTGCCCATAAGCAGGGCTGAGGCCCAGGCCGCCATTGCAGGTGAGGAAGGCAGTGGGGATTGCCCCGTTCGGCCCGCTGCTGACGAAGGCGGCGGCCAGTTCGTTGTTTAGGCCGCGCATCCGCACGTTGTAGCCGTGGCCCGCCAGCCGCCCAGCATACTCGCCCGCCGCCGCCGCCACCAACTCGCTCACCCCAGGCTTCAGCACCCCCTGCACTGCGGCAATCATTGCGTCGCTGATCGCCGCCGCTCGCTCCAGACAGGCTACCTCCCACCCGCTCTTGACCATGCGGGTTGCGCGGATTGCGGGCCAGCCATCGGCCAGTTGTAGGCCACTGAAGATGCGCTGGTAGTTGAGGTAGCTGCTGGCAGGCAGCACATCCATCTCTAGCCCCAGTCGCATTGGGCGGTGGCCGCGCTCGGCTAGCAATGCTGGTAGCTCCTTTGGGCTACGCAGCGGCACAATATCGCGCAGCGGCGACTCGGCCTGCGCCCTGCTCAGCGTCTTGAACACGAACATGGCCGCTTCACCTTCGCGCGGGACGTAGAGGTGGGCGTTCTGCATCGTGCCAGTAAAGTAGAGCAGGTCTACGTTCTGCACCACCAACACGCCGTCGAGGTCAGCAGTGGCAAGTTGGGCCTGCAAGCGGCGGATGCGATCTGCGATCTCGCTAGCGGGGGTGAGTGGGTAGCCAATGTCAGCCGCGATCTCCACCTAGCCCCCTCCCAGCAGCAGCAGCAAGGCTGCCCCGCCGCGTTCCAGCAGCCGATGGTGGACATCGCCCAGGGCTACACTGCCAACCGCACCCCCCGCTGCATCGTAGACCGTCGCGCTGTACTGGCCGTTGTCCAACAGCCCCCGCAGCCGCCCCGCCGCATCGTGGACGCTGCCCCCATTGTTGATATTGCCGAGCATTACGCCCTCCCTATCACGCAGGATCGCTACCGAGCCATTGGAGGTGACGCTGCCCACGCGCAGCCCCGCTGCGTCCTGGACGCTACCATCAGCCGCGTCAACCTGGCCCGCCACTGCGCCGTTCTCTCCGTAGATTGTACTTGCCATTGCCCCACACTCCCCCTTGCTCTCTTTGACGGGTCAGTGCAGTTAGCGGCTGCCTGGCTTGACCAGTGGGATGTGCTGGCGGCACATCGGGCATTCGTCGGCGCGGTAGGTGGGGATGTCCAGGCGGGCAAGGGCGTGCATGGGGTAGCCAAAGTCTACGCGGCCCATACTGCGGTCAACCAGCACCCCTATGCCCACGATCTGGCCCTCAAGCTGCTCTACCGCCGCCAGCACCTCGCGCAGGCTGAGGCCGGTAGTGAGGATGTCGTCCAATACCAGCACCTTCTCGCCCGGCTTGATCGTGAAGCCCCGCCGGAAGATGCGTTCGCCCAGCCTGGCATTCTCATCACCGCTAGCCCGTTCGGCGAAGATGCTGCGGATGTTCTCGCCCAACGCCCGTGCCGCCGCGTAAGCCAGCAGCACACCGCCTACCGTCGGCCCAGCCACCACCGTCGCACCGAGGCTGCGGAAGTGGTCGGCCAGTGCGCCGCAGAGCAGGTCGGTGTAGCGCGGGTATTGTAGTACTGCGAACTTCTCGATGTACATATTGCTGTGTAGTCCGGAGGTGAGCAGGAAGTGACCATCCTGGATCGCTCCGGCCTGGCGGAAGATTTGGGCTACGTCCAACTGGTTATCCAAACCACACTCCTTCTTTCTAGATCGCCGTGCAAGCAGCAGGCTGCGTCGTCAAGGCCCAGTTAGCGGCTTGCGCCCACTCAGGTCGAAGCGCAGCCCAGCAGTGAGGATGTGCAGGGTTAGCCCAACAATCGCCACCGGCTGGTTGCTGTGCGCCTCGGCTACATTGGTGTAGCTGACAGCACTGCCGTCCAGGATCGTCACCGCCCCTGCGCCAATCACCTCGGCTACCCCATCTGGGCCGACAAACAGGGCGGTGTCCTCGTCAATGCCGACCGCCAGTTGGCCTGGATTGAGGGCCAGCGCACTGATCAGGCGGTAGAGCCGCTGACGTTGATCGAAGTGCTGGTCGATCAGCAGGTTGTTGATCAGGTCTAGCCCTGGGCCAAGCTCGACCAGCCCGCGCCGCACCATCGGCGTACTTGGCCCTTGCAGGATGATCGTCTCGCCCATCGCTGCCGCCCCGGCACTGGTACCAGCCACTACCCCGCCGAGTTGGTAGAGGTTGTGGATGGCCCGCTCGACCAGCGTGCCGCCAATCTCACTGACCAGCCGTAGCTGCTCACCGCCGCTGATCATCAAGCCCGTCGCCTGGCCGATCATCGCCGCCAGAGCGGGGTCATTGGCCTGTGCGCGCGTCTCTGCACCCACCGCCTGGAAGGATTGCACCCCAATCTGCTGGAAGGCGGCGGTATAGACTGGCACGTAGAGTTCGGGCAAGGCAGAGGCGTTGCTAAGCAGAACAATGCGCGCCGCAGACCCGCCCGCTGCCGCCACGAACCGCCGCAGGATCAGCAGTGCTTCTGTACGATCCTCATGACCACCGATGATCAGCAGGCTGCCTCGTGTCCCCGCGAGCAGGATGTCTTCGCCTGCCGCCACCTGCTCGCCTGCTGGCTCTACACTGCTCATGGATGCAAGAAGAAGGCGACCGCCAGGATCGCATAGACCGCCAGCAGTTGCAGCCCCTCGAACCAGTTGCTCTCCCCGTCGTTGGTCACCAGGTTGACGATCACCACTGAGACAATGATCGCGGCCAGCTCGAAGGGATTGAACAGCAGGGTGATGCGGCTGGCTCCACCCATGATGAAGCCGATGAAGACGAGCAAGGGCGCAACAAAGAGGGCGATTTGCAGGCTGCTGCCCAGCGCGATGCCCAGGGCCAGGTTCATCTTGCCCTTCATTGCCACCGTGACAGCGGTCAGGTGTTCGGCGGCGTTGCCGATGATCGCCACCAGGATTACGCCAATAAAGAGGTCGGTCAGGTTAAACTGGTTGCCAAGCTCCTCCAGGCTGCCGACCAGGAACTCGGAGAGGAAGCCGACGATCACCGTCGCCCCCCCCAGCACCAGCAGCGACTTACGCACCGGCCAGACCGGGCCGTGCATCGCTTCCTCCTCCTCCTCGCTGTAGAGTTGGGCGTGGGTGCGGAGCGAAAAGAGCAACTGCGCGGCGTAGGACAGGATCAGGATAGCAGAGACCAGCAGGCTGAGGCTCTCCAGGGTGTCGCTGCTCTCGGCCAGGCCGGGGCTGGTGTAGAAGAAGGCAGCGGGGGCGATCAGGCCGATCACACCGACGGTCATCTGGGTTGCGCTGGCCGAGGCTCCCATGCGGTTGAACTCCTGCTTGTCGCGGCGCGCCCCACCAAGCAGGATCGACAGGCCAAGAACAAAGAGGATGTTGCCGATGATCGAGCCAGTAATGCTGGCCTTGACCACCTCGGTCAACCCCTTCTGCAAGGCGAAGAAGGCGATGATCAACTCAACTGCGTTGCCGAAGGTGGCGTTGAGCAGACCACCGACACCCGCCCCCGCCCTTGCCGCCAACTCCTCAGTTGCAGTGCCTAGCACTTTCGCCAGTGGCATGATCGCCAGGGCGCAGAGGATGAATATCCACGTCCCTGGTAGGTGGGCGAACTCGGCAATGAAGGCGATTGGTACGAAGATCAGCAGCCCAGCGATGATCTTGTTCAACCAGCCCGCTCCACCTTTGTTGTCAGGGTCGATCCCCGCGATGGTCAGCATCTCTGCGCCCCAACTCAGCTTGTGTACTTCTACCTGTGTCTTTTGCATTTCTACTTACTCTCCCCCACTTGCCGAAAGTTACGCCCCGCCCTAGTCATGCAAGAAGAAGGCCACCCCCAGCATAGCGTAAACCACCAGTAGCTGTACCCCCTCGAACCAGTTGCTCTCGCCATCCTGGGTAATCAGGTTGACGATCAGCACGGCAAAGACGATGGAGATTAGTTCAAAGGGGTTGAACAGCAAGGTCAGGCGGCTGGCTCCACCCATGATTGCCCCAGCGAAGACGAGGAAGGGGGCGACGAACAGAGCCAGTTGTAGGCTACTGCCCAGCGCGATACCCAGCGACAGGTTCATCTTGTCCTTCAGGGCGACGGTGACGGCGGTCATGTTCTCGGCGGCGTTGCCGATTAGAGCGACCAGGATCACGCCGACGAACAACTCTGACCAGCCAAACTGGGTGGTTAGCGACTCCACGCTGCTGACCAGCAACTCGGCCAGCACACCAATCATCACTGCTGTCCCCGCCAGCACTACCACCGACTTGCGGATCGGCCACGACTCGCCCAATGCCTCCTCCTGCTCCTCACGATAGTTGTTGGCGTGGGTGCGAAGCGAAAAGATCAGTTGCGCGACGTAGGCTACGACCAGCACGATAGCCATCAGCACGCTGATTCCCTCTACCTCGTTGCTGCTCTGACCCAGCTTCGGGCTGGTGTAGAAGAAGGCGGCGGGGACGAGCAGGCCGATCACCGCTACGGTCATCTGGGTTGCACTGGCACTGATCGCCGTGCGGTTGAAGGTCTGCTTCTCGCGCTTGAGACCGCCAAGAAAGAGAGAGAGGCCGAGGACGAATAGGAGATTACCCAAGATCGAGCCAGTCAAGCTGGCCTTGACCACCTCTGTCAGCCCCTTCTGCAAGGCAAAAAAGGAGATGATCAGTTCGGTGGCGTTGCCAAAGGTGGAATTGATCAGGCCGCCAATGCCGCTCCCGACCCGGCTGGATAGCTCCTCGGTGGCTGTCCCCAGCACCTTCGCCAGCGGGATGATGCCCAACGCGCTGAGGATGAACATTGGCACCCCAGCAACGTGGAATAGCAGGGAGGCGATCAGGGCGACCGGCACGAAGATCAGCAGCACGCCGAACGCTTTGTTCAGGATACCAGCCCCCGAACGGTCGCTCATATCGATCCCAGCGATCTCCAAAGCCTGGTTGAGCAGCGTCCTTTCGTTCTTCAGCACCGGATGCGCCATCATTCCTCCGTTTTAGTGGTTAGACTTGCCGCCCATTATACCCCAATCGGGCGCATCTGCCAACTATGGTATAATCGGGCTGAGCATTGGGTAGAGGAGGAGGGATGGTACTGGCGCAGGTGGTCTGTGGGGTAGGCAGCAGCGTAAGCTATCTCTACATGGCTGGCATTGCTGTCGCTACCTTTGCCTGCGCGTACCTGCTAATCTGGCCGATCGACCGCTGCGCGCAGCGGCACGGCCTGTTGGTGCAGCCCGACGACGAGCGGCGCATCCACCGCCAACCGACCGCACAACTGGGTGGCATTGCGATGTACATCGCCTTCCTGTTCGGCCTCGCTCTCACCTTTCTGCCTTTGCCCTGCTACAGCGGCTGGCAGGGGGAGGATCGTGCGAAGGTGCTGTTGCTCATCTTTGGCGCAACGATCATCTTCGTCGTCGCCCTGCTAGATGACTTGCGCCCCTTGCCTGCTCTCCCCCGCCTGCTGCTGCAATTCATTGCCGCCGGGATAGTAATCCTACCCTACCTGTTCACTGGCACTAGCGATCCCGCTAGCGGCCTCAAGTTGGGCAGCAGTGGCATCCTAATCGACACGATCAACGTGCCGCTTTTCTTCCAACACCTGCTCAACCTGCCGCTGGCCGCCCCAATTGCTGGCGGTACGGCCACTATCGTCATCCCCTTGATCCTTGCTCTGCCCGCGACCTTCGTGTGGGTGGTGGGTATCACCAACGCGCTAAACTGGATCGACGGTATGGACGGCCTCGCCGCTGGGGTAACGCTGATCAGCAGCCTTGTCCTCTTTCTGCGTACTTTCGGTCTGGGACAGGAGATGCTCGCCTTCCTGCCCGCCGTGCTGGGGGCGGCTGCTCTCGGCTTCCTGCCCCACAACTGGCACCCGGCCCGCATCTTCATGGGCGACAACGGGGCAATGTTCCTCGGCTACGTGCTGGCAGTGATCAGCTTCATTGGCGGGGCGAAGCTGGCGACCGCCCTGCTTGTCCTCGGCGTGCCGCTGATCGACATGGCGTGGCTGATCATCTACCGCATCATCCGTGGCGGCAACCCCACGCGGGCGGGTCGTAGCCA
>Ga0123339_10000492_pt1 | contig 30973 bp, 19 predicted proteins | sample lystaG_FD_89956 | JGI IMG/M metagenome (GOLD analysis project Ga0123339, IMG submission 89956) | Glacier valley bacterial and archeal communities from Borup Fiord, Nunavut, Canada, to study Microbial Dark Matter (Phase II) -... | ecosystem: Environmental > Aquatic > Freshwater > Ice > Glacier ...
AGCCCACCCAGCGTGACCTTCACCATCGGCTGATCTATGTAGCGGCCAGGGCGTAGGCCACCGCTTGCGCCCTGCTCATCGCCTGCCCAGCGGCCCAGGCAAGCCCAAACGCCGCTTCACCCAGCTGCTCACGGCAGCGGGTAATGGTACGATCATAGTGCGCCCGCTCAAGCGGCAGCCAGGCATTCTGCTCGAACAAGGCCTCACCGCTAATCAACAACTGCACGGCGCGCCTGCTATCAGCAGTGTCATCCTCAGCGGCCAGCAGGCCAAAACTGGTCAGTGCATCCACTATGGTGGCTAGATCGTCTATGCTGGCAGCCAGCCGCAGACCTTGAGTGAGTAGTCGCTGTGCCTCTAGCTTGCTATCCTGGACACGCTTCAGGTTGCCAAGCCGGAGCAGAGCAGTAGCCTCCAACAACTGGTAGCCGCAGTCGTGGCTGAGGGTAAAGGCGGCCTGGTAGAACCGCTCGGCCTCTATTAGCTCCCCCTCCGCATAGGCCACCCGACCCAGGCCATCAAGGGCAATGGCAGTAGCTATTTTGTCGTTGAGCTCGTGGGCGATAGCCAGGTTTTCCATGTACAGGGCGCGGGCTTGCTGGTAGTTACCATGCCACAAGGCGATGCCAGCCAGGCTCAGGGCTACATCAGCGGTGGCTTGCTTGTCACCCCGCTGCTGGCTGATCGCCCTGCTCTCCTCCAACAGCGGGGTTGCAACCGCGTAATCTTTGGCGGCCAGCGCAATGTTGCCCAGGTTGTAGAGGCCAGTACCGATCAAACGCTGATCGCCCAATTCGCGGGCTATCGCCAGGCTCGTCTGGTAGCGGGCGGTGGCGGTGGGGTAGTCGCGAGCTTCGCCTGCGACATTGCCCAGGTTGTTGAGCGAAGCCGCTTCGCCACGGCGGTCGCCCAGTTGCCGCCGCAGCAGCAATGCCTGCTCGTAGCAGCTAGTAGCGGCGGGGTGATCGCCCTGCCAAAAGGCGAGGTTGCCCGCACCGTTGAGGGCGTTGGCCCGTGCGGCAGGGTCGCCGTCGGGAGTAGCAGCAAGGGTGGCGGCCAGCAACTCGCGGCCCAGGCTGAGGTGGCCGTGGCCCTCCCAGAACCGCCAGAGTGCGCCCGCCAGCCGCAGGGCGAGCGGGGGGTCGTTGCTTAGCCCCCAGGTAATCGCCTGCCGCAGGTCGCTATGCTCGGCTTCGAGGGTGTTGAGCCAGTAACCTTGACGGCTGCTCCGCAACTCCGGCTCGGCGGTCTCGGCCAGCCACAGATAGTAGGCAGCGTGCCGCTCGGCGCAGGCGACAGCTTCACCGCTAGCAGCTAGCTTCTCGGCAGCAAACTCCAGAATGGTTTGCAGCATGGTGTAGCGCAGGTCTGCCGCCGTCTCAACTCCAGCAGGGGGGATCAGGCGGCGCAGCAGGCTCTTGTCGGCCAGGGCATCGTGGGTGGCGGCCAGGTCGTCGCCCGCATTGGGGCTGACCGCACTGGCAGCGGCAACGGTGCAGCCCGCACTAAAGAGGGCAAGGCGGCGGTAGAGTTGCTGCTCAGCCGGGGAGAGCAGGTCGTAGCTCCAGGCTATCGTCTCGCGCAGGCTGCGCTGGCGGGGGTCGCTAACCCGCAGTTGGCTGACCAGGGCCAGCCTGCTACCCAGCCGCTGCTCCAACTGGGGGGCAGTGATCAGCTTGCAACGAGCGGCGGCCAGTTCAATAGCCAGCGGCAAACCGTCTAGCCGCACGCAGATCGCCGCTACCGCCGCTGCGTTCTCCTCACTCAAGCGGAAGTGGGGATTGACTGCCCCAGCCCGGCTGACGAACAGGGCGACCGCTGGGCCGCGTTGCAGTTCGGCAAGGGCAGGCAGTTGCTTGAGGTCGGGCAGCGGCAAGGGCGACAGCGGGTACTCCTGCTCGCCCGCCAGGTGCAACGGTTCGCGGCTGCTGACCAGCAGGCTGAGGGTGGGGGCGGCGGTCAGCAGGTCACCTAGTAGGGGAGCGGCTTCGAGCAGTTGCTCAAAGTTGTCTAGCACTAGCAGCAACCGCCTACTCTGCACAAAGCCACGCAGGATCTCCTCCAGGCTACCGCCCGCCTGCTCGTTCAGGCCCAGGGTGGCGGCCAGGCTGCCCAGCAGGTCGGCCCGATTGCTGCTGCTAGCTAGCGGCACAAAGTACACGCCCGCGTACTCGTCCACCAATCCGGCAGCCACCTGCAAGCTGAGGCGCGTCTTGCCTACCCCCCCCGGCCCAACGATGGTCAGCAAGCGAGCATTGTGCTGGCGCAGGCAGGCACGGATAGCGGCTACCTCCACCTCGCGGCCCACGAAGCTGGTAAGCTGGGCAGGCAGGTTGTGGGGGCGCGGGTCAAGCGTGGGCAGCGGAGGGAAGGTGTCGAGCAGGTCGGGGGCAGCCAGGCGGTAGAGCCGCTCGGCAGGCAAGTCGCGCAGTAGCCGTTCGCCCAGGTCTAGCAGGCTAAGGCCCTTCGCCAGCCGTCCAGCCAGGGCGTGATTAAGCGCGGCAGAGACAAGCATCTGACCGCCAGCGCAAACCGCCAACATCCGCGACAGGCGGTTGAGAGTGAGGGGCGCATAGTAGTCTTCGCCGCGCTGCTCGGCAGGGCCACAGTGCAGGGCCATCTTCACCCGCAAGCTGCCAACCCCCCCCCAATCCTCGGTCAGCAAAGCGCGTTGAGCGGCGGCGGCGGCAGCGAGAGCAGCAGCGGAGTCGGGAAAGGCAATACAGCATTGGTCGCCGATTACCTGAAAGATAGTGCCACCGCCTGCAGCTACCGCTTGCTGCAAGATCGCATGGTGACGATCCAGGGTGGGCTGCATCAGGCGCGGCTGCATCTCCCAGTAGCGGGCAGCACCCTCAATGGCTGTAAAGAGAAATGTATAGGTAGCCCCAGTATCCTGCTGCATAGCTGCCCCTCCCACCAGACTCCGTTTCCCCTATTATAACATAGCAGGGCAGGTGGCAGGAGGGTGGACGGTTCAGGACAGCCGCCCTATGGTCAACAGAGGCTGCTGAATGGAAGAAAAAGTGGCTAGCGCAAGTTAGGCCTCGCTAGATCAGCCACGGTCTGCATCGCAGGGCGGGTGTGGCTGGACAGCAGCTAGCCACACTCTCGCTGGCAAGAGCGGCGATTGGTAGAGAGGAGACCAGCCCTGGTGCGCTGACCTCAGCCGCTTAGTCGTTGGTGGAGGTTGGATGTGGAGTCGGCATAGGGTGCCGGGTTGGGAGTGGGCAGGGAGTGCCACTGTGGGTTGGCTGTGGTGGTGGGGTGCCATGCCAGGTCGGGTGCGGGGGGGGCGTGCCATGCCAGGTTGGGTGCGGTGGCGGGGTCAAGTTCCAGGTCGGGTGCGGCGGTGGCGTGCCGCTCCAGGTTGGGTGCGGCGGCCTACGGTGGTCGCTGCTGGCGGTGGCACTCTGCGCGGTCACGGCACCAGCCAGCATCACACCAAAGCAGCCAACAACCAGCAGCATCACAGCCAAGTGTACAAGTCTCGATTTTTGGGTGGGCATCGAACGACTCCTTCTTTCTTCCGGGTACGATTTCACCTGACCCCTTGATCTAGAGGTGAATACAAGCATAGCACAGCTTGTATCAACTGGCAAGTGGTGAGGAACAAAATAGTACCAATGGCTAGAGGGACGGCAGCTAGTCCCAGATGGTACTACGCTGTAGAGGAGGCTTATGCGGCACTCTGTGGGTTGGGCCTTACGGTCATCATGTATAATAGGCGCAAGGGAGGGCGGCCAGTGGTCAAGAAGTGGCAGATCATCGAGCGGCGGCTGGTGGTGGATAACCCCTGGTTGCAGGTCTATGAAGACGATATGTTGACTGGCACCGGGGTGCGGGTGGACGGCTACTATACGGTACGTAAGCGCGACTTTGCCGCCGTCGTGCCGCTAACCAGCGACGGCCAGGTGTTGCTGATCCGCGAGTACAAGCACGCAGTTGGCGAGGTGGTCTGGTCGCTGCCTGCTGGCATCGTAGATCAAGGAGAGGATGCAGCAACGGCAGCAGCCCGCGAGTTGCACGAGGAGACTGGCTACGTTGCTGCTAGCCTGGAACACCTCGGCACCTGGGTGGTATCGGACGCGTTTGTGGCTGACAAGGCGCACCTGTTCGTCGCCTACGATGTGCAGGCTAGTGGAGCAGCACAGCTGGAAGCGAGCGAGGAGATCGAGTGCCAACTCATGCCCTTTGCAGAGGCGATCCGAGCAGTGGAGGCGGGTGGTCTGTTCAGCGGGGTAGGGTTGGTGGCCGCCTTGCTGCTGGCAGCGCGGCGGGTGGGCTTGTAGGCGCGCTTGACGCAAGCGCGCCAGGCAGCTATAATGCGCCCATGTCTGCACGTTATGTCAAAGAGGTAAGGATCAGGCAGATGGGGGAAGAAGCAAGTGCGGTCAGGCAAGCAGGCGGCCAGCCCAGGCAGGGGCAGCCCTTGCCTGGGCTGTTGATCGTCTTCGAGGGGCTGGATGCTAGCGGCATCTCTGGGCAGGTGGCTCGCCTGACCGAGGCGATCAAGGCTCACGGTGGGCGGGCGGCCAAGACCAAGCAGCCAAGTGATGGGCCACTGGGGGCATTGCTGCGCCTGGTGCTGCAACGCCGCCTGACCTACGCCCGCGCCGAGGACGACGACCCCGCCCCGGCGATAGAGCCGACTACGGTCGCCATGCTCTATGCCGCCGACCGCCTGGATCACCTTGTTAACGAGGTTGAACCACGGCTGGCTAGGGGCATCCACATGGTTTGCGACCGTTACGTACTTAGCAATCTGGCCTACCAGGGGATAGATGTGGAGCGCGAGTGGCTGCGCCAGATCAACGCGCAGGCCCGCCATGCCGACATCACCTTCTTCCTTAGTGTGCCGCCAGAGCAAAGTAGCCAGCAGATTGCTGAACGCCAGCGGCATGGCTACAGCAAAGAACTGTTTGAGGATCAGGTGAAGTTGGAGAAGGTCTGGCGCAACTTCCAGGAGTTGATTGTCGAGGAGCAGGCAGCGGGGCGGCAAGTCGAGGTGGTGGATGGTAGCCAGACGGCGGACACGATCCACCAACAGATCAGGGATAGAGTATTGGCGATCATCACAGAGCGCGAGGCGCAGAAGCAGGAGCGTTGATGACACACATCCTGGCCCAGGCGAGCGGCGGGGCGGTCAACACCGGCCAACTGGTGATTACCATCCTCGGCTTCGTCGCCCTGATCCTGATCGGCGCGGGCCTCAAGACGGTGGTACCCCAGAGCGCGGCGGCTGGCCCAGCGATCAACCTGTTCGTCCTCAATCTCACCTTGCCCGCCAGCGTCTTCCTGGCCGTGCGAAAGGCGGCGGATACTGGGGCGACTCTCGGTGCCGACGAGATCAAGATGGTACTGATCGCCCTGCTAGTGATCCTGGTCTCTGCCGTGCTGGCGGTGGTGACCGCCCGCCTGCTCCACCTGCCACGCCGCACCGAAGGCACGTTCGTGCTAGTGACGATGTTTGGCAGCACGGCTACTATCGGCTTGCCAGTGATCACCGGGTTGTACCAGAACAGTGGCAAGGCCAGCCTGCTCCACATCTTCTACAGCGAGGTTGGTACACTGATCCCCCTGGTGGTCATCGGCGTGCTGATCGCCTCCTATTACGGGGAGAGCGACGAGAGCAACCGCTTCAGCCTCCGCACCTTCCTGGCGATCCCTAAGGCGGCTCCCTTCGTCGCCCTGATGCTGGGTCTGCTGTTCTACAACGACCCAATCCCCGAGTTCATCACCGACCTCTTGAACAGGTTGCTGCTCGCCAATGCACCATTTGTCTTCCTTGCTCTCGGCCTGATCATCAACTGGCGCAACCTCAGCCGCTACGTCCGTTCGCTATTGGCCCTCAATGTGATCAAGCTGCTGGCAGCCCCGCTGGTCGCTGCGCTGGTGGCCGTCCTCTTTGGCGTAGACGACATGGGGCGCAACGTGGCGGTGATCGACTCGGCAGTGCCAGCGGTTTTGCTTGGTATTGCCTACTCGGCCCAGTACAAGCTGGACGTAGAGTTCGCCTCGGCAGCGGTGTTCTCCAGCTTCATCGTCTCGGCTATCACCTTGCCGCTCACCTTCGTGCTACTCGGCGCGCACTGAGCTAGCTATGGCCTGAAAGTACCATTGCCCACCCCTTGACAGCGGCGGTTGGCTGACCCATACTTGTCCCATTGCTATCATCTTCTGTTAGCCGCCCAGACTGGGCGAAAGGACGAGTATCATGCGAACAACCAACCCAGTGCAGCGAGGGCGAGTAGCCCCGCTTACCCTCATCCTTACCCTCCTGCTTGTGCCGCTGGCCGGGCTGGTCAGCCTGCCAGCCCAGTCCGTGCAGGCAGCAGCCGTGCCTGTCGGTCAGGGCAGCTACACCGATACCTTCCCCACTGGTGCAGCGGGGGTACCTGGCCCTACCGCCAGCCCGCTACGCACCAGTAATGTCACTGGCCCGGTGCCAACCAATGACTGGTGGACTTCACTGGTCTGGCGCACCAGTAGCACCAACACCAGTGGCACCCTCTACGCCCACCCGCTGGCGGCAGTCGCCCGCTCGACCGCTTTCGCCCTCGGCTACCCCGATGTATACACCGTGACGGCCACTGGCGACTACGCCTACCCCTACGCGGAGGATGTCGCCCTCGGTGTGGAGGGCTTTACCAGTACCGCCCAGATGTTGCTCGACGGCTACTCCGACTGGTCGGCAACGGAGGTTTGGACTGACTCGGTGCGGACGATGCGGGCGACGATCACGCGCGGCTCCCCCTTCGTCTACCTCACCCGCAGGGGCGGGGATGTGATCGTCACCTTCAGCACCACCCCCACCCTCTCGGCCCTGAGCGGCAATGTGCTGACTGCGACGGTCAACAATCACACCTATGCGATCTTTGGGCCAACTGGGGCAAGCTGGAACCAGCCCAGCAGCCGCCTGCTCACTTCTACACTCAATGGCCTGGACTACTACTCGGTTGCGCTGCTGCCTGATAGTTCGCTGGCGACCCTCAACTTCTACAAGACCTACGCCTACTCATTCGTTACCGACACACGGGTGGGCTGGAAGTATGACTCGGCCACTGCGCACGTGACCAGTGCCTATACTGTAACGACCGTGCCGAAGGAGGGGCCGAACGCTGGCACGTTGATGGCTCTCTACCGCCACCAGTGGCTAAACGGCGCGAGCGTAAACACGGCCTACAGCTACCTGTCGTCGCGTGGCACGATGAAGGTGCGGAGTGGCTCCTCGTTCAGCACGGTGATGACCTACACTGGCGTGCTGCCGATCCTGCCGAACGTGGGCGATGGCGACCGCACGCGGCTGCAAGCCTACCTGAACGAGGCTGCCACCACTCTGTTTCCCACCCCACCACCGGGGTCTTACCAGGTGTATTGGGCGGGCAAGAACCTCAACCGCCTCAACCAACTGATCTGGATCGCCGACCAGCTTGGCGACACCACCACCCGCGACCGCATCATTAACGCGGTCAAGGAGCATCTGCAAAACTGGTTTACTGCCGACGCGGGCGAGATCGCCAACCTTTTTTACTACAACAGTACCTGGGGGGCGATGATCGGCTACCCAACTAGTAATGGTATTGACAGCAACCTCAACGACCATCACTATAACTACAGCTACTTCATCCAGGCTGCCAGCACTGTCGCCCACTTCGACCCAGTTTGGGCGCAGGACAGCAACTGGGGGGGGATGGTACGCCTGCTGATCCGCGATGTGACCAGCCCCGACCGGGCCGATCCGCTCTTTCCCTTCCTGCGAACCTATGAGCCATATAGCGGCCACAACTATGCGGCTGGCAGTTATGCCAGCGGCAACACCGGCAACAACGAGGAGTCTAGTTCGCAGGCCAACTACTATGCTGCGTCGCTGATCAACTGGGGTTCGGAGAAGGGGGATAATACCATCCGCGACCTCGGCATCTTCATGTACACCAACCTGACGGTGGCGGCCCAGCAGTACTGGTACGATATGGATGGGCAAGTGCTGCCTCCTGGCTACCAGCACGACATGATCAGCCTGCTGTGGGACAACGGTGGTCGCTACTGGACCTGGTTTGGCAACCACAACCAGCCAGAGTACGTGCGCGGCATCCACTGGCTGCCAATCACGGGCGCGTCGCTGTTTATGGGCGCACGGCCAAGCTACAACACGCTCAACTACAACGAACTGATCTCCGAGACAGGTGGCACACTCAACTATTGGCCCGACCTGGCCTGGTCGTTCCTTGCCCTCGACGACCCCAATCGGGCAATCGCTGCCTTCGACGCGAACAGCAACTACGTGCCAGAGTGGGCGGAGAGCAAGGCGAATACGTACCACTGGCTGCACAACTTGCGTACCCTCGGCCATTTGGAAACTAGCGTAACCGCCAACCTACCCACGGCTGCGGTGTTCAACAACGCGGGCAATCTCACCTACGCCGCCTACAACGCGGGGGCTAGCTCCGTGACGGTCAACTTTAGTGATGGACAGACGATGGTGGTCGCTGCCCGCACGTTGGCGACCAGTCATCGCTGCAATGGCACCTGCCCGACGGCCACGCCTACTGCGATCCCGACCGCTACCACCGCACCGACCGCTACCCCAACTTACGCGCCGGTCAGCCCTTACAATGGCAGCCCGGCGACGATCCCTGGCACGATCCAGGGGGAAGACTTCGACCTGGGTGGCGAAGGAGCCGCCTACCACGATAACGAGTCGCGTAACAACGGCGGTCAATACCGCCCGGACGAGGGCGTGGATATTAGCCTCTCCAGTGGTGACGGCCCAGGCTACGGTGTGACATCCGCATTCGCAGGCGAGTGGCTGCGCTACAGCGTCAACGTCGCCAGCAGCGGCCAGTACAGCCTCAGCGTGCGGCTGGCGGCGAGCGGCGGCGGCGGCAGCTTCCACATCGAGCGCGGCAACGGTAGCAACCTGAGCGGGCCGATCAGCGTGCCGAATACGGGCGGCTGGGCTACCTGGCAAACGGTGACGGTCACTGGCTTGAGCTTGAGTGCGGGGTCACAAGTCCTGCGCCTGGTGCTGGACGGCAATGGCATCAGTGGGCAGGTGGCTTACTTCAACTATCTCACCTTCGCCTTGATCGCCCCCACCTCTACCGCAACAGCGACCACCAGCAGCACCGCCACGCCGACTGGTACTCGCAGCCCAAGCAGCAGCACGACGACGGCAACCAGCAGCGCAAGCGGCACAGCTACCGCCACCGCTACCAGCAGCATAAGCGGTACGGCGACGGCCACCGCTACCGCCTGCGCGATCAGCTTCAGCGACGTGCTGACTAGCAATATTTTCTACACTGACATCCAGTTCCTGGCCTGTCGCGGGGTAATTGGCGGCTTCCCCAACGGTCTGTTCCAACCTAACAGCAACTCCACGCGGGGCCAGTTCGCCAAGATCGCCACCCTCGGCTTCGGCATCGCTGCCTTCACACCAGGCACGCCAACCTTCGGCGACGTGCCGAGCGGCAACGTGTTCTACGGCTACGTAGAAGCGGCCTATCACGCTGGGGTGGTCAATGGGCTGGCGGCAGCGCAGTGTGCCTTGCTGGGCCAAAGCAACCCCTGCTACGGCTTGAACGTACAAATTAGCCGGGCGCAAGTGGCGGTGATCGTGCAGCGGGCGCGCAGCTACGCCGTTGTCACCCCTAGCCAGCCCACCTTCAGCGACGTGCCAGCTGGCAACTTTGCTTACGCAGCGGTAGAGACGCTGGCTAGACGGGCGATCATCAGCGGTGGGTCATGTGCTAGCGGCCTCTGCTTCCGACCCAACGACAATATTCGGCGTGGCGAACTTTCCAAAGTCGTCCACCGGGCGATTGACAGCGCACCGTAGCTGTTCGCAAGCAGTTGAGCGGTTGCATGGACTGGTTACTAGCTTGTGGCGGCAAAGGAGCAGGCAAGCAGAAGGGGCGGTTGCCTGCCCCTTACGCTTCCTGCTTCTTTTGCGTCAACCATACGGCTGCTTCAGCTAACCTGCACCTGGATGGCATCGTAGGCCTCGGCCCCAGCGGGGTACGCATCAGTGGCGGTGTTCAATTGCACCTTGCCCGCGCCATCGGTCGCCCGACACTTGAGGGTGTAGTTGCCCTTCGTCGGGGTCCAGGCCCACGTCCAGTGTACCCAAGCGTAGGGTGAGAGAGGGGTACGTAGGGCTGCTTCTTGCCAGGTCTTGCCCTCGTCGGTGCTGACCTCTACCTTGCTGATGCCCCGGTCGCCCGCGTAGGAGACACCACCGACCAGCAGCGGTTCGGCGGCGATCATTGCCATGCGGTGGGCATTGGTGGCCGGGATGTAGAAGGTCGCCATCGTGCGGGTGGGCGCGGGGTTGTCCCAGCCCTGGGCCTGCCAGAAGCCTTTGTAGTTCGCGTCGTCGATCACCCGGATTGTGCGTAGCCACTTGACGTTCTTCATGCCGTAGATACCGGGAACGAGCAGGCGGGCGGGCGCACCGTGGTCGGAAGGCAGCTTCTCGCCATTCATCTCCCAGGCCAGCAGGTTGTAGTCGTGCAAGGCGGTTTCGATGGCGATGCTGTCGGTGTAGTCGTCACCACAGATGAAGACGACCCGCCTCGCACCCGCCTGCACACCAGCCTTCTCCAACAAGCCCTTGAGCGGTGTACCCTTCCACTTGGCATTGCCAATCAGGTTGCCGCCAATAGGATTGCTGATACAACTAAGCATCAAGTAGCGGTAGAGCGAGGGCTGCTGCAACAATTGCTCGTAAGTTAGCTTGTACGGCTTGTCCACCAGCCCTTCAATGCTCAATGTCCAGCCATTGCTGCTGATCACCGGGTCACTGGTGTTCTTAGAGACATGGTAGAAGTTGGCGGTGGGGGTCTGCTGGGCGGGCATACCTGCGTCGCTCAGGTTGGCAGCGGCGGCGGTAGTCGGCTGGGCAGCAGCAGTCGGTCGACTAGCGGCGGCCTCTGGGGTGTCCATGGGGCCAGCCTGGGCCACGGGGCTACCGCTAACCCCACTGCCCCGCCCAACATTGCTGTTGTCGCTGCCCGCACGACCAAGGCCCAGCCCCTTGCCGCTGATGTAGTTGAAACTGGCGAGGCCAGCGGCGATCACCGCCGCTCCACCACCAATCTGGCGTAGGGCGCGGCGACGAGCGGGCATGGCGAAGCGATTACTAGCCTGCTGCTGGTGCCAGGCTGCCGTCGTCGCCCGCACGTCGCTGCTGAACACCCCGCCGAGGGTTAGGCCGTAGGCGAGGAAGACCGCGAGGCTCATCAGGACGAAGCCGATCAGCCCCTCCTGGGTGAAGCCAGCGTTGGGGATGTTGCTGCCGAATACGCCGATGCCGCGATAGGTCTGGCTGTCGCTGGTGATCGTCTTCTCCAGAGTGGGGATTAGTAGCCCGTAGAACAGCAGGTAGATGACAACGGCGTAGCTCAAGCCCTTGAGCAGGCCGCTGCTCAGGCTGGCCACCCTACCCTCGTTGGCCGCCTTGGCTTCGCCGCCGCCAAAGAGGGTGGCGTAGAGCATACCGAGCAGCCCCCCGGTCAGCACCAGGGCAATCACGATCACGATCACTTCCAGGGCGTGGGCAGCCTGGCCTGCGGTCTGGATGCCCTGCTCAAACGCCTGACCCGGCAGTAGCTTGACGATGATCGGGTCTAGTACCTGGGGGAGGGTGTAGTGGCCGAAGAAGATGTTAAAGAGCCACATGAGGCTGACCATGGTTACCCCAGCGATGATGCCCGCCCAAAAGCCGCGCCCGCGCAAGCTGCTGGCAGGCAAGGGAGCCATCGGCCCAGCACTCGCCTTGATTTCGTTATCCATCAGAACCTCTTTCCAACGCGTGGTTGTTGGCTGCTAGCAGCCGTCGTATGTTGTGCTGCAAACTCTACTGCCCGACGCTGGGCGGCGGATTGCTGGCGGAGCAGCAAAGCTGTTCCTTACCCTATTATACAACATTGCCGGGCGGCTGGGATTTGGCTTCGTCGCTGTAAGCCTGAACTCTTACCTCCTCCCCGTCGTTTGCTAGCAGCAGCAGTTAGCGATATAATAGCCTTTATAGGTGGTGGAGGGGCTTGGGCCATCACTGCCTCGTAGAACGCTAGCAGGGTTGTGTTATTGGCAGCGTAATGGCTGTTAAGGAGAGAGGATCGTAATGAATAGCAGAAGGAATGTTGTAGTAGGTTTGCTAGTCGCTGTAATGGCGGTAGTTGTCGTTGTTGGGGTGCTGCTCAGTGGTCTCGGCCAGAGCAAGGCCGGGCCGGTCGCCAGTGTACCCGCCGTCGCCCAGGCACCCGCCCAGGTCGCGGATGCCGATAAGGTTGATGCCGATAAGAAGGTTGGTGAGCAAGCGGCTAAGGTTGATGCCGACAGGGTTGATGCCGATAAGAAGGTTGGTGAGCAGGCAGCTGGTGATGCAGAGCAGAGCATAGTGCGCCCTGCCCTCTACCCTGCCCCCAAAACCATGCGCTACCCCAGCGGGATCGAGTCCAGCAGCGACGTGAGGCACGATGTTTCGCAGCCGCTACGTGAGATCGCCCCACGCAAGGCGATCAAGACCGACGCAGGCGAGAGTGAGGAGTTGGAGAGCCTGGTTGACCCCTGGCAGTTGAAGCACAAGGATGGGGCCGACCCGGTGATCCAGCGCAACTTTGGTAGCAATGCCATGCCCGCGCCCATTGGCAGCTTCAACGGGATCAACTCGGTGGCCGGTTGCGGTGGCTGCCAGCCCCCGGACACCAACGGCGAGATCGGCCTGAGCTACTACGTGCAGACGGTCAACGCTGCCTTCCAGGTCTTCAACCGCGATGGCACCTCGGCCTACGGGCCAGCGGCGATCAACACGATCTGGACTGGCTTCACTGGCTTCTGCGAGACCTACAATGATGGCGACCCAGTAGTGGTCTACGACCAGTTGGCCGACCGCTTCGTGGTCAGCCAGTTCGCCTTCCAGTCTACCAGTGCTGGCCCCTTCTACGAGTGCGTCGCCGTCTCCAGCACGGGCGACCCAACCGGCACCTGGAACCGCTACGCCTTCCTGACTGATGCCAGTAACGTCTTCCCTGACTACCCGAAGTTGAGCGTGTGGGGTAACGCCTACTTGATGACGACGGTGGAGTTCGGGCCTGGCTTCCTGGGGGCGCGGGCCTATGCGCTCGACCGGGCTGCCATGCTGACAGGCCAGCCCGCCACCTTCCAGCGCAACGCTACTGCCCTGGGTAGCAGCGTTAGTCGCGCCTTGCCGGTGGATATTGACGGGGCGATCACCCCGACCGTAGGTACCCCTGCCTACTTCGTTGCGCTCAGCAGCAGCAACAACAGTCTGCAATTCTACAACTTCCTGGTAGACTGGGCGACCCCAGCCAACTCGGTATTCAGCACTGGGGCTAACGTGCCAGTGGCTGCCTTCACCATCCCTTGCCCAGCGTCGCGCAGTTGTGTGCCGCAGCTTGGTACCAACAACAAGATTGACGTGCTGGGCAACCGTCCAATGTTCCGCGCTCCCTACCGCCCAGACAATGGCGGCACCATCCTGCTAAACCACAGCGTAGAGGTTCCAGTCACTGGCGGTACAGGCGTGGGAATGCGCTGGTACGAAATCCGCAATATGGACAGCAGCCCCACCCTCTACCAACAGGGTACCTTCGCCCCCGACGATACCAGCCGCTTCATGGGCAGCATCGCCATGGATCGCCTCGGCAACATCGCCGCTGGTTACAGCGCAGGGAATGCAACCATCCGCCCGCAGATTCGCTACGCAGGCCGCCTCCCCGGTGACCCACTTGGCACCTTCGGTCAGGGTGAGAACACCCTGTTTGCGGGCAACCTTAGTCAGACTAGTGGCTCACGCTGGGGTGACTACAGCGATCTCAACCTCGACCCAACCGACGACTGCACCTTCTGGTACACCACTGAGTACAGCAACGGCGGCGGTGCCTGGGGTACGCGGATCGGCTCGTTCAAGTTCCCTGCCTGCCCGATTGGCGCACCAACCCCCACCAGCGTACCGGCTGGCACCAACACGCCCACCAGCGTGCCTGCCACCAGCACGCCAATGCCACCAACTGCCACCAGCGTGCCTGCTACCAGCACGCCAATGCCACCAACTGCCACCAGCGTGCCTGCCACCAGCACGCCAGTGCCACCAACTGCTACCAGCACAGCAACTGACCCCACTGCCACCAGCACGGCAGCAGCCGCTACTGCTACCCCTTGCACGATCAGCTTCACCGACGTGCCAACCAGCAACCTGTTCTACGGCGACATCCAGTTCCTGGCCTGCCGCAGCATCGTCAACGGGGCGAATGGCTTGTTCCGGCCCAACGCCAACGCCAGCCGTGGTGAGTTCGCCAAGATCACCGTCCTCGGCTTCGGTATTGCGGCCTTCACCCCGACCAGCGGCCAGACCTTCAGCGACGTAGCCCCCAGCAGCATCTTCTTCGGCTACATCGAGTCCGCCGCCCACACTGGCGCAATCACTGGCTTCCCCGACGGCACCTTCCGCCCCAACACGAACGTAACCCGCGTGCAGGTGGCAGTGATCACCCAGCGCGTGCGCAGCTACGCCCTGTTCACCCCGACCCTGGCGACCTTCAACGACGTGCCAGCCAGCAGCTTTGGCTACCAGGCGGTGGAGACTCTGGCCCACAACAACATCATCAACGGCGCGGCCTGTGTTGGTGGCAGCGGCCTCTGCTTCCGCCCCAACGACAACATCAAGCGCGGTGAGTTGAGCAAGGTAGTGCGCCGAGCGATCGAGACTGCCCCGTAAGCAGCTTGCGAGTGGAGACGACAAAGCGGCTGGACAGTTCAAACTGTCCAGCCGCTTCTTTTTGGCCGCAGGGTCAACCTTCTAGCCAGCGTTCTGCCGCCAACCAGGCTGCGTCGATCACGCAGCCTACCACCCTAGGCGGCTGGTAGAGGGTCTTGTCGATCCACAGTTCGGTCTGGGCAAGCGGGGCGGTGGAGGCGGTGCGCAGATAGGTGCAAGCATTGATGATCGCCTGCCGCAACTGTCCTGTGCTGGTGGGTACCATAGGCAAGGTAAGCAGGGTAAGCAGGGCGTAGGCAGTCTCCTCGCGGCTGGGGCGACCCAACACACCCCAGCCTCCATCAAGCTGTTCGCCAAGCAGGCGGGCGCGCTGTTCATCCTGCCACAGCAGGCAAGCAGTCTGTTCGGCGAGCGGCAATGCGCTGAAGGCCGCAGAGATCGCCAGCAAGGTGTAGTAGGGTGAGACGTGCCACTTGTCGCGCAGGGGCTGGGTCAGCAGGTAGAGGGTGGCCTGCTGGCGGGCGGCTACCATGCGGGCGCGCTCGGCAGGGTCGCTGAACAGCGGTTCGGTAAGGACCAGCGCACTGATGGCGTGGGCGTTGGTGGTCAACGAGCCAGTGACCTCTAGCTGATAGGTGTGGAAGTGGCCTGTCTGCCGGTAGAAGTGATCGAGCAGCACGCGGCTGAGGGTGCGAGCCGCTGCCAGCCGTCCAAAACGGACAGCCAGGTAAGCGGCCACCGCCGTGTCGTCGGCATCGGGGGCGAAGTGCGGGTTGCCGCCCACCCCCAGGCGCAGGTCGTGGGCGGCCAGCAGGCGATCAAAGCTAGCAATCAGGTGCGCGCTCTGCTCTGGGCGCACCTGCAAGGTGAAGTAGATCGACCAAAGGCCAGTAAAGCTATCAAGCGGGGTGGTCGAGGAGTAGCCGCCGTCGGCATTGCGACTGGCGAACAACAGGCGACTGAGGGCTTGCGCTGTGCTGGTGGGCAGGTGCGCCCGGCGCAGCAGGTAGGCAGTGGCCGATGGTGAGGAGCCGACCAGCGAGAGTGGACTGATGGTGCTGGCAAGCTGATGGGTGGCCTCCTCGCGTCCGCGCTGCTCCTCCAAGAACTCGGCGGCGTGCCATAGTTGGCTGAAGGCTGGCACAGCGAAGGCGTTGTCGGGGATCACTGCCAATTTGCGCTGCCAGCGGGCATGGATCGCGGGCGGCAATTCGGGTAGCAGCAAGCCAAACTCGTGTAGCTTCCGCAGGTGGGTTGGCACCAGCAACTCAAAGCCCGCCAAGTCGCACTCGCTGATCGCCACATCGTCCCAATCTCCGAGGGCGCGGCTCAGGTAGGCTGTCGCCTGTGCAATGGGCTGCTCCAGGCTGTAGGCTAGCTCGTGTTGCGGCAGGCTGAGTAGAGTGCGCGTGACCATCAGGGTTTGTAGCAGGCGGTCGCTGGCGAAGGCAACCTGCCCACCCCAGCTACCGTCCTCATGCTGGCGGTTGAGTAGCCAGCCGATCAGTTGTGGGTCACCGTCGAGCATCGCCACCGCTGCGGTGTCATAGGGCGAAGAAGTTGTTTGCGTAACTGCGTCCTCTACGGAATATGCTGCCATAAAACCACCTCTCCTTTTGACTCACACCAGGGGGGTGCGCCGCTCGCGGTAAGCATCGAACAAATGCTGCCATAAAACCACCTCTCCTTTTGACTCACACCCTAGTTTAGCCAAATCGCACCTGAAGGTCAAGTCTCTGCACTGGGCTGCGACTAATTGTGCCATGCTGCAAGGGGAGCGTAGCAGCCGGCGGGACACATACAACGCCAAAAAGTTCGGAGCGTAGCTTGACAAATAGCAGTTGACCATCTAGAATGCAGGGTGTAGCTGCATTCATGCAGCACCCCTTGCCGTACCAATATCATTAGAGAACCACTGGCCCGCTCGTGGGCGGCAGCAGGGGCGCAAGACTACCGTTCGGGGTCTGAACAGAGGGGAGGTGGGGCGGGGAACACAATCGGCTTAACAACGGCGATCCAGGTATTCCAGAGGAGGAAACAGTTTCGATGCAGAAGCATAACCGCAGCGTAATGACGCTCGTCGCGCTCTTTGCCATGATTACTATGGTGCTAAGTGCCTGCGACAACAACAGTACCACCAGCAATGCCACTACCAGCAAAACCCCGGCTGCCGCTAACACCCCGGCTGCCAGCAACAGCAATGGCTCGGCAGCCACCGGCAAGCTGGAGATGTTCTCCTGGTGGACGACCGGTGGCGAGAGCGCGGGTCTTAAGGCAATGTACAAACTCTACACTAAGGATCGCCCGAACGTAGAGATTGTGAACCAGGCGGTCGCAGGGGCGGCTGGTTCCGACGCAAAGGCCGTGCTAAAGAGCCGGATGCTCGGTGGTGACCCACCGGACTCCTTCCAGGTTCATATGGGCCATGAACTGCTCGACGGCTATGTGGCCGCCGGTCAGGTAGAGCCGCTTGACGACCTCTACAAGAGCGAAGGCTTCGACAAGGCATTCCCTCAGGGCGTGCTAGACATTGTATCGGGCAACGGCCACTACTGGTCAGTACCGGTAAACATCCACCGCGCCAACGTGTTGTGGTACAACAAGAAGGTCTTCACTGATAACGGCCTTGCTGCCCCAGTTACGTTCGACGACTTCTTCAAGGCCGCCGATGTGCTGAAGGCGAAGGGGATCACCCCGCTGGCCCTCGGTGACAAGGTGCCGTTCGCTTCGGCTCACCTGTTCGAGACGGTGCTGGTTGGCACCCTCGGCGCAGAGAACTACAAGGGTCTCTGGAATGGCAAGACCAAGTGGGACGGCCCAGAAGTGACCCAGGCTCTCAACAACTTCAAGAAGATGCTTGGCTACATCAACAGCGACCATGCCGCCCTCACCTGGGATCAGGCCAACGATATGTTGATCGCAGGCAAGGCTGGCATGACGATCATGGGCGACTGGGTAGACGCTGACTATAAGGCGAAGGCATTTACTGACTACGGTTGGACGACCTCACCAGGAACCAAGGGGCTGTACGATGCCCTCTCCGACACTTTCGCTCTGCCAAAGGGCGCAAAGAACAAGGAGAACGCCCTTGCCTGGCTGAAGCTGGCCGGTTCACAGGTTGGTCAAGATGCCTTCAACCCGCTCAAGGGTTCGATCCCGGCCCGCATTGATGCTGGCAAGGGCGACTATGATGCCTACCTCCTGTCTGCCATCGCCGACTGGAAGAAGGACACCATTGTTCCTAGCGTCGTTCACGGCGCAGCAGCGAAGGACGGCTGGGCAACGGCTTACACCGACTCGGTCAACAGCTTCGTTACCAGCCTCGATGTGGGGAAGACGCAGAAGGCCCTGGTGCAGGCCGCTGCCGACAACATGACGAGCAAGTAACTAGCAACCTGCTCCTCCAGGAGCAGACGAGTAGTAGCATAGTGGGGCTGGCTTTGGTCAGCCCCGCTTTCACTATCTAGAGGGAAGCATTGTTATGGAAGCAACTTCCAGTGTGCAGGCCAGCCCCCAAGTGGGTCGTCGCCGCTTCAACTTTGACCGCGTTATTGCCATAGCCCTGATTGCTCCTTCGTTGCTGGCAATAGCGGTCTTCGTCTACTTCTTCATCGGCCAAACTGCCTACGTCTCGCTGGTACGCTGGAACGATCTGCTACCCGACTACACCTTCGTTGGCTTGAGAAACTACGACAAGCTGTTCCAGATCGAACGCTTCCAGGCCGACATGAGCAACACCCTCAAGTTCACCGTGGTGTTTATCTTTGTCTGCCTGGCGGTGGGCTTGCTGCTCGCCAACCTGCTCGACCAGAAGATCAAAGGTGAGGCAATCTTCCGCAACATCTTTATGTTTCCGCTGGCGATCTCATTTATCGTCACGGGGGTAGCCTGGCGGTGGCTCCTAACCCCCTCCTCTGGGGTTAACCTGATTGGCAGCGCAATCGGCATTGTAGATATGAAGAACCCACCTGGTTGGTTTACTGACCCCAAGATTGGCATCCTGGCAGTTGCTATTGCTGCTGTCTGGCAGACATCGGGATATGTAATGGCGATGTACCTGGCGGGATTGCGCTCGATCCCAGACGAAATCAAGGAGGCAGCGCGGATCGATGGGGCAACAGAGTGGCAGCTATTCCGCCAGATCACCTTGCCCCTGCTGCAACCAATTACCCTCAGTGCTGTAATCATCCTCGGCCACATCTCGCTTAAGATTTTTGACCTCACCAAATCCATGACTGGCCCTGGGGCGGGCTTTTCGACCGATGTGCCAGCCCTGTTTATGTTTGAGACGACCTTCTCTGGTAGCCACTTCTCGCAGGGAGCCGCCATTGCGATGGTGCTGCTGGTAGTGGTCAGCGTGCTGATCATACCTTACTTGATCTACAACTTCCGAAACGAGGTGCGCTCATGAGTGTCGTTCCTTACAAGCCGTCGCGTCGCCGGATCACCCCTGGGCGGGTGATCACCTACGCTGTGCTGGTTGGCTTCTCCATCTTCTACCTGATCCCTGTCTATGTGCTGGTCGTTACCAGCCTCAAGTCGTTCCGCGAGGTAAGCCTGGATCGGATGTGGAATCTGCCACAGAGCTTCAGCCTCGACAGCTTTCGCGATGCCTGGTTCGGCAACGAGGAGACTTCGGTCAACGGCCTGGCTAGTAGCTTCTGGAACAGCATCGTGCTGACAGTGCCAGCCGCCCTGATCTCAGCAGCGGTCGGTTCGATCAACGGCTACGTGCTGACCAAATGGAAGTTTCGCGGCGCAGACGTGGTGTTCCCCCTGATCCTGTTTGGGATGTTCATCCCCTACCAAAGCGTACTAATCCCCCTGGTGCAGTTGATGCAGAACCTCCACCTTTATGGCTCACTGTGGGGGCTGATCTTTGTCCATGTGATCTACGGTATACCGATTACTACGCTGATCTTCCGCAACTACTACGCCGGGGTACCAACCGAACTGATAGAGGCGGGGCGAATAGATGGCGCAGGGATTATCGGTATCTACCGCTATATCCTCTTTCCGATTTCACTGCCCGGCTTCATCGTCGTGCTAATCTGGCAGTTCACCTCGGTTTGGAACGAGTTTCTGTTTGCTGTGGTACTGGTCAACACCCCCTCGTCGCAGCCAATCACAGTCGCGCTCAACAATCTAGCGGGCAGCTTTAGCGTAGCCTGGAACGTGCAGATGGCTGGGGCATTGCTGGCCGCTCTACCGACACTAGTGGTCTACATCTTCCTCGGTCGTTACTTCCTGCGTGGATTGCTAGCTGGTTCGGTCAAGGGCTAGGCGGCAAGGAAGCGCGGTTCGGCATTTAAGGAAGCGTCCCTCAGTAGCAGGGGTGCTTCCTTTTTGTTGATGGTTTGTTTTCACGAAAACAGTTATGACAAGCTAGTGGCTCTAGCTATTGACAGATCGGGGCGGCTGTGCTAATCTAGACTGAAGAAGTAGAATGTAGAGGGAGCAGATGGGTGAGCAAGAAAAGCAAACAGGCGCATGAAGTAGCACGAATAGAGCAGAGCAGCGGCCCACAAGCGGAGCAGGCCCGCCAGATAGAGATCAGCCATCTCCACGACAACCCCTACCAGCCCCGCAACGAGATGAGCAGCGAGCGGCTAGCTGAACTGGCGGGGGTGATCAGGAGTAAGGGCTTCCAGGGGGTGCTGGTCGCCAGGCCCGATCCCGATCAGCCAGGTTACTATCAGCTGACGGCTGGGCATCGCCGGCGCGACGCAGCAGGGCTGGCTGGTTTGGACAGCCTGCCAGTACTGGTGCATCAAATCGGTGATGGCGAGATGGTCGAGTTGGCGATTACCGAGAACATCCAGCGTGAAGACCTCAGCCCGCTAGAGGAAGGCCATACCTACCTGCTGATGATCGGTGAACTTGGCTACACCCATGAGCAGATTGCTCAATCGGTGGGCAAGAGTAGGGGCTATGTAGAGAACCGTATTCGGGCTGCTCGTGCGCCACAGGATGTGCAGGAGCTTGTGCGCGACAAGCCGGACAGCCTACGTGCAATCGCCACGCTGGTCAAGATCAAGGACAATGCGCTGCGTGGCGAAGTGATATGGCAACTACGCAACGGCAAGCTGACCGTAGATGAAATTGCAGGCTATCTTGAGGAGCAGGGTGGGCAGCAGCACCGGGTAGCAGAGTCGCTCCACAAGCAGGGCCGCCCCGCAAAGGCCTCTGACCCACTAGTAGAGGAACGAGTGATGCAGAGGGTGGGTAGCGGCAAACTGGCGGTTGCGCTACGTAGTCTGCTCGGTTACCGCGCCACCCTCGCACATGGCCGTGAGCTATCGGAGCGGGAGCGGGCCTCGCTGTTCCAACTGGCTAGCCTGATGGACGAGTTGCAGGGTTCGCTGGACAGCAAGTAGGCAGTTGAGAGCGGTGAGAAGGAGGCTGGCTACTGGCAGCCTCTAGCCTAGAGCATCTTGATCAACTCGTCCATAGCCTTACGTACTTCCTGTGCTTTCACCTTCACCGCGTTGCGCTCGTCGGGTGACAGCCGCCCGCGCTCTGCCAGCTTACGGCTAGCGAAGTTGATCGCGCTACTAAGCGGGCGATATGGGTCACTAGCAGGCTGGGTGCGCCGCTGGCTGCGGCCACCTTCGTCTGAGCGACTACCGCCACGATGGGATACGTCGTACAAGCTCTGCCCCTGCTCAAGTTCAACCACCCGATTGCGATTGACGTTGACTGTCTCGCGGCTGAGGTTGAACAGTTCGCCAATGTCGCTATCCGAGTAGCCCATGTCGTGCAGCCGCCCAAAAGCGCGCCCCCGGTCGGCCAGCGAAAGGGCGACGATTTGGGTGTTGGAGAGGATCGCCTCCTCGGTGCCATCCCCATCAGTCAGCACTGTGGCCCGGATTTGGGCGTAGCGGCCCGGCTCCTCCCCTGCCAGCCACTTGTAGGCGGCTAGGCGGCGGTTGCCCACCTTGCAGGTGAAGCGGTCGCCGTCACGCACCACGGCGATAGCCTGTACCAGGCCCTTACGCCCAATGCTGGCAACCATCCGCTCAATCTCAGGCAGTTCGCCAGTGCGTGGGTTCTCCGGGTCGAAGTCGATCAGGTCAACTCGCAGGTAGACTTCTTTGATTTGTTGGGGCATACGGCTGGAGGTGGGCAGCGGCGCGGGCGGGGTATACTGGCCGTCGGTGGGGCCGCCCTGCCCTACATCAGGGTTGAAAGTGAAGCGGCCCTTGCTCACTCTAGGCGGCATGGCTGGCCTCCACCTTCAGCGGTTTGATGCGGGCCTGCTCACTCATGTCGCTGATCTGCTCACTGCTATACACTCCTATGCGCCCTAGCAGTTCTGCCGCCAGGTTTACGTAATCGTCGGCGGCCTCGCGCACCTCACGGCGGCGACCGATGCCGAAGATGCTGGTGCCAGCGTCTGGGCAGTCGCCATGCACTGTATTCTTGGCGATGTAGCTGTCCAACACATAGGGGCGTGCGTCGGGGAAGCTGGTCAGCATCGCCTTAACCTTGGCGTTTACCCGGTTATTGGCCTCCACAAAGGTGCCGAAGATACCCAGCACTTGCAGGTTGGGGTTGGCCTTGCGCTGTACCTTCTTGACCTCTTGCAGCAGCATTGCCACGCCGTCAAAGTCGAGGATGCCCATCCGCAGGGGGATTACCAAATAGTCAGCGGCGACCAAGGCGTTGGTGTTGAGGATGCCCAGGCTGGGTGGGCAGTCGATCAGGCAGATGTCAAAGTTCTCCTCCACCTCACTCAACACCTCGCTGAGAGCGTCGCGGCCCGTTGCATCACGCTGCAATTCTGTCTCCAGAGCGGCCATGTTTTCGCTGCCGGGAGCCAGATAGAAGTCTTCAATGCGGGTTAGCACCTCCGCCAATGGGGCGATGCTCGCGCCTTTGAGATGGTGATAGAGGCTGTCGCAGACAGTCAGCCTGCCGTCGCCATAGGCACCCAGCCACTTGCTGCTGTGCGTCTGTGGGTCGAGGTCAACCAGCAGAACGGTAAAGCCCATGCGCGCCAGAGCCTCGGCCAGGTTGACCGATGAGGTCGTCTTCGCTACCCCCCCCTTGCGGTTCGAGATCGCTATCTTGATCATGTTGCCCCTCTCCAAAACTGTTAGATGGTCTAACACATATGCCGCCTTGGTGACAACCAGCCACCTACGCTGCACCATGCTGTATTCTACCACTGCGTCCCTGTTCTGTCAAAATGTGTTAGATAGTCTAACACATTGCGGTGCGGTAGAGGGTGGAGGTAACCATCGGGTACTACCTTGCTTCCCAGTTCCGCAGTGGGCAGGCATCGCTGTTGCCAGCTAGCGAGCGTTCAGCTACAGAGTAGTAGTGCTAGCACGGCGGAGTGCTTGCCTCCCCAGCAGCAGGTCAGCCGCGAGCTAGCAAGCAGAGGGTGGTGGTGACTACCCTCAGCAGCGCGCTGGCACGGAGCAATTAGAGCGGTTGATCAGGCAGTTGAGGGTCAGTTTGTCCACTTTGCGCCGTCGTCAGGTACAAGCGCAGGTTTACATCAATGTAAGCATAAGAACGCCGCGATTCAGTTATTATGGCAAATTGGTGGAAAAACCCCTTGACTCTTATGTGCCAGATCACATAGAATCGGCACAGGCTATGTTACACATTTGTTGCATCGGAGGGACGAGGATGGACAGCAAGCAGATTGGCGCGGCACTGGCACTGGTAGGCGTAGCAGACGAGGGTCTGAACGTGCGGGATTTCCGGGCGCAGTTGTCGGCCATCCTAGAGCAGTTGCCCCAACATCCCGTCTGCCTGCTCAACGTGCGTAACCGGCCAACCGCTGTGTTGGTTGATCTGCGCGCCTACCGTGAGACGCTGGCAAAGGCCGAGGCTTACGACAGGCTGCTACTGGGAGGATTGAATAGGGAGCATCGCCGCTTAAGCGGCACCGCCCTGGCCTGGGGCTAAAAGAAGGCAAGCAAAAACCCACTGTGTCGCCGCCAAGCTCGTCAGTGGGTTCTACCGGATACTAGACGCTCCTTGCGGACGCGCCCAGCTTCGCTTTTGCTCTCTACTCAAGAGCATTATAGCACAGCCGGATTCTGATTGCAAGGGGTTATATACCTTTTTGCCAAAAATTGGCTGAAGGGCAAGCATAGAAAGGGCCATTTTCTGATGCTTACCGCTTGCAACCCTGCCCCGGATACGCTCCGGCAGGAATCGGGTGCTACCCTGCGCCCCCAAGTCGCGCCGACCAATCAGCGCACCGCCCGCCAGATTAAGGCGCAGCCCTTCTGCTGGCAGGCCGTCTCTGCCTTGCAGACGATCCGCGCTGTCTTCCAGAATCATCGCCGCATGGCAGCCCTCGTCCTCTATACTACCCTGACCGAGATCGCCTCGCAGCAACGCACTCCTGGACAGGGCAAAACATCCTGCGCCTACCTTGCCAACCTTGCGGGCCTTAGCGAACCGACCGCCCGCCGCTACCTGCACGAGTTCGAGCAGATTGGCCTGCTCCGCATCATCCCTGGGGTTCACGCTGCGAACACCTACGTGCTGCTCGGCGATCCCCTGGCTGACGGCTTGAGCAGCCCGCTGAAGCTAGCCGACGCACCTACCAGCCACGCCAGCCAGCCCACTACTAGCAGTCGGCTGCAACCGGTGGAGAGTGCAGGGCAGCGGCATGGCTCCACTTCCGTTGCAACGGTGACGCAGCATGGGATCACCGCTGATCGCCCAGAGCCACCCAGGGGGATCACCGCTGATCGCCCAGAGCCACCCAGGGGGATCACCGCTGATCGCCAAGTTATAACAAGAGTCCTGAACAAGAAAGACGAACAACCAACAAACAGGCTGGTTGGTGAGCAGCAAGTTGATGTTGCGATAGCTGAGCAACCCGCAGCCGACTACGCTCTCGCTGGCGAAGCGATCAACGGCCTGGTGAGGCTAGGGGTGCGCCGTAGCCTCGCCGAGCAACTAGCGGGCTGCCACCCACCAGCGCAAGTAGAGGGCTGGGTGCTATATGCCCAGGCGACGGTGGGGCTGACTAACCGCGCCGGGTTCGTCCTTGCCCGCTTGCGCGCTGGCGACCAGCCTCCCAGCCCTGCCCCCACCATCGGCGACTGGTTGCGGCAGTGGCAGGCAGCGGCTGCCGAGCAGAGTACGCTTCGGTCAAACCCTGCGCCACAGGCATCACCGCCAACCCTAGCTCCGCCTACCGCCTCGGCCACTACCGACGAGTCGCAGCTTGAGCAGGCCAAGCGCGTATGGCTAGCAGCCCAGCCCGACCTTGAGCTGCTGGTTGGCGGCGATGCCTGGCAGGGCTGGCTAACCCATTGCCGCCTGATAGCAGTGGCGGGCGACTGCTGGCAGGTCTGGCAGGTGCCTGGTGGCCTGGGCCGGGTGCTAGCCGAGCGTTGGGGCGCACAGATAGCCACCCTGCTCTCACATATCGCTGGGGGGAGGCTGCGCTTGCAGTTCGGTCGCTAGGTGCGCCGCCGCACTACCATGCTGATGCCTCCCTTTGGTCGTAGCGTCACCAACGGCTCTGGGCGCACTGCCTTACCCTCGAACAACTCGAAGCGCACCCGCTGGGCGATGCTGGCGAGTAGCAGTTGTCCCTCTAGCATGGCAAAGCCGTTGCCGATGCAGACACGCGGGCCAGCACCAAACGGTAGGTATGCTCCCTTCGGGATCGCCTTCTCCCGCTCTGGGTCGAAGCGTTCTGGCTCGAAGCGGTTAGGGTTGGCAAAGTAGTCGGGCCGCCGCTGCATGGTGAACACATCCACCATCACCAGCGTCCCCTTCTTGATCGCGTAGCCGTCAAGCATGGTATCGCATACTGCCACGCGGGGGATGAAGTGCGCGGGCGGGTAGAGGCGCAGCGTCTCCTTGAAGACCTGGGTGGTGAAGGTCAGGCGTGGTAGGTCAGCGACCGTCGGCGTGCGGCCTTGCAACACCGCGTCTACCTCGGCTAGCACTCGCTCATAGCGGCGGGGGTGGCGGGCCAGCAGGTAGAAGGCCCAGGAGAGCGCATTGGCCGCTGTCTCGTGGCCCGCAATAAAGATGGTCATCAGTTCGTCACGAATCTGCTCGTCGTCCAAGCCGCTGCCGTCGGCATCTTGCGATTGGATCAGCATAGATAGAAAGTCGCCCTGGTCGCCTGGCTCCCTGCGCCGCTCCTCGATCATGCGGTAGATGATCGCGTTGAGTGTGGCCTGTGCCTGGCGGTAGTGCAAGGTGGCTGGCACTGGTAGGTAGCTAATGAAGGGGAAGAAGAAATAGCGGGTGACATATGCCATCGCGGTGACAATCGCATTGCCCAATTCCTTCGCCTCCTGAGTCACATCGCTAGAGAACATCACCCGGCTGATCACCTGCATGGTGATCTTCTGCATCTCCTGGGTGAAGTTGATCGTGCTACCATCCTGCCAGATCGTCTGGCGGGCCTCGGCCACCTCGGTCATCGTCTCAGCGTAGGCAGACACCCGCTGATGGTTAAAGGCAGGCTGCACCAGGCGGCGCACTCGGCGGTGGGGCTTGTGCTGGCTAGTCAGCAGCCCATGCCCCAGGATCGGTTGGGCAAGACCTGTCACCTGGTCGGTCTTGTCATAGTCGGCCCAGTTGCCAACCAGCACTTCCTGTACGTACTCTGCCTTGTTCACCCGCACCAGCTTGATCGGGCCGAGGTTGATCTGGTTAATATCGGGGAAGTCTCGCGCCTGCTGGTTGCGAATCCTGATCCCGTCCATAAACAAGGTGTGCAGGCTGCCCAGCAGCGGCAACTCAAACGGGCCAGGGATCACCTTCTTTGCTGGCTTCGGACTTGTGCTGACCATCATCTTCTCCATTCGGTACACGCCAATTTGAACACCCGCCTGGCCCACCAACATCCGAGGATGAGCCAATGCTAATTATAACAAACCTGAGCTGCCAACCAGCACTGCTCCAGCGACCGATCCATTCATAAACCACGATTGTTGCACAGCGTCGGCTTTAGTGGTACAATCAATCATGGTTTATGCGAAAGGGGGAGCTATGCGGCTACCGTTCTGCGCCAGGCAAAATGACAGCCTTGCGGGTGCCATCCGCGATGTTACATACAGCACCAGCGGGCGGCAGCCGTTGCGCCTGGACATCTACCCGCCGACGGCAGCCCGCAAGCGGCTGGCTCCACTTATCCTCTATATACACGGTGGGGGCTGGGTGATCGGCAGCAAGTTTAGCTCCGTCCGTTCGGTGCCAGGGTTGCGACGGCTGATCGGCAAGCTGCGGCGGCGCGGCTACCTCTTTGTCGCCCTGGACTACCGTATGATCCTCACCCACGCCTGGCCCGCCCCACTACAGGACATCGTGGCTGCCCTCGCTTACCTACGCGCCAATGCCGCTCTCTACAACCTTGACCCCAGTCGGGTTGGTCTACTTGGCGACAGTGCAGGCGGTCACCTGGCTGCCCTCGTTGCCCTCAACGGCATGGCAGGCGAGATTGGCGCGGTGGTTGACCTATTTGGCCCTAGCGACCTCAGCTACCTCAGCCGCATCCCTGGCTTGGCCCCGCTCCTCCCCCACCTGCTAAGGAGCGAACGCAGGTTGACCGCTGACCTTCTGCGGGCTGCCAGCCCTATCAGCCACATATCACCTGAAAGCCCACCCTTCCTGATCGTGCAGGGCGAACGTGATCCGCTCGTGCCGCCAGCCCAGGCGCGTACTCTCTACCGCCTGCTGAGCGAAGCGGGGGTGGCCGCCCACCTGATCATGGTCGAGAACGCCACCCATGCGCTGCTGCCACTCGGCTGGCCGCTGCGCCCTAGCCTGCGCGAAATTGGCCGCGAGATAGCCGCCTTCTACGACCGCCACCTGCGCTGAGGAGTAGGCAGGATCAGCCACCTGGCTGCTCCCCAAATCAGCCAGCTTGCCCGGCATACATACCACTGGAGACGGATGCGGAACTGGGCCAGCAAGCGGTATAATGCTAGCAACTGACTAGAGGGAGCGCACAGATGTTGAGCATAGAGCGCGTGGGCCGCTACTACGGCACCCGCCCGATCTTCGAGAACCTCACCTGGCAGATCGAGCCGGGCGAACATAGCGGCCTAGTCGGGCCGAATGGGGCGGGCAAGTCCACCCTGCTACGCCTGCTCGCGGGCATAGATCGCCCTGACGAGGGCCAGATCATCGCGCGGCGCGGCCTCAAGGCAGCCTATCTCCCACAGGAGGTGCCAGCCCCCGTTGGTTCTACCCCCCTCTCTATCGCGCTAGAAGCCCGTCCCGACCTCAGCGCGATCAGTGCGGCCATTGAGGCTGCCGGGCAGCAAATGAGCCAGCCCGCAGTCTACAGTGATGCTACCCGCCTGATGCAGGTAGCGGACGAACACGCCCACCTGCTTGAGCAGTACGAGGAGCTTGGCGGCCCCCGACTGGACAACGAGGCAACAGCCCTGCTTCGCAGCCTGGGCTTCAGCGACGACGAACTGCATGAACCGCTGCCCACCCTCAGTGGCGGCCAGAAGAAGCTGGCCCACGTCGCCCGCTGCATCCTCGCTCACCCCGACCTGTTGCTGCTGGACGAACCAGACAATCACCTTGACATGGCAGGCAAGGCCCGCCTTGAAGCGGTGATCCGCAACTTTCCTGGCGCGGTGATCGTCATCTCCCACGACCGCTACCTGCTGGACGAGACGGTGACGCAGATCGCCGAGCTTGAGGATGGCAAGCTCCTCCTTTTCCCCGGCGACTACTCGGCCTACGCCGTGCAGAAGGAGTTGCTGCTCGCCACCCAGCAGGCCAACTTCGCCGACCAGCAGAAGGAGATTGCCCACCTGGAGGAGGCGGTCGCCCGCTTCAAGGATTGGGCTAGCCGCACCCAGGATAAGGAGAAGCTGATGCGGAAGGCGCGCAATACCCAGAGGCGGCTGGATCGCGTTGAGCGGCTAGACAAGCCAGTGCTGGAACGCCGCCGCATGGCCCTCGCCCTCCACCCTTCGCAGCGTGGCGGCCAGAAGGTAGTCGAGCTGCGAGGGGTCAGCAAGTCTTTCGCCGCTGAAGCAGGCAATGTCGCCGTGTTGCGCGACCTGCACGGGCTGGTGCGCCACGGCGAAAGGGTTGGCATCATTGGCCCAAACGGGGCGGGTAAGTCCGTCCTCTTTCGCCTGATTGAGGGTCAGCTTGAGCCGACGGCTGGCAGCGTCTGGGTTGGCCCCAGCATCGCCCTCGCAAGCTATACCCAGGAACACCAGTCGCTTGACCCTGAGCGCACATTGGTAGAGACAATTCGCGCTCAAACGGCAATGTACGAGGGGCAGGCCTACGCGTTCCTCGGCAAGTTTCTCTTTGGCTACGAACAGGCCAGCCACAAAGTCGCCACCCTCAGCGGCGGCGAGAAGGCGCGCCTGCAACTGGCCTGCCTGATGCTCTCTGGGGCCAACTGCCTGCTGCTCGACGAGCCAACCAACAACCTCGACATCCTCTCTGCCGAAGTGCTAGAACGCACCCTCGCCGCCTATGCAGGCACGGTGATCGTCATCTCCCACGACCGCTACTTCCTAGACCGGGTGGCGGATCGCCTCTGGCTGCTGGATGCTGGCCGCCTACAGCAGTACGAGGGCGGTTGGAGCGAGTACGAGGCGCACCGCGAACTGACCACTGCCTGAACCGCACTCCCTACTCATCTCCGAGTCGTTCTCTGCTCTTGCTAAAGCCGCTCTAGTGTGGTATATTCTTCATGGCAGATGTAGATGGCCGTCGCAGTGCCACTGATCGTAGTTGCGCGTAACGACTAGTCTTTTAATTCCGTTGTATGGCTGGCACTCCAGTTTACTTGCGTACTGGCAAATGGAAGTGGAAAAGAGCAGCACCGCAGCCTGAGTACACAGGCCGCCGATGTTGCTTTTGCCGACCCCAAAAGGTGGCTGCGGCCCCTTGCAAGATTAACCGTGTCAGTCACCCTCGCTTCCCAGCTTGCAACGGCGCAGGCAAGGAACCACAACCCACCATGCCCGGTGTTCGAACTAGCAGCCCCCAGAGTACCTGCTGCCAGCCCACCCGATTTTGGTAAGGTAGTGGTAAGTTGACAGGGGTGGTAATATTATTGTGCGGGACAACTCGCACAGTGCGTTAACATCATGCGAGACGATGAAAGTCTAGCACTCATTTATTCGGTCATCGTGAGGAGAGAAACGATGCATAAAAGACGAACCAACCGTTCACCCGGCACCTTGGCGTGGCTAGCTGCCGCATTCATGCTCCTGGCATCGCTGGGCGCACTTAGCAGCAGCGTGTCTGCTGCCCCTACCGTGGCCCAAGCAGCCTCCGCTAGCTCCTCTGCCAGTGCAACAGGCAGCCAGTTCGCTGCTCAATCCCCGTTCACCTGGCTGATCAACCTCGGCAACAGACTAAACGCCCAGCCTCCACAGAACGCGGCTGCTCTGTTCAGTTTGCTTGCTGGCGGCTCGGCTAAGGTGAGCAACAACCCTGCTGCCACTAGGCTGCTTAACGTCCCGTTCAAGCCCGCAGTCAAGACTACGGGGATTGGGCCGAACGCGGGCGCATTCATCAATCTCAACCGTAATCCCACTCCACCAGCTTGTGTTCAGCCTGGCGGCACTGTCGCTTACAACTGGGTCGTTACTTACGACACCACCCCAAACTACTTCACCGTCGAAATCCATGACCCCAGCGACACCCTCATTGATGGGCCGTACAACTATCCCCCGCTCAGCCCTGCTCCAGTGGCTGGCGGCTCACCCTACACTGGTAACCGCACCTGGATCGTACCAGTGGGGGCCACACCAGGTGTCTACCGCATCCTCTCTCGCTACTTCTCGCTCGAAGTGGGCAATGAGGCTGGGTCAGATGTGACCTTCTTCGTCTGCAACAACCAGGCCAACCTGCGCCTGCGGAAGATGAACGACGTAGATGGTGTCGCTGGCACCACCGGAGACGATGTTCCCCTCAGTGGCTGGGTACTCTGCGTCACCTTCTCTGCGCCCTTCTCTGGTACCTTCTGCAAGGTCACTGATGTCAACGGCTATGCCAACTTCCCCAACATCCCCGCTGGCGGCGTTGTCGTCTCGGAGGTGTTGCAGCCTGGCTGGGTCAACACGGTACCAGGTGCTATCTCTGCACCGCTAACTCTACTGCCTGGTAGTAGCACTGACTTCGTCTTTGCTAACCACAGCGTAGGTACGCCGACCCCAACTGGCACTGCCACCGGCACACCCACCGCGACTGGTACTGCCACTAACACCCCCACCGCCACTGGCACCGCCACTGCTACGCCCG
>Ga0123339_10000495_pt1 | contig 30906 bp, 30 predicted proteins | sample lystaG_FD_89956 | JGI IMG/M metagenome (GOLD analysis project Ga0123339, IMG submission 89956) | Glacier valley bacterial and archeal communities from Borup Fiord, Nunavut, Canada, to study Microbial Dark Matter (Phase II) -... | ecosystem: Environmental > Aquatic > Freshwater > Ice > Glacier ...
ACTGTGAAGGTGTAGCCGTCTGCGTTAGTTAATCCTGATACCGCTATTGGGCTGCCAGTATCGGAGACAGTTTGCCCGCCCCTAGCTTCTGTGGTCACGGTGGCGGTAACCGTGTATCCGGTCATGGCCGAGCCTCCGTCATTGGTTGACGGGGTGAAAGTTGCAGTCGCTTGTCCATCATTGGCTGCCGCTGAAACACTGGTCTGCGCGCCATCAACTGTGAGGACAAGCCAACCCGAATGTCACGCAACCATGCATCCGACTTTCAGTAATTCATTCTTTGCCTGTGACAGATGGCGTGTTGACCGCTATCCCTGAGACGACACATAACTCTCTGTTTAGCCCTGCCCACTCTTAACGACCCAGGGCCCCGTCCAAATGTGCTGGATGGGACCCTGGAGTTGTACGCTACCGGGGGGCTAGTGGTGCCCGGACGACCGTTCGAGATCTGTCTTCGTAGCGGGGGTAATGCGGTCCTCGAAGAACCATCGAGAGAGGGCAACCCGAGTGCGCTGCACCCCCGAAACCCGACCATCGGCATCCGGTTGGATCATCAGCGGTTCGTGTTCGTTGTAGCTGACCAAACGCCAGCGCTCGTAGTCGTCCAGTTGCTCGTGTACTTCGATGTACTCCCCGCCAGGGAGGCGGACGATGCGTCCGGACTCATAGCCGTGGAGAGCAATTTCCCGATCCTTCTTCTGCAGCCCGAGGCACACGCGTTTCGTGATGAAGAACGCGAGCACCGGGCCGAGGAAGAAGAGCACCTGCAACACGTGGATGACACCCTCGATAGTGACTTTGAAGTGAGTCGACATGAGGTCGGAACTGGCTGCAGCCCAGAGCACCGCGTAAAATGTCACGCCAGCTGCACCAATTGCCGTCCGAGTCGGCGCATTGCGGGGACGCTCAGCGATGTGGTGTTCGCGCTTGTCTCCCGTGATCCAGGCTTCGACGAAGGGGTAAGTCGCGACGATCGCCAAGAAAGCAATCAAGATCACGGTGATCACGATGAGGTTGAAGGAATAGGTGTGGTTGAGCCACACGACCTCCCACCCCGGTGGGATCAATCGCAGCATGCCGTCTGCGAATCCGATGTACCAGTCCGGTTGTGTACCCGCCGAGACGGGGGACGGGTCATACGGACCATAAGTCCAAATCGGGTTGATCGTGAAGAAGGAAGCGATCAGCACAATCACGCCGAAGACCACGAAGAAGAACCCGCCGGCCTTCGCCGCGAAAATGGGCATGATCGGTACTCCCACGACGTTCTCGTTCGTGCGACCCGGGCCAGCGAACTGCGTGTGCTTGTTGATGATCATCAGCAACAGGTGGGCCCCGAGAGCGGCGACCAGGATCGCGGGCAAAAGCAGGATATGCACGGAGTAGAAGAGCGCCACGAGCTTGGTGCCTGGGAACTCTCCGCCGAAGAGCAGGTAAGAGATCCAGGTGCCAACGACCGGGATCCCCTTGATGATCCCGTTGATGATCTGTAGTCCGTTGCCTGAAAGCAGGTCATCGGGCAGGGAGTATCCAGTGAAACCTTCGGCCATGGCGAGCACGAACAGGATGAATCCGATAAACCAATTGATCTCACGAGGCTTGCGGAACGCTCCGGTGAAGAAGACGCGCAGCATATGTAGTCCGATAGCGGCAATGAAGAGTAGAGCCGCCCAGTGATGGATCTGCCGGAACAAAAGTCCGCCGCGCACGTCGAATGAGAGATTAAGCGACGAGGCGTACGCCGCTGACATCTCGATCCCCTTGAGCGGCACGTAAGACCCGTCGTAGGTGACCATCGCCATCGAGGGCTGGTAGAAGAAGGTCAAGAAAGACCCCGACAGCAGGATCACGACGAAGCTGTAAAGAGCGACCTCGCCGAGCATGAAGGACCAGTGATCGGGGAATACCTTTCGACCGAGCTCTTTGACGAGGCCCGAGATGCTCGTACGCTCGTCGATATAATTCGCCGCAGCTCCGGTGAATCGCGCTCCGCGACTTGGAACCGGGGCCGTGATCGTCTCGGTGACGATCGGTGCGGCCGCAGGCTTGGTTTCAGTGACGGTCATGCTCGCTCCCAGAAGCTAGCTCCGACAGGCTCAGTAAAGTCGCTTTGCGCGATGAGGTAGCCGGCGGAGTCGATCGTGATGGGTAACTGCGGCAGCGGGCGTGCAGCCGGGCCGAAGATAACCTCGCATTCATTAGTGACGTCGAAGGTCGATGAGTGGCACGGGCACAGCAGGTGATGGGTCTGTTGCTCGTAGAGTGCCACGGGACATCCGACGTGGGTGCAAATCTTGGAATAGGCGACAATTCCGCCGTAATTCCAGGTTTCGCGGCCGGCGGAGATGTTGAGATCCTCCGGCTTGAGGCGCATCAACAGGACTGCCGCCTTTGCTTTTTGTTCGAGTCGATCTTTCTTGTCGTTGAGCCCCTCGGGGATGACGTGGAAGACGGATCCGATCGTGACGTCGGCGGCCCTGATGGGCGTACCAGACGGGTCATGGGTGAGCCGGGTGCCCTTGGCCCACATGGTGTTCATGAGCTGAGGAACCGGATCGGCTGCGGGCGCTAAGTCGCGGAAAAGCACGACTGCCGGAAGTGGGAACGCGACAAGGGCGCCGATCAGACTGTTGCGAATGAGGGTACGTCGTCCGAAGCCGGACTCTTGGTTACCCACTTTGAAGATTTCCACTGCCTGCTCGCGGGTCGCTTCAGTACCTCGGGTCGGGTGGCGAGATTCCGTCATCTCGTCTCCACGCATCAAGTTTTTCGACCAGTAAATAGCGCCGATTCCGATCGCGAGAAGCCCGAGTGAGATGCCGAGCCCCAGAAAGACAGTGTTTAGCCGAACAGAATTCGTGTCACCCGGAATGAGGGGGAACGCGACATAGGCGGCCACCGCAAACACACTTCCGACGATCGAGAGGAAGAAGAGCGTATAGACACGACGCTCCGCTACCCGCTCTTTTTGCGGATCGAGATCGGTGACCCGCAGGCGGTGCGGCGGAAGACCAGGATTTTCAAAGGCGTCAGAACGTACGACTGCCGTGCCGGTTTTCGCCACGGGTGGTTCGCTCCGGACTACGGCCGACCCGGTGGCGGCAGTTGTACCACCCTCGTCGTGCTCTGCCATTGTGGATCCTTTCGGTGGTGCAGACTTTCAAATGTTGTATCGAAATGCTGTGGTGGAGCGCCGTTGTTTCACGGGACGCTAAACGCGGCTGCCGCTAGTTAGCCTTCGCCGCGATCCAAATCGTCACGGCTACGATCGCTCCGAGTCCGAAGATCCAGATGAACAGCCCCTCCGATACTGGGCCCAGGCTGCCGAGATCGAATCCGCCCGGAGACGGGTTCTTATCAAGGTATTTGAGGTACGTGATGATGTCTGTTTTCTGTGTTGGCGTCAGGTTCGTGTCATTGAAGACCGGCATGCTCTGTGGTCCTGAGACCATTGCTTCATAAATATGAACCGGGAGTACCCCGGACAGCGCTGGTGCGTACTTACCCTGGGTAAGAGCGCCGCCCGCTCCGGCGACGTTGTGGCACATTGCGCAATTGATTCGGAACAGTTCGGCTCCGGTTGACGCGTTCCCGTCAGCCCGAAGGTACTTCTCCGAGGGGATTGCTGGCCCGGGCGAGAGCGAGGCGACATAGAGGGCCAGAGAAGATACCTGCTCAGTGGTGAACTGCACTGGCTTCTTCTCGGCCTGCGGCCCCTGGGCGGCAAGCGGCATCCGCCCCGTGCCGACTTGGAAGCTCACTGACGCTGCGCCGACGCCGTAGAGGCTCGGTCCGACGCCATCCACGCCCGCCAAGTTCAATCCATGGCAGGTCGCGCAGTTGGAAGTGAAGAGTTTTTTACCCTCGTCTACCGACGCCTGGGTGTTCACCGACGTTGCCTCCGCCGAGGCAGTGCTGCTGAACAATGCGTAGGCACCCCCGGTCGTGATCAGGCCGATCATGATCAGCGCGACCGTGGCGAGGGGATGACGGCGACCACGTCGACCGACGTTGCCAGTACTGGTGGTTTTATTGTTCTTCGCCATGCTGTGGTGTATCCCTGGTTCCGTTGGGTGTTACTCGCTATTTGAGGACATAGATGACCAGGAACAGCCCGATCCAGACTACGTCGACAAAGTGCCAGTAGTAGGAGACGACGATCGTCGACGTCGCCTCCTTGTGGCTGAAATTTTTCACGCTGTAAGCACGGCCGATGATGAGCAGCATTGCTATCAGACCGCCAGTCACGTGAAGTGCGTGGAAGCCGGTAGTGATGTAGAAGGCGGAACCGTAGGAATCCGAGGCAAGCGACACATTCTCGCTCACCAACGTTGCATACTCGAATACCTGTCCGGTGACGAAGATCGCCCCCAGAATGTAGCTCGTGAAAAACCACTCGACCATGCCCCACTGAGCAGGACTGGGTCCTGTTCGGCGCTTTTGCAACCGTTCAGCTGCGAAGACTCCGAATTGAGCGGTGAAGGAGGAGGCCACGAGGATGATCGTGTTCGTGAGGGCGTAAGGCACATTCAACTTGGGGGTCTCGGCAGCCCAAAGCTCCGGTGACGTAGACCTCAGCGTGAAGTAGATGGCAAAAAGGCCAGCAAAGAACATGACCTCACTACCCAGCCAGACGATCGTGCCGACAGCGACAACGCTGGGTCGATTGACGACGGGAGCGCGGAGTCCGGGGGATACTGATGTGCTGGTCACTTATCTAGTATGGCTGATGTCGGAGAGCCCAGCTCTCATTATCACCGGGAGTTCGGCATCACCGGGAGTTCGGCCAAACTATCAGGCCCACCAAGGCGCATCGCTATGATCGCAGTCATGACCTCCGACCCGTCCTGGCCATTCCTCCTCAGTGCTCTTTTAGATGGCGAAGACCTTGCCATCAGCGAAGCAGCATGGGCAATGCAGCAGGTGATGAGCGGAGATGCGACATCCGCCCAGCTCGCCGGCTTTTTGGTTGCGCTTCGGGCCAAGGGAGAGACCGTGGACGAGGTGGTCGGATTCCGCGACGCGATTCTCGAGAGTTCGCTGCCTCTGGCGGTCGACCCGATGGCGCTCGACATCGTGGGGACGGGCGGCGACCGATTCGGCACGGTGAACGTTTCGACGATGGCATCGATCGTGGCCGCGGCATCCGGTGTCCCGGTGGTCAAGCACGGCAATCGAGCAGCGAGTTCGGCATCCGGATCGTCGGATGTGCTTGCGGCGCTCGGTCTCAACCTCGACCTCGCGCCTGAGGGGGTGGCCCGAGTTTTCACCGAAACGGGAATCACCTTTGCGTTTGCCGCGCTCTTTCATCCCGGCTTCCGGCACGCCGCACCGACTCGTCGCGAGCTCGGTATTCCGACGGCCTTCAATTTTCTCGGTCCACTGGTGAATCCGGCGCGTTGCGAGGCCAACGCGGTCGGAGTCGCGCATCTCGAGAAGGTGCCTCTCGTCGTCGGCGTGTTCCGTACCCGCGGTGCAGCGGCGCTGGTGTTTCGGGGGGACGACGGTCTCGACGAACTCACAACTACCGGCCACAGCCATATCTGGGAGGTGTCGCGCGGATCGGTGACAGAGCACGATCTTGACCCGCTCGAACTCGGAATTTCCCGCGCCCAGATCGCCGACCTGCTCGGGGGCGATGGCGTCCATAATGCCGCTGTCGCACGAGCGACACTTGCGGGCCAGACCGGCCCGGTGCGCGACATCGTGCTGCTGAACGCGGCGGCGGGGCTTGTCGCCTTCGACCTGGCGCGGGATCCCACTCAGTTACAGGTGGGGATCCTTGATCGATTCCGGGCGAAGCTCCTGATCGCCACCGAGGCGATCGACTCGGGCGCGGCGACCAGGAAGCTCGATGACTGGGTCGCCGCAACCAACGCCTGAGCCGGGTAACGCCTGAGCTGGTTAACGCCTGAGCTGGTTAACGCAGGCGAGCCTGCCGAATCCCACCGGGTGCAGATGCACGGGGTGGATTCCGACAGGCTCGATCGCTAGGTGATGCTACTGGACGTCCTCGTCAACCCAGTCGAAGGTCTTCGTGACGGCCTTCTTCCACAGCCGGATGAGGCGATCACGTTCGTCGGAATCCATGTTCGGCGTCCAACGGGAGTCCTCCTGCCAGTTCGCGCGCAGCTCTCCGAGGTCGCTCCAGAAGCCGGTCGCGAGACCAGCTGCGTATGCGGCGCCGAGAGCGGTGGTTTCGGCGACGACCGGGCGCACAACAGGCACGCCGAGAATGTCAGCCTGGAACTGCATCAGAAGGTTGTTGGCGATCATTCCGCCGTCCACCTTGAGCTCGGTCAGGTCGACTCCGGAGTCGGCGTTGACCGCCTCGAGCACTTCACGGGTCTGGAACGCGGTCGCCTCGAGGGCGGCCCGAGCGATGTGTCCCTTGTTCACGTAGCGAGTCAGACCCACCATGGCGCCGCGGGCATCCGGGCGCCAGTATGGAGCGAACAAGCCGGAGAATGCGGGCACGAAGTACACCCCACCGTTGTCGTCGACGGTCTTGGCCAGATCTTCGACCTCCGCCGCCGAACTGATGAGTCCCACGTTGTCTCGCAGCCACTGAACCAACGACCCGGTAACAGCGATCGATCCTTCCAAGGCGTAGTGCGGCTTCGCATCCCCGAGCTTGTAGCCGAGGGTCGTGAGCAGTCCGTTCTGGGAGTGCACAATCTCCTCACCCGTGTTGAAGATGAGGAAGTTTCCTGTGCCGTAGGTGTTCTTCGATTCTCCAGCCTCAAACGCCGCCTGCCCGAAGGTTGCCGCCTGCTGGTCTCCCAGGATGCCTGCGACCGGAACCTCGCGCAGCAGGCTGGCGTCGGACACAATGCCGTAGACCTCGGAAGATGAGCGGATTTCCGGCAACATCGACTTCGGCACTCCGAAGTCGGCCAAAATCCCGTCATCCCACTGCAGGGTCTCGAGATCCATGAACAGGGTGCGAGAAGCGTTCGTCACGTCGGTCGCGTGAACCCCACCCTCGATGCCACCGGTGAGGTTCCACAACACCCAGGAGTCAGTGGTTCCGAACAGCAGATCGCCGGCCTCGGCTTTTTCCCGGGCACCCTCGACATTTTCGAGGATCCAGACGATCTTTGTGCCGGAGAAGTAGGTGGCCAATGGGAGGCCTACCTTCTTCTTGTAGCGCTCGACATCGCCCTTTGCGAGGCGGTCGACGATCGGCTGGGTGCGTGTGTCCTGCCAGACAATTGCGTTGTAGACCGCTTCGCCGGTGTTCTTGTCCCACACCACCGCGGTCTCGCGCTGGTTGGTGATGCCGACAGCTTTGATGTTGTGGCGAGTGATATTGGCCTTTGACAACGCCTGACCAATCACCTCACGGGTGTTGTCCCAGATCTCTTTCGGGTTGTGCTCGACCCAGCCGGGCTTGGGGAAAATTTGTTCGTGCTCGAGCTGTCCGGTCGAGACGATCGACCCGGAATGATCGAAAATTATTGCGCGGGTGCTGGTCGTGCCCTGGTCGATCGACAAGATGTAGTCGGTCATGAGTTACCTCCATGTAACGGATAAAAAACGGCGTTTCGGGTTGCGATGTGGGGCAGGCTCGAATGAGTCCGAGCCTGCCCGGTCTGAGACGACGGAACTTTGCCCGACGTCCCTCGAAGAGAGGGTAGTTCTGTTTACTTCATGGCAAGCAGTGGCAGCAGTGGATGTGCAACCAAGCCTGCAATCGCTCCACCGACCAGTGGGCCCACGATCGGCACCCAGGAGTAGGACCAGTCGCTGCCACCCTTGCCCTTGATGGGCAGCAGGGCGTGAGCGATGCGTGGGCCGAGGTCTCGAGCGGGGTTGATGGCGTACCCGGTCGGACCACCAAGGGAGACTCCGATGCCCACGACGAGAAACGCTACCGGTAGCGCGCCAAGAGCGGCGAGCCCTGCCGGTACCTGTGTGGCAGAGTCGCCACCACGCCCGAAGGCGATCACGACGAAGACCAGCACGAAGGTGCCGATGGCCTCGGTCAGAATGTTCCAGCCATAGCTGCGGATGGCCGGCCCGGTCGAGAAAACGCCGAGCTTGTTTGCTGGGTCTGGCTCGTCGTCGAAGTGCTGCTTATAAGTGAGCCAGGTTCCCACGGCACCGAGGAAGGCACCAATGAGTTGACCCCCGAGGTAGACAAGGATTTTTCCGATCGGGAACGCTGCTGGGTTGTTCACCGCGAGGCCGATTGTGACTGCAGGGTTGAGGTGGGCGCCCGAGTAATAGGCGGCCGTTACTCCAGCGAAGACCGCGAGGCCCCAGCCAAAGGTCACCATGAGGAAGCCCCCATTGAAACCCTTGGTTTTCGTGAGAGCGACGTTGGCTACGACACCTCCACCGAGCAGAAGCAGAAGAAATGTGCCCACTATTTCCGAGAGAAATATAAGACCGAGATTGTCCACGTTGACCTTTCGATTTCACTAATCGGCCGCCAGCAAGTATTGACGGTCCGGTACGTTCGCCCCAACCATATCCGCTCGGCGAACGACAGCAGGATGAATTTCACAAATGATGGTGAGTTTTTTTTGAATGCAAATCGATACAATTCGAATTGCGCGTGTCGCGGCCTGAAATGCTTTCGATGTGTTGTCAGAAAAGAGCGGTCGATGGGCGATGGTGTGTCACGGCAGGATTGGGCCCGTGTCCGAGGTCGCCTCGGTGTGGAGAAAGCCGACTTGGAACTGAGCATTCACGGCACCCGGTCTGAGCTCGAAGCGGTGCTGGAAGCTCGAGCGGACGGATCAGCGGATGACGAGCACGATCCGGAGGGTTCCACCCTCTCATCGGATTGGTCCCGCCTCCAAGGACTGCAGAGCAGCTTCGCCGCACGCCTTGCAGAAACCGAAGAAGCAATAGCCCGGGTGGACGCAGGAAGTTACGGCAGGTGTGTGAATTGTGGCCGTGAGATCGCCGCCGCTCGACTCGAAGCCCGGCCCGTCGCCGCACTATGCATCGATTGTGCCCGCGAACTGCAGGGCTGAAAGGCGGTAGTCGTCGGGGGAGCGCGGATGCCCTCTAGCCAGACTGTGATCGTGAGTGCCGATCACTGCCGCCCTGTCTGCGTTATCGAACATGATCGTTATCCCGTGTCGAGCGATCGCCACGCCCTGCTCGGACGTGCGTGCTCCGAGGCCGATGATGGCCTCAGTGGTGATCGTCTAATGCCCCGTGCCCCCATCAGGCTTCTGGGGCGGGTAAAAGACCACACCGTTGGACTGACCACCGTCTCAGACACCGAACAGTCGACTTCGTCGGTGACGGGTATGCCGATGCAGGCTACAGCTCGGAGGCGCAGCGCGGGCCAGTAACAGAAACGACCGTGGCGCACGCCCTCGACCGGCCACGCTCGACCCTCCACTGCCTGCTCGGCGTACTCGTGGCACACTGCTTCGTGTTGCATTTGTCGGAGGCAAAGCGCGACGGAATCGGCATCGCCCATTCGGCCGCACCGCGTGGCGAAGATCGGTGGGCCTGCGGAGACCGCGCGGTCGTTTGTCAGCCATGCCGTCGAACGAGGGGCCGCTTGGCTGACGAACCGGCGCATGGTCGTCCGCTGTGGTGAATCAGGCTTCTCCGAGGTAAGCCCAGCGCTGATTCACCCGGGCGAATCGACTGTTCTCTGACTGCACCCCGGCCGAGCCATCCGCTGCCCGCCAGTAGGCGCGAAAGTCAACGGTGCCCACCGAGTCGAACAGACCGCCCGCGGTATGCCCGACGATGTCGAGGCGATACCAGTGCAACTCCGGATCGAGCTCGAGGGAGGCTGGCCGCACATCCGGATGCCAAGTGGCGAGGAGAAAGGCACCTTCCCCGAGTGCGAACGCCGAGTATCGCGCCCGCATGAGTCGATCGGCGGTCGGGGGCTGTGCGGTCCCCAGATGAAAGGGACCGCAGCACCCGTCGTAGGTATCTCCGCTGAGACAGGGGCAGCGACAGGGGCAGCGCTGAACCGAGGGCATCCGTCCAGTCTGCCAGCCACCCGGGAGTCGCTTCCACCGTATTTTCTGCGCCGCCGGTTCATGACAGAAGAGTGTGATTGCACGAATTTCCGCATGCTTGAACCGCTACCGGGAAATGGTGATGATTGATATTTCCGGTGGCCCGCGCGCAGTCGGATTCTCGGACCTGTGACGGCGATATGCAGCAAATAGTAGGGAACGCGGGGTACTTTCAGAAGGTGGTGAATCGTCGTTTGCACCACAGCTGACGCGAAAGGTTACACTATGTCTCGAACCTGGATGAGGTGGCTGCCTGCCATGGTGGTACCGGTTCTCATCGCCTCGGTCACGGTCGCGGTGCCTCTCGCGGCAAACGCTGGCGTGGACCTTCCGACGAAGACACCGGCCCAGGTGCTCGCCCTCGCAGCCGGAGAGAAAGTGGTCGCATTGTCGGGCACCGTCTCGCAAACATCCAGCCTCGGGCTACCAGAGCTTCCGATCACCGGGGCGGATGCCTCGGCGGGCTCCGCACTCGAGCTGCTGACCGGCTCGCACACCGCTCGGGTCTTCGTGGACGGCTCGACGAAACAGCGGGTGCAGGTGCTCGACCGCATGGCCGAGCGTGACGTAGTGCGCAATGGCTCCGAGCTGTGGCTCTACGACTCCAAGAAGAAGACGGCCGTGCACTCGACTCTCGGAACGCACACGTCGGGAAATCCAGAGACCGCGAGCAGCATCCCCACTCCTGACCAGTTCGCCGCAACGCTGTTGAAATCCGTCGACTCGAGCACGACCGTTTCGCTCGGAACTGACCTGCGCGTTGCAGGGCGCACCGCTTACAACCTAGTGCTGACCCCAAAGGTTGCGGGAACTCTGATCGGATCCGTCTCGGTGGCAGTGGACTCCGAAACCGGGCTTCCCCTCTCTGTCGAACTCTTCGCTCGTTCACAACAGGTGCCCGCATTCAGCGTCGAGTTCTCGAAGCTCGACCTTGGTGCGCCGGACGCGAGTCTCTTCACCTTCACTCCTCCCGCCGGAGCGAAGGTCACTGAGAAGGCGCCAAAGGCTGACTCGTCCCGGCTGCCGGCAGGCCCGAGTTCCGAGGTCGCAGGCCCGTCCGTCTCCGGCACGGGATGGGATGCAATCGTCGCCATCCCCGCTGGCACGGATTCCGCTGCTACGGAGGGTTCCTCCGCGGCATCATCCCCACTCTTTGACAAGCTCACCACGAGCGTGACCGGGGGACGCCTGTTTCACACGAGCCTCGTCAACGTATTGCTGACGAATGACGGGCGTGTTTTCGCGGGTTCGGTTCCGGTGGCAAAACTTCAGGCGGCCGCCGCGGCGAAGTGACTTCGCTGGCGAGTGACTTTGCGATTCGAACCGAGGGTCTCACCAAGCGGTTCGGGTCGCAACTCGCCGTGAATGGCGTGGATCTGCGCGTGCCATCCGGTGCCGTCTTTGGTTTCCTCGGGCCCAACGGCTCCGGCAAGACCACGACTATCCGGTTGCTGCTCGGCCTTGCCTCGGCAACAAGCGGCGAAATCGAGGTACTCGGTCGGCCGATGCCCGATGATCTCGCCGCCGTTTTGCCCGAGGTGGGTGCACTCGTCGAAGGCCCCGGCTTTTACCCGTACCTGTCGGGGGCTGCAAACCTTCATCGCCTCGATTCCGCCGACGGCCACGCGCCATCCGGAACCCGCCGCGCACGCGTGCAGACCGCGCTCGAACGCGTGGGGCTCTCCCATGCTGCGGGGAAAAAGGTGAAGGCCTACTCACTCGGTATGAAGCAGCGGCTCGGCATTGCGAACGCCCTGCTGATACCCCGTCGCCTGCTCGTGCTCGATGAACCGACGAATGGTCTCGATCCGCAGGGCACACGCGAAGTTCGTAGCTTGATTCGCCTGCTCGCTGCGGAAGGTACGACGATCTTTGTCTCAAGTCACCTCCTGACCGAAATAGAGCAGATCTGCACGGATGCTGCCGTGATGAGTGTCGGTCGCCTTGTGGCGCAGGGGACGCTCTCCGAGCTCCGTGGCGTTGGGGGAGGGCGAGTGCGACTGGAGAGTCCGGATCGGAATGCCGCGAGCGCCGTTTTCGCAACGTTCGGGATGACGGTGGCCGAGTCCGGACCCGAGGGCATTGAGTTGATCGCCTCGTTCGGTACGCACGAGCCGGACCCCGATAGGGTGGTCGCTGCCCTCGTCGAGGCGAAAGTGCGCGTTCGCGGCTTCACAGTCGAGCGGCCCAGCCTCGAACAACGGTTCGTCGACCTCACCGGGGAGGGATTCGATGTCGCGCAGTGATACGACGGCGCTACCCGACACCGCGGTTCGCTCCCGACCGACGCTCGGACTGCCACTTCTCGCATCCGAAATCTCAGTGCTCTTCCGCCGCCGCCGCACCTGGGCCATGCTCGCGTCTCTTGCCCTGATTCCCGTACTGATCGCACTTGCAGTACGCCTGACCTCATCACGACCACCATCGGGGCGCGGCCCGGCCTTCCTTGACCAGGTGAGCCAGAACGGCCTGTTTGTCAGCTTCGTAGGACTGCTCGTCTCGGTGCCCCTGTTTCTGCCGCTGACGGTCGGAGTAGTGGCGGGCGACACAATCGCGGGAGAGGCCAGCTCTGGCACCCTCCGCTATCTGCTGATTGCCCCGGCTGGACGCACGCGACTCCTGATCGTGAAGTACCTCGCCACCGCGGTGTTCTGCGTTGCAGCAACGCTCTCGGTCGCGATCGCCGGTGCTCTCATCGGCGCCGCCCTCTTCCCAATCGGCCCGGTAACTCTGCTCTCGGGAGACACCATCGCGGTGGGGGACTCGGTCGTGCGGTCGTTGCTGATTGCCGCCTACATCACGGTCTCGCTCCTCGGACTCTCGGCAATCGGCCTATTCATCTCCACGATGACCGATGTGCCGGTGGGGGCGATGGCCACCACGATCGTGCTTTCGGTCGTCTCGCAGGTGCTCGACTCCCTGCCGCAGCTCGACTGGTTACACCCCTGGTTGTTCAGTCACTACTGGCTCGGGTTCGCCGACCTGCTGCGGCAACCGATCTCCTGGGATTCTTTCGGCAGCAATGCACTGTTGCAGTGCGGATACATCGTGGTGTTTGGCGCGCTCGCCTTCGGCCGCTTCACCACGAAGGACATCCTCTCCTAGCGCGAATGCCTGGCGGCCGCCGTCGAACAGCATGGCCGATGCCGGCCGATGTCGGCCGGATCCGGCATCCTGTTGCCATGACAGAACCGGTCGAATTGTGGTGGGCGAGGCGCCAGCGGTCAAAGGGCGCCGAGGTGCCCTACCCGATCGGTCGCTACCGCGAGGAATGGGAGCGCTATCCGGTTCTGGTGCGCCAGTATCACCCTGACCTCAATTCAGGGATTACCCTCACCCAGGTTCCGCCTGCAGCCGAGGTCTACCTTCTCTGGCAGTGTGATGCGGGTCATCGCTTCGTCGCTACACCGGAGGAACAACGACAGCGACCGGGGCAATCACGCCGACGATCCACCTGGTGCCCGGAATGCGCGGCCGGGGCAACGAGACGGGCTGCGCCAACCCCCGCTCGCAGTCTGTCACCGAGACCTCCCCGTGCGGTCCGGGTTGCTCAGCACAACGCACCCCCACCCTCCGCCGTGGGAGAAGCCTTTTACAGCGCTCTCGCGCCCAAGCCGGCCTCGGCGGCTGAGGGTGACCTTCGGCATCGGCTCACCCAGAGGCTGGCCGTGGATTTCGGATTCAACGCGGTGCGGGTCGCGCGTCCGTTCTTCACCCGTCACGAAGTCTGGCCAGACATTGTGATCGATGAACTGCGGGTTGCGATCGAGTACGACACGACCGGGCGCGATGGACTGGAGCATGTGGGGCGGCGCGAAGAATCCGATCGACGCAAGGATCGACTGCTTCGCGCGTCGGGGTGGGAGGTGATACGGATCCGCTGCGGTAAATTGCGCGCTATCGGACCCTGGGATATCGAGGCCGGGGGAATCTCGACGAAAACTGTTGACCGGCTTATCGAACGCCTAAGTGAGATCCGGGGTGAGCTGATCATCGCGAGCTATCGCGTTCACTGAGTCGATGAGTCGGGTCTTTTCCGCACCATCGAACAATCCTCCGCAATGGGAAAGCCTTCGTGTGCATACAGATTGATCCGCGCATCTGTTGGCTGCTAATCGAGCACGGGTCTGCTCGAGCTGAAGCAGGATCGCCGCAGAGGTTGTCATCTTCGCGAACAAGTCGGGCTGCTGCCCCGAGGGCAGACTCGGTATGAATTCCTTCCCACGTACAGTTTCGCGACGTCAGACTGTTACCGGGGGAAACGTGCCCGTCTTCCTGTGGAAACCAACTCGAGACAGTCGCCCCGTGTACTTGAGGCATGGAAGCAATGGTCACCTCGGATTCGCACCGTCACATCGGCGTCTTGCCAGCCTGGCCATATTACGGCTGCCCGCCGATCAATGCGGACACGACAGCAAGGGCGACAATAGCCGAACTGATCGCAGATCTCGACGCTGAGGGCACGGAGCGCGCCCTTGTGCTGCCCAATTACGGGGTTCCGATTGCAACGGCTGCGTTCGAATTGAACAAACTGGCTGTCGAGGCTGGGCAGAAACACGACCGCATCGCCTCCGGTCTCTGGGTGTCACCCAAACCCGCAGACGCACAACTGAACGCGCAGGCATTGTCGTTGGCCGGGGAGGCAGGCGTGCGCGCCCTGAAGACGAGCTTTCTCTTGGGGGGCAATCCGACAGATCCGGAGTGCACCCCGCAGCTCGACGAAATTTTCGGCGCTGCCAAGACTCACGACCTTGTGGTTCACGTCCACACAAGTCCTGGCGGAGCATCCGACATTGACAATGTCGGTCAATTGGTCGAAAAGTATGGAGACGAGGTAAAAATCCATCTCGTTCATCTGGGCGGCGGTATGAGCGGTCACATGAAGCTCATCGGCGGGCGTCTCTTCGATTGGATCGCCGCCGGTAAGAAGGTCTACACCGATACGAGCTGGACGATCGGCTTCGCACCGCGATGGCTCGTGCAAGAGATCGAACGCCGCGGCTTCGGAGAAGACCGCATCCTGTTCGCGAGCGACGCTCCGTGGGGCGACCACGAGGGCGAACTCGCCCGCATGAACGCGGCGGTGAAAGACACCGAGCTTGGACGCCTCTTCCTCCGGGACAACTTCGCAGCCCTCTATCACGCTTGAGCGCGCTGTTCTACGACTGTTTCACCCTGTACCGCCCAACCACGAATGCAAGGAGAACCTCATGCCCATGTTCGACGACGAGATCACCGCCAACATCGAGAAGACCCTCTCGGAGATTCCACACCCCTCGCTGCCCGCGGGCAGCAACATCTACGGATCGACCAAAGTCTTCCCCGATTACAAGGCCCAGGACGGCGAAACGTACTTCACGCTGGTACACGGCATCCCGCATGAGTCTTCGGTCAGCTTCGTCGCCGTGCTCCAGGCCACTCGGGCATTGCGCAAGGGATTCGATTCGGCCCTGTACTTCTATGGGCCGGGCACTCTGGCCTGTATGTCGACGCGAGGGTTTCCGACAACCGGAGACGCCGGATTCCCGGGCGAGCTCAACATGAACAACTCCATCGAGACTTTCATCAAGGAGGGTGGAACGGTGTTCTGCTGCCGGTTCGGCCTCGCGCTCCACGGGCTCCGTGAAGAAGACCTGATCGAGGGTGTCATCCCTTGCCATCCCCTCGACGTTCAGGATGCGATCATCCACTACGCCCGTAAAGGCGCCATCATCAACTCCACCTACAACCTCTAGGTCCGGTCGTCGTGAGCAACGTTCTGTCTACTCGCGTTGATATCGCCCTGCTGGGCATACGCGTCGACGCCGAGGTGAAGCGGGTGGGAGGCGCTGGTCCGTCAGACGACGGCCACGTGCTTTTTCAGGGCCAGGGTGCGGCGATACCGCTGAACCCGGCGAGCCCCTACGTCGTCACAAATGGGCGGCTGTTGCTCGACGGTGCGGATCTGGGTCTCGAGGTCGAACCGGTGCGTCGGCCGAAATTCTACGATCTCGAGACCGCTGACGGCATTAATTACGAAAAGATAGCCAAGCTACACGGGTCGAACGTGCTCGCCACCACGGTCGTGCAGACGTGCGTTCGCTATGACGAGAGTGAACGATGCCGATTTTGCTCCATTGAAGCGTCGCTCAACGCCGGCTTGACCATAGCGGTCAAGACCCCGGCGATGCTTGCCGAAGTTGCGGAGGCCGCCTACCGGCTCGACAACGTTGCCCAGATGATCATGACGACCGGCACGTCGAATGGTCGCGACAGAGGAGCGACGCATTTGGCGCGGTGCGTCAGGGCGGTGAAAGACGCCGTGCCAGAGCTTGAGATCCAGGTGCAGTGCGAGCCGCCGGCGAACCTTCAGACGATCACCGATCTCTATGAAGCTGGTGCCCGATCGATCGGCATTCATGTGGAGTCGATGGACGACGTGGTGCGAAAAAAGTGGATGCCCGGTAAGTCGACCGTTTCATTGGACGAGTATCGCGCTGCCTGGCGCGAGGCGGTTCGTGTCTTCGGTCACAACCAGGTATCGACGTATCTGCTCGTCGGTCTCGGCGAAGATCCCGACGAGATGGTCGCGGGAGCGGAGGAACTCATCGAGATGGGTGTCTACCCCTTCATCGTGCCCTTTCGTCCGCTCAAGGGAACCTTGGCGACCGATGTCGACCATGCGCCTGCACCGCACCGGGATGTGTTGCACGACATCACCGCTCGTGTCGGACTGAGTTTGCAACGAGCGGGCATGTACGGTGCCGACCAGAAGGCTGGCTGCGCCGCTTGCGGGGCATGCAGCATGCTCAAGACGGCAGGTGCCTGATGGAGGTTCCCATGCTTATGGGAGCGCCACCGGTCCCGCCACCGACCGGGTCGTGGACGATCATGGAGGCTGACCGGGTTCAACGGCGCGCCTACGACAAGCTCCGTTGTGAGGTCTTCGTCGATGAGCAAGGGCTCTTCGACCGTTCGGATCGAGACCCGACAGACGACGACTGCCGAGCCATCGTGCTCGTCGCCGTCGACTCGGTCGGGGGCGCCGTTATCGGGGGTGTGCGCCTCGCTCCCGCCGTCACGGGCCGAGACATCGGCTGGTGGACGGGGGGAAGACTGGTAGTGGCGAGGGCCGCCCGCAACAACGGTGGCATTGGACGAGCCCTTGTCCGTACTGCCTGCGCCCGTGCGCTCGAAGAGGGGGTTCTGCGGTTCGAGGCGACTGTTCAACGATCCACCGTCTCGCTTTTCGAGCGACTCGGTTGGACCTCTCTGGGGGCCACCCTGATCAACGGGGTTGATCATGAACTGATGCGCTGGCCGATCGACCGCATCGCGTCACTGGTCGACTCCACGAAGTCCTTCCTCGCTACGCTCCTGGATCCCTACGACTCGTGGCGCGACAGTCCGGCCGAGCCGCTGGGCGGCACCGGCACTGGCTTCGTCGGTGACGACGGCGCACCCGTTCCAGGAACAGACGTCATCGCCGCGACCGACGCCATTCTTCCTCGGCTCATCGATCGCGACCCGGAATGGGCCGGCTGGTGTTCCGTCCTGGTGAACATCAATGATCTCGCGGCAATGGGCGCAAATCCGGTCGGGCTTATGAACTCGATTGGCGCCCGAGACATCTCGTTCGCACGCCGCATCATGAACGGGCTTCGCAGCGGTGCACAGGCGTGGGGTGTGCCAGTGCTCGGTGGCCACACGCAAGTCGACGTGGCGTCGTCGTTGTCGGTCACTGCGCTGGGACGGGCAGTACGCCCTGTTCCCGGCGGGGGAGGGCGCGCGGGGCAGGCCCTCAGCGTCACCGCCGACCTCACTGGCGGATGGCGGCGCGGGTTTGAAGGCGCTCAATGGGATTCCTCATCAAGCCGATCCGCGGCGGAACTGCAAGCGCTTACCCGAATGGTTCGCGACGCGCAGCCCGCGGCGGCCAAAGACATCAGCATGGCGGGCCTGGTGGGAACCGTCGGCATGCTGGCTGAAGCAAGCGGCTGCGGTGCGATTGTCACCGTCGAGCGCATTCCCGTACCAGCCAGCGTCTCGGCGGGGGACTGGCTCACGTGTTTTCCCGGATTCGGCATGGTGACCGCCGATGATGCGAGCCGAAGCCGAATGAATTCGTCACTCACGAGCACTGCTGAAGTGGGTGAACTCGTCGTGAAACGCGGAGTGAGCCTGCGTTGGCCCGATGGTGTCCTCACCGAAGCAGTACGAGACCGTGTCACTGGATTAGGAAGAGCCTGAGATGAACGTCACGCTAGCTGCTGCCGCCGCCAATTTCGGCCGAGATCTCGAAGAAAACTACGTAACAATCGCTCGCCTACTCGCCGATGCCCGAACAGAAGGGGCTGCCCTTCTGGCGCTGCCCGAGGCGACTCTGGGAGGGTACCTCTCGAGCCTCGGCGGCGTTGATGATCCCCGAAAGCCGAAATCTCTGCCGCCAGCTCTTCGCCTGGACGGACCAGAGCTTGCGCGGGTGATCTCAATGGCAGGTAAGACGATCATCGTGCTCGGCATCTGCGAAGCGTACGGACCGGAAAGCAACCTCGTCCGCTACAACACAGCGATCGCTCTCGACGGGACCGGCATCCTCGGCTTACACCGCAAGGTTCACCAGCCTCTCGGCGAGAACCTGTCGTATGACCCCGGCACCGAGTTCAAGGCATTCGAGTCGCCGATCGGCCGGATGGGATTGCTTATCTGCCAGGACAAAGCGTTCCCCGAAGCTGCGCGGTCATTGGCGCTCGATGATGCAGCGGTGATCGTCTGTATTTCTGCCTGGCCAGGATCGCGCACCGGATCGACAACAGACCTGCAGGAAGACCGGTGGACCAAGAGGTTCACAATCTTCGATCAAGCCCGCGCCCTTGAGAACCAGGTCGTCTGGGTCGCGTCGAACCAGTCAGGAACTTTCGGCTCGTTACGCTACGTCGGCAACGCGAAAATCGTATCGCCCGGAGGCGAGATCCTCGCGACCACCGGTGTCGAAGAGGGACTGGCTGTGGCATCGATCGACGTCGCCGAATCACTCGCGACGGCCAGGCGGGCCATGTTCTACTTGGGCGATCGCCGGCCGGAGCTTTATCGGGTGAAGGCGGTCACTCATGCCTGAAATGACGTTCACTGTGCGTTGGCCAGACGGAACTGACGCAGAGCTGTATTCGCCCTCTCTCGTCATGCATGACCACCTCACTGTGGGGGCCGAGTACGCAGTCGAAGACTTCGTTCATAGAACCTCGACAGCGCTAGACCAGGCGAGCGAGCGCGTCAAAGCTAAATACGGCTTCGAATGCACTTCTGCCCTCGCCCAAAAGTCGCACATCGCTCTGGCGACACAGCAGTACCGCGCCGACGAGCCCGTCACCGTATTAGATATGCAACCGCCTCTACCGAAGGACATGCCATGACTAGGATCCCAGTTTCTGTGCTCATCGTTGGAGCAGGCCAAGCCGGCCTTTCGCTGAGTTGGCACCTCACTAAACGCGGCGTCGATCACGTGCTCATCGAACGCGACAGTATCGGCCACGAATGGCGAGACGGCAGGTGGAACAACTTCACCCTTGTGACGCCCAACTGGCAATGCCAGCTCCCCGGCTTCAGTTACGACGGCGGTGAGCCAAACGGCTTCATGAAACGCAACGAGGTGCTGGCCTTCCTGCGGAGATACGCCGCAACCTTTGCCCCGCCCGTTCGTGAAGGGGTCGAAGTCATTTCCCTGATGCAGCGCGACACCGGCGGCTACCTGGTTACAACCACCGATGGGGACTATGAAGCCGCAAGTGTCGTGATAGCGACGGGCGGCTACCATCACCCTGTGATACCAGCATTGGCCGCACAAATTCCGGCGACAATCTTGCAGTTGCATTCGTCTGAGTATCGAGAGGCTGCAGACTTGCCCGACGGCGCTGTACTCGTGGTTGGTTCGGGGCAGTCGGGAGCGCAGATTGCGGAAGACCTTTTTCTCGACGGCCGTGACGTGCATCTGGCTATTGGCGGAGCTCCGCGCGTTGCCCGTTTCTACCGCGGTCGAGACTGTGTCGCGTGGCTACACGACATGGGTATCTATGACGTTCCGGTCAGCCAGCAGGCTGGAGGGCAATCGAAGCGAGAGTCAACGAACCATTACGTCACGGGCCGAGACGGTGGCCGAGACATCGATCTGCGACAGTTCGCTGTTGACGGAATGCACCTCTATGGCCGATTGACTGGGATCGAGGGCTTAGAGCTTTCGTTCGCACCGACCCTCGAGGCGTCGCTGGATTCTGCGGATGCAGTCAACGAGTCGATCAAAAACGACATCGACGCCTATATCGAGCGTTCGGGAATCGATGCTCCCGCTGAACTACGCAAAGGCCCGATCTGGCGGCCCGCAGTTGAACCCGAGGCGCTCGACTTGGCGTCGACCGAGGTCACGACCGTGATTTGGTCGATTGGCTATCGAGCCGACTACCGTTGGCTGAAGGTTGGCGTCTTCGATGGTGCCGGGCACCCGACGCATCACCGCGGTGTGACCTCCGCTGACGGGCTTTATTTTCTGGGGTTGCCGTGGCTGCACACCTGGGGCTCGGGCAGGTTCGCCTCAATTGCCCGCGACTCGGAATACCTGGCTGATGTCATCGAGCAGGCTGCTCTGGTCGCCGATTCTCAGGCGCAGGCAAATGTCTAAGCGAGCAACCGCCTCCTAAACTAAACCGCATGTCAGAGATCACTATCGCAGCTGTCGCGGCGCACTTCGGCCGCAACATCCAGCGTGCCATGCCGAAAATCGCCGGTATCATCGGCGACGCTCGCGCGGCTGGCGCGTCCCTGGTGGTCTTTCCTGACGCGACGCTCGGCGGGTACATTACCGATCTGCGGGACCCTGACCTGGCGGAGCTGCCTCCCGCGCTCGCACTCGACGGCCCGGAGATTGAGGCCATCCGCGCTCTGGCCGAAGATATGGTCGTGTGTATCGGGTTCACGGAGGCTCGAAACGGACTTCTGTACAACACGGCCGTGTGCCTGTCGGCGTCAGGAATCTGGGGGGTGCATCGGAAGGTTCACCGACCAGTCAACGAAGCCCGGGTTTACGCGCGCGGTGATTCGTTCACTGCCTTCGACACTCCTATCGGCCGAGTCGGGATGCTCATCGACTATGACAAGACTTTTCCAGAGGGAGCACGGGCACTCGCGGACGGTGGAGCGCACATCATCATCTGTCTGGCCGCCTGGCCGGCGAGCACGACCGACCGGGTCGAGAACCTCGCACTCGACCGGCAGTCGAGACTATTTGACTTGTATGACGGTGCCCGGGCTGCCGAGAACCAGGTCGTGCTCGTCTCCTCCAACCAGACCGGTGTTACCGGCGGCTTACGCTTTCTGGGCCAGGCAAAGGTCGTCGGGCCTGGCGGTGACGTTCTGGCACGAACCGGAGCGAAGGGTGCTCTCGCCGTCGCCACCCTGGACACCGAGTACGAAGTGAGCCGCGCGCGGCGGGTGCTTCACCACCTCGACGAGCGTGTTTTCGACGCCTACGTCACAAGGACGCCTGTCTGATGCGGGTCGCGCTTCTGACATACTCGACGAAGCCGCGGGGCGGGGTGGTGCACACGCTCGCTCTTGCGGAGGCGTTGGTCGCGGCGGGCGCCGAGGTCACTGTCGTGACCTTGGGGCGCGGCGGCGACACAGCTTTTTTCCGGTCGGTCGATCCAGCGGTGCATCTGCACATCGTGCCTTTCGCTCCACAGGAACGCGAGTCAGTGGGGGAACGGATTCTCCGTTCCATGGGCACGCTTCGGGCGGGTTTTGACCCGTCGTCATTTGACATCGTGCACGCCGAAGACTGCATCTCCGCTAACGCGGTCGACCGAGTCATTCGTACTGTGCATCACATTGACACCTTCACCACTCCAGAGCTGATCCGCTGTCACGAACGAGCGATCGTGGAACCGGTTGCCCTGGTCACTGTCTCTGGTTCTGTCGCCGCAGAGGTGCTCAGCGGCTGGAACCGCACTGCGACGGTGATTCCGAACGGGGTCGATAGCGCTGCTTTCGAGAGCGCGGCAGGTCTCGGCGGCGAACTTGGCCGATCTCGGTGGCGTGCGGAGCTCGGCGAGTACGTTCTTGCCGTCGGCGGGATCGAACCTCGGAAAGGAACGATCGATCTCCTCGAGGCTTTCGCTCTTCTCCGGGAGAACCACCCACAGTTGTCCCTTGTCATCGCCGGCGGTGACACTCTTTTCGATTACAGCAGCTACCGAGAAGCTTTCGACTCAAGGGCCGCCGAACTCGGCGTGACCGTGCGTGTGCTCGGCACCGTCGACCATAACCGGATGCCCACGCTCGTGGCCGCGGCCTCCGCCTTCTCATTCGTGTCGATCAAAGAGGGCTTTGGCCTCGCCGCAATGGAAGCGCTGGCTGCCGGCACCCCAGTCGTGGCACGAGATCTGCCGGTGCTGCGAGAGGTCTTCGGCGATGCGGTGTTGTACGCGTCGGAGCCGGGTTCCATCGCCGCGCGGCTCGAGGAAGCGTTGACGTGCGATGCAACAGAACACGGCAAGGAACTCGCCCGGTCGCATACCTGGAGCGCCTGTGCAGCCGCCCATCTCGACCTGTACCAATCGGTAATAACTTGACCGACATGCCCATTGGTGAAGCTCTCCGCTGGCTGGCGGACCAATCCCCACACGCATTGGCCGTGCGCGACCGACAGACCTCGCTCACCCGTGCCGAATTGGTCGAAGCAATGGAACGATATGCAGACCTGTTACTCGCCGAAGGCGTGCGGGTCGATGACCTCGTAACAGTCCGGCTACCAAACACCGTGGAGTTCGTTATCGCGTGCGCCGCCATCTGGCTCGTGGGCGCGACTCCCCAGCCGCTGAATTCTCGGCTTCCGCTGATAGAGCAGCGCGGCGTCGTCGAACGCGCTGATGCTCGACTGGTCATCGGCGCCAAGCACGACGAGTTCCCCGGGCGGCGAGTAGTGGCCGCATCGGGAGTAACCGGGGTGTCGCGGTACAGGGGCCCGGCACGCGTGGCGCGAAGCTGGAAAGCTCCCACGTCCAGTGGTAGCACGGGTACGCCAAAGATCGTTCTGGCGGGAGCATCCGCTCGATTCGATCCGAGTGCCCGGGTCGCAGCGTTCATTCCGCGCGAGGCCACTCAACTTGTCGTAGCGCCCCTAACCCATTCGGCCCCTTTCACCTACGCGATGCGGGGCCTTATGACGGGCCATTCCCTCGTCATCGAACCGCGATTCGACCCGCGAGACACCCTGCGCGCAATTGTCCGAGAACAGATCACATGGGTGATGCTCGTACCGACAATGATGCACCGAATGCTTCGCCTGCCGCTGGAGGAGCGCGCTACCTTCGACCTCACGAGCCTCGACTCGATCCTGCACATCGGCGCCCCGTGTTCGCTGCACACGAAACGTGGCTGGATCGAGTGGATCGGGGCCGAGAGGATTACTGAGGTTTACGCGGGCAGTGAATCGGCTGGCCTCACAATGATCCGCGGCGATGAATGGCTCAAGCGCCCCGGATCTGTTGGGCGCCCCATCGGCGGATCACAGATGCGAGTGGTCTCGACCTCGACGGGCGCCGAACTTTCAGCAGGCGAGGTAGGGCTGGTACAAATGCGACGAGAAGGGCCAGATACCTATCGATACGTAGGCTCTGAGTCGCCGGTGGTTGATGGGTGGCACACCCTCGGTGATCTCGGAAAGGCCGATAGTGCTGGGTTCCTCTGGATCCTTGACCGTGCCGACGACCTAATCGTACGCGGCGGGGAGAAGATCGCTCCAATCACGATAGAACACGCTCTTGAAGCGCACCCCTCAGTGCGATCGGCGGTCGCATTCGGTGAGCCGGATGACGACCTCGGGCAACGCGCCGTCGCCATCGCCGACATCGCAAACGCCAAAGTTGGTGCGACCGAGCTGATGGCATGGGCACGCGGCATACTGGGATCAAGCTCACCCAACGAGATACGCATCAGTGCCGAACCGCTCCGAGACGACGCGGGCAAAGTCAGACGCCGAACGTTCACAACCGGGGGTCGTGCAATTTAGTCACGATTTGATGTCCTGCGCAGCAACACGGGCTGGCTGTTTGGCGATTCGGGCCGCGATCCCTTTACTGAGAGCCTCCCACTGAACGGCACATCGGCCGGACTATTGCGGGGTCTGGTCGTCGGCGTGCGTCACGCAGATCCAACTCTAGGAGTCACTGCGGCTAATTTTCTTCTCTCGCCGGGTATTTTTACGTCTCGACCGGAGCCATACGTTGCTGATCTTGCCGTATGCGAAAGCGCAAAGTTACGCGGTGCCAGCGAGGTGCGGTCGTCGCCAACATCAACGCCCTCGTCGGCAAGGCCCGCGCCGAAGGTGTCGCGATCGTTTGGGTGCAACACTCGGATGACCGACTAGAAAAGCGAAGCGACGACTGGAAGTACGTGCTGGAGTTGGTGCGGCAGAATTCTGAACCGGTGGCGCAAAAGACTTTCGGAGACTCTCTTGAGGGGATCGATCTTGAGCAGATGCTCGAGGCCATGGGGTCGGCCGCCTGATCGCGACCGGTGCGGAGACGGATGCCCGCATCCGGCCAACAATCCACGGTGCGTTCACGCGCAGCTACGACATCACCCTCTTCGGTGACGCCCACACCACCAACGGTCACAGCGCATGGGGTGCGCCGTCAGCCTTCAACTCCACCAGGTTTCCTGCCTCGGCCCCGGTGCCATCCATGGCCACCACCACGATCACCGGCCCGTAGGGCGGGAGCCATTCACTGTGTCGCCTGTTCGTCTCCGATTCCGGGATGCGGATGCGTGCGCTGAAGTTCTCTCCCGCCTTCGAAACAGCCGCCTCGGTCCCGTTCAGGAACATCCGCACGGCAACGCTTCCTGCGGGAGAAGTCGCCCGGGCAGTGATCGTGATGACGCGAGAGCCATCGGGTTCGGCGCTGACGCGCACCGGCTCCGTCTGCAGCTCGATCGCGAGGGGCGAAGCGACATCCCTAGGCCCACGGTCGGCACTGTCGGCCGAGTCGTTTAGCGCGGGAGTGCGCGGTGGCGATACCCGCAGTCGGGTTGCCGTTTCGTACGCTCCGGCAAACTGGAGCAGGCGCGAATCGTCGTACGCCGCACCGAGAAAGCTCAGCCCCACGGGCATCCGAGTGTCCTCCATCAGTCCCATCGGCACGGTGACGCTGGGAATTCCGAGGTGGCGGGGAACGAGATTGCCGTTGGCGACCCGGGTGCCATTTCGCCACGCCTCCTCTGCCGAGCGCGGCGAGGTGTCCGCGTCGGAGCGCCCGATGTCCGCGACGGCGGGAAAGACCACCGCGTCGAGACCCAGCGTGACCAGCCAGTCCTCGAAGTCGATTCGGCGCGTCTCTTCGAGGCCGAGTAACCCCTCTCGAAGCGATGGGATGTCTGTAAGCGTCGAGATCCCGACCTCCCTGGCTCGCGTGACATAGTCCGCCAGGTCGAAATCGAGTTCTCCATATCGGTCGGGAAGAGCGCCCGCGGGGTGCGGGAAGATGCGGGTGCCTTCGACGTCAGCGAGCGCATGCAGCGCCGGGTCGTTGTTGCTCGCGAGGAAATCGTGCCAGGCGAGCATCGACAGTTCCCACAGCTCCCGTTCGGCGAATTCTGCCGGAACGATGCCGCGGTCGACCATCGTCAGTGCTCCCGGCCGGTCCCGTTCGTAGTTGGAGACCACCGGGAAGTCCACATCGACCACCTCGGCACCGAGCGATTCGAGGGCACGACGCGCCTCTTCCCACAGGGCAATGACCGAGGCACGGGTCGCGATGAGAGATGGCGCGCCATCATCCGCGTTGATATACATGCGCGGCACGCCGAGTCGCCGGCCGCGCAGCGAGGAATCCTGTCGGAGTGCGGGATAACTCGGGGGCCGCACGTCGGAGGCGGCCGGTATCGATACCCACGGCTGTTCACGCCAGAAGTCACCTCGGCTGTGGGGGTCGTCGGTGACGATCACGTCGAGCACTCGAAGCAGGTCGTCAATCGACCGCGTGTGCGGCACGACCACGTCCATGGTGGGCACCAGCGGCCAGTTGCCACGCACCGAGATCACACCTCGTGACGGGGTGTATGCCACCAGGGCATTGTTCGAAGCGGGAGCACGACCCGATGACCAGGTCTCCTCGCCGAGACCGAATGCGGCGAAGCTCGCTGCGGTGGCCGTGCCTGATCCATTGGAGGAGCCCGAGGCAAAAGCGGCGGTGAGGTAGTCCGCGTTGTAGGGGCTCTCGGCTCGTCCATACAGGCCGCGCTGCATGCCGCCGTTCGCCATCGGTGGCATATTGGTGAGTCCGATCAGCACAGCGCCAGCCGCGCGGAGGCGACCGATCGTGAATGCATCATCCCCGGCGATCAGGTACTCGAAAGCGGGGGAGCCAGCCGCGACGGTCATCCCGCTCACCCGGAAGCTGTCTTTTGCGGTGTACGGGATCCCGTCGAGTAACCCTAGGGTCTGTCCGTTGGCCCGGCGCGCATCCGACGCCGAAGCATCCGCGAAGACCTTCGGGTTCAGCACCGGAACAGCATTTAGGCGGATGCCACGCCGGTCGTAGAACGCGATGCGATTGAGATACTGAGCGACGAGGCCGACGCTCGTGATCGTGCCGGAGGCCAAAGCCCTCGCGAGGTCGTCGATGCTCGCGTCGACGACGGTGAATGTCACGGGGGACAGGGTCATCCGATAACTCCGAAGCCGACGTTCGGGCTGCGGGGCTGTTGTTGAGTGATGCAGTGGATTCCGCCTCCACGGGCAAGGATCTCGCGCGCATCGACCGTCACGACCCGTCGATGCGGGTAGGCCTGCTCCAGGATGTCCCGAGCGGCAGCATCCGCGCGCTCTTCGCCATACCCACAGGCCACGACCCCGCCGTTGACGACGAGGTGGTTGACATAGTTCCAGTCCACAAAACCCTCGTCATCACTCAGAGTGGCTGGAGCGGGCAGGTCGATGATGTTCCATTCGCGCCCGGCCGCATCAGTGGTGTGCTCGAGAAATGCACGTAGGTCGCGGCAAACGGTGTAATCGGGATGCCCCGGATCATCCTGGCGGTGAAGCAGCAGAGTGCCGGGCGAGGGGATCGCGGCCACCATATCCACGTGCCCTCGAGTTCCCAGCGCCTCATAGTCGCGAGTCAATCCGCGGGGGAGCCAGATCACGTGGGTTGCGCCGATGGTGCGAAAGAGCTCCTGCTCGACACTCCGCCGGTCCGCGTAGGGATTGCGAGCCGGATCGAGCTGCACGGTCTCGGTCACCAGCACGGTTCCTTCGCCATCCACGTGGATCGCGCCGCCCTCACTAACCAGCAACGACGACACCAGCTCGGCGCCGGATTCCGCTGCGACAAAACGAGCAATTTCCCGATCCTTGGCCCAGCTCGCCCCGGCCATCCCTCCCCAGGCATTGAAGGTCCAGTCGACGGCGCCTAGCTTTCCGGTGTGGTCGAAAACAAAGGTGGGGCCGAAATCCCGCATCCAGAAATCGTCGAGCGGGGCTTCGCAAACGGTTATGTCGGAGGACAGCATCTGTCTCGCACGATCTGCTTCCAGCGGATCGACCACCATCGTCACCGGCTCGAACTCCGCTGCGGCGTTGGCGACACTCGTCCACGCGGCGTAGCCAGCCTCAGCCTCGGCGGAGCTTGCGCCGAGCACCTGCCCGGCGCGCGGAAACGCCATCCAAGTGCGGTCGTGAGGTGCCGTCTCGGCCGGCATCCGCCAGCTCATGCCTGTTCCAACGACGCGAGTGTGGTCATCGGGAATCCGCTCGTCTATGGTGGTGAGATCCTGTTGGTACCTGCACCAATAGGCGAGTGCTAGTCAATCTCACGGGAATTACGATGTCAATAGTCGGCGCACGGTCTCGCCGAATGGATCCTGCCGAACGGCGGCAAGAGATCGTCGCGGCCGCGAGTCGGGTCGCCGTGGGGGAGGGGCTGGAGCGCGTCACTGCGAAGCGGGTCGCCGCAGAAGTCGGGGTGGTGCCCGGGTTGATCAACCACTATTTCGGTTCTGTGGATGACTTGGTCGCGGCTGCTTTCGGCTATGCAGCGGCGGCGGAGCGCGCCGTTGTATTCGGCGTAGTCCCACCGGGTACTGGAGCTGTCGATGAACTTAATCGACTGCTTGCGGCGTTCCTGCAACCTGATCGCGACCCCGTCAGCCTGTTGTGGCTGGACGCTTGGCAGGCGTCACGCCGTCGCCCAGCCCTGCTGGCGGAAGTGGTGCGGCAAATGGAGGCCGATACTGCGCAGCTGGCGCTGTTGATCGGGCGAGGTATCGAATCAGGGCAGTTCACCAGTGACGATGCAGCCTCGACGGCGCTTCGGATCATGGCGCTTATTGACGGCCTGAGCATCCAAGCTGCCACGCGTGCGCAGATCGATTACAGCGTGGTTGCCGAAATGGTCGTAAGCATGATCCAATCGGAACTCGGCCTCACGCCGGGGGAGCGCCTTGGCTGACGGCCCCCAGCCAAGACGACTCACGATAAGAGGTTTCTTGCCAGGTCAAAAAAATTTCCGGCACTGCCTTAATCGTGACAACCAGCTCTATGCTTTGCCCGGGGTTAGACGCTTCGACGCCCTGAAACCATTCTCATGAGGAATGCAATCACCGCGAGGACCAACAGCACCACACCGACCCAGAGCAGGAAGTTGAGAGACTGCACAAAGCCTCCGGTAATCAAGAGCACTATGGCAATTACGGCCACAATTACGAACAAGATATTCATCGTTTGCCTCCTTATCATTTGTTGCTTTTGGCACACTGTACTCTCCGACCACACGGCAGAAAAGGGGGCTGATTGCCCATTAATGCCTTGATTAGGGTGGGGCGCCGGTCACTCGATCGTGATTGGAGTTCCGAGAGGCAACACGCTTGCGAGGGCTGTGATATCCGCATTGGTCATGCGGATGCAACCGTGGCTTGCGGACTTTCCGATACTGCCCGAGTCGTCCGTCCCGTGAAGACCAATTTGACCCGGTCCCCCGCCGAAGCTCGTGAGAACCTCGGAGTAGGCGGAAAGGCCGAAGGCATAGGGACCGTAGCCGGCGTTGGTTGGGGCGAGCAGTTCAGTCAGATAAAAGGATCCGCGAGGCGTCGGAGTTCCTCCAGTGCCCGTTGCGACTGAGTACGTCTTCTCGAGAGTGTTGTTGCGATACAGCGTCAGCGTGTTTTGTTGCGTGGAGACACGAAGGTCGTATTCGAGTGTGTGGAGGCTCACCGCTGATGAGTCGATCCACCCCCTACTTCCGTTGGGGCGATCGGGAAGATTTACTTCAACCCAACCGTCGATCGACTGGACGACAAGGAAGGTCAACTGTGCGCCGGATGGGCGCGGATTGGCCAGCGATAGGTTTACTGCGCCGCCAGGTTTGACGCGAACAGAGATGCGGGGAGAAGTTGCAGTTGCTGCGGTTCCAATTGCCAGCACAGGCGCGGCAATCGGAGGCACAGGCGCAGCGACCGGGGTCTTACTTGGCCGCGACGGGGACGGTGTTCCTAAAGTGACACCGTCCTGCACAACTGGCCCGCACCCCGTAAGCAGCGACGATGTGACCATCACGGCAACCAGGACTGAGGCCAAGCGAGCACCGAGCATGATGCTGGTCTCCTCGCCTGAAGTTTTTGGGGTGGGGTGTCCCCAGGCTTACGCGGCGGGGAGGAGGTGGCTATCCGGTGAATCTCGCGCGCCCGGGGACCGGGGTGGCTGGTGTAGCTGGTGTAGGCGAGCCTGACGTGCTGCACGATGTCGGCCGGATAATTTTGTTGTTGTCCAACGTGACTCCACCATTACGGGCCAAGAGACGACCGCTCACTGTGGCGCCGGTTGCCGCACTCACAGAGGTGAGCGCCATAACGGTGCCGACGAACGCTGACCCAGTTTCGAGAGTGGCTGAACTAGCGACCTGCCAAAAAACATTGCATTCGGACGCACCACCGGTGAGCAGCACCTTGCTGCCTGAACCGGTGATCAATGTGCTGCTGGCTTGAAAGATGAAAACGTCGCTCGCGCCCCCGTTCAGGGTCAAAGTCCCCCCGAGGGACAAGGCCCCTCCCGAGTAAACCCCGGGGGTCAAAGTAAGCCCGTCAAGAGCAACAAGCCCGGACTTCGTGGGGGCTCTCCCGGCCGCGTCGTTGTACGCCGTCACCAGATCCTTTTGCGCCAAGGCCGAGAGCGTATCGGTGATGTGGACCGATCCGTTACTCACAATCCCTGGCGGGAATCCGGTCACGGCGGAGCCGGCGTTGACTCCGAGGTCACCGCTCACAATCGTCGGCCCGGTATTCGTTACCGTTTCGGCGCCGAGAACGGCGAAGCTTCCCGCGTTACCCAGGCCGACGGGAGACTCTGCGGCGTTCGCCGACGGAGTGCCAGGCACCACGGTCAGGCTCAGCACCGCGACGAGACCGAGACTGACGAAGAGGGAAGTCGAAATGCGCCTCGATGATGTGGTCATGATGAATCTCATTCCGTTATGCGGATTGTGAGTGCACAGACTGGTGCACTGCTGTCACAATAACCAACTTGTTTTGCTCGTGTGGCCTTTTTCGCGGTGTTTTCTCGAAATGTACGCCACCATCGCTGAATGCGCCACTGGTCGAATGTCACAGTCGATCGGGTAATTCTTGATTTCGCCCACTGGCACACTTCGAAAGCATTGAGACCCGGGTTGACCTCGCGCCTGCTCTCTGTACTGTGTCCAACCGTACTGTGAAAAATACGTCAGAAGTTCGCACCCCCGTTGAATTAGCAATTGGAGAACATCATGCCCAACGCCATCGAGACCGTCGATGTCAACGTCCCCGTGACAGTTGCATATAACCAATGGACAAAATTCGAGGAGTTTCCGAAGTTCCTGAGCTTCATCGAATCCGTCACGCAAGT